>Ga0114129_10012410_pt1 | contig 12129 bp, 9 predicted proteins | sample RhiMetdeltSRZDD1_FD_80071 | JGI IMG/M metagenome (GOLD analysis project Ga0114129, IMG submission 80071) | Populus rhizosphere microbial communities from Tennessee, USA - Rhizosphere MetaG P. deltoides SRZDD1 (version 2) (version 2) | ecosystem: Host-associated > Plants > Roots > Rhizosphere >...
GGATTACGACAGGGGCCCTCTTTCTGTGCGTCGGCATCATCTACGAACGTACCCATAGCAGACTCATCGCCGACAATGTCGGCTTGGCCAAACCGATGCCTCGGTATGCTACGTTCCTCGTGATCTTTGCTCTCTCGTCCCTCGGCCTGCCGGGCATGAACAGCTTCGTCGGGGAGTTCCTTGTCCTCGTCGGCACTTTCCTGTGGAATAAAGCAGCGACCGCCCTGGCCTCACTCGGGATTATTCTTGCGGCTATCTATCTCCTCTATATGGTTCAGCGCATCGTCTTCGGAGTGGCATTGCCGCAACAACTTCCCAAATTGAAAGACTTGAGCGCACGGGAGTTCGCAACGTTGGTCCCACTCGTCCTGTTGGTGTTCTTGATTGGAATCTTCCCCAACCCCCTTGTCAGCCGCATGCACAGCAGTGTGACCAAAACCTTGCAGACCATGGCCCGCACGAAAGTAGCGCCGGTCTCGCATCCTTCCGCGTCAACTCAGACGCCGGTCACGCTGACGTCAGACGTTCACGAGATGGGAAGGGAAGGCCGGCCATGACATCGTACGGCACCGACCTGCTTGTCATCCTTCCGGAACTCATCGTCGTGGCCGCGGCCTGTCTTGTGCTTGGACTGGATCCGATCACGCCTCCGTCGCGGAAAGAACTTCTAGCATGGCTCAGCCTGGGCAGTTTGGCGCTCTGCATTGGGTTGACGGGCGGACAAATCAGCGTCATGAACCTGCGTCTATCCGCTTTCAGCGACCTGATCGTGGTCGACGCCTACGCCCGCTTCTGGAAACTCCTGCTCTATGTCGTGACAGGCCTGACCATCTTGATGTCCCTCCCCTATCTCAAGGCCGAACGGCTGCATCTCGGTGAATACTATGGATTTACTCTCCTGGCGCTCTCCGGCATGATGGTCATGGTGTCGGGGGTCGATCTGCTGACCATCTATCTCGGCACTGAATTAATGTCGCTATCGCTGTATGTGATGGCGGGGCTGAAACGCGCATCACCGCGTTCGTTGGAAGCGTCAGCCAAATACTTTGTGTTGGGTGCCTTTTCATCCGGCTTGCTGTTGTACGGCATCTCGCTCCTATACGGTATCAGCGGCAGTACGAGGTTGGCAGCCATCGCCGGCGCGATTGGCACGAAAGGGTTCGAAGACCCCATGGTGTTGATCGCCACGGTCCTGCTCGCTGTGGGATTCGGATTCAAGCTGGCCGTCGTGCCCTTCCATATGTGGACGCCTGATGTGTATCAAGGTGCGCCGACATCGGTGACGGCCTTCATGGCTGTCGCCTCCAAAGCCGCCAGCTTCGCCGCGTTTCTTCGGGTGTTCGTCGAGGGACTCGGAGGATTGAGAGCCGATTGGTCCAATCTGTTCATGCTGCTCTGTGTCCTGACACTCGTGCTCGGCAATGTCGTCGCGATTGTCCAAACCAACATCAAACGGATGCTGGCCTATTCCAGCATCGCGCATGCGGGCTATGCCTTGATCGGACTGGCTGCTGCAGGCCGCAGCGCGGGAGAATCCGGAGGCACATCGGGTATCGCCAGCGTCATGCTGTATCTGGCCTTCTATGCGTTCATGACGATGGGCGCCTTCACGGTCATTGCCATGTTCCGGAAGGGTGGGATCGAAGGAGAGGAAATCGAAGATTACACCGGCCTGGCCAAGCGACAACCGTTGGCCGCGTTTCTGATGCTGGTCTTTATGGTTTCCATGGCTGGCATTCCTCCGACTGCCGGCTTTATCGGCAAGTTTTATGTATTCATGGCCGCGGTCGAAGCCGGATTGACCTGGCTCGCCGCTCTCGCACTACTGTTTGCTGCAGTCTCCGCCTACTACTACATGCGGGTCGTCATGCTGATGTACATGCGCGAACCAGAGGCTTCTCTCGCCGAGCCGCCTCAACTCATCGGCTCACCTGCGCTTTCTATTGTCCTGGCCTGCGCCGTTGTCGGCGTCGTGCTGTTCGGACTCTTCCCCAATCCGGTGGTCAGCCTCGCGCTGCAGTCCGTCCTGTCCCTCAAGTAAACGCCGACTTCCATTTCGTGCACAAGACACCGACTCGTGCTAGGCTAAGCCTGGTTACGATGACGATGCTGATCTCATTCTGGCGGCTGGTCGTGGATTTGACCAGATCCTTCCTGCGCCATGGGTGTGGCAGCCTCGCGGCTTCCTTGGCATTTTTCTCGCTCCTCTCGTTGTTTCCACTTGTGTTCATGCTGCTGTATGGCGTCAGCTTTATCGTCAGCCATGACGTGATCGGCGGACAGGTGCTGCTCAGTTTCTTGAAGGGGTTTCTTCCCACCCTGGGAGAAGGGCTCGCGGTGGAATTGCAACGGATCAGCGAACTCGACACCGTCCGTTGGCTGGTCTTCCTCTCATTCGCCTGGTTCGGCACGTTGGTGTTTTATGAAGTGGACTACGCGCTCAACGTGGTGTTCGACAGTACCTGGCAGCGGCATCCCTTGATCTCGACGGTCATCGCGGTCGCTTTGCAGGGCGCCGTCGGGTTCTTGTTGATTCTCTCCTACGTGGCGACCCAAACGGTCAATTTCCTCACGACCTATGCACCGCATCTGTGGGGGCTCAACTTGATCGCCCTCGCTGCGCACGATGTCTTTTTAACCTACACACTTCCCTTCACGTTGGCCTTCCTGGCTGTCGGCGCACTCTACCGGTACGTACCGCGCCGGCGTCCGCAATGGCGTGACGCCTTGATCGGCTCATTGACGTTCAGCCTCTTGTGGGTCGCCGCCAAACTCATTTTCGTCACGTATAACGAGTACGCCACCGTGTACACCAAGCTGTATGGCTCACTCCTCGAAATCATCTTATTATTGCTCTGGATCTACTATTCAGCCCTGCTGTTCCTCCTGGGCGCCGTGATTGCCCATCTCCTCCAGCAACGAACGCAGGCCGCGGCAGCTGCCGGCTTCGTCCAGGCCGGTATGGCCTCCCCGCCAAGTCCCGCCAGTCGCTGATTTTCGCCCTGTCGGCATATAGGCTTTTTCTGGCCGATATTGCTCTTCATCGTTAGAATACACTCCGAAATGGAGGGGACAGGCATGCCCGAAGACATCGGAAAAGAGCTGCTCATGTTGGGTGGAACCATCGCCGGCTTCATCGCCGCGCTGCTCACGGTCATGGAAAAGTTGATCGACATTCAACATCGAATGGGCTCCCGCAAAGACCGGAAGACTTCAGTCCAACAAGAGCGGCAGACCCAAGACTCCGCTCCGAGCGTTGATTTCTTTTCGACCAAACCGTTTCGCGGCACGTCCTACCTCCTGATGTACGAAACCGGTGTGATCGTTGCCGCCGGTCTCCTCCTCAACTATGTGGGGCTCACACTGAGCCGGCACCTGGAAAGCATTCTCTTTCTCGACATGACCGGGACGGCATTGGTGGCATTTCTGTTGGGACCCTGGTGGGGGGCCATCGCCGCGTTACTCTCGAATTCAGTCGTCAACTGGCTGCTCTTCCCGGACCCCGGAGCGGACGTCGTGATCTTTCCCTGGTCACTCGTGAGCATGACCGGCGCCATCTACTGGGGATGGATGGCAAGGCGAGCCGGATTCCAGAAGTATCTCCGAACCGGCAAGAGTTCCGCGCTCTCTCACGCGTGGTTCCTCTACATTTTCGGCGTCGGCGGGGCGGTGGTCATGAGTATCCCCGGCACCTTCGTGCAAGCTGCCCTAAACGAACATTCGACATTCGCCTTGAATCCGGTCGTGGCCGAGACGCTCCATGCCCGGGTCTTGCAATGGGAACAGATGGCCCACGAATACATCGAATCCGTATTCGGATTGACCTGGGGGGAACATGTGGGCTGGTGGGTCGTCAACTGGTTCCAAAACTGGGTCCGCTACATCCCGGACAAAACCATGAGCGCGGCCATTGCGCTGGTCGTACTCAAGTACGGCTACCCGCTGTTTGAACGCGAATTGGTCCACGGAGGCCCAGACGGGGAACGGCCTCAAGACCAACGGGTACTACCCTTGGTCTTGGGACTTCTCTACGCTCCTTCCTTCGCGACGCTCATGAACAAGGAAATTTACGGCGACAGCACCTATTGGCCGCTTTGGGCTATGCCCTGGGCCATCATTCTGGTGGGATATTTTTACCTCAGGTATTGGGGAGCGAGCGAATCCACGTTGCATGAGGCCAGGCTCCAACGAGCAGAACGGTACGCACGGGCGCTGAAACCGATCGGGAAGGAAGCGTCGTACGAATTCTGCCGGCGATTGACATTCATGACGCTCATTGCGAGCCTCATCTTCGCGCTCTGTCTCCCCATCATCTTGATGGACTTCTATCGCGTCACGTTTAAATTCTTCTGCGTGGTGTATGGGTTTCTGCTCGTGGTTCACCTCGTGCGTATCGCCATTGCGCAAAATATTTCAGTGGCGCGAGCAGACTAGTGTTCCGCATACCTTCTCGTTCGGGAGGCCACGCGTTGTAAGGATACCGTCACCCTTTGTGCAGTTGGAGAAACTGCGCGACGGCCGAACGCGTGATCAGACCGACTGTTTGCCCCTGCTCCCTCACGACCAGCCGATCCCATCCTGTGTGAACCATCCGTTCCATCGCCTGGATGATCGACCACTCAGGTGGGATGAACAGTTCCGGCGAAGCGGGACGCATGACATCCCGAACGGTTCGCCACGACCACAGGCCCTGGGGAACGGCCTGCACGTCCTCCACGACGATGAGGCCGATGATCTGCCCTTCATCGGCGACAGGAAAACCGCCATAGCCAAACGCGACGAAGAACTCATCCACCACGGTCCGAAGGTCCAGGTGGGAAGGCACGGTCACCACCGCGCGAATCATGACGTCGCGGATGGTTGTTGAGGACAGCGCGATACGAAGTGCCACCTGCCGCCTTGTGTTCCAGGCGGCGCCGAAGAGGAAAGCGCCGATGAACATCAACCAGCCACCGTTGCTGGCTGTCGCCTGGTCGAGTGTTCCTGAGATCGCGCCACCCAACAGAGCGGCACCAAGCCCGACCAGCAACACCCCGAATCCCAGTCCAATGAGCGCCGCCTGACTGGTGGCCCGATGAAAATTGTTCCCCCATGCCCAGAGCCCTGCACGCAGAGCCCGCCCTCCATCCAGTGGAAATCCGGGAATCAAATTGAAGAGACCCAACTGGACGTTCACAATGCCTAAGAGTCCCCCCAGTACGATGAATCCTTTGCCGCCGGACGGTAGAGGTAACGACTCCGCTGCCACGACGAGACCGAAACAACAGGCACCGAGCGCGAAGCTGACGGCGGGTCCCGCAATGGCAATCAGAAATTCGGCCTTCGGACTGGGAGGCTCTTTTCGCATTTGCGCCACGCCACCGAAAATGAACAGGGTAATCTGGCCGATAGGAATGCGATAGCGTTGCGCCACATAGGAATGACCAAGCTCGTGCAGGAGCACGGAGAGGAAGAGCAACAGCGCCGCGACGGAACCCATGCCCCAATAACGCGACTCCGAAAGACCTGGTAAGGCCTCAGGCAAGTACCCGGTTGCGAGGGACCAGGTCAGGAAGACAAAAACGAGGAACCAGGACGGATGTATGCGAATCGGAATCCCCAATGCCCGTCCAATTTCCCAAGCCGGCATATTCATAGGATCACCGTAACAGCGCACGAATCAGACCGTCAACCGTGCCCTAAACTCACAGAGATTTTGCAGATTTTGTGACAGATGTCTTCGGGTATACTAGAGAACATGCTGCAACAACTCTTGGCTTGGACGATGATGACGGTCTTTCTGATTTGGCTGCCACGTGCTGAGAGCCAGGCGCAAGTGATTAAATCGGGACCTCCTGCCTGTCCTGCCATCGCGCTGACTTTCGATCTTTGTCCGGTTCGCAAGGGGACCGGATACGATAAGGCCCTAGTGGACTACTTGATCGAACACAAAATTCCTGCGACCTTTTTCATGTCTGGCCAATGGATTGCCAAACACGACCCGGAAGTTGAACAGCTGCTTGAAATCGGGTTCTTCGAAGTGGGCACCCACGGTGATGTCCACGCCCACCTCCCCATGCACAACGCCGATGAACAGCGAACGGAAATCCTCGGTCCGGTCAAGCTCCTCAGCGAACACTATGCCCATGACGCCGTTCTGTTTCGTCCGCCCTACGGGGAGTACAACGAAGTGACGATCGACGTGGTCAAATCACTGGGCCTCCAGTTCATTCAATGGAATATCGAATCCGGAGATCCCGACCCCAGCCTCTCGGCAGACCAGATCGTGGCTCGCGTCGATCGGCGCGCTAGGCCGGGCAGCATCGTCGTGTTGCATGCCAACGGCAAAGGGAAGCAAACGCGAGAAGTCATTCAACGGCTCGTCGCCGATGTGTTTCCGAGAAAAGGGCTCAGACCCACAACTGTCAGCGAACTCCTGTCGTGTCACTCACCAAGCCGATGAGCGTTCAGGCGATCAGACCCATGCGTCCCGAGGATTGCGATACCGTCATCGCGCTGCTCGGCGACTCGGAACCCTGGAAGACACTTGGATACGACCAGAATGATTGGTCACGAATTTTCTGCCCGACACCGCAAGGGCGGGAAAGCTTCGTGGGCGAAGTCGACGGCAAGGTCGCTGGCATTGCCATCATTCGTCAAAAGTTCCTACTCGGTGACTACCTGGAACTGCTGGGCGTGGCTGGATGGGCCAGAGGCAAAGGAATGGGTAAACAGCTACTCATGCACGTTGAATCGTTGGTGTTCGCACGCACCAAGAATTTGTTTGCCTGCGTCTCCGACTTCAACAAGGATGCGCGGACGTTCTACCAGAAGCAGGGATACCAGGAGATCGGGCCGATGCCCAATTTCCTGATCCCCGGTACGGCGGAGATATTACTTCGAAAGACCACCGGGCCGACCAGGAAAAGTTAGGCTGTCTGTTATAAGGTCCAGTATGAAGGTTAAGAAACTCCTCCACACCCGCATGCGCGTGAGCGATATGGACCAGACCATCGCCTTTTATACGGGTGTGCTGGGACTTGAGGTGTTGGAGCGGAAAACGTCCCCTCGTGGTTCTCATCTCGCGTTCTTGCGCGTGCCGAACAGCGAGGAATTGATCGAGCTGTGCAGTTTTCCGCCAAGCGGGCCCGTAAAAGTTCAGGAAGATCTGGTTCACCTCGCCTTTCAAGTCGAGAGTCTCGACGACACCATCGCGAGCCTGAACAAGCAGGGCGTACGAGTCACCGACGGTCCCACCACCACGTCGTCTGGCAGCCGCTTTATTTTCATCGACGCTCCGGACGGGTACGAAGTCGAACTGATCGAGCGGCCGGCTGGCGTCAAGATTGTGTAGAAGCGGCTGACGAAGGGCGTGAACCTTCGTCGTCGCCATGATGCGACGAACTCCCACCGCACCTTTGCCCGCATACATCTTCCCACGCACTCCTCTGAAGCTGCGCCGAAGCGTCGCAATGCCGTCGTGCGTGGGCATAAACGCGTGTTCTGATCTGGCCAGGCGCCATGTCGAACGTCTCAGTTCACCGCCCTTCCAGCCGTCGGAGAGAGGACCATGAGAAAAATGGAGGTCGGTACCCGAATTGCCGTGTAAGTCGAGAGCCAGGCGTAGCAAGCCCGGGATATTTGAGAAAGATGGAGTCTGTGACAGAGAAAGCCAGCTATTGACCAGTGACAATTGACCAAGTACCCTCTCCCTCCTATATCTCCACATCAAGGGCAGAGCCAGGAGCAACGAGATGAAGAATGGCTTTTTCCGCGGCCATGGCTTGGGCAACGACTACATTGTCATGGAGCCGAAGGTGCTCACGTTCAAGTTGACACCGAAAAACATCGCGCTCATTTGCAATCGCAATTGGGGACTTGGCAGTGATGGAATCTTAGCACTCGTCGCTTCCAAAAAAGCGGACTTCGGCCTGCGTATCTTCAACCCCGACGGCAGCGAAGCGGAAAAATCCGGCAACGGACTCCGCATCTTCGCCCGCTATCTTCACGCGACGGGCAAAACGAGGAAGAAACATTTCACGGTTGAAACGAAAGGCGGCCTGGTCACGATCGATTTGCATATCGATCGACAGGGCGACCCCAGTAGCGTCACGGTTGAAATGGGTCAAGCCACGTTCGAGCCGGCCGCCCTCCCCTGCACGCTACCGGTGCCTGAGTTGATCCGGCAGCCGATCGAAGCCGCCGGGCGGTCACTCACATTCACCGGCGTGAGTGTAGGAAATCCCCATTGTGTCCTCTTCAGAGAGGCGAACGAGTCCTGGTCGCGTGAAGATTTGCTGGCCCTCGGTCCCGCGCTGGAGCATCACGCGATCTTTCCAAAGCGAACGAACGTCCAACTCGCGGTCGCCACCGGTGCCCAAGAAATCTTTATCCTCATTTGGGAGCGCGGCGCCGGTGAAACACAGTCTTCCGGTTCCTCATCCTGTGCCGCAGCCAGTGCCGCGGTGCGGCTCGGCCTCGTCAAAAGCCCGGTGACGGTCAAGATGCCCGGAGGCACGCTGAACGTCGAGGTCGCACAGGATTTTCGCCTCACGATGGAGGGGCCGGTTGCAGAGGTCGCCCGCGGCACGCTCAGTCCCTCGTTTGTGCGTTTGCTCAAGTAATGACGGCTTCACCTTGCCCGAATCAACGCAGGGCTCGTAGAATGGGACATGCCTGCGGGAACTCCAGCGCTCGAATCCAAACTTGCACATCTGCCGGACCGGCCCGGCGTGTATCTGTTCAAGGATAAGACCGGCGACGTGTTGTACATCGGAAAGGCGGCGGTGATCGCCGACCGGGTGCATTCCTACTTTCTGAAAAGCGCTGATCACTCGCCGAAGACTTCACTACTGGTCAGTCAGATCGCGGACCTGGAAACGATGGTGACGCGATCCGAGTTGGAAGCGCTGATTCTCGAAAGCAATCTCGTCAAACGTCACAAGCCTCGCTTCAATGTCGTGTTGCGAGACGACAAGCAATACCCCTACCTTCGGCTTCCTGTGAAAGAAAAGTTTCCCCGCCTCTCGATCGTCCGCCGTGTAAAAAAAGACGGCGCGCTGTACTACGGGCCCTACACGCCCGCCGGCGCGCTTCGAGAAACTCTCAAAGTCATCAAGAGAGTATTTCCGCTCGCCACCTGCACGATCGACATCGACGGCACGGCGGAGCGAGCCTGCATCGAATTTGAAATCAAGCGCTGCATGGCACCCTGCACAGGCAATCAGTCACAAGAGGAGTATCACCAGATCGTTCGGCAGGTGCGACAATTCCTGGAAGGACACGACAGGGAACTGGTTGACGAACTCCGCACAAGGATGGAAGCCGCGGCTGGACAGGAGGACTTCGAGGAAGCCGCCAGATTGAGAGATCGCATCTTCAAGATCGAACGCACGCTCGAACGACAGCGGATCACGCAGACCGCGTCGGTTGATCAGGACGTGATCGGCATCGCCCGTCATGGATCGGCCGTCGATCTGCAATTGCTCTTCGTGCGAGGAGGGTTGTTGATCGGGCGCAAAGACTTCTTCTGGCCGCAATCAGGGGACGCCACGGACGAGGAGCTCGTCCATTCCGCCTTAGAGCAGTTTTACAACAAGGAGGGGCAGCCTCCACGCGAGTTGTTGATCCCCGTGGACATTCCGGATGCCGACCTTCTCGCCCGCTGGCTGTCCGACAAACGGGGCGAGACCGTGCGCGTGCTGGCTCCGGAGCGTGGCACGAAACACCAGCTCGTGTTGCTGGCGGAAGAAAATGCTGCAGCGGCGTTAGACGACCATGTACGTAACGAGGAACTCGACCGTCAAGCGAGCGAGGAGTTACAACGCCTCCTGCGTCTGGAGACTGCGCCCCGGCGAATCGAAGGCTTCGATATTTCGAATACGATGGGCGATCAATCGGTGGCCTCCATGGTCGTGTGGGAAGACGGCCGCATGAACAAATCCGACTATCGCCGCTTTAAGATTCAGACCGTGACAGGGGCCAATGACTTCGCCAGTATTCATGAGGTCGTCATGAGAAGATACGGCGGGATGGAGGATCTCGCCCGTCCGAACCTGGTGCTCATCGATGGCGGACTCGGACAGCTGGCAGCCGCGATTGCGGCACTGAAACAGGTCGGACAGACCAACCTCGCCATCGTCGGATTGGCCAAGGCCAAAGGCGAAAAAAGCGAGCGGATTTTTATGCCGGGCCGCAAAAATCCGATCATCCTGCGCGAGAATTCACCAGCCACTCATCTGCTGCAGCGGATTCGTGACGAGGCCCACCGCTTTGCCATCACCTTTCATCGAAAGCTGCGCGGCAAGACGCTGGTTTCCTCTCAACTCGATCAGATCATCGGAGTCGGCTCGATCACTCGCACCAAACTCCTGAAGCAATTCGGCAGCCTGGCCAATCTGACGGAAGCCAGCGAAGAAGCACTGCGGGATGCGGGATTGAGTGAAACCCTCGTGAAACAACTCCGCCGTGAATTGGCATAACCTTCTCCTACTCTCCCGAGTATCTGCGTTGACGATCCTTCTCGCACCGTATGGGGACTAGCATTTTAGGGGACAACGGCCATATGCTATGCCCTCATCTCCGACCACGATGGAACCGCTTAAGGAGTGCTCGATGACCAGCTCTCCTGACGATCGCTCCACAGCCACTGAGCTTGAACAAGCTCACACTCAGACTGCAGAACCGCCCGACGCACAGACACAGCACGACGTCATTCCCGAAACTTCTGCGTCGGCGCACGAGGCGCAATCCGATGGCTTCGGATTAGATCTGGAGATCCGTCGCCGACAAGAGGTGGAATCAACACTACGCAATAGCGAAGCGCGTTACCGGCTCCTGTACGACAACAACCCGTCGATGTACTTCACGCTCTCCCCGGAAGGGACCGTCGTCGCCGTCAATCAATTCGGCGCCACACAGTTGGGGTATCAACCAGCCGAATTGATCAGCCAGTCAATCCTGAAGGTCTTCAAGACTGAAGAGCATCATGCCGTTCTTGGTCAGTTAGTCGTGTGTGCTGCCAGCCCGTTGAAGGTGTTTCAATGGGAGATCCAAAAGATACGAAAAGACGGCAGCACCCTCTGGGTGAGAGAGCGTGCCCAAGCCGTCCCCGATGAGAAAGGACAGATTCTCATCCTCATCGTCTGTGAAGATATTACCGAACGCCGTCTCACGGAAGAATGCATGCGGGAAAGCGAAGAGCGATGGAGAGCGCTCTTCGAACATGCCGGGGTGGGCATCGCACAGCTCGGCTTGAACGGACAGTTTCTTCGAGTGAATCCCCGGCTCTGCGAAACGCTCGGCTATTCATCAAAAACGCTCCTGCAGCACACGTTTCAGGAGTTCACTCATCCCGACGATCTTCAGGTCAGTCTTCAGTACCTCGACGAAGTCGCCACAGGGAAACGCCCCTCCTTTTCGAGAGAAAAGCGGGTCCGACGTAGCGATGACGTCTGGGTGTGGTTGGACGTCACCATATCGCTCGTGCGCAATGCCGCCCGGGCTCCCGCCTATTTCATCGCCGTCGTTCAGAACATCACCGATCGGAAACGGGCGGAGCACGCGCTCCTTGAGAGTGAAACCCGTTTTCGACAAATCGCGGAAACCATTGAAGAGGTCGTCTGGTCTGCCGACCCCGCGATCAGCAAGATGCTATACATCAGTCCGGCCTACGAGCGTGTGTGGGGACGGAGCTGCGCCAGCCTGTACGAAGACCCGGAATCCTTTATCGATTCCATTCACCCAGATGACCGCGGGCACGTTCTGGCCGCCCTTGCGGAGCACAAGGATGCCATCCCGTTCGATCAGGAGTACCGGATCGTACGGCCGGATGGCACGGTCCGGTGGGTCTGGGACCGAGGAGTTCCGGTTCGCGAGCCTGGGACGGGGCGTCTCATGCACTACGTCGGCGTCGCGGCGGATATCACTGAGCGGCGACTGGCTGAAGAGGCACTCCGACTCAGTGAGTCCGCGATCCGAGAATTGCATGAGATCACGTCGAGGAAGGAAGTCCCATTTGACCAGCAGATCCGAGAATTACTCGATGTTGGACGCCGGCGCTTTCAACTGCCCATCGCTGCCTTTGCGACCCTCAAGGGAGAGCAGCTGGAACTGACCGCCCTTCGATCGGATAGGCCGATGCCGGAGGAA
>Ga0114129_10012411_pt1 | contig 12128 bp, 11 predicted proteins | sample RhiMetdeltSRZDD1_FD_80071 | JGI IMG/M metagenome (GOLD analysis project Ga0114129, IMG submission 80071) | Populus rhizosphere microbial communities from Tennessee, USA - Rhizosphere MetaG P. deltoides SRZDD1 (version 2) (version 2) | ecosystem: Host-associated > Plants > Roots > Rhizosphere >...
CTGAGGAACAACAGGCTCGACATCTAATGAAAATAGCCGATCTTCAAGATCAAACTCACGGATTCATGGCCTTTATACCCTGGAGTTTTGAACCCGATAGAACAGAAATACAAACTGAAGGTTTGGTAAGGTACCCATCTGGTGGATTGCAATTATTAAAAATGATTGCCATCTCTAGAATAGTTTACTACCAGTTGATAGATCATCTTCAATCATCATGGCTAACAAATGGCATTGGGATGGCTCAATTGGCGTTGACCTATGGAGCAGATGATTTTGGAGGAACCCTGATTGGTGAAGAGGTAGTCAGTGCGACAGGAGCCCGCTCTACAGAACTTACTTCAAATGCTATTATTTCAGCCATTCAACAGATCGGTTTCGATGCTTACGAACGAGATAATATGTATAACATTATTAGGCGAAATTAGAAAGATCGGAATTAAAAATCGGAATTTCCGGTCATAAAAAAATAAATTAATTAGATTGTTGAGGTTCGAGTCCACAAATTTTCATGTTAATGGTCAATAATTTCTATAAGTACCTTTAAATGTAGACAATGAGAGTAGATTTTGTTATGTCCGTTGGGATTGATGATCTTGCTATTTATGTTCCAAAGCTTTTTCTAGATTATAAAGATTTTGCAGAGGCAAGAGGCATTGACCCTCAGAAGTTGGAGTATGGGATTGGAGTTAGGAAAATGGCCATGGTTGATACAAATCAAGATTCAGCTTGCATGGCTGCTAATGCCTGTCTAAAACTTATGCAGCGAAACCGCCTAGAGCCTGAGGATATAGGTAGGGTATACGTTGCTACAGAATCGAGTATAGACGAATCAAAGGCAATGAATTCATTCGTGGTGGGCATGTTAGAACAGATCTATGGTGACAGCTCATTTGAACACGCAGGTGGTATAGAGTGTAAATTTGCTTGCGTTAGTGGATCTTATGCGTTGTATGATAACGCCAATTGGATAAGGGCACAAGAGAATAACGATAAGGCAGCGATAGTAGTTGTCAGTGATATTGCCAAATACGATGTTGGATCGACTGGAGAATATACTCAAGGAGCAGGTGCGGTTGCTATGCTTGTTAAAGAAAATCCTCGAGTCCTTGCTTTTGACACAAAGGTTACTTCTACAACTATAAAAAACGAATACGATTTTTATCGTCCATGTGGTAGAGAAACTCCGCTTGTTAATGGAACGTACTCAAATCTATTGTACCTTATTCAAGTCAGGAAGGCGTTTGATAGTTACAAGGAGAAGGCTATTAGGACAGGATTGATTCGGATAAATGATGGTGAATCAGTAACAGATCACATAGATTTATTCGCAGTTCACCTGCCTTATAGAAGAATGGGAGAGAAGGCACTGGCCTATCTTCTTAGGCACGAGTGGAGAACACTGCCTCGCTGGCATCTTGTAATTAAGGAAATAGGTTTCCCTGAACCAGTCCCACGTGATCCTCGAGGAACAATTGAATCTATCCTCTCAGACACCATATTTATGAAGGCAGATGAACTATTTAGAAAAAGTTTCATGCAAACTTCATTTTACAATGAGGTATATGAGAAAAAGATGTCGAGTTCATTGGAAGCATCTGGAATAATTGGCAACCTCTACACAGCATCTATGTACATGGGATTGCGAAGCCTGTTAGAATTCGAGTACAAGAAAAAACATGACATTGAAGGTAAAAGAGTCGGTTTTGGTTCTTATGGCAGTGGAAGCAGTGCGATGGTATTCAGCGGAGTCATACAAGCAGGATATAAGGAAATTGTCAGGGATATGAATCTCGAAGAAGAAATAGGTGATCGCAAAAAGCTGTCTATGGATCAATATCACAGTCTGAGAGAAAATGAGCGAACGCTAGATGAATCTTATGTAAGGGCAAAAGATGAATTCGTATTGGTAAAGATCGGCGGAACTACCGCTGATAAGGCTGGATTCCGCGAATACTGTTTCTGCGGCTAAGTTAGCTGCTTAATCTAAATTCGATCCCTTCTTTCGCTAAAAAGCTCATTAGCTTTTTCGCATGTTTTTCATCTTCGAGCTCTAGACTGAGATAAACACCAGCTGACCCTGCGGCTATATTTGCACTGAGGCGATCGTGGTTAACTTCCACGATATTTACGCTAAGATCTGCTATCCTATCTACAACTGTTTTCAAAGCTCCTGGCTTATCTGGTAACTGAATAAATAATCTGAGCATCCGCCCCATTTGCATCAATCCTTTTGCAACGATCTGCCCCAGTAAGTACATGTCCACATTACCTCCCGATAGAATAGATATGGCTCTTTCATCCCTCTTTAAATCATGATGTGACAACAAATATGCCAGACTAGCCGCCCCTGCAGGTTCAACTACAACCTTTTCTCTCTCCATCAATAAAAACATAGTTTCAACTATAGAGATATCGTCTACAGTAACAATATCATCAACATATTCTGAGCATAACTTGAAAGTTAGCTCCCCTGGTGACTTTACAGAAATCCCGTCCGCTATAGAAAAACCACCAGGGGTTGTGACTATGTGCCCAGACATTACTGATTCTTTCATTGCTGGATATTGGTTTGATTCTACACCTATGATCTTTACGTTTGGTCTTTTTGCCTTTAAAGCAATGGATATACCCGATGCCAAACCACCACCACCTATTGGAACATACACTTTATCAAACTGCTGTAAATCCTCCATTAGCTCCAATCCAATTGTTCCTTGGCCACATATCACTAGTGGATCGTCGAATGCATGTATCATAACATTACCGTAATCTTTAGAAATTGAATCAGCTATTTTCCATGTTTCATCGTAAGTGCTACCTGATAGAATTACTTCTGCTCCATACGATCTTGTTGCTGCCACCTTAGCAGGGGAGGCACTTTTTGGCATTATGATTTTGCAGGGAATATTTTTTTTCATAGCCGAAAAAGCTACTCCCTGTGCATGATTTCCCGCAGAAGCAGTTATGACTCCTTTCCTACGCTCTTCGGCTGACAAACTATTCAGTTTTGACCAAGCCCCCCTTACCTTAAATGACCCAGTCTTTTGCAGCGACTCCATTTTGAGGAATACATGAGAGCCAATTTTTTCCGATAAGGTATGCGAGCTAGTTAATGGAGTCTTTCTAATTTCCGAGTCAAATAATTTGCGTGCATTTATTATTCCTTCTAAAGAGGGTGTATATTTTTTTTCTGCCCTATGCGTCCCTCGTCTACTATTAATCAAGCATTAATCAATCCTATATTAATTTCATGGCTTGCCAATTCTTGGTGGGTTGGTTTCAATATAACTTTCTCTGTAAACATCTTTACTCTCCAATAATGTTAGTTATCTCTTTAAGAAAATCAATTATACTATTCTGCGAGTCAATATTAACATTCTTAAAATTAACATAAGCCTGGCGTTCTTTTGATTTCTTATTAGTGACAGTTTCCAAATCAATATATACTACGATGCCCGCTTGGCCTTGCATTAACTTACTATAATCTAACATTGCTGGCTCAATTGTGTATACTTCTATTGTGTGGTTATTTAACTCAGAGACAAGATCTTCGTGTCTAAGTTCGGATTTCCTCAACTCAGGATACTCATTTAGGAGATTATTTGTTCTATTTTCAAGTTGGTTTGAAATACTTTGATCTGAAAGCATTCGTTCTAGTAGATCTTCAAATCTGAGATCTCCATATCCCATTTTATCTAATTCGCTTAAGACCATATTGTTACCTACGTCGGCTATCGAGTTCCGTATCTCGCTACATTTTTTAGTCAAATCATATATTTCTTTTTGTATCTCCAACACTCTTTTTTCGACCTTATAGTACCTTAATCCATGGTACTGGATTCCAAAAAATACTGAAATAAAGTACTTTTCGATTTGAGTAAAAAACTGGCAGGTAATCCTATGCAAATCATCTGAATTTGATTTTACGATTCCACCACTGGCACATTTTTTAAGAGACTTCGAGAGCATATTGAAATACAGAACTAGACCTTCAGGATCGAATGTTGATGTATCAGTTACTGTTCCATCTCCAAGCATCACTTTGATGTTTGATACTGGTAGTAGCGCTTTGAGTTTGTCAAAAAAAACTTGGTGAAGTTTCGAGTAAGATAAGTTTAGATCCGTGCAAAATTGGTATTGATCTTTTGATGGTAACCTCATGGTCCTAACCTAGGCAATCGTTGAGAGGAGTACTTGAAATAGCTGCCGAGTAATTCGAAAAATTCAATATTCGCATTTTCATGAGAAAAAATGAGTATAATCATCGATCGATATTCTCAAGACCTTCGAATTCAACATATTTAACTGTAATATTCTGTAAGTCGCTTACTATAGCGATGCCACGGTAATTGAGCCTGATGCGCTTCGCAACATTTGCTAACAATGCTTGGAATTAGAATAAGTGGTATTTTTAGGTATTTCTTGGAAAAGACTTTGTAAAGACTAAAATACACACACAGTATCTTGTATGTCTATGCCTACAGCATACATTCTCGTTAATTGCACTCTGGGCTCAGAGGAAAAAATAATCACAGAAATTGCAAAATTACCCGATGTTAAAGAAGTCCGAGGAACATATGGAGTTCATGACGTCTTTGTAAAAGTTAAATCCGACAATACTGAAGCGATGAATCATACGATTACTAGTAGGATTAGAAAAGTACCTGGCATTACTTCCACTGTCACTCTAGTTGTAATTGAAGAACAAGGAGGAAAAGAAATCGTATAACGTTATTGCGTACTCTTTTTCTTGTCTTCTTCTTTTATGCGCTTGATCTCGTAGATTATTAGGCCGCTGGTAACTATGACTATGCTCCATCCAACGCTACCCACAGTCACATAATGCCAATAATTGGGAATAGCCAAAGCGATTACTGCAACTATTGCTCCAATCCACCATAATACTATCAGGATTTGTAAATTTATTGTAATAAAATGCAATCACCCACGTTCATCCTCATCAAACCCTCTCAACGACCTTATTACCTTACCACAGTTGGAACACTGGTTATATTCGTAGAAATCAAAGTCATTGTATTTCCTGAAAGAGAACGTATCTTTATGCGAGCAAAAAAGTCGCTTGATAGGCTTAATAAGAATACTTGACATCTAGACTTTGAGTATTCATTATAATGAAGTAAAATAATATGATTTCGTTTATGGTTTTGCCGTCGGTGAGATTTGAGCTCACGACAGCTCGGTCTTCAGCGTCACCCCTTAAAAATAGGTCGAGTGCTCTCCCAGGCTGAGCTACGACGGCACACGTAACATTATTTGCGGAGAATATATAATCTTGTCTTGAACAGATGTGTATGCGCCGAAATAGGCATTCACTCCAGCTTATAGAAATAAGCTAACAAGATTAGGTAATTATCTTCCTTAAGCTAAATAAGTTATGAACAGATTGGTATATCAAATCGATAATGGCTGAAGGATCTGAATTGCACTCAAATGCGGTGATGGAAACACCAGAAGAGAGACGTAGAAGATTCTTGCTAGAATTTGAAAGGCCGTTCAAGTGTGAAAAATGCAATGAGCGCTTTAAGAAGAAAAAGTATCTGCGTGAACACAAAGCGGAAGTTCATTCTTATTGAGACAGTCAATTTTGTAGTAAACCCTACATTCGAAAAGTACTTCAAATACTATGATCTAGTTCTGTGGGTTAGGCCACATTTCTTTTAAATTACTGCACCTGCATCTTAAGGTTGTGAAGTTATGAAAATTTACACTAGAACAGGAGATAAGGGAAAGACCGGACTCATAGGTGGGACTCGAGTTCCGAAATCTGACGGAAGAATAGCAACTTACGGACAGATAGACGAGTTGAATGCCAATGTTGGGCTCGCTATTTCGATCTTGAACAAAAAAGCCGTCCAAAGGATCTTTACGGATATCATAGAATTGCTTAGTTCAATTCAAAATGACTTGTTCATCTTGGGCTCTGACTTGGCCGACCCTGACTATCCTCCATCGCCTCAGTCAAAAACACCCCGGGTGACGCAGCAAATGATAAGTGGTATTGAGATGAGTATTGATAAATTCGAAGCGGAGTTACAGCCCATTTCATTTTTTATACTCCCCGGTGGTACATGTGAATCCTCAATCCTTCATGTGTGCAGAAGCGTGGCTAGGAGGGCGGAAGTTTCCTTGGTCGCCATTGCAACAACACTATCGATAAACGAAAAAATAATAGCATATCTTAACAGGCTTTCAGATTTGTTCTTTGTGTTAGCAAGGGTATGCAATAAGCGTCAGAACTACAATGATGTCGCTTGGACCTCTGGACCTAATTAGATCCATACATTTTCATGATTGAAATTCAAATTGCAACAAAGTCGAAACGTTTTGCTCATAATTTTGATAACTATAGGGATGGCATTAGTCATTACTCTTTTAGCATACACGTTTGATTATTTTGTATTTCATTCCCAAGTCTTTTACCTAAGCCTTTTAAGTTGTAGCGACTTGTGCACGAATTTCTGGATGCCTCATATTGCATAGTTACGAGCCCATCAGCATCTTACAAAGAATGTGGAATATTCATATGTCAATCTTTATCATTCTCAAGCAATGAAATCACGAGTCACGAAACTAATTTATTTTTTTAACTTCGTAGTCGGTCTAAAAAAGGTACGACGATCTGGATGGATATTCAAAGCTGGTATAAGTTCGCCTGAGTCTGTTGCTGATCATTCTTTTTCCCTGTCTGTAATGGCCATGGTCTTCTCTGACCTACAAGGTTTGAATACTGAACGAGCAGTAAAAATGGCAATCATTCATGATTTAGCTGAGTCTATCACAGGCGATATAATGCCAGACAAAATATCTCATAGTGCAAAAAAGAATCTAGAAAATAGGGCTATGGGGTCGATTCTTAAAAAGCTGCCGAGATCTCTACGCAGTGAGTACAGTCAGATATGGGACGAATACGTAACTCAGAGGTCAGATCTCTCGAAACTAGTTCATAAGCTAGACAAGTTGGAGATGATTCTTCAGGCAAGAGAATACGAGTCCAGCGGTTATTCTATGGAAAAGTTTGTTGAATTTACCCAATCAGCAGATCGTACTATAAACAGTGATAGAAATGACATTATTTCAGAAGTCTTGCAAGGTTTAAAAGCCGCTTCTAACCAGTAATTCTAAGACATGCAATACTTTACTGCTCTGAAGATTGGCGAAAAGAGGGTCAAGATGGCTCAGGATCTTCTGAATAAATATGCAGGTCACGCAATGCCAGCACTGGCTCTAAAGGATACAAAGACCAATATGTGGGAACCCGTAGGCGACGAGAATCTAATTGCCGTGGTAAAGGAAGAACACGGTTATATGATTGCTCTGTGCGATAAAAATGGTATTGCAAAAACTATCGCTCAATGGTTCGCAGAAGACAAGAAAGATCAAATAATAAGAAGGTTTCAAGAAGAACAAAACATAGAACAATATTTTGGAAAATTGTCTCTTCCCATATGATTATTGATTTGATTTAGATGGGAGAAAAATGTCCGAGCAGGAAATAGAAGTAAAGGGTCATCTAATAGATTCAATGGTCCTTACTAGGATTTTTGATAAGATCATGGATCTCGGCGGTGATTTTAATGTACTCGAATTTACTATCGGGAAAAAGAAAAATGAACTTAGTTATGCACGTTTGAGAGTTAATGGAAAAAATAGAAAGCATCTTGACCACATATTAGAAACAATATATATTGAAGGTGCTCAGCCTGTTATGGTAGAGAGAGTACTTCTAGAGCCAGCTCCTCGGGATATGGTGATGCCATCCAATTTCTATAGTACTACAAATAATACTACTCAAGTTTTCTACGATAATGATTGGATGGATGTTCGGAACATGATGATGGATAAGTGTATTGTAGTAGATATTGATTCAAAAACGGCCGAATGTAAAATGATACGCGATGTTCAGAAAGGTGACATGATCGTAGTAGGCGAAAGAGGAGTCAAGGTTATCCCTGAAGAACGTCCAAGACAAGGCGTAGACATTTTTCAGTTTATGAGTAGCAGTAGCTCTAGTGAACGTCCGACTCTCCAAATAGCTCGCAAGATCGCTATAGATATAGATCATACGAGGAGGAACGGTGGCAAGATAATAGTAACTGCTGGCCCTGTTATTGTTCATTCTGGAGCAGCGGAATCCCTAGCGAGGATGATTAGACTTGGATATGTTCATGGTCTTCTCTCTGGTAATGCACTCGCAGTTCACGATATTGAAAATGCCTTGCTGGGTACATCATTGGGGATGAACGTCAAAGACGGAACATTGGCTATTCGAGGTCACCGTAACCATATGCAAGCTATAAATGAAGTATTTAAAGCTGGTTCTATTTACAATATGGTAAATAAGAAAATTCTAAAATCTGGAATAATGTATGAATGTACCGTTAACAAGATACCATTTGCTCTTTGCGGATCAATTAGAGATGATGGTCCACTTCCAGATGTAGTGACCGATATCATTCAAGCGCAAAAGCTTTATAGACACATTCTAAAGGATGCAGATATGGTTCTTATGCTTTCAACAATGCTTCATTCTATTGCAGTCGGAAATATGTTACCTGCACGTGTGAAGGTCGTCGCCCTGGATATCAGTCAACCTGTAGTCACAAAGCTACTCGATCGAGGAACTACTCAGGCAATAGGAATAGTAACAGATATTGGTGCGTTTCTACCTATGGTAGTTCAGCAGCTGGAAAAAATAAACAGAGTACGTGAATCTGGCTGAATAAATGAACTCTTGGAGGTCAACATTATATGGAAAACTTTAGCTGATCTTAGACTCCAGTTTTTTACGTACTAGTTGTGTTACTATTTTGGGATCTGCTCGACCTTTGGTCGATTGCATTACCTTCCCAACCAAAAAATTTATCGCACTTGGATTTAATCTTGCATCACTAACAGCTGACTCCTCAGATTTAAATACCAGCTCTACGGTTTTTGCGATCAAATTCTCATCATCTATCCGTGACAAGTCACTCTTGCTAAGTAGTTCGGAAGGAGTTTCACCAGTCTGAAACATCTTAGTAAGGAATTGTTTAGCAGTTGTTCTGTTGATCTTATTTTCATCCACAAAACGCGCAAGCTCCGCAATATGGTTAGGTTGGATATTTATAGAATCCATTGAAATGGTTTCCTCTCCCCCTAGAAGGCCCATTAGATCGTTCACAATCCAATTCCCAATTTCAATCGGCGATGGGTATATTTTTACACTAGATTCGAAGAAGTCAGCCAATTTCTTGTAATTAATAAGAATATTCGCAACATGATTCGAAAGATTATAATCGGATACGAATCTCGATAACCGCTGATCTGGCAATTCAGGAATCAACTTGCTCACATGAGAACTGAACTTGTTACCCAAAACTATTACTGGGATATCGGGCTCAGGAAAGTACCTATAGTCTTGTTCCTCTTCTTTTGTACGTGCTATTTTGGTTATCTTTCTTTGCTCATCCCAATGGCGAGTTTCAGACACAATTTTAATATTGCGGGCTAACAAGTTTGCCTGCCTAGAAATTTCATAAGTCAAGGCCTTTTCTACTTCTTTGAAAGAACTCACGTTCTTGATCTCTATCCTGTTTTCCCCGTTTAATGAAACATTGGCATCACATCTAACTGCGCCTTCCAGAGACGTATCACAAACGCCGATATGTTCCAGAATTGAAGATAATTTGTTTAGGAAGAGTCGAACCGCCTTAGGGCTTGTGAAGTCGGGCTCTGTAACAATCTCAACAAGGGAAACACCTGCTCTATTATAGTCAATCAAAACATAATTGCTTGCATGGGTACTGTCAGGCGCAGATACTATTCTTCCAGGGTCCTCTTCTAACTGCACTCTTCTTATTCTAATATCCATGTCATTTATCCTTACATTTCCTTCACTGCCGATACTTGTTAGCCCATAGACATTATATTGGGTTATTTGGAAATTTTTTGGTAGATCTGGATAAAAATAATTCTTTCGATAAAACATCAACTTCTGAGGTATTTTGCAACCTAAAGAAGTTGAGATCATAGCAGAATATTCCACTGCCCGCTTGTTCAATAGAGGAAGAGTACCAGGAAAACCACAGCAGACAGGACAGATGTTGGAATTTGGTTTCGAGTTTCGATATTCACCTAGACACGTACAAAATAATTTGCTTTCTAAAGAAGTAAGTTGACAATGTATTTCCAAGCCGATCAGTACTTGGCTCATTTACAAACTTGGCCTCATTGACAATGTACTTGCATTTTGAAACAGAAATGCAGCGTCAATCAATTTCTGCTCTTGAAATGGCCCTGCCATCAACTGCAATCCAATAGGAAGATTGTTGGAGTATCCTGCTGGAACGGTAATAGCTGGAATACCACCCAAGTTTGCAACAACAGTATCTACATCAATCAGATACATTTTAAGGGGGTCATCTACTTTTTCTCCTATTCTGAACGGTAGAATTGGCATAGTTGGGCCGACCAACATATCATATTTTTTGAAATTCGAAAGTAATTCTTGTTTAAGTATGGATCTAAGTTGACGCGCTTTCAAGTAATATTTGCTAAGGTAACCTGAAGAGAGAACATATGACCCGATCAAGATTCTTCTCTTCACTTCTTCTCCAAAATTGCTCCTGGCTTTAGAAATATATGAATTCCATTCATATCCTTCAGAGGGGAACGGAAACCCATACCTTATATTATCAAATCTGGCCAAGTTACTGCTAGCTTCCGCAGTTGCCAGAGCGTAATATGATGGAAGTGCATGATTGACGCTACTTAGGGATATTTCGGTAATGTCTGCTCCGAATTCCCGGAATTTATCAAGACAGGCGTATATTGTCTTGGAGACTTCTGGATCGGAACCTTCAACTAACTCCTTAACAATCCCTATGGATGAAACCGTCGCAGATGGATTAATCTTCAATGCCGTTAAATAATGTGTTGAGGAAGTAGTATCATCAAGCGTGTCTTTTCCCGCTATTGTATTCATCAATAAGACTACGTCTTCCACCGTTCTGCAAAGCGGACCAATCTGTTCTAAGGTATTTGCATAAGAGATGAGGCCAAACCTACTGACCGAGCCATATGTTGGCTTAAGGCCTATAACAGAACAGAAGCTCGCAGGACACCTAATAGAACCACCTGTGTCTGAGCCCAAAGATACCGTACATTCACAAGAACTTACTGCGGCTCCACTTCCACCTGAAGAGCCCCCTGGAACATACTCTAAATTCCAAGGGTTATGAGTTACCCCGTACCTACTATATTCAGTTGTCGATCCCATTCCGAACTCATCCATATTTAATTTTCCTATCACAATTGCTCCACTACTAAGCAATCGTTCTACAACCGTTGCATTAAATGGAGGGATAAAATTCTCGAGCATTTTGGAAGCACAAGTGGTTGTCAATCCTTTGGTACATATGTTATCTTTAATTCCAATAGTGATTCCAGCAAGCGTACCAACTTCCTCTTTACGTTTGATCTTCTGGTCAATCTCTTTGGCAGATATGACAGCATTTTCCTTGTTCAATGTAATAAATGAATGTAACTTTGATTCTACTCTCTCAATTCTATCAAGAAAAGACCAAACATATTCCTCAGCAGTTAGATTCCCTTGTTTAATACTAGTACTAGCTTCAGTTGCACTCAGGAGAGGTAAATTTGACAAGTTAATTCATCTTTGGACCCTTCACGAAGCCTTCAGAGGTAACGGAAGAGCTTGAAAATACGTCTTGCGTGAAAGCAACAACCTTATCTTCTCGTAAGAAGGAAAAATCCATTTGTTGTGAATCCATTTCTAGATTTTCTGTCTTAATGGTTTCAAGGACATCAATATACTTCAAGGTGTCATCTATTTGGCGCTGAAATCTCTCAAGTTCTCCCTCAGTCAATTCTATGCGAGAGATCCAGCTGAAGTGTTTCAAATCATTTTTGGAGACCGTTTAATTCACCGAGTTCAGATAGTTAGAACACATCTCCTTAATATTCTAGGGTGTTAATCGATCAATATCGCGAGGATACAAAGTAGCATCTCTAATATTGTCTACATTACAGAGACTCATCATGAGACGCTCTAAACCTACTCCAAATCCTGCATGAGGCGGTATACCATAATCAAATATTCTCAA
>Ga0114129_10012413_pt1 | contig 12125 bp, 9 predicted proteins | sample RhiMetdeltSRZDD1_FD_80071 | JGI IMG/M metagenome (GOLD analysis project Ga0114129, IMG submission 80071) | Populus rhizosphere microbial communities from Tennessee, USA - Rhizosphere MetaG P. deltoides SRZDD1 (version 2) (version 2) | ecosystem: Host-associated > Plants > Roots > Rhizosphere >...
CACAGGCTCTCGACCCGCGGCTGCCCGCCATCGAGCCCGCGCACGCCCACGTACCAGTCGTGCAGGTTGACGGTCGGATCGCAGTGGCCGGGCACCAGCAGCACCTTGTCGCCGCGCTTGGGCGGCTCGGCGCAGTTGCTGACATCGAGGATGCCGTGCTCGTCGGAGGGGCGGTGATAGACTGCGCCGGCAAGCCGCCAGGGCACGGGCATGCCGCTGTCGACGGCGAGGGCCTTGTGACCCGCATCGACGATGCGCCGCTCGGGGACCGGCGCGCTCATGACGGTGGCGTAGACGAAGAGTGCGTGCTCGAACGTGTCGAAGGGCCCGCCGTCGCCGCGCTTGTTGCGGGCGTAGTCGGCATCCATGAAGATGTACGAGCCGGCCTGCAGCTCCGTGTAGACCTTGCTGGCGCTCTCGTGCTCGTAGGTGCCGGTGCCGGCGCCCGCTATCGTCTCGGCCTCGAGCCCGACGGCCTTCAGGGCTGCCAGCGTCTCCTTCACCTGCGCCACGGCGCGGGCAATGTGGGCACCGCGCTCGGCCGCGTCGCGAACATGCTGGGCGGAGCCGTGGTAGGCCTGCAGCCCGGCAAAGCGCAGATGAGGCGAGCTTGCGATGCGCTTGGCAAGCGCTGCTGCCGCTGCACCAGGCGTGATCCCGCAGCGCCGCCCGCCGACATCGATCTCCACCAGCACGTCAAGCCGGACTTGCGCCTTAGCCGCGGCGGCCTCGATCTCGGCCACGCTGCCGGCATCGTCCGTGCAGACGGCGACCTTGGCACGGCGCGCGAGGGCGGCGAGCCGGTCGAGCTTGCCGGCCCCGGCCACCTCGTTGGAGACGAGCACGTCGCCGACGCCGCCGGCCACCATCACCTCGGCCTCCGACACCTTCTGGCAGCACACGCCCACGGCGCCCCGGGCGATCTGCCGGGCCGCAATGTCGGGCGACTTGTGCGTCTTGGAATGCGGGCGCACGCGCACGCCGGCCTGGCGCACGAAGCCTGCCATCCGGTCGAGGTTGCGCTCGAAGGCGTCGAGGTCGACGACGAGGGCGGGAGTGTCCACCTCGGCAAGGCGAATGCCGACGGCGGCGGGTGGCGGCTGAGGCATGGGCTCGGCTCCCTGGCGGGCTGACGGCACCGGCGGCGGCGCCGACCATGCCATGCGTTAGCACGCGGCCGTCCACGGAACCATCCGGCAGTTGGAGAGCGCCGCTCCGCAGCGGCGTTTGCGCGGTGTCACGCAGGGAACAGCGCTCCCGACCCGGGAGGTCAATCGTCTCAGCCATAGACATTTTCTGGCCAGGCGCCCGTCGTGGGCAGCTGCCTCAAGTTCTCGAGGATCGCCATGAGCAATCGGCTGACGTTGCAACAAGCGCCCGTATCCGTCGACCCCTTCGCTCCTGCCGAGATCGCGCGGCGCCTCGAGGTCACCAGCGTCGTGCGGGCGGACCTGCCAACGCGGAACCTTGTTCTGCTGGGCCTCCTGGGCGGCCTCTATATCGGCTTCGGCGGCGCGCTGGCGACACTCGTGCTCACCGACAGCACCCTGGGCTTCGGCCTCGGGCGGCTCGCCGCAGGCCTCGCCTTCAGCCTCGGCCTGATCATGCTGGTGATCGCGGGCGGCGAGCTCTTCACCGGCAACAACCTGATGCTGCTGGCCTTCGCAGGTCGAAAGATCTCCCGCGGCGCCGTGGTCCGCAACTGGGGTCTCGCCTACGCGGGCAACGCGGCCGGCGCGGTCCTGCTGGCGTTAGCCATCTATCTTTGCGGCATCCTCGACGGCAACGACGTGAAGGCGACAGCGGTCAGGATCGCCGAGGCCAAGGCGCAGCTCGGAGTGGGCTCCGCCTTCCTGCGCGGCATCCTCTGCAACATGCTGGTGTGCCTTGCCGTATGGCTCAGCGCTGCGGCCCGCAGCGTGGAGGGCAAGGCGATCGCCATAGCTTTCCCGATCAGTGCCTTCGTGGCGCTCGGCTTCGAGCACTGCGTTGCCAACCTCTACCTGCTGCCCATCGGCATGCTGAGCGGCGCGCAGGTCTCCGCTGCCGGCTTTCTCGCCAACATCGGCGCCGTGACGCTCGGCAATACCATCGGCGGCGCGGCGATCGCGTACACTTGGTACCTGATCTATCTCGCAAACAGCGAGGACGAGGAGCCGGCTCATAGCGGGCGCAAGGCCATGGAGGCTTCCAGCCAGGCTCCTCGGCTGCGGGTCCCGGCAGGGCGACTACCCCTGATCACGCAGCCGGTTCCGAGTGGCGAGCACGCCGACGTCGACGTCCCGGACGGGTCGAGCGCACCGCAGCACGCCTCGCTTGTCAACATTCCATCCGCGATCGGTCAGCCCGTGCCGGTAATCGATCTGCCGAACCGCTCGCCCGTGATCACACGGCCCATCTCGCTTGCGAGGCACTGACACCAGCATGGCCCCGGAACGCGGATGCCCAAAAGAAAAAGGGCCGCTCGAGGCGGCCCTTTCCCAGTTTGCCTTGCGGCCTATGCTGCTCTGGGCAGTGCTGCCGGCAGCTTCTTGTCCTCCTCTCGTCTTGCTTCGGATCGCAGCGCGATGCCGAAGTAGCGAGTGCGTTTGCCAATGCGCTCCTTTTTGACGCCCAGCTCGCCGATCTCGCGGGTGACCCGCGGGTGTGCGAACGGCACCTTCTCGTTGTCCTCGCACCAGCGACAGTACTCCTCGTAGAGCTCAGTCGAGGTGAGACTCACGCCCTCGGCCGCGGCGACGACCCGCTCGCGGTAGAAGCGCTGCACGTCGCTGTCGGGCACCCCGCGCGCCACCCGGTTGTCGTTGGCACCCAGGCGCGGCGTCGCCAGCGGCTCGGCAATCGTGCCCGGCGCCGCCAGCTCCTCCTCCTCGGCGGCCATCTCCGAGTGAGCCGACAGAGGCTCCTCGATCGCGCGTTTGGAGGTCGCCCCCTGGCCTGTCGCGACAGCCGGAGCCTCTGCGAAGGGCGCAACGGGAACCCATACCGTCTCGGGTACCCGGGCCGGCTCGGGCTTGCGGTCGTGCACGCGCCAGTAGGCAAAGGCCACGTACATGCCGAGCCCCGAACCGATCTCGATCAGCAGCGCCACGAAGATGGTGAGCGCGGTCTGCACCTGGCTTACATCAAGGCCCGTGAGGCGGGCGAGCACGCTCGCCTGCGGATCGGCATCGCTCAGCACCGTGCCGCCCGGCGTCGTGGCGAGCTTCGCGCCGATCTCGGCGATGCGCGCCTCAAGCTTCTGCGACTGCTGCCCGGACGCCAGCTCCGCATTGAGCTTGTGGTACTGCTGGCAGAAGTCGCGGGCGCTCTTGCCGGTGACGGCCGTGCACTCGCGCGTGGCCGTCCACTGGCGCTGCGCCTTTTGCACGTTGAGTTCGGCCGCCACCGTCTCGGCCGGCCGATGCGCGGGAATCCAGCCCAGCTGCTCCTTGGCACGGTCGGCATCGGCGCGCAGATCGTGATAGGTGGCGGTCTGCACGGCGCGCTGGCCGCTGGTGTCGAGGCGGTTGAGAGCGGCATGGCCGAGCGCCGAGGTCATCGAATAGGCGCTGACCACAGCCCACACGAGAGCTGCGGCAAGGGCCTGCGACCACATTCTGTTGCGCAAAGCCGCGAAGAAGAAGAACGGCACCAGGGCCTTGAAGCAATCGGCGGCTGCCGATGCCATGCCATAGATCTGGCCGTCCATTTCGGTCTTGCCGAGACTGAACCCGAACCGGTAGTTCATGGCGGCAGAGACGGCCAGCAGCACGCCAGCCGCCAGCACCCCCAACACGCCCAAGGCATGCCTTGCCATTGAGGCCCCCATCGTTCCGGCCGTGCCGCATGCAGCAGCCAGGCCGTGTCCACGTTGCGAGAAGGTTTGGCGCAGCGGCCGAGACGTATGAACGCTTTCCCTCGGTGAGCTCACCGCACGGCGCCAGGCTCTGCGGCCCAGTTTTGCCGGCGGATAGTTGCTACACCACGCTCATGCAAGTGTGGCTAAAGCTGCGGGGTGATCGAGGTTTTGCACATGGGCGGCACCGGCGTCGGCACCGCGTTATGCACAAGTCCCTATACCCGAACCCGTACGACGCAGCCACGCTGACGCATCCCTCTCAAGGGGCCAAGGCATACACGATTCGTAAGTTTTTGTTAACGTATTCAGTTGCGTATGCCTCATGGGGAGACCCGACAGCCAACTCCGGCGTGTTTTTCAGGCGCGGATCGCGACCATTTCATGTCTCTGCTCAGGCCGCGGAGATTCCACAGATCGTCCACAGCGTTGCCGCGTTTTGCACCGCGAGCGCGAGGGCATTCGGCGGCGCGAAACCAACTTTCGTGCAATCCTTGATTCCGTTTGCAGGCACACCCCATATCGAGGAAAATAGTCCAGCTGGCGCTCGGCATCCCGCCGTCTGAACGGCGCGCCGGGTTCGTGCGTTGACTGGATTGCCGGCGCTTATTTCGGCACGGGCCTCGCGGCACGCGCAGTGAGACTTCGGGCGTCGATGTTTGTTGTGGCGTGCGGGAGCTCCCATGAGTAAGGCCACCGGCGTTGTTCTCATTCTCAGCGGCTTTGCCGTCGCCACGTACATGCTGCCCGAGGGCGATCCGGTAGCGCCGGAGATTGCGGCCTCGCGCACCGACGTCGCCAAGAGCAGCGTTGTCGAGGTGCAGCCGAGTGCTGCTGCCGAGATGACCGTGCCGCCGCCGCGACCCGCGTTCCGCCCCATTCCGCCAGCCGCACGCACGTCCGAGCCCGCAGTGTCGGCTCCCGTCGTCGTCACCGTGCAGCGACCGAGCGACGGCTCACCCGTCTCGTCCCGCGTGTCGATTCCCAGGGACCGCGACACGCTCGTGCGTGAGTTGCAGAAGGAACTGCGGCGCGTCGGCTGCTATGACGGCGAGATCAACGGAACCTGGACGCCGGCGACCCGCCGGGCGATGAAGGCTTTCACCGACCGCGCCAACGCGTCCCTGCCCATCGAGGAGCCGGACGCGGTGCTCTATGCGATGGTGCAGAGCCATGCCGGGCCGATCTGCGGCAAGGGCTGCCCGAACGGGCAAGGCCTGAGCGAGGACGGCCGCTGCGTGCCCACCGCCATCCTGGCGAAGGCGCACAGGAAGACCGTGCCCGCGGCGCCGGCCAGCGTCGCCGCACATCGCCCGCCAGCCGAGACCAAGCCAGCCTCTGTCATCACGGGTTGGTCGACGACCAGCACTCCGGCGGCGCCGACGAGCACGGCTGCGGCTCCTGCGGCCGCTGCGCCTCCTGTCGGCGCGCCACCGACCGAAGGCCGCATGGCGCTGGCTGGTCCCGTGAGCGAGGAATCTGCCAACCCCGCTACTACGGTCACGCCCCCGACGCCGCAGTCGCCTCCGCAGGCGGCCCGACCGGCGCCGCAAAAGCCGGCCAAGTCGCAGCCAAGCTGGGCTATGCAGATTCTGGCGCGGCGCGACAGCCAGAACTGATGGCCGGCTGGCTCACGGCGTGACGATGTCCGCACGCCATTGCCGCACCTCCTGATCCGCGCGCCGCCGCAAAGGCTGCGCCTTGCCCGTTCGAGATGGAGACGCGGGGTCGGCCACGGCTGCGCGGCTGGCCGAAGACACGCCAAAGGTCAAGTCTTGACCCTGCTCGGCTCCCGGTTCAATAGCTAGCGTCGACGCTACAGCAGGTAGCCTTCGACCCGAATCACGCGGCGGGACGTGCCGGGAGAAGCGAGTGCCCTGCTTCCTTTCTTAGTCTGAGCACGATCCACGTTTGGGCCGGCAAGCAACGCGCTTCCGGCCGAAGCGATCCATCTCCCGCCCGACCGCACCACGGCTCATCGGGCAAACAGTTGTCACGAGGGGCAGGATGACGGCACGGTCCACGGCATGAGCACGACTTTGCGTCGAGCCCTGTGCTTGGCCGCAGTGCTGGGCCTGGCAGCGGCCTGCTCGGCCTCACGCTGCGGTGCCGAGGCGGGCGCGCTCGAGCGTGCGCGTGCGCGCGGGATGCTCGTCTGCGGCATGGCCGAGAGTTCGAAATCGATCTCCGCTGCCGACAGCGCGGCGGTGTGGAGCGGCATCAGCGTCGATTACTGCCGGGCTTTGGCTGCGGCTGTCCTTGGCGACAAGGACGCCGCGAAGCTGCGCCCCTTGCCCAGAAGTGACGGGGCCGCGGCCCTGCAATCAGGTCAGGTGGACGTGCTCCTCGGCAACATCGTCATGACGTCGAGCCAGGACACCACCCTCGGCATCCGCTTTCCCGGCGTGCTCGTCTTCAGCGGGCAGGGCTTCATGGTGCGCAAGGCGCAAGCGGTGGCGAGCGCGCTCGAGCTGTCGGGAACGCGGATATGCATCGGCGCGGACGCGGCCGGCGTCCAGAGCATCGCGGACTACTTCGGCACCCTGCGCATGCCCTACGAACTCGCCAAATTCGAAAAATGGCCCGACGCCGTCGCAGCCTATGCCAACAAGGGCTGCCAGGTACTCTCCGCCGACGTCTTCGCGCTGGCGCTGACGCGCCAGCGGCTCGCCGACGCTTCCGAGCATCTGATCCTGCCAGAGCTTGCGGCAAGGAAGCCGATGGGGCCTGCCGTCGTGCAGGGGGACGAGGAATGGTTCAGCATCGTGCGCTGGACGACATTCGCTCTGATCGCTGCGGAAGAGCTCGGCGTCACGAGCGCCAACGTCGACTTCCTGAAAGCATCGAGCAACGCCGGCACGCGCCGCCTGCTCGGGGTCGACGGCGACAGCCAGCTGCAGCCCGGCCTCGGCGCCGATTGGGTCCAGCGCATGATCCGGCAGGTCGGCAACTACGGCGAGCTTTTCGAGCGCCATCTGGGTCCGAAGTCGCCGCTGAAGCTCGAGCGCCGGATCAACAATCTGGCCGGCAACGGCGGCCTGCTCTACGCGCCGCCGTTCCGCTGAGGCCGCGCAGGGCTTGCGCTCACGGCGCACCTCAACGCTGGCGCAGCACCTCGACCTGGACGACCTGGCCGGCCTGCACGGCAAAGGTGCGGTTGAAGACCTCGCCGGCGTTGCGGGCGCTGACGGTGTATGTTCCGGGCGCGAAGATGTGGGTCGGCAGCGCCCCTACGCTCTCCTTGACCGTCTCGCCGCGCGCGTTGGCGACATTCCACTGCGTATCGGCGATGGCATCTCCGCCCGCGCGCGTTACCAGCTTGAAGGTGACCCTGGCCGCGGCATGCGTCAGCGTCGCCTCGGTCAGCTTGCCGGCTTCCACCGTCACGTCCGCACGGGCTATGGCGTTGGCATCGCCATAAGTGCCGACAATGCTGTAGATGCCGGCGTTCAGCCTCGTCACGAGCCCGGGCTTGGCTCCACTCATCACCCGCATGCGCTGGCCGTACTTGTCGCGCTCGTCGGAGTAGATGTCGTAGCTCACCGCCTTGTCGGAGATGGCCTCGCCGCTGGCGAGCGCCGGAATGAGGCGCAGTCCGCCCGCATTGAGCACGAAGCGCTCCTGCGCCGGACCTTCGGCCGGGACCGTGATCTTGCGCGTGAGATGCGCGCGGCCGAAGGCAACGTTGACGACGTAGTCGCCCGGCGCCAGGCGCATGGCCGGGCTCGCTTCGCGATGCGTGGAGAGCAGCTTGAGCTTGCCGTCGGCGGCCGGCCGGTCTGCGTACACGCGCCACACGAGACCCTGATCGATGCTCTGACCGTCCTGGGTGAGCAGGGCGACGAGGGAAAGGTTGCCACCTCCGGTCGGGGCGGCGGGCCTGGCTTCCGGCGCCGACCGGGGCACAACCGTCGTGTTCGGCGGCAGGACCACGGCCGGCGCGCCTGCTCCCGCGTTGCTCTCGGGCTGCCCGATGCCGCGATCCTGCTGCTGGGCGTATGCCGGGCCCAAGCCGAGTGCCAACATGGCGGCAAGCGCGATCATGCCCGGATGCAACCTGCTGCGCGGCGCCACTGCCCTCACCCCCGATGTGCGATTCCCTCGTGATGCTCGGGCAGGATTCGCGCGCAATCAAGGCGGTCGTAAGCCCGGCACTCGCCCGCTGAAGTGGAGGCCTGCAGCCGTCCCGTACCGGCTCAGTCGGCCGCGAGTTCCAGGAGGCGCGATTCTCCCGCCCGCAACTCTATCGTGCGGTCGTAGCGCTTGTCGCGGGTCTCGGCCCGCACCGTGTAGCGTCCCGCCCGCAACACCGCCGCCGGCTCGGCCAGCCCCGTGGTCCACACCGTGACGCCGGTCTCGTCCCTGATGTTCCAGAACACGTCGGCCAGCACCGGCGCGCCGCGGGCCGCCAGGCGCAGCTTGAGGGTCGCCGCTTGCGGCTCGAGCGTGATCTGCTGCAGCTGGCCCGCCTTCACCTCGACCTCCCGCGACACGCGCGCGTTCATGGCACCGTAGCGCCCGTCCACGCGATAGCGGCCCGCGGGCAGCAGCAGCGTCGGCGCCGGCCGGCTGGTCGTGAACGGCTCGGGCTGGGCGCCGTCGAGGCGCTCGATGCGATAGGAGACGGGCTCGCTCGGGGCCTGGCCCGCTCCGGCTGGCCTGGTCGCCAGCGCAAGGCGCCCGGCGGCCAACGACAGCGTGCGCCGCGCCACGTCGCCCGGGCCGACCGCCAGGCTTTCGCGAGCCTCGACGCCACCTTGCCGCGCGGCGACGTAGTAGGTACCGGGCGGCAGGACGAAATCGCCCTGGCGCGCCGCGGAGCGGGCCACCTCTCTGCGGCCCTTGGGCGCGTCGGGATCGTCCTCGTCGACGCTGAACATGAGCGCCTCCGCGCCCGCAGCGGTATCCTGCCCCGAGGCCGTGAGCATGATGCGGGCCGCGTTGAGCGCGATGTCGATCCGGCCCTGGCCGCCCACCTGCACGAAAGCAGTGTTCTCACCGCGCACCAGGCCCTGCTCGGCGCGCACCAGATAGCGGCCGGGCGGCAGGAGCGCGATAGCCTCGCCACCCTTGAAGACCGCAATCGGGCGCGCCGGCTCCTTGGCGCCGCCATCCTTGCCGTCGCCGACCGGGCCGGCGACAGAGATGATGGCGTCACCCAGCGGCGCGCCGACCCGCTGCACCATGGCGCGCACCTGCAGGGTGCCCGCGTTGAGGATCAGCTGCACCTCGGTCGGCTTGTTCTCCGCAACATCCACCATCTGGCTTGCGACGACCGTCCCATCGCGCGCCTCGACCATGTAGCGCCCGGGCGGCACCGGTACGTGCGGGCTGGCCGTGCGACCCGAGAAAAGGGTGTTGGCGGGCTGCGCGTCGGATCGGACCGTCCACTGCAATGGCAGGGCGACGGGCGCCGCTCCCGGCGCCAGCGCAGCGCGCAGGTAGAGCCCCGGCCGCGCACTCGGCAGAATGGCGGCTGGAGACGTCACCTGGCCCGGCGGTGCCACGGCCTGCGGTGCTTGCCTCCCGGCATCGGTGCTGGCGAAGCGCAAGGCTTCCTCGATGAATGCGTTGAGCTGCTCCGGCGTCCTCGCATTGTAGCTGCGCCCGCCCGTGACCTGCGGCAGGCACGCCATCCGCGCCGCGTCGTCCGGCTTCAGGCCGAGGCCGACGATGTGGGCGACGATGCCGGCCCGGCGCAGCTCCTCGCCGGCGGCACAAACGTTCAGCTGGCAATTGTCGATGTCATCGTTGACGAGGATGACGCTGCGCCTGCCCGGCCCCGGCGGGAACGCCTTGGCAGCCTCGCGCAGAGCGTGCGTCAGGGGTCCCCTGCCCCTCGGGTTCAGCCGGTCCAGGGAGTCCATGAGGCGTACCGCGTCCAGCGGCTCCGGCCTGCGCACCACATCGACGTCGCCGCAGTCACCGCGCCGGTTGCCGAACGTGACGAGCCCGACGCGCGTCCTCGGCGGCACGGCGGCCAGACCGCGCCGCACGGCATCCCGCGCCAGGATCACCTTGCTGGTCCTGGTGCCCTCGATGTTGCCCGCCATCGAGCCCGAACCATCGAAGACGACGATGACGGATGCGGGATCGTCCGCGCGCGCGGCTCCCGGCGCGAGCAGCAGCAGGAACGCTGCCCACACCAGGGCGTACCAGCTGCGCCCAGGATCACGTCTCGACATGGCTGCCGCCCAGGCTCGTTGCACGCTCGTGATGATCGAGAAGTCCGCCGCTTTCCTCTCACACGGGACGCTGCCCGGACTTCGCGATCTGAATCGCACGAGAATCGTTGAATTTTCCAGCGTCCCTCAGACCGCGAGACTCGTTCCGAGCAAGCTGCACACCGAGACGAATCTCGCAATCAGGACACTGGTCTTGGCCATTGTACCCACGACAGGGTAGATATAGCGAGTGCCTTGCCGGCGGGCCTTGGATCGGCGGAAGCGCAGTAGCGATCATGAGCCAGGAAATCCTCGACTTCCTCCTGCAGCGCAGGTCGACCAAGGCGGCGCAGCTGACGGAGCCCGGACCGACCGCGGCGCAGCTGCAGGCGATCCTGACGGCGGCGGCGCGCGTGCCAGACCACAAGAAGCTCGAGCCGTGGCGCTTCATCGTCTTCGAGGGCGAAGCGCGCGCCAGCTTCGGCCGTGTCCTCCTCAAGGCCTGTCTTGCCGAGGACAAGGAGACGCCGAGCGCCGCCCGCCTCGAGACCGAGCGCACGCGCTTCCTGCGCGCGCCGACCGTCGTCGCGGTCATCTCGCGCGTGACGCCCAATCCCGGCGCTCCGGATTGGGAGCAGATCCTCTCGTCAGGCGCCGTCTGCTTCAATCTCTGTCTCGCCGCCAATGCCCTGGGCTTCGGCACCTGCTGGATCACGGAGTGGTATGCCTACAGCCCGGCCGTGCGCGAGGGCCTGCACCTGGCCGCCAACGAGCGCGTGGCCGGCTTCGTCTACATCGGCACGGCCAAGGAGCGCCAGAGCGAGCGCGACCGCCCCCAGCTCGACAAGATCATCACCCGCTGGACCAGCTGAACGGCACAACCTTCAAGGAGAGCCCAGGTGTTTTACGAGACCATCGAGAACAAGCACGGCCTCAGGCACGATCCCTTCAAGGCGATCGTGGGGCCGCGGCCGATCGGCTGGATCGCCACCGTCAGCAAGGACGGCGTGTGCAATATCGGCCCCTACAGCTTCTTCAACGCCGTGGGCGAGAAGCCGCACTACGTCATGTTCAGCTCCTCGGGCCGCAAGGACTCGATCAGGAACGTCGAGGAGACCGGCGAGTTCACCTGCTCGCTCTCGACCTGGGACCTGCGGCACAACATGAACATGACCTCCGCGTCCGTGCCCTACGGCGTCGACGAGTTCCCCATCGGCGAGCTGACCGCCGTGCCCGGCAAGCTCGTCAAAGCGCCGCGCGTCAAGGAGAGCCCGGCGGCGCTCGAATGCAAGTTCTGGAAGACGGTGGAGCTGCCTCCGCTGCATCCGGGCGGAGAGATCAGGAACTGGGTGGTGTTCGGGCAGGTGGTCGGCGTTTACATCGATGACCGCTTCATCAAGGACGGCATGGTCGACACGGGCGCCATGCGGCCGATCGGGCGGCTCGGCTACATGGACTACGCGGTGGTCACGCCGGAGACGATGTTCGCCATCGACCGGCCGTCGGTCGAGGACGCGATGGCAAAGCTGCGCGTCAGGGCAGCGGAGTAATGCTGCGGCGCATTGCATCGGAGGAGACACCATGAAATCGAGAGTCCTGCGCGCCGGATCGCGGCCGACCAAGAAGGCACCCGAGTCGAACTTCGTGGGCACGGTGTGGCATGAAGAGGTGTTCGTGCCGGAGGCGCCGTCGCGGCTCAGGGTCTCGCGCGTGACCTTCACGCCCGGCGGCCGCACCAACTGGCACACCCATGCCGTCGGCCAGATCCTGCATGTGGTTGCGGGCGTCGGTCGCTACCAGAAGGAAGGCGAGGCCGTGCAGGCGATCCACCCCGGCGATACCGTCATCATTCCTCCGGATGTGCGCCATTGGCACGGCAGCGCACCGGACCAGATGATGACCCACCTGGCCCTGTCGGAGTCCGACGACAAGGGCAACGCCACGACCTGGCTTGAGCCGGTCTCGGATGCCGACTACCTGAAGGCACCCGCCAAGGCCGGCTGAGCGCCGCAGCTCCGCGCCGAATCGCTCTGGGTGCCGGCTATTTCGCTGGCGCGAAATTCCGGCACGACAAGACTCGGATTGCGCGGCTCAGGCGTGCGAGGCAAGGAGCAGGCCACGCA
>Ga0114129_10012414_pt1 | contig 12125 bp, 10 predicted proteins | sample RhiMetdeltSRZDD1_FD_80071 | JGI IMG/M metagenome (GOLD analysis project Ga0114129, IMG submission 80071) | Populus rhizosphere microbial communities from Tennessee, USA - Rhizosphere MetaG P. deltoides SRZDD1 (version 2) (version 2) | ecosystem: Host-associated > Plants > Roots > Rhizosphere >...
AGCGCGCGCGAGCAGCGCGCTACGCAAGGGCTCGATAAGAATGCCAGAACAAGCCGCGCCCATCACCTTCCGCAAGGCGACCAGCATGCCGATCGGTCGCGAGCGGCTGCTCAATTTGATCGAGATCTCTCTCGACCCTCTCGTGCTGGTCGCGTCCTTGTGGGTGGTGGCGTGGATTGTGAGCGGGACCCTGTTGCCGCGCCACTTTATCCTGGCACTGGTCGTGTTCTCGCTGACTTTTCCCGGTTCCCTGCGACTGACCCAAACAATACCGGGCGTGATCCGGCACATTGTCTTCGGCTGGCTCGCAGTCTCCGGCCTGCTTGCACTGTTTGGTTACGTGACGGGCTACTTGCTTTTTTTCGATCGCGAGATGCTGCTGACCTGGTGGTGGGTAGCGCCCACCAGCCAGTTTGTTGCACAGGTCCTGCTGCGGGTGTCGACTCCGGCGATCTTGCGGCTCCAGGGGCCGCTCAAACGCGCCATCGTCGCGGGCGTGAACGAGTCGTCCGTGGAACTGACCCGGCGCCTGCGCCGCGATCTCTACGCGCGGGTGAGTGTCGTCGGCTTCTTCGATGACCGCGCCGATAAACGGCTGCAGCTCCAGGGCGAGTCCTCCGTGCTGGGCAAGATTCAGGATCTCCCCCGCTTTGCCAGCGAAAATGATATTGACCAGATCTATATCTCGCTGCCCATGGCATCGCAGCCGCGCATTCTGGCGCTGCTCGACGGACTGCGCGACACCACGTCCTCGATCTATTTCGTTCCGGACATCTTCATCACCGAGCTGATTCAGGGACGCATGGACGCCGTGCTGGGATTGCCCATCGTAGCGGTCTGCGAAACCCCTTTTACCGGGGTGGACGGGGTGGTCAAGCGGACAAGCGATATCGTTCTCTCCCTGTTGATCCTTGCGCTGGTGTCACCGCTGCTGCTGGTCATCGCGCTGGGCGTCAAGCTGACTTCATCCGGGCCGGTGATTTTCAGGCAGCGGCGCTACGGCCTGGATGGCAAGGAGATCATCGTCTACAAGTTCCGTACGATGACCGTCGATGAAGATGGCGCGGTCATACGGCAGGCGAGTAGAAGCGATACGCGGGTGACCCGGTTCGGCGCATTCCTCCGCAGGACCTCGATGGATGAGCTGCCGCAGTTCGTCAACGTCCTCGAGGGCCGCATGAGCATCGTCGGGCCCCGGCCGCACGCCGTGGCGCACAATGAAATGTACCGCAAGCTGATCAAGGGCTACATGCTGAGACACAAGGTGAAGCCGGGCATCACCGGCTGGGCGCAAGTCAACGGCCTGCGCGGCGAAACGGAAACGCTGGAGAAAATGAAGGCGCGCATCGACTTCGACCTGGATTACCTGCGCAACTGGTCGCTGCGGCTCGACCTGTACATCATCGCCAAGACGATATGGGTCGTTTTCAAGGATCAGAAGAATGCCTATTGATTTTTTCCGCTCTGCATAAATTGTTCGCGCTCCATCCACCGCTGCCGAAAATCACCTCGACCGGAGACGCTCTCGGAATCGAGACGGTAGACGCGCGCATGCTCGCATTGATGAGGTGTGTGCTCGCCTTGTCGGCGCTGTTCATGACCTCCTTGTATCCGATAGAGCCAACACACCGGGCCGAGCTCACCGACTTCTCTCTGGCCGCCTATTGCCTCTACAGCGTGATTCTCGCGGTGCTCTCGTGGCGGTCCGACTGGCCGCCACCCAGACGGGCCGTGCACTGGGCCGACGTTTTTTTCTACGGTTATCTGGTCGCTCTGGCCGAAAGCGCGAGCAGCATCTTCCTCTACTTTTTTTCGTTCGCGGTGCTGGTTGCATCGTTTTCGCGGGGATTCAGAGAAGGCATCTCGGTCACGCTGGTGTCCGTGGTGCTGTTCGTGACGGTCAGAGCGGCATTTGCGCAGTCCGAGAGCGAGTTTGAATTCAATCGCTCGCTGATGGATGCGGTGTTCCTTCTTGTCTTCGGTTACATCATCTCGCATGTAGGCGGGTACGAACACCTGCTCAAGCGCCGGCTGAGGCTGTTGCGGGAGATCAGCAATCCGTGGCATCCGCGCTTTGGCGCGAACAGTGCCATCGGCCTGAATCTCCAGCGGCTGCTCGACTTCTATGGCGGCAGCTCGTGCACGCTGGTATTGACGCGCGCGACCTCGCCGCCAAGCTACGTGATCTACCGCGCCGAGCCCGATAAGCGCGATCAGGCGGCAGTCCCGACACCGATCGTCGAGGGCGCGGCCAAGGCCTTGTTGCGCCTGCCGGAAACGCTCGCCGCCTGCTACCGCGATCCGCCCGCAGGCGGGTGGGCGGGAAAATACTTCGGGCACGCCGCGTATGATCTCGAGATGCAGATGCCGACTGGGATTGCCCGTGACGAGTGCCGCGCGCTGGCCACATTGTTCGACACGCGTGCCTTTGTCACGGTCCCCTACGTGCAGCGTAACGGCGTATCGGGCAGACTCTTTCTGGCCAAGGAACGCGGGTACTTCACTCAGTCCGATGTCAGTTTTCTGGCGCAGGTGTCCGTCGTCACCGCGGCCAGTGTCGAGAACGTGGACCTGATGGAGGAATTCATGTCCAGTGCGGCGGACCAGGAGCGCGCGAGGATTTCGCGCGATCTGCACGATACGACGCTGCAGCCCTACATCGGGCTCAAGCTGGCGCTCGACGCGCTGCAACGCGAGGCGGGGGCAAGCAATCCGATTTCGATTCAGATCGCGGAACTCGTCGACATGACCAGCACGACGATACGCGACCTGCGTGATTACACGGAAAAGCTCAAGAACAATCCGCCGATCCCGAGCGATCTCCTGGTTGAGGCGGTCGGAAAGCAGGCCGAGCGATTGGAGCGGTTTTATGGGATCAAGATCGACCTGAAGATCGATATCTCCAGCCAAATGAGCGGGCGGATCGCAGCGGAGGTCTTGCAGATGATTTCGGAAGGCCTGAGCAACGTGCTGCGGCATACCTCGGCAAAAAAGGCATTTGTGTCCGTTCTCAATCAGGATTCGACCCTGTTGCTGCAGATCGGGAACGAAGCCAATCCGCGCTTGCCGGGCGTGGAAAACTTTACGCCGAGGTCCATCCATGAACGGGTGGAAGCGCTGGGAGGCCAGACCGTTGTCGACCACCGCGACGACGGCTATACCGTCGTCAACGTGACGATCCCCATGTAACGGCGTGTCCACGACCGTGGCGACAGCATCCGTTATCCGCGTTTTCCTGATTGATGACCACCGCAGCATCCTGTGGGGGCTGGAAAAGCTGATCGATAGCAACAAACCGGCCATGCAAGTGGTCGGCAGTGCCACGAGCTACACCGAAGCCCTGCGGTTGCTGGACACCGCGTCCCCCGACGTGATCATTCTCGACGTCGACCTCGGCGACCAGGACGGACTGGCAGCGATCCCCGAGCTGATTGCCAGATCGAATGCGAAGATCCTGGTGCTGACGGGGTTGCGGGACGAGTCAGTGCATGACAAGGTGGTGCTCGCCGGCGCCCGGGGTGTGGTGCGTAAGGAGGAGTCCGCCGATACGATTCTGACAGCCATAGCACGGGTCCACGAGGGACAGCTATGGCTGTATCGCGCCGCTACCGGCCGGCTGTTTGTCGAATTTTCGCGCAGGAACACAGCGCAGGCGCCTGACCGGGAGCAGCAGAAGATCCTCACGCTGAGCGACAGGGAGCGGGAGATCGTGGCCGCAGTCGCGTCCGACACCGGCGCCACGGCGAAGACCGTATCGGCGCTATTGCATATCAGCGAACACACCGTGCGCAATCATCTAACGTCGATCTACGACAAGCTTGGCGTTGCCAATCGGTTAGCGCTTTTTGCCTATGCGCACAAGCACGGCCTGATCAAACGTCCTTCCTGAGTCGCTACCGGCGCTGTCGAATCGGCGCCCAGGGCGGCCGGCGCCAAGCACCCCAAACTAGGTGGTTCCGCCTATTGTGAGCGCGGGCGTTGAAGACTAGGCTGCGAGAGGTTTGGGAGAGCCTGTGATGCGCGAGAATAACCAAGATAAAAGGAAGGAAGAACGGGTATCCGCGGCCCTGGCTGTGAATGTCGGAAGTACGGCAGGTGTTGCTCGAGACGTCAGCGCATCCGGAATTTTTTTCGAGATCGACGCCAACTACACCATCGGGAGTTCAATCAGCTTCGCGGTGAAACTCGATACGCCCAGCGGCTACATGAATCTCAAGTGCCGGGGAGACATTGTGAGAATCGAGCCCCGCGACTCAAAGGTTGGGGTGGGGGTAAGGATCCGGGAATCCACGATGGAAGCGGCGAACTAAAGCCAGCGTCGGGGCCACCCCGGCGCTTTTCGAAAGACGCGTCAAGTCCCTGTTGGCAAAGATAAAACGATGCAAGGATCGACTTGTTTCGGCTGGGAGGTCTCTCCTAGTGGACGGGTAGCTTTCTCCCATGCGTGCTGCGAGCGGAAAATGTTAGGCTTTGTCTCGTATCAGTAGGAATTTTCTCGCAGTTTTTATGTCCATGCCTTGGCAGTTGCGGCACCGAGGGCGCGGAACCGGGAATCCAACCAGACATGCAGAACAGCTTAGTGGCAAGGCTCCTCGCCCTCGCGGCGATGTCGGTTGTCGCGGCGTCGCCGTGCGCTGCCGGCGAGGTCTCGGCCCCCGCCTCCGCCGCCTATCGCCTGAACGTCGCGGCGCCGCACGCCTTGCGCCTGTTTGGCGAGGCGGCGCCCGACCCGCGCGCTGAGCCCGCGATGCCGGCCCTGCTGGCGAAAATGCCTTATGCGGCATTGGTCTGGGGCGCGGCCCGCCAGACCGCCCTCGACCCGGCGCTGGTGCATGCCATCATCTTCGTCGAGTCCCGCTACGATGCCGCGGCGCGCTCGCCCAAAGGCGCCATCGGCCTGATGCAGGTGCTGCGCGAAACCGCGGCGCGCTATGGCGTCGCCGACCCGGCACGCTCACCCGAGGCGAACGTCACGGCCGGCACACGTTACCTCCAGGATCTGATGCAGCTCTTCGATGGCCGCCTCGACCTGGTGCTGGCCGCCTACAACGCGGGCGAGAACGCCGTGCTGCGCTATGGCCATCGCATCCCGCCTTATCGCGAGACCCAGCTCTATGTTCCAGCAGTGCTTGCCAAGTATCGTGAATGGCAGGAGCCTGCACCCCCGGGGAAGGCTCTGACCCCTGCCCCGATCGAATATCTTCCCGGTACGCGCCTCGATCTAAAAGCGCTGGGCACCAATACCCTGCATTAGGCCTGCGCTACCTTGGCGTCTGCGCGCCGGCGGTCAGGCGCCGCATCCGTCGGCGCTGGCCGTGATAGTCGTTGACCGCGTTATGCTGGGTGCAGCGGTTGTCCCAGATCGTCAGCGTCCCTGGCGTCCAGCGCACGCGGCAGGTGAATTCCGGACGCACCTGGTGCAGCGCCAGCCACTCGATCAGCGGACGGCTCTCTTCCTCGGTCATGCCGCGAAAGCGAATCGTGTGGCTGCGGTTTAGATAAAGGGCCTTGCGGCCGGTCTCGGGATGAGTGCGAGCAACCGGGTGCTCGGCTTCGAGCTGGTCGGCCACCTCCGTGTCGTGCACTTTCATTCCGCCGATCTTCTTGTGCATCGCGGTGCGCCCGCCGCCGTACTTCAGGCCGGCACTGTTGACGCCCACGAGCCCGTCGACCAGCTTTCGCATGCCTTCCGAGAGTGCGTCGTAGGCCGTCGCGGTATTCGCGAACAGCGTATCGCCGCCATGGGCGGGCGTCTCGACTGCGTACAACAGCGTCGCCATCGGCGGCTGCGCAAGGTACGTGGTGTCCGAATGCCAGGCGCCGCCGAAGTTGGTGCGCTCGGATTCTTCCTTTACGACTTCGAAGATGAACGGAAAGTCGTCCATGCCGGTGACGAACGGATAGTGGCAGGGGCCGCCGAACCGGTCGCCGATCCGCATGATGTCCGCGGGCTCAAGACCCTGGTCGCGAAATACCAGTACCGAGTAGCGCACGAACGCCGCGTGGATCTCCCTCCACGCCGCCTCGTCGTCGAGACGCGCGAGCCTGACCCTGCCGATCTCGGCACCGAGAGCCCCTGCTAACGGCCGGATCTCCAGCATCCTTGCTATCATCGCGGCAGACCGTCCAATGAGCAAGAGGATCGCAATCGTCGGTGCAGGAGCCCTCGGCGGCTACGTCGGGGGAACGCTGGCGCAGCTTGGCCACGACGTGACCCTGATCGACCCGTGGCCGGAGCATGTCGAGACGATCCGCTCGCGCGGCCTCGAGCTCGACGGCATGACTGCGGAGGAACGCTTCGTCGTCAAGGCGGCGAAGACCCTGCATCTGACCGAAGTCCAGGCGCTCGCCAAGCAGCCGATCGACGTGGCGATGGTCGCGATGAAGTCCTATGACACCGCGTGGGCAACCGCATTGATCGCGCCTTACCTTTCGGCGGAGGGCTTCGTCGTCTCCCTGCAGAACTGCCTCAACGAGGAAACGATCGCCGGCGTCGTCGGCTGGGGCAGGACAGTCGGCGTGGTGGCATCGATGATTTCGGTGGACCTGTACGAGTCCGGCCGAATCCGCCGTACGGTCGCGAAAGGCGGCGACAAGCACACAGTCTTCCGGGTCGGCGAGCCACACGGACGCGTGACGCGTCGCGTCGAAGAGCTGGTCGAATGGTTCTCCGGCGTCGACAGCAGCAAGGCGACGACGAATCTCTGGGGCGAGCGCTGGACCAAGCTGGTGCAAAACAGCATGGGGAACGGCGTGACGGCGGCCACCGGACTCACCTCGGGTGCGTGCCTGCGCAATGACACGATCCGCAGCTTCCAGATCCGGCTCGGGGGCGAAGCGATCCGGGTCGGCCAGGCGCTCGGCTATCAGCTCGAGAAAGTCCGCGGCCTCGATGCCGAGCGCATTGCGCTCGCCGCCGAGGGTGACCGTGCGGCGCTCGACGAAGTCGAGACCGCGCTGGTTCCAAAGGCCGGCGCCAATCCGCGCGGCGATATCCAGCGCCCCTCGATGGCGCAGGACATCCTCAAGGGGCGGCGCACCGAGATCGACGCGATGAACGGCTTCATCGCGGTCAAAGGTGCCGCGGTCGGCGTCGCCGCGCCGAGCCACGCAAGACTGACGCAGATCGTGACGAAAGTGGAGCGCGGAGAGCTGAAGCCTTCTCCCGCGCTACTCGACGCGAGCGCCTGAGGCCCTGATTACGGGCGCCCAGCGCTCGATCTCCTCCCGGATGAACGCCGCGAACTCGCGCGGCGTCGTCGAGATCGCCTTCGAGCCGCCGCTCGCATATTTCTCCTTCATCTCCGCGCCCGCCATCGCCTGACGGATCGCGTCGGCGAGCTTGTCGACGATCGCCGGCGGCGTAGCCGCAGCAAATGCAACGCCATGCCACGACATCGCCTGGAATCCTGGCACGGTCTCGGCGATGGCGGGAATCTCGGGAGCGGTGAACCAGCGCTCGGGCGACGTCACCGCGATCGCGCGCACGCGCCCCGCTCTCGCATGCGGAAGCACCGTCGGCATGTTGCCGAAGGTCATGTGAACCACGCCCGAGATCACGTCCGCAATGCCCGGACCGCCGCCTTTGTACGGGATATGAAGCATGTCGGTGCCGGTCATCACCTTGAACATTTCTCCGGACAGATGCAGCGACGTGCCCTGCCCGGACGAAGCGAATGCGAGCCTGCCGGGCTCCTTCCTTGCGAGCGCGATCAGCTCGGGCACGGTGCGGACCGGCACGTTGTTGTTCACCACGAGCAGGTTCGGAAACGTGCCGGTCATCGATACCGGGGCGAAGTCCTTGAGCGGGTCGAACGGCAACTTGGCGTACAGCGTCGGGTTGATGCCGTGCGACGCGACCGTGATCCATCCGAGCGTGTATCCGTCAGGATTGCTGCGCGCGAGCTCCGCCACCCCGATGTTGCTTCCGGCACCGGGCTTGTGATCGATGAAGAATGTCTGCCCGAAATGCCGGCTCAGCCAGTCGCACAGCAGGCGGCCCTGGAAGTCGGTGCTGCCGCCGGGCGTGAAAGGAATGATCAGGCGCACCGTCTTCGCCGGCCAGCTCGCGGACGGATCCTGCGCATGCACGCCTCGCGCGAGCGCGAGTCCCGCCAAAGCACCACCCAGCCGGATGACGTCCCTGCGTTTCATAGAGCGGTCCCAGTCTAACGGACGGCCGTAAATGTGCCAAAGTCGGCGGATGCGCAAGCCCGCCTCCGACCCGATGCTGCTTGCGGTCTGCACGCTCGGCATCGTGCAGATCACTGCCTGGGGGACGAGCTACTACTGCCTCGGCGTGCTCGCCGGCCCGATCGCAGCCGACACCGGCTGGAGCCGCAGCCTCATCTATTTCGGCTTCACCGTCGCGCTGCTGGTGATGGGCGGCGTTTCGACGCTTGCCGGGCGCGCGATCGACCGCTACGGCGCGCGCAGCGTGATGGCGCTCGGGACGCTGCTGGTCTCGGCCGGCCTGTACGCGCTTTCGCTCGTGCGCTCGGAGCTTGAATATCTGCTCGTCTGGGCCTTTCTCGGCTTCGGCATGCGGCTTTCGTTGTACGACGCGGCGTTCGCAGCGCTGGTGCAGGTCGTGCCACGCCGCGGGCGGCTGGCGATTTCCTACCTGACGCTGTTCGGCGCGTTCGCGTCGACCGTATTCTGGGTCATCGGGCACTACTTGAACGAGGCGCAGGGCTGGCGCCAGACGCTCGCGCTGTTCGCCATGATCAACCTCGCAATCTGCCTGCCGCTGATCTGGATCGGGCTTGCGCGGCGCGAAGCGCCGGGGACTGAAGCGACCGCTGCAACGCAGGCCGCGCCCTCCGTCGGGGAGGCGCCGCTCGAAGGAACGATGCGCCTGGTCGCGATGGCGCTCTTTGCGCTGGTGATGTCGCTCAACGGCTTTGTGTTCGCGGTGGTGACCGTGCAGCTGGTGCCGCTGCTCGAAGCCGCGGGTCTCGCGACCGCGGCCGCGGTCTGGGTTGCGTCGCTCAAAGGTTTCGCGCAATTCGGCGGCCGCGTCGTCGAGATCGTGTTCGGGCGCAACCTGCGCGCGATCACCGTCGCGCGGATCGCGATCGGCGTGCTGCCGGTTTCGTTCGCGCTGCTGCTCGCCGCGCAGGGCAAGCTCTACGCGATTATCGCGTTCACCTTATTGATGGGTGCTTCGCAGGGCGTGATCACCATCGTGCGCGGCGCAGTGCCGCTCGCGCTCTTCGGCGCGGCCGGCTACGGCGCGGTGCTCGGACTGCTCGCGACGCCGGTGCTGATCGTCAATGCGGTCTCGCCGACGATCTTCGCGATGATCGTCGACCGCTGGGGCTGGCACGTGTCGCAGGTCGTGCTGGTCGCGGTGTCGGCTTCGTCGTTCCTGGCGATGGAATTCATGGCGCGCTGGTACGACGCGCGCAGGCGCGCCACGGCACACTGACGCACGCTACTCGAGAGCGAACCGGAAGGCTGTGCCGTCGCGAACGATACGGCCCGCGGTCGGCGTCGCGAAATGCGTGCCCAGCACGAGCACCGGGCGATCGGCGTGCTTCTCGAGGAACTGACGGCGCGTGCGCCTTGCCGCATCGGCGTCTACATCGAACCGGCTCGCCCACCGGGGTTCGGCGCATTGCACCGGATGATGCATCAGGTCGCCGGTGATCACCGCCTCTTCGCCGCGCGAAGTGATCCGCACGCTCACATGTCCAGGCGTGTGGCCGGGTGTCGGCTCGAGCTGCACTTCAGGTGTGATCCGGTGATTCATCTCCACGAGATCAGCGATCCCCGTATCGAGAATCGGCCGCACCGAATCCTCCTGCACGTCGCGGTCGGGACCCGCGGGCTCGGCCGACCAGTGCTCCCATTCCTTGCGCGCGAAAAGATAGCGGGCGTTGGGGAATGTCGGCACCCAGCGATCCCCGACCCACATCGTGTTCCACCCCACATGGTCCACATGCAGGTGCGTGCACAGCACGGTGTCGACGTTGTCGCGCAAAAAGCCGGCTTCGGCAAAGTCGGCGAGAAAGTGTCCCTGTCGCATGTGCCAGTTCTTCACTGCGCGCGGCTTGTCGTTGCCGATGCAGGTGTCGACCACGATCGTGCGTCCCTCCGATTCGACGACGAACGCATGGATCGAGCCGATGGTGCGTCCATCCGCGGTGAGGAAGTGCGGCTTCAGCCACGCATGCTGCAGCAATCGCTCGGGCGACGCTTCGTCGAAGAGAAACGTTCCCGGTGACGGACCTTCGATCTCGACGATTCGGGTCACCATCGCCGCGCCGATCCTCCAGCGCGTGACCGGGTAAGTGGTTGCCACGGTTTATGATACCAACCACAAGAATGAGGGAGATGGACATGTTCCGCACAGGGGTACTGGCTGCGCTGATAGCAACCGCGCCGCCTCTCGCGCAAGCGCAGGTGAGCATCGATGCTCTGGCGGACGAGGTCGAGGCGCGCGTGATCGCGTGGCGGCGTCATATCCACCAGAACCCGGAGCTTTCGTACCAGGAAGTCAAGACCGCGGCGTACGTCGCAACGGCCCTGCGCACGATGCCGGGCATCGAAGTGCAGACAGGAATCGCCAAGACCGGGATCAAGGCGGTGCTGAAAGGAGGCAAGCCCGGGCCCGTGGTTGCGCTGCGCGCGGACATGGACGCATTGCCCGTCGAGGAACGCAACGACCTGCCGTTCCGCTCGCAGGCGAAAGCGCTGTACCAGGGACGGGAAACGCCAGTGATGCACGCGTGCGGTCACGATACGCACGTGGCAATGCTGCTGGGCGCTGCCGCAATGCTTTCAAAAATGCGCGCCGAGCTGCCGGGCACCGTGGTGTTCTTCTTCCAGCCCGCCGAGGAAGGCGGCGGCGGAGCATTCCTGATGGTCAAGGAAGGGGCGATGGAGAATCCGAAGGTCGACGCGGTCTTCGGCCAGCACATCGGCGCGCGCTTCCCCGGGGGCGTGGTCAATTACCGGCCCGGCGCGACGATGGCCAGCTCGGACACGTTCTACATCACCGTCAAGGGCGTCGGCGGGCACGGTGCCTCGCCATGGTCGGCGAAGGACCCGATCGTTACCGCGGCGCAGATCGTCACCAACCTGCAGTCGATCGTCAGCCGGCAGGCCGACCTTTCCGCAGGCGCGGCGGTCGTGACGGTCGGACAATTCAACGCCGGCAACCGCACCAATATCATTCCCGAAGAAGCGACCCTGTCGGGAACCATCCGCACGCTGAACGAGCCCACGCGCGCCCAGCTGCACGAGGCGATCGCGCGGATGGCAAAGGGAACCGCCGAGGCGTCGGGCCTCACCGCCGAAGTCAAGGTCATCCGCGGCTACCCGGTGCTCAGCAACGATGCCGCGCTCACGTCGAGGATGGTGGGCGCGCTCGAGCGCGCCGCCGGGCCCGGAAAAGTACGCGAGATCCCGCCGGTGCTCGGCTCGGAGGACTTCGGCGCGTACTCGAGCGCCGCGCCCACTTTCTTCTGGTTCCTGAACGCATCGCCACATGCCGACCGCTCGGGCGCGCCGAATCATTCGCCTTTGTTCATGATCGACGAGAAGTACCTGAAGACCGGCGTGAAGGCGCTCGTGCACGTGGCGCTCGAGTACCTGCGCGCGAACGCAGCCAGATAGGATGTGCGGGCGTTACGTCAGCCCCGAGCAGGCCGCGATCGAGCGCGCATGGCGGATCGGCCGCGTAACCGGCAACCCTCTCATGCGCCGCTTCAACGTAGCGCCGACGGATCCCGTGCCGCTGCTCGTCAACGACCGTGGCGTGCTCACGCTCGGCACGGCTCGCTGGGGTCTCATTCCGCACTGGTGGAAGGAAGAGAAGCCGCCAAAGCTCTCCTTCAACGCGCGCATCGAAGAAGCGGTTTCGAAACCGATGTGGAGAGACTCGATGCGCCAGGGTCGCTGCCTCGTCCCGGCCGAGGGCTGGTACGAATGGCGCGTCGTGGAGCAGACCGATCCGCAGACAGGCGAGATCGTGCGCTCCAAGCAGCCGCACTACATCCGCAGAAGCGACGGCCAGCTCGCCTGCTTTGCCGGCCTCTTCTCGTGGACGCGAAAACCCGGTGCCGAGGAACCGCTTCTGACCTGCGCGATTCTCACCACCGCCGCCGCGGGCGCTCTCA
>Ga0114129_10012415_pt1 | contig 12125 bp, 14 predicted proteins | sample RhiMetdeltSRZDD1_FD_80071 | JGI IMG/M metagenome (GOLD analysis project Ga0114129, IMG submission 80071) | Populus rhizosphere microbial communities from Tennessee, USA - Rhizosphere MetaG P. deltoides SRZDD1 (version 2) (version 2) | ecosystem: Host-associated > Plants > Roots > Rhizosphere >...
ATGGGCAGCCTGCCGATCGCCATCGGCTTCGGCGCCGGCGGCGGCGCGCGCATGCCGCTCGGCCTGGCGGTGGTAGGCGGCCTGCTGCTGTCGCAGCTTCTCACCCTCTACATCACGCCCGTGATCTACCTCTACTTCGAACGACTGCAGGCGTGGATGCAGCGCCGGAAGCAGCCAGCGGAGGCGCCGCATGCCGGCCAACCAGGACTCCCGTAGCCTCGCCGTCTTCTGCGACTTCGAGAACGTCGCGCTCGGCGTGCGCGAGGCGAAGTACGCGCAGTTCGACATGGAGAAGGTGCTCGAGCGGCTGCTGCTCAAAGGCTCGATCGTGGTGAAGAAGGCCTACTGCGACTGGGAGCGCTACAAGGAGTTCAAGACCACCATGCACGCCGCCGCGTTCGAGCTGATCGAGATCCCGCACGTGCGCCAGTCGGGCAAGAATTCGGCCGACATCCGCATGGTGGTCGACGCGCTCGACCTCTGCTACACCAAGGCGCACGTCGACACCTTCGTCATCGTCAGCGGCGACTCCGACTTCTCGCCGCTGGTGTCCAAGCTGCGCGAGAACGACAAGACCGTGATCGGCGTCGGCGTGAAGAACTCGAGCTCCGATCTGCTCATCGCCAATTGCGACGAGTTCATCTACTACGACGACCTGGTGCGGCAGGACGAGCAGAAGCGGCGCGCGGCGAAGAAGCGCCGCGAGGCCGCGCCCGTGGGCGAGGACAAGCAGGACAAGAAGCAGGAGGTGTTCGACCTGCTGCTCGAGACGCTGAATGCGCTGATCGCCGAACGCGGCGAGGGCGAAAAGGTCTGGGGCTCGATGGTCAAGCAGGCGCTCAAGCGCCGCAAGCCCGGCTTCAACGAGTCCTACTACGGCTTCAAGGCGTTCTCCGACCTGCTCGAGGACGCCGAGAAGAAGGGGCTGATCAAGCTCGAGCCCGACGAAAAGTCAGGCGGTCACATCATCCGCCCGGTCTAGCCCGCCGCGGCGGCGCTCAGGGAGGGTTGAGCTGCTGATACGCCGCGTTGGCGACGTCGAGGAGGACTTCCTTCGAGATGTCGGCGGAGGAGAGCGCGTAGCCGAGCTTGTTATCCACCCAGTAGAACACGCCCACCCTGCCCTCATGCGCGTAGCGAAACTGGGTGGTCTGGTTCGCGGGCATGTCGCTGCGCACGTAGAGCGTGACGCGCGTGCCGCGATTGCACTGGTACATGAAGTGCGCCACCGGCCGCCCGTCCTCGCCGGGCAGCAGCCGCCCGCCCACCAGGGTGTAGCCCACCGCTTCCAGCTTGGGCGCGCGCAGCTGTGTGCCGAGGCGCTTGGACAGCCAGGTGACGAGATGCGCCTCCTGGTCGGCGCCGACCTCCACGGGGTGCCGCACCTCCGGCGAATAAGTGGCGTGCGCGACCGCGGCGCGGCGGGCGAGGTTCGCCGCCGGGTCGAGCGCGGGAGCCGCCGGCGTTTGCGTGCCGCGCAACTCCCAGGCGGCCAGCGCGCCGACGAGCGCGCCGAGAATCACCCAGCCCGCGACTCGCGCCGCGCGGCGCAGCCGCTCAGGCCGCAGGGCGTTACGCAAGCCTTCGGGTAGCGGCTCGTCGAGCACCGGGGAATAGGTGTCGCGCAGTTCCGCGGCCAGCCGGCGATAGCTCTCGATGCGCTCGGCGTCCTCGGGATGCGCCGCGAGCCAGGCGGCGATCTCGGCGCGCCGCTCGCGCGGCAGCCGGCCGTCGACGTAGGCCTGCAGATCGGCGTCGTTCACCGGGCGCTCGATCATTTCACCACCTTGAGGCGCGCCGCGCCGCCGCCGCCCCCGCCGGAGAGCATGGCGCGCATCTTTTCGCGCGCGCGGGACAGGCGCGACATCACCGTGCCGATCGGGATGCCGAGCGTGCGCGCGACGCCGTCGTAGCTCATGTCTTCCAGCGTGACCAGCAGCAGCACCGCACGCTGCTCCTCGGGCAGGCGGGCGATGGCGCGGTCGAGGTCGCGCACCATCAGCGCGTCGCCCTGCGTGGGACGCTGCGCCAGCTCGGGCATCTCGTCCTCGAGCGGGTCGGTGGGGCGCGTGGCGCGCACGCGGTTGACGTGTACGTTGTGCATGACCGTGAAAAGCCAGGCGCGCAGGTCGGTGCCGCGGCGGTAGAGGTGCAGCTTGGCCCAGGCGCGCTCGAGCGTGTCCTGCACCAAGTCGTCCGCGCTCGCCCGGTCCCCGGCCAACGCGCGCGCATAGCGCCGCAGCCGCGGAATCAACTCGACCAGGCGCTCGGCTTCATTCATGAAAGGAAACAGCCCCCTGAACGTCGCTATTCCACGCTATTTCGGCTCGTCGGGCAACGTCGGCAGCGAGCGCAGATAGGCCACCAGGGCGTCGAGGTCCTGCGGCGTGAGCTGGCCGGTGGTATTGCGCACCACCTCGGCCATCGACTCGGCCGCGACGTCGCCGTCCGGGGTCATCGCCGTCTGCAGGAAATCCTTGAGATCCTTGTCGCTCGACTTCTTCATCCCCTCCGAGCGCAGGTTGGAGGCGGCGGCGGCGCCCTCGGCGAGCTTCGCCCCGCCGAGGAAGCGGCTCATCTTCGGGCCACCGAGGAAATTGCGCGGGGTATGGCACTCGCCGCAGTGCCCGAGCGCGTTGACGAGATAAGCGCCGCGGTTGAGTTGCGCGCTCAGCGCGGAATCGGCGGCGTACGGGCCCGGCGAGAAAAACAGGAACTTCCAGAACCACACCGGCCAGCGCCAGCCAAAGGGGAAATTCAGGTCATGCGGCTGGCTGGCGCGGCTGCTCGGCGGCAGGCTCTTGAGGTAGGCGAAGAGATCGCGCAGGTCCGCATCGGCGATGCGCGTGAATGACGGATAGGGGAAAGCGGGGAAGTAGTGCGCGCCGTCGGGGCGCACGCCCTCGCGCAGCGCGCGCACGAAATTCTGCTCGTTCCAGCGGCCGATGCCGGCTTCGGGGTGCGGCGTGATGTTCGGCCCGTAGAAGATGCCGAACGGCGTCTTCAGCGCGCGCCCGCCGGCGTACGGCGTCGCCTTCTCGTTCTCGGTATGGCAGCCGAGGCAGCCGCCCGCCTTGGCGAGGTACTCGCCGCGCTTGGCGTCGCCTTGCGCGAGCGCCCACGCGCCCCAGAGGAGGAGAAAAAAGAAAAGCCCCGCAGCGGCGGGGCTTCTTGCAGCGATGTTCAGACGGCCGCCGCCGTTACTTGGCGCGGAAGCCTTCGTGGCAGGCGCCACAGACCTTGCCGACCGCGCCGAACTGGGCTTTCACGCCCGCCTCGTCGCGCGCACGCGCCGCGGTCGCGAGCTTGCCGGTCTCGGCCTGCAGCCGGTTGGCCAGGTCGACGAACTCGGCGTTCTTGTCCCAGACCGCGGGCAGGGCGCGCGCCTTCTCGCCCTTGGTACTTTCATGGAAGCCGTCCCAGGGCATCTGCGCCAGGTTCTCGAGGTAGGTCGCATTGCGCGAGACGACATCGGCGTTGTACGGCGACACCTTGCCGGAGGCCATGCCAGCGATCGGTCCCCAGTACTTGCCGATCAGGGTCATCGCCGACTGGCGCTGCTTCACCAGCACGTCTGGTTTCACTTGGGCGAGGGCCGCGCCGCTCGCCACCGCGAGTACCAGGCCAGCCGCCAACACGCTTTTCTTCATCTGGGTTACCTCCTCAGGTTGTGCATCTTAGGGTGAACACCCGCCAGGGGGCGATTATTTCAGCGCAGTCCGGCCGCGTATTCGGCGACCGCGCGCATCTCGCGATCGTTCAGGCGCGCGGCGACTCCGCGCATCACGCCGTTCTGGTCGTTGGCGCGCCCCCCCTCGCGGAAAAGCTTGAGCTGGGCCGCCACGTACTCGGCGAACTGCCCGGCCACGCGCGGGTATTGCGCCGCCATGCCCGCTCCGGCCGGGCCATGGCAGCCGGCGCAGGCCGGCGCACCGTTCGCGCTGCCGCCGCGCCAGATCTTCTGGCCGAGGGCGGCGAGGTCCTTGTCGGTGGCCGCCGAGGGACGCAGCGCCTGGCCGGCGTAGAAGGCGGCGAGGCCCTTCATGTCGGCCTCGGAGAGATTGGCGACCATGCCGGCCATGATGGCGCTTTCGCGCGCGGCCTTCTTGCCGCCCTGCGCCTTGAAATCGACCAGTTGCTTGTGCAGGTACTCGCGGAATTGCCCGGAGAGCTTGGGGTTGGCGGCGGCGGTGCCGTTGCCGTCGGCGGCGTGGCAGGCGGCGCACACCTGCGCGGCGATGCTCAGCACCTTGTCCTGCGCCATGCCCTGTCCTGCCCAAGCGATGAGGGCGGCAAGCGCCAGCCTGCGGATCATTCCGGCTCCCCGATGCGAAAGGCGCGATTTTATTAGAATTCCCGCCCTCCCATGAAGACTTACTCGGAAGCAGTCCTGCTTGCTTCCGCGGGCAAGGCCGCGGAGTTTCCGCCCGTGGGCCCGCCCGAGGTGGCCTTCGCCGGCCGCTCCAACGTCGGGAAGTCGAGCGCCATCAACACATTGCTCGGCCGCCGGCGCCTCGCCTACACCAGCAAGACGCCCGGGCGCACGCAGACCATCAACTTTTTCGACCTGGGGGACGGCCGGCGCGTCGTCGACCTGCCGGGCTACGGCTTCGCCCGCGTGCCGCAGGCGCTGCGAGCCGGCTGGGAGGGCCTGGTGGGCGAGTACCTGGGCGGCGAGCGGCGGCTGCGCGGCGTGGTGGTGGTGATGGATGCGCGTCACCCGTTCACGCCGCTCGACCAGCAGCTGCTGCGCTGGCTCGGCCAGGTGCCCTCGCTCGCGCTGCTCACCAAGGCCGACAAGCTCGGCCGGGCGCAGCAGGACGCAGCGCTCGCCGCTGCGCGCGCGCAGCAGATGCAGGCCTGCCTCTTCTCCAGCCTGACGCGTCAAGGCGTGGAGGAGTGTCGCGACCTGTTGGAGAAGTGGCTGGGCAACAGGCCGCGGAAATAAAAAGCCCCCGGGCAAAAGGGGAGGTAGTCCGGGGGCAAAACGCCTTAATTTTTGAGGATTAAGGCACCCGCTCAGGGAGGAGAAGCGGGAGACGGATGAAACTCGTCTACAGGGTAAGATTTGCCGCAAAGGGGAAAGTTCCAATGCAGGTGTATGGCGGTTTTCCTGCGGTACGGATGCGCCGGATGCGCCGCAACGATTTCTCGCGCCGGCTGATGCGGGAGACGGTGCTGACGGCCGACGACCTGATCTATCCGGTGTTCGTGCTGGACGGCAAAAACCGTACTCAGAAAGTGGCTTCCATGCCGGGGGTCGAGCGCCTGAGCGTCGATCGCCTGCTGCCGGTGGCCGAGCAATGCCTCAAGCTGCGCGTGCCGGTGATGGCTCTTTTTCCGGTGGTCGAGCCGCGCCTCAAGACCGCCGACGGGCGCGAGGCGTTCAATCCCAAGGGCCTGGTGCCGCGCGCGGTCGCCGCGCTGAAGAAACGCTTTCCCGAGCTCGGCATCATGGCCGACGTCGCGCTCGATCCCTATACCTCGCACGGCCAGGACGGCCTCATCGACCAGTCCGGGACCATCATCAACGACGCGACGCTCGACGTCCTGGTCAAGCAGGCGCTCTGCCAGGCCGCGGCCGGCGTCGACATCGTCGCGCCCTCCGACATGATGGACGGCCGCGTCGGCCGCATCCGCTCGGCGCTGGAAAAAGCGGGGCACATCCACACGTTGATCATGGCCTACGCGGCGAAGTACGCCTCGGGCTTCTACGGTCCGTTCCGTGACGCGGTGGGCTCGGCGAAGAGCCTCGGCAAGGCCGACAAGAAGACCTACCAGATGGACCCGGCCAACAGCGACGAGGCGCTGTGGGAAGTCGGCCTCGATCTGGCCGAAGGCGCCGACATGGTCATGGTGAAGCCGGGGCTGCCCTACCTCGACGTGCTGTGGCGCGTGAAGGAGCAGTTCAAGGCGCCGACCTTCGTCTACCAGGTGTCGGGCGAATACTCGATGCTGCGCGGCGCGATCGACAACGGCTGGCTGCCGCAGTCGTGCGTGCTGGAAGCGCTCACCGCGTTCAAGCGCGCCGGCGCCGACGGCATCCTCACCTACTTCGCGCTCGAGGCCGCTAAGGAGCTTTCGCGAGCTCGAGGGTCTTGAGGAAGCGCTCGGCGTTCTGGTAGCCGATGACGCGCAGGCCCTTGATCTCGCGGCCCTGCGCATCGAAGAAGATGATCCCCGGCGGGCCGAACAGCGAGTAGCGCTTGAGCAGCGCCTTATGTTCCGCGTTGTTGGCGGTGACGTCGACCTGGAGGAGCAGCATGCTTTCGAACTCCTGCTTCACTCGCGCGTCGCTGAATGTCCAGGCCTCCATCTCCTTGCACGACACGCACCAGTCGGCGTAGAAGTCGAGCAGCACCGGCTTGCCGGGCGCGACGAGCTTGGCGTCGAGCTCGGCGACGCTATCGACGCGTATCCACCGCGTATCGCCCTTGGCGCTGAGGAAGAGCGGCGACACGATCCAGGCCGCCACCGCGAGCAGCAGGACGCCGAAGAACTGCTTCACGCGCACGAGCCACGGCCCCGACTTCGGCAGCAGCGCGCCCTCCGACAGGCCGACGACCACCAGCGGCACGCCCATGCCGAGCGCCATGGCGAAGAGGGCCGCGCCGCCGAGCGCGACGTCGCGCGTCTGCGCGATGTAGAGGAGCGCGCCGGCGAGCGGCGCGGCAACGCAGGGACTCACGATCACCGCCGAGAAGGCGCCCATGCCGGCGACCGAGGCGATGCGCCCGCCGGGCAGGCGGCGCTGCGTGTCATCCAGCCGCTGGTGCAGGAAACCCGGCAGCCGGATCTGGTAGAGGCCGAACATGGACAGCGCGAGCGCGACGAACACCAGGGCGAAGGCGCCCAGCACCCAGGCGTTCTGCAGCGCCGCGGCGAGCAGCGAGCCGGAGTAGGCCGCGGCGACGCCGGCGGCGGCGTAGGCGAGCGCCATGCCGAGGACATAGGCAAGCGAGAGCGTGAGCGCGCGCGACTTGCTGAGCGCGGCACCCTCGCCGGCGATGATGCCGGAGAGGATCGGAATCATCGGCAGCACGCAAGGGGTAAACGCGAGCAGCAGGCCGAAGACGAGAAAGCCGCCGAGCACGAGCGGCGCGCTGTTCTGGAACAGCCGCGAGACCTCGATGTCGCTGGCGAAGACGGAGAACTCCGGCTTGCCCGCGGCGGCGAGGACCAGCGAAGCTTTCGACTCCATCGGCACGTAGCACACGCCGGCGTCGGCGCAGCCCTGCGAGGTGACTTTGAGCTCGAACGCGCCGGCGCTTTCCACCGGCAGGCGGACGCGTACCTCCTTGCGGTAGATCTGCATCTCGCCGAAGAACTGGTCCTTGTGCGCGATGCCCGGCGGGAATTCCGGCTTGCCCAGGCGCGCGCGGCCGTCGGCTTCGAAGCGGAAGCGATCGCGGTACAGGTAGTAGCCCTGCGCGATGGCGTAGCGCACCTCGACCGCGCCGTCGAGCACCTGCGTGGAAAAGCGAAAGGCCTTTTCCGGCTCGAGCAGGTCGTCGGCAGCCGCCGCCGGGCCGGCGAGCAGCGCAAGAAGGAGAAAAAAGCCTTTCACGCCCTGGTTTCGGCGTCCACCCAGTCGAGGTAGGCGGGCAGTCCCCGCTCGATTGGGAGCGCAATGATCTCCGGCAGTTCATACGGATGCCCCGCGCGCAGCGCCTTCTCCATCTCGGCGTAGCGCTCGCTGGTGGTCTTGATCAGCATCGGGTGCTCCTCGTCGTGCTGCACGGCGTCCTTCCAGCGGTAGACGGAGCGGCACGGCGCGAGGATGTTGACGCAGGCGGCGAGCCGCCTGTCGATCAGCAGGTCGGCAAGGCGCTCGGCGACGGCGCGGTCCGGTACGTTGGTGAGGACGAGCAGTTTCATGGCTTATTCTAGCGACATGAGCAAAGTCACCCTGCGGCCGAGCGGCCTCAGCTTCGAGGTCGCCGCCGGCGAATCCGTGCTGCTCGCGGCGTTGCGCCAGCACATCGTCCTGCCTTACGGCTGCAAGAACGGCGCCTGCGGCAGCTGCAAGGGCAAGATCCTCGAGGGCACGGTCGACTACGGCGTCTACCAGAAGAAGGCGCTCACCGAGGAGGAAAAAGCGCAGGGCAAGGCGCTCTTCTGCCAGGCGAAGCCGCACGGCGACCTGGTGATCGAGGCGCGCACCATCGGCGCCGCCGGCGACATCCAGGTGAAGACGCTTCCCTGCCGCGTGCAGAAGCTCGAGCGCGTGACCGAGGACGTGATGGTGCTGCAGCTCAAGCTGCCGGCAAACGAGCGCCTGCAGTTTCTTGCCGGCCAGTATCTCGAGTTCCTGCTCAAGGACGGCTCGCGGCGCAGCTTCTCCATGGCCAACCCGCCGCACCAGGCCGAGCCGGTCGAGCTGCACGTGCGCCACGTGGCGGGCGGGCACTTCACCGACCACGTCTTCGGCAAGATGAAGGAGCGCGACATCCTGCGCATGGAAGCGCCGCTCGGCACCTTCGTGCTGCGCGAGGACTCGACCCGGCCGATCGTGTTCGTCGCCTCGGGCACCGGCTTCGCGCCGATCAAGTCGATCATCGAAACCATGCTGAAGAAAGGCAACCCGCGGCCGCTGACGCTCTACTGGGGCGGGCGGCGGCCGCAGGACCTCTACCTGGACGCGCTGGCGAAGAGCTGGGGTATTCCGTACGTGCCGGTGATCTCGGAGGCGCTGCCCGAGGACAACTGGCAGGGCCGCACCGGCTTCGTGCACCGCGCGGTGATGCAGGACTTCCCCGATCTTTCAGGTCACCAGGTCTACGCCTGCGGCGTGCCGATCATGGTCGACTCGGCGCGCAAGGACTTCACCACGCAGTGCAAGCTGCCCGAGGAGGAGTTCTACGCCGACAGCTTCACCACCCAGGCCGACCTGCCTCAGGCGCCTTCGCCCAAGTAGGCTTCGCGCACTTTGGGATTCGACAGCAGGCTTTTCGCGTCCCCTGCGAGCGAGATTTCCCCGGACTCCATGACATAGCCGCGAGCCGCGAGCTCGAGCGCGGCGAGCGCGTTCTGCTCCACCAGCAGGATGGTGACGCCCTGCTTTGCGATCTCCGCCACGATGTCGAAGATCTTCGCCACCATCATCGGCGCGAGTCCCATCGACGGCTCATCGAGCACGAGGAGCTTCGGCGCGCTCATCAGCGCGCGAGCGAGCGCGAGCATCTGCTGCTCGCCGCCCGAGAGCGTGCCCGCGACCTGCCGGCGACGCTCTTTCAAGCGCGGGAAGCGCGCGTACTGCGCCTCGGCGTCTATGCGGCCGTGGGCGTAGGCGCCCATGGCGAGGTTCTCCTGCACGGTGAGCTGCGGGAAGATGCCGCGGCCCTCGGGCACCATCACCAGGCCGCGGCGCGGCAGCTCGTAGACCGGGCTGTTCTTGATGCTTTCTCCAGAATAATTCATCTGTGAAGATGAAGAAGGAATCAGGCGGCAGATCGCCTTGAGGGTCGAGCTCTTGCCCGCGCCGTTGGCGCCGATCAGGCACACGAGCTCGCCCTCGCCCACCTCGAGGTCGATGCCCTTCACGGCGCGGATGCCGCCGTAACGCACCTCGAGGTTTTTCACTTCAAGCAGCACGCGGCGCTCCAAGGTAAGCCTGGATCACTTTCGCGTCCTTCTGCACCTCGGCGGGCGTGCCCTCGGCGATCTTCTCGCCGTAGTCGAGGACCATCAGCCGGTCGCAAAGATTCATCACCAGGCGCACGTCATGCTCGATCAGCAGGATGGTGATGCCGCGCTCGCGGATCGCGCGCACTAGCCTGCCCAGCGCCAACCGCTCGGTGGCGTTCATGCCCGCCGCCGGCTCGTCCAGCGCGAGCAGGCGCGGCTCGGTGGCGAGCGCGCGCGCGATCTCGAGGCGCCGCTGGTCGCCGTAGGGCAGGCTGCCGGCCGGATGGTTGGCGCGCGCGCGGATGCCGACCTCGTCGAGCAACGCCATCGCCCGCCGTTCGATTTCAGCTTCTTCGTTCAAAGTCGACCGATTTCGCAGGATGGCCCCCATCACGCCGGCGCGCGTGCGCACGTGGCGGCCGATCATCACGTTCTCCAGCGCCGACAGATTGGCGAACAGGCGGATGTTCTGGAAGGTGCGCGCGATGCCGGCGGCGGCGATGCGGTCGGGCGCGAGCCCGGTGATGTCGCGGCCGTCGAAGTGGAACGATCCGGCGCTCGGGTGGTAGATGCCGGTGAGCACGTTGAACAGCGTCGTCTTGCCCGCGCCGTTGGGGCCGATGAGACCGTAGATCGCGCCGGCCGCGATGGCGAACGAGGCCTGCTCGAGCGCGTGCACGCCGCCGAAGCTCTTCGATACGCCGCGCGCCTCGAGCAGGACGCTCATACGGAGCGCTCCGTCAGCTCGCGCCGGCGCACTTCCGAGGGCAGCAGGCCCGCCGGGCGATAGAGCATGATGAGGACCAGCGCCAGGCCGAAGATCAGCATGCGGATCACCTCGGGGTCGACGAGCTGGCGGCCGAAGAGCGCCTCCTGCAGCGGCGCCACCGTCCAGCGCAGCACTTCGGGAACGAACGACAGCAGCAGCGCGCCGAGGATCACGCCCCAGATGTTGCCCATGCCGCCGAGCACCACCATGGCGACCACCATGATCGACTCCACCAGCACGAAGCTCTCGGGAGAAATGAATCCCTGAATGGCCGAGAACATGCCGCCCGCCAGGCCGCCGAAGCTTGCGCCCATGGCGAACGCCAGCAGCTTGAGGTTGCGCGTGTTGATGCCCATGGCGCGCGCCGCGACTTCGTCCTCGCGGATCGCCTCCCAGGCGCGGCCGACGCGCGAGTTCTGCAGGCGCACGTTGATCACGATCACCACGAGGGTCGCCGCCAGCAGCAGGTAGTAGTACTTGATCGGCCCGGTGAAATCGAGGCCGAGCAGGGTTTCGCGCCTGGAGAAATCGAAGCCGCCGAGGGAGAACGGGTCGATGCGCGTCACGCCCTGCGGGCCGTTGGTGATGTTGACCGGGCGCGCCAGGTTGACGAGGAAGATGCGCACGATCTCGCCGAAGCCGAGGGTGACGATGGCGAGGTAGTCGCCGCGCAGCTTGAGCGTCGGCGCGCCGAGCAGCACGCCGAACAGGGCCGCGATCGCCGCGCCGAGCGGCAGCGTGATCCAGAACGGCAGGTGCAGGTCGAAGTGCGCGCTGGCGAGAAGGGCGTAGACGTAGGCGCCGACGGCATAGAAGGCGATGTAGCCCAGGTCGAGCAGCCCGGCGAAGCCGACCACGATGTTGAGGCCGAGCGCGAGCATGACGTAGAGGATGGCGAAGTTGGCGATGCGCACCCAGGCGGTGCCGGCGTAGGCGAGGGCGAAGGGCAGCGCGAGCAGCGCGAACGCGATGAGCAGAGTGCCGAGCCAGACGCGGGCCGGCGCGCGGCTCATGCGCGGTCGCCCACCCGCTCGCCGAGCAGCCCCTGCGGCCGCAGCACCAGCACCAAGATGAGGACGAGAAAGGCGAACACGTCCTGGTAGTTGGAGCCGAAGAGGATGAAATGCCCATCGCCGGCGCAGGCGTCGATGCGCGCGGCGAGCCAGCCGTAGTGACACAGGTCGGTGAACTCGCCGATGTAGCCCGCGCCCAGCGCCTCCACCAGACCGAGCAGCACGCCGCCGAGCATCGCCCCCGGAATGTTGCCGATGCCGCCCAGCACCGCCGCCGAAAACGCCTTCAGGCCGAGAATCGAGCCCATGGTGTATTGCGCGATGCCGTAATAGGTGCCGAAGAGGACCCCGGCCACGGCGCCGAGCGCGGCGCCGATGATGAAAGTCACCGCGATGACACGGTTGACGTCGATGCCCATCAGCCCCGCCACCAGCGGGTTCTGCGCCGTGGCGCGCATCGCGGTGCCGAGGCGCGTGCGGTACACCAGCAGCGCGAGGCCGGCCATCATCAGCGTGCAGACGGCGACGATGGCGACCTGCACGTTGCTCACCGTGGCGCCAAGGACGTTGAACGTGCGCAGCTCGATGATCTGCGGGAAGGCGAGGATGTTGCGGCTCCACACCAGCAGCGCGAGATGCTGCAGGACGATCGACAGGCCGATGGCGGTGATGAGCGGCGCCAGGCGCGGCGCGTGCCGCAGCGGCCGGTAGGCGAG
>Ga0114129_10012416_pt1 | contig 12125 bp, 9 predicted proteins | sample RhiMetdeltSRZDD1_FD_80071 | JGI IMG/M metagenome (GOLD analysis project Ga0114129, IMG submission 80071) | Populus rhizosphere microbial communities from Tennessee, USA - Rhizosphere MetaG P. deltoides SRZDD1 (version 2) (version 2) | ecosystem: Host-associated > Plants > Roots > Rhizosphere >...
GCCGCGTCGACAGCGTCGCCGACGCGGCGCGCGGCGCCGTGCTGCCGGCCACGATGGCGCTGAAGGTGTCGGGCGTAGCGAGGCCGGCCCAGAAGAGCTCCCACAGCGCGGCCAGCGTCTCGCGCGTGTCGAGGCCGGCCACGCGGCCCAGATCCTGGGCGAAGGAGGCGCCGCGCAGCTGCAGGTGCAGCAGCACGTTCTTGATTTTCGGATCGAGCTCCGCCGGCGTCGTGGGCGACGGTCGCAGCCAGCCCACGTTCTCGCGCAACGCCACGCCCACCCGGCCGCGCGCGCGCTCGGTCCCGCGCGGCTCGAACGGCGTCCACGCGATCTCGCCCGCGAGGCCGAGCTGATCGAGCCACTCGCGCTGATAGTCCTCCACCCGCGGCACGATGAGGTCCTGCTCCCACACACGCACCGGAAAATCCTCGCCCTGCAGGAGCTCGAGGGCGTCGAGCACGCCCGGCGGGCCGATGAGGCGGTGCTCCGGATGCAAGTGATGGCGCCGCAGCAGCGAAGCGCTGAATTGCTCGGCGCCGGCCACGGCGCGCGGCAGCCGGCGCGCGTGCACCTGACGGCGCTGGATCTCCTCGAGCACCGCGATGTGCACGTACTGCGGCTCCCGGATGCCTGCCACGTACTCGCCGCGCCGGACGACGCCGCGCCCGGCGAGGCGATCGAGCACGGCCGTCGCCTCCGCCGGCGTCAGGCCGTAGCGCTCCGCGAGCCACGCCGGCGTCACCGGACCGCGCGTGCGGAGAAGCCGCAGGGCGACGCGCTCCACGCCGGCGTCGGTGGCGAGCGCGGCGTAGTGCATGGCGTCCGTGGTCGGAATGAACGCGCGGCGGCCGCCGGGGAACTCCGCCTCGGTGATGCGGCGCTCGGCTCGCAGCGCCTCGATCATCGCGTCGGCGTCGGCGTCGCTGCGGGCGGCGATCTCGTCTCGCGTCAGGTCTCCGAGGTCGTCGAGGATCGCCGCCAGCTCGTTGGCGTCGCGCGCCCGGCGGTCGGGCGCGGTCTTCTGCAGCTCGGCCTCGACGGCAGCGACCACGGTGGGGTCGAGCGGACCCGGCGCCACCGTCCACGCCTTGCGCATCGACACCGCGTCGGTGCGGCGCTCCTCGGCGTGACCGGCGTCGAGATACGCCCAGTCCCACGCCAGCAGCAGCGGATAGACGAAGGGGGACGGCAGCGGCGTGTCGACGTGGCGCATCCACATCTCGCCGTCGTGCAGGCGCTCCAGCAGGCGCTTGAACCGCGGGACGTCGAGCGCGTCCTCGAAGCACTCGCGCAGCGTCTCGGCCACCACCGGAAAGTCGGGAAGCCCGCCCACCGCTTCCAGCAGCGCGTCGGCCTTGAGACGGAGCAGGTAGGCCGGCGTGCGCTGGCCCTTGTACATCCGCGGGATGAAGAGCGAGCGCACGGCGGCATGGCGGAAGCGTGTGCCGAAGAGTGGCGAGCCGATGAGGGCCCGGCCGAGCAGGTCGTCCACCTCCTCGGGCGCGATGAGCGTGGGCAGCCGCTCGGGAGACGGCGGCACCTGGCCCGGCGCGAACGACAGCAGCAGGCCATCGTCGACGTGGGCGGCCTCGGCCACGAGGCCGTAGGCCCGCCGGACCTTCTCCTTCAGCGCCATGCCCCAGGCGCCGTTCACGCGCATGCCGAAGACGGAGTGAATCATCGCGTGGCGCCCGCCCATCTCGTCGGCGAAGGACTCCACGACGAGGCCGCGGTCGTCGGGCACTCCGTCCAGCACCTCGCCCGCCTTGCGCAGCCAGGCGCGCATGGCCAGGGCGGCGCGCTCCTCCAGCCCGCACTCGCGCTCCGCCCAGGCGACGAAGTCGGGGTCGTCGACGCGACCGGCGGCGTCACGGCGCAGGCGGCCCACGGCCACGCCGAGATCGTAGGAGCGGGACGGGTGCTCGCCCTTCCAGAACGGAATGGTGGGCGACATGCCGTGCGCGTCCTCGACCAGGACCCGGTCGGCCCGTACGCGGACGATCTTCCAGGCGTTCGAGCCGAGAAGGAACACGTCGCCGGGCAGCGACTCGGTGACGAACTCCTCGTCGAGCGTGCCGACCTTGAGGTCGGTGTCGGCGACGAACACGTCGTAGAGCCCGGCGTCCTGGATGGTGCCGCCGGAGGTGAGGGCGAGGAAGCGCGTGCCCCGACGCGCGTGCAGCCGGTCGTTCACGCGGTCCCAGAGGATGCGCGGGGCCACGCCCTTGACCTCGTGCGGCAGCGGCTCGGCGACCGAGCGCACGACCTCGCGGAACGTCTCGAGCGTCAGCGTGCGGTACGGCGCGGCGGCGATGAACCGCTGATAGAGCGCGTCGACCTCCAGCGACTCGGCCGCCACGGCGGCCACGATCTGCTGGGCCAGCACGTCGAGGGGCGCGCTGGGCATGTGCATGCGGTCGAGCGTTCGCTCGCGGATTGAGCGCACGACGGCGGCCGCCTCGAGCAGCTCCTCGCCCTTGGTGACGACCAGCCGGCCCTTGGAGACGCGGGACAGCGCGTGGCCGGCGCGGCCCACGCGCTGGAGGGCCGCCGCCACGTTGCGCGGCGACTGGAGCTGGATGACCAGGTCGATGGCCCCCACGTCGATGCCGAGCTCGAGCGAGGAGGTCGCCACCAGCGCCTTGAGGTCGCCGGCCTTCAGACGATTCTCCGCGTCGAGCCGCGCGCGCCGGGACAGCGAGCCGTGGTGCGCCGCCACGCGGCCGTCGGTGATGCGGTCGTTGAGGTCGCGCGCGAGCCGCTCCGCCGAGCGGCGGCTCTGCGCGAACACGAGCGTGGTGCGATGCGACTGCACGAGCTCGGCCACCTGCTGCAGCGTCGCGTCCCAGACCATGTCGCTCTGGGTGGTGAGGAAGTCGTCCACGGGCGAGGTCACCCGGATGTCGAGGTCCCGCGAGAAGCCGGCGTCGACGATCACCGGATCGACGGCGGTGGTGCCCGTGAGGAAGGCCAGGGCGTCCTCCACCGGGCGGACGGTGGCCGAGGCGCCGATGCGCTGGGGACGCGGGCCGCCCGCCTCGCGCACCAGGGCCTGGAGGCGCTCGAGGGACAGGGCCAGGTGCGCGCCCCGCTTGCCGCCGAGTAGCGCGTGGACCTCGTCCACGATGACGAAGCGCGCCTGGGCGAGCGCGGGGCGGAAGCCGGCGGAGGTCAGGAGAATGTAGAGCGACTCCGGCGTCGTGATGAGCACGTGTGGGGGCCGGCGCGTCATCGCCTGCCGCTGCGCGGCCAGCGTGTCACCGGTCCGCACGGCCACGCGAATCTCCGGAAGATCGAGGCCCTCGGCCTCGGCGGCGGCGCGGATGCCGGCCAGCGGCTCACGCAGGTTCTTCTCGATGTCGTTGTTCAGCGCGCGCAGCGGCGAGACGTAGACGACGTAGACCTTGTCCTCGAGCCGGCCGTCGACGGCGAGACGATGAAGGTGGTCGAGGGCCCAGAGGAAGGACGCGAGCGTCTTGCCGGAGCCGGTGGGGGCGACGATCAGCGTGTCGCGGCCGGACGCAATGGCGGCCCAGCCGTCGCGCTGCGGCGGCGTCGCTTCACGAAACGTATTCTCGAACCAGCGCTGGACGAACGGCAGGAACTGCGGCGGCATCGGTCAATTGTACCGCCGGCACGAAGACGCGTCCCGGTCAGGCGGCGGAGTCGAGTCGCAGCGGGACGGAGCGCTCGAGCGCGCCCTCGAGATACACGGCCTCGAGCCCGGTCACCCAGTACGCGAGCGCGTCGAGATTGCTCTGGATCGTCTCGCGGCCCGTGCGTCGCGCGAAGCCGCGGGTGGTCGGCAGGAAGATGAGCCAGCCTTCCCATCGCCCGTCTTCCATGCGACGGCCCCACGCCTGCACGATGTACTCGGCGGCCTCTCGGTCGAGGATGCGGACGCTGAACTCGTGGAGCAATTCGGCCATGAGTGATACCGGTAGCAAGCGCCAGACCGTTACAGGTGGGATTGTAAGGTTTGCTCTCCGGGCGGCTTAGCAACGGAGGGCCGGGAGGCCGGCCCTCCGCCGTGCGACGTTACTTCTTGTCGCGGATGGCGCCGCGCACCTTCTGCGCGACGTCGGGCGGGATCTGATTCATGCCGTGCGCCTGCTTGGCGTGCTCGGCACCCTTTTGCATGACCTCGGATTCGTCCTTGCCTTCGATGACCGCGTTGCATCCGGGCATCAGTTCCCCGCATCGCAGCTGTTTCATCGGCGCCTCCTATGATCGATGATCGATCACTTGCATTGTAACCACGCTGTCACGGCCCGAACCGGAGCGCATTGGCGGCCTGCTGTGATGCTGCCGGCAATCAACTACAATCGACGGCGTGAAGATCGTCTGCATCGGGGGCGGTCCCGCCGGGCTGTACTTCGCGATGCTCATGAAGAAGGCCGACCCCGGGCACGACATCGTCGTCGTCGAGCGCAACCGTCCGGATGACACGTTCGGCTTCGGCGTCGTCTTCTCCGACGCCACCCTGGAGAAGTTTCACGAGGCCGATCCCGAGACCCACGCCGCCATCACGCGCGCGTTCGCCCACTGGGACGACATCGACATCCACTACGGCGGGCAGGTTTTGACGTCGACAGGCCACGGCTTCTCGGGGATGTCGCGGCAGGCGCTCCTGACCATCCTCCAGCGGCGATGCGAGGCGCTGGGCGTCACCCTGCGGTTCTCGACCGAGGTGAGCGATCTGGCCGCCCATGCCGACGCCGATCTGATCCTGGCCGCGGACGGCGCGAACTCGTGGGTCCGGGGCGCCCATCCCGACTGGTTCGGGCCACGGATCGACTGGCGACCGAACCGCTTCGTCTGGCTCGGCACCACGTTTCCGTTTCCCGCCTTCACCTTCATCTTCAAGGAGGATTCCCACGGCCTCTGGCGGGTCCACGCGTACCGCTACAACGCCCAGCACTCCACCTTCATCCTCGAGACGACCGAGACCGCATGGCGGCGGGCGGGCCTCGACCGTGCCGACGAGGCGGCGACCAAGGCGTTCGCCGAGGGGCTCTTCGCGCGCGAGCTGGACGGCCATCCGATCCTCGTCAACCGCTCGCTCTGGCGCTCGTTCCCCACCATCCGGAACGCCCGGTGGCATCACGACAACGTCGTCCTCGTCGGCGACGCCGCCCACACCGCGCACTTCTCGATCGGCTCCGGCACCAAGCTCGCGATGGAAGACGTCATCGCGCTGGCCACCCATGTGCAGACGCGGTCCGACGTCCCCTCCGCGCTGGCGGCCTACGAGGCGGAGCGCCGACCCGAGGTGGAGGCCATCCAGCGCGCCGCCCAGACGAGCCTCGAGTGGTTCGAGCAGGCCGAGCGCTACCACGGCCGTCTCGAGCCCGTGCAGATGGCCTTCAGCCTGCTGACGCGCAGTCTGCGTGTGAGTCACGACAATCTGAAGGCGCGCGACCCGAAGCTCGTGGCCACCGTCGACCGCTGGTTCGCGGCGAAGGCCGCCGCGCAGAGCGGACGGGTGGTGCCGTCGGCTCCGCCGCCGCCGCCGATGTTCACGCCATTCCGCCTGCGCGAGCTGATCCTGGACAATCGCGTCGTCGTGTCGCCGATGTGCCAGTACTCGGCGGACGACGGCGCTCCGAACGACTGGCACCTGGTTCACCTGGGGAGCCGCGCCGTGGGCGGCGCCGGGCTCGTCATCGCGGAGATGACGGATGTCAGCCGCGAGGGCCGCATCTCACCCGGGTGCACCGGGCTCTACAAGGCGGAGCACGTTCCCGCCTGGAAGCGCATCGTGGACTTCGTTCACCGTGCGAGTCGGGCCCGCATCGGCATCCAGATCGCGCACGCGGGCCGCAAGGGATCCACGCGGCTCATGTGGCAGGGGATGGACGAGCCGCTGCCCGACGGCAACTGGCCGTTGATCGCGGCCTCGCCCATCCCGTACCTGCCGCACAGCCAGGTTCCGCGGGAGATGACGCGCGCCGACATGGACGCGGTGCGGGACGACTTCGCCCGCGCCGCCCGCATGGCCGACGAGGCGGGCTTCGATCTCATCGAGATCCACTTCGCTCACGGCTATCTGCTGGCGACGTTCCTCTCGCCGCTGACCAACCGGCGCGCGGACGAGTACGGCGGCGCGCTGCCGAATCGCCTGCGGTTTCCGCTGGAGGTGTTCGACGCCGTGCGCGCGGCGTGGCCGGCTCCGAAACCCATGTCGGTTCGGATCTCGGCGACGGACTGGATGGAAGGCGGGGCGACCCCCGAGGACGCGGTCGAGATCGCCCGGGCGCTGAAGGCCCACGGCTGCGACATCGTCGACGTCTCGGCCGGCCACGCCGTGGCCAACGCGCCGGCGGCGCGCGGGCGTCTGTTCCAGACGCCGTTCAGCGACCGCGTGCGCCACGAGGCGGGTATCCCGACCATGACCGTGGGCAACATCGCCTCCTACGCCGACGTGAACTCGATCCTCGCCGCCGGGCGCGCCGACCTCTGCGTGCTGGCGCGCGCTCATCTCTACGATCCCTACTGGACGAGACACGCGGCGTACGCGCAGGGTGTCGACGTCGCCTGGCCCGACCAGTACGAGCCCGCGAAAGGGTTCACGCCGCGCCGCTGACCGCCGTCCCGGTGGCATCGGCGATGCAGCCCATCGAGAGGAGGCTCTCATGGGACAGACCGCCGCCGACGTGCTCATCGAGGCGCTCATCGACTGGGGCGTGGACACCGTCTTCGGGCTCCCCGGCGACGGGATCAACGGAATCATGGAGGCGCTGCGGACCCGGCGCGAGCGCGTCCGGTTCGTGCAGGTCCGTCACGAGGAGACGGCGGCGTTCATGGCCTGCGGCTATGCGAAGTTCACCGGACGCCTCGGGGTCTGTCTGGCCACCTCTGGGCCGGGCGGGATCCACCTGCTGAACGGGCTCTACGACGCCAAGCTGGACGGCCAGCCCGTGCTCGCCATCACGGGGTTGCCGTACCACGATCTGATCGGAACGGGCACGCAGCAGGACGTCGCCCTCGACCGCCTGTTCGCCGACGTCGCCCTCTACAGCGAGCGGGTGATGGGGCCCGATCACGTCGAGGCGGTGGTCGACCTCGCCTGCCGCACCGCGCTCGCCCATCGTGGCGTGGCGCACGTCACCATCCCCGTCGACATCCAGGACAAGGCGGTGGGACGCGAGCGCTCCAAGCGCAACGTGCCCCATCACACCTCCGACGTGTACGCGAAAAGCGCGCGGCTTCCCTCCGAGGAGGATCTGCGGGTCGCGGCCGAGGTCCTGAACGCCGGCCGCAAGACCGTGATCATGGCCGGCCGGGGTGCGCTCGGCGCCACCGACGAGCTGGAGCGCATGGCCGAGCTCCTCGCGGCGCCCATCGTGAAGCCGCTCCTCGGCAAGGCGGCCGTGCCCGACGACAGCCCGTACACGACCGGCGCCGTGGGATTGCTCGGGACGCGGCCCTCGCAGGAGGCGCTGGAGGCGTGCGACACGCTGCTGATGGTCGGGACGTCGTTCCCGTACATCGAGTACTACCCGAAGCCCGGCCAGGCGCGCGGCGTGCAGATCGAGCTCGATCCCATGCGGATCGGCCTGCGCTATCCGATCGAGGTCGGCCTGGTGGGGGACAGTCGCCGTGCGCTCGCCGCGCTCCTGCCGCGCCTCACGCGGCGCCAGGATCGCAGCTTCCTCGAGACGGCGCAGAAGGGTATGCGCGACTGGAACGCGCTCATGGAGCAGCGCGCGTCGCGCTCGGACCGGCCGATGAAGCCGCAGGTGGTGGCGGCCGAGCTCGGACGACGCCTGCGCGACGACGCCGTCGTCAGCTGCGACAGCGGGACCATCACCACGTGGTGGGCGCGACACATTCCCGCGCGTCGCGGTCAGATGCACTCGGTCTCCGGCAACCTCGCCAGCATGGCCTGCGGCGTCCCGTACGCGATGGCGGCCCAGCTCGCCTATCCGGAGCGCCAGGTCGTGGCCTTCGTCGGTGACGGCGGGTTCTCGATGCTCATGGCCGAGCTGGCCACCTGCGTGAAGTACGCGCTGCCGGTGAAGATCGTCGTCGTGCGCAACGACGTGCTCGGCCAGATCAAGTGGGAGCAGATGGTCTTCCTCGGCAATCCCGAGTACGGCGTGGAGCTGCAGCCGATCGACTTCGCCCGCGTGGCCGAGGCGTGCGGCGCCACCGGCTTCACCGTGGAGGATCCCGCCGAGTGCGGCGCCGTTCTCGACCGCGCGCTGGCGACGCCGGGTCCGGTGGTCGTGCAGGCGCTCGTGGACCCCCACGAGCCACCGTTGCCGGCCAAGATCACGCTGGAGCAGGCCGCGAAGTTCGCGCGCTCGCTCGTACGCGGTGAGCCCAATCGCGATCGGATCGCCCTGACCGTGCTGGGTGACCGTGTCCGGGAGCTCGTCTGATGCGCTCGAAGCTGCTCGACGCCACCGGTCAGAAGACGTTCCTCCTGGTGTTCGACAAGGGCGAGGAGGCGGTGGCCGCGCTGACCGAGTTCGCCACTTCCGAGCGGCTCGGGGCCGCGCACTTCACGGCCATCGGCGCCTTCAGCGAGGTGACGCTCGGCTACTTCGACCGCGCCCGCAGGGCCTACAAGCGAATGCCCCTGGCCGAGCAGGTCGAGGTCTTGTCGTTGATCGGCGACGTCGCCCTGGACAGTGCGGGCGCGCCGAAGGTTCACGCCCACGTCGTGGTCGGCCTCGCGGACGGCGCCGCCCGCGGCGGGCACCTGCTGGCGGGCCGTGTCTGGCCCACGCTCGAGGTCGTCCTCGTCCAGTCGCCGGCGCACCTGCGCAAGCGCTACGATCCGGAGAGCGGGCTCGCCCTCATCGATCCCGCCGCCTAGGCGGTCATTGGAACAGTCTCGCCGGAATGGCGAGGCGCTCCATGCGGCGGCGAATCTCCTGCACGTAGCCGCGATAAGCCACGGTGCCGACGCCGGGATGCCAGATGCTCGGCCGGGGCAGCCCGGCCGCGAGCTGGGCGGCCTCCTCGTCGCTGAGCTCCGCGGCCGCCTTGCGGAAATAATGACGGCTCGCCGCCTCGGCGCCGTACACGCCGGGGCCGAACTCGGCCACGTTCAGGTAGAGATCCAAAATCCGGCGCTTGGTGAGCGCCTTTTCGAGCTGCCAGGTCAGGATGGCCTCCTTGACCTTTCGGATGGGATTGCGCGAGGGCGAGAGCCAGAGGTTCTTGGCGAGCTGCTGGGTGATGGTAGAGGCGCCGCGGGGCAGCCCGAAATCCTTCATGGCCCTGTCGAACGCTTCCTTGATCTCCCGGGTCTCGAATCCATGGTGCCAGAAGAAGCTCGTGTCCTCGCCGGCGACGACGGCGCGCTTGAGCGAGGTGGCGATGCGCCCGTAGGGAACGACCGTCCACTCCACGCGGGCGGAACGGCCCGCCTGGCGCTCGGTGGCGCGATAGCGATCGATGAAGGCCGTGCTGCGCGGCGCGCGGACAGCCATCAGGCGCACGTCGGGCCAGCGGACGGCCTCGTAGACGACGACGGCCAGCGCCGCGAGGACGGCGAGGCCCACCAGGCGTGGCCAGAGCCTAGAGGGCGAGGAGCTCTTGCCGGAGCGCGGCGTCATCCCGCAGGCGCGCGGCCGGGCCGCTGAACCTGATGGATCCTTTCTCGAGCACGTACACGCGGTCCGCGAGCGAGAGCGAGAACTCGGTGTTCTGCTCGGCGAGCAGGATGGTGAGGCCGTCACGCTTGAGGCGCGCGATCTGGTCGCGGAGATGGTCCACGACGATCGGCGCCAGCCCCTCGGAGGGCTCGTCCAGCAGCAGCAGGTCGGGGTTGCCCATCAGCGTACGGCCGATGGTCAGCATCTGCTGCTCGCCACCCGACAGGTAACCGCCGTTCCGGCCGGCGAGCTCGCGCAGCTTCGGGAACAGGTCATAGACGCGCTCGACGGTGAAGCGCCCGTTTCCGCCCGCCGCTCGCCGGGCCACGTCGAGGTTCTCCCAGACGGTGAGGTCGGCGAAGATGCGCCGGTCCTCGGGCACGAAGCCGATGCCCGCGCGCGCGATTCGATAGGGCGGCCAGCCCGTGATATCGGCGCCCTTGAAGACGACGCGTCCCGACTGGGGCGGCGTCAGGCCCATGATCGAGCGCATGGTCGTCGACTTGCCGACCCCGTTGCGGCCCAGCAGACACACGCACTCGCCGGCGTTGACCTCGAGGGAGACGCCGAAGAGCACGCGCGAGAGCCCGTAGGCCGTGTGCAGCTCGTGCGCCTCCAGCAGCAAGCTCACTTGCGCTCACCCAGGTAGACGCGGCGCACTTCGGGGTTCGCGCGGACCTCGGCCGGGGCGCCGTCGGCGATCACGCGCCCCTGATGGAGGACGGTGATCTTCTGGGCGATCGAAAAGACCACCGCCATGTCGTGCTCGGTGAACAGGAGGGTCAGCCCCCGCTCGCGAGCGATGCGGTCGACCAGACGGATCGTCTCTCGCGTCTCCGTGGCCGACATGCCGGCCGTAGGCTCGTCGAGGAGGAGGAGCCGGGGCTCGCTGGCCAGGGCGATGCCGAGCTCGAGCTGCTTCTGCGCGCCGTGGGAGAGAAAGCCGCTGACCTCGGTCGCGCGCTCGAGGAGGCCGAGCGAGGCCAGCACGGCCTCCGTTTCCTCGGCATAGAGACGCTCGACGCGCCGGAACAGATCGCGGCCGCGTCCGCGATGCGAGATGTAGGCGGCCTGGACGTTCTCGAACACGGTGAGGCGGGGAAAGATGTTGGTGCGCTGAAACGAGCGCCCCATTCCGAGCCGGCACACGTCGTGGGGCGCCACGCCGGTGATGTCCTGGCCGTCCAGCAGCACCGCTCCCGCGTCGGGCCGCAGGTGGCCCGTGATGAGATTGAAGAGCGTCGTCTTGCCGGCGCCGTTGGGCCCGATGATGGCCGCGATCTGCCCGGGCGCCACGCTCAGGCTGACGCCCCCCACGGCCAGGAAGCCGTCGAACGATCGCCGGACGTCGCGGACCTCAAGCACGCCGCGGCCTCCAGATCCGGCTGGCGATGATCTGGGCGGCCCCGGCGAGGCCGCCCGGGAAGACGAACAGGAGGACGATCAGGATGGTGCCGAGGACGAACGGCCAGTACTCGGTGTACGAGGTGATCTGCTGGTTCAGGAGAATGAGCGCCAGCGCCCCGATGGCGGGGCCGTAGAAGGTGCCCATGCCGCCGAGCAGCGTCATGATCAGCACCTCCGACGACTTGGTCCAGTAGGCGAAGTCCGGGAACACGCCGCGGTTGAAGATGCCGAACAGGCCGCCCGCCAGGCCCGCGAAGGCGCCGGCGAGGACGAAGGCGGCCAGCTCGTAGCGGCGCACGTTCACGCCGATGAACTCGGCGCGCTCGGCGTTCTCGCGGATGGTGGTCAGCATCCGGCCGAACGGCGAGCCGGCGATCCGCCGCAGGACCCACATGCACAGCGCGATCAGGAGGACGCACAGGAAGTAGAAGTACTCCGCGGTGCGCCAGCCGCCGATCAGCGGCACCGACGACAGACGATCCAGCCAGCCGAAGTCCGGGTAGGGGATCTCCGGCATGCCCTGCTCGCCGCCCGTCACCTCGTTCCACTTGAAGCAGATGGCCCAGACGATCTGCGCGAAGGCGAGGGTGAGCATGGCGAAGTAGATCCGCGTCAGCCGCACGCAGAAGAAGCCGAAGACGAGGGCGAAGCCGCCCGCCAGCACTCCGGCGGCGGGAAACGCGAGCAGGAACGGCACCGCCAGCTTCTTCATCAGCAGCCCGGTGGTGTAGGCGCCGATGCCGAAGTACGCCGCGTGGCCGAAGGAGACCAGCCCGGTGTAGCCGACGAGCAGGTTGAGGCTGGTGGCGAAGAGCGCCCAGATCGCCACGTCGTTGGCGAGGAAGGTGTAGAAGCGCGAGCCCGCGGCCGGGACGAGGAGGGCGATCACGACCAGCAGCACGCCCCACGGCAGGCGCGCCAGCCGCGCCATCACTTGAGGGGCCGTCCCAGCAGACCCCAGGGCCGGATCATGAGCACGCCGGCCATGAGGGCAAACACCGCGAAGATGGAGAAGCGCGGGAAGAACAGGATGCCGAAGGACAGCACCTGGCCGTAGATCAGCGCGCCGAGGAAGGTGCCCCAGAACGAGCCGAGGCCGCCGATGAC
>Ga0114129_10012418_pt1 | contig 12124 bp, 11 predicted proteins | sample RhiMetdeltSRZDD1_FD_80071 | JGI IMG/M metagenome (GOLD analysis project Ga0114129, IMG submission 80071) | Populus rhizosphere microbial communities from Tennessee, USA - Rhizosphere MetaG P. deltoides SRZDD1 (version 2) (version 2) | ecosystem: Host-associated > Plants > Roots > Rhizosphere >...
GTCCCCATCGGCAGGTGATGGCCGTGCTGCTCGACCGCCCCGAACGCGACCACGATCGTGTCGCGGCCGGCTTCGATCTCCTGCCGGACCTCGGGCCAGGTGAGGGTCTCGAGCTCTAGCGCCGTCATGACGCACTTATATCTGGAAACGAGCTCCGCTAGATACGAGCGCTCAAGAGCGGCTGCGTGGTCGGCTGCCGGCTTCCACCGGCCGGCTCCGAGGTAACCATCACCTGCGTCGAGTCGTCGAGTCCGTTCGGGATGCCGGCCGCGCCCGTCCCGTCCCGGTTCACCTGGAAGAGCGTGGAAGGCAGCGGCTTTCCGTTCTGCACGAGCCACACCTCGTACACGCGGCCTCGGCGCTGCGGCAGGTTCGCCACCCGCAGCACGCCGACGTCGCCGCTGCGAACGAGTGTGCCGGTCGTCTGGGGCGCGGCGGAGGTGCCCGTGGCAGCGATCTTGGTCGTGCTGGAACCGCCCGTGCCGATTGCATATCCCACGACCCCGGCGGCGAGGATCAGCACGGTCGCGGCCAGCGCCGTGGCCGGCCGTAGCGCGAAGGACCCGAGCCACGCTCGCAGCCCGGATGCCGGCCGCGCGGAAGGACGCGGGCGCGGCGAGTCCTGCGACGCGCCCGCCTCCTGCCATACCACGTCCATGAGCCGCCCGCGCAGAGCCGGCGGCGGTTCGAGCTGCTCGACCGCCGCGGGCAGGACGTCGACGGAGGCGCGCAGCCACCTCTCTCGTTCCTGGCAGCGCCGGCACGACGTCAAGTGCTCCTCGAACACCGCGGTCTCGCCGGCCTCGAGCGCACCCAGCATGTAGGCGGCGAGCTCGTCCTCGTAGCGCTCGTGGCCGTTCGAGTTCATCGCACGCCCTCCGCGAGCGCCGTCCGGATCTTCTCCATCGCAAGCCGCATACGGCCTTTCACAGTGCCCAGGGGCATACCAAGCGCCTCGGCTATCTCGGAATGACTGAGCCCGCCGAAGTAGGCCAGCTCGATCACCTTGAGCTGGTCCGCTGGAAGCATTTTGAGCACGCCGCGAACCTCCCGCGCCGCCTCCTGGCGCAGCGCCTCGGCGTCGGTCAGCTCGGTGTAGGGACCCTTGTCGGGCAGTCGCTCCAGCTCGAGCTCGACGGTCGGTGCGCGGGTCGCCTCGCGCCTCAACGAGTCGATCGCGCGGTTGCGCACAACGCCGAGCAGCCAGGTGCGGACGCTGCCGCGCGCACGGTCGTACTTCGCGCCGGTTCGCCACAGTGACAGGAACGCTTCCTGCGTCACGTCCTCCGCCGCGTTCCGATCTCCCACGATCCGGTAGGCGAGCGAGTAAGCGGCGCCGCCGTGCCGGTCGTACACGAGCTCGAACGCGGCCGCGTCCTTGCGCTCGACGAGCGGCATCAGGTCTTCGTCTGCCAGTCGGTGAAGGACGTCTTTATCCAAGCGATCCCCTCCGCCCGTTTCGGCGGTTGACCGTCACTACGCACATGGCCGCAGCGCGGATCAGCGTAGTGATCCAGTCGACGGGGCCTCGCGTAAGGGCAGGTCGAGGACGGTCGCCCTACTGAGAGGTTGGCCGTCTGTGGATAGGCAGACGTCCTAGATAAGGAGGGGACTGCATGAAGAGACTCGCGATCGTCGCCGCGCTCGTGGCGATCGGGGTGGCCGTTCCGCTTTCCCTCGGCTCCAGCCACAGGGAAGCGCCGCTCACCTCGATCGACCCGACCGCCGACGACACCGACGTCTATGCGTTCACCGCGCCGGAAGCGCAGCACTCGCTCACGGTCGTGGCGAACTGGGTTCCGTTCGAGGACCCGGCCGGCGGGCCGAACTTCTACAAGTTCGACCCCAAGGCGCGGTACTACATCAACATCGACAACAACGGTGACGGCAAGCCGGACGTGCGCTACCGCTTCACGTTCAAGGACCACGTGCGGAACCCGAACTCGTTCCTGTACGCGTTCCCCGGCGTGAAGTCGATCACCGACCCGAACCTCAACGTCTACCAGACCTACGACGTGGACCGCCTGGTCTACGGCAACGGCGGTAATGACGATCGGTCGGCGGGCGATTCACGTAAGCACCGGAAGGGCCATCACAAGGGCCGCCACCACCGCAAGGGCAAGCACCACCGCAAGGGGCGAAACCACCTGCGCGGCGGCGTGCGCTCCTCGCGAGAGGTCGTCGAGGACGCCTTCGTAGCACCGAACAACGTGGGGCCGAAGACGTTCCCGAACCCGCCCGATGGACCGGGTTACGAGGCGATCGCCAAACAAGCGATCACCCCCCTGCCGTCAGGCGGAAGGGTGTTCGCGGGACAGCGTGACGACCCGTTCTTCGTGGATCTGGGCGCGACGTTCGACGCGATCAACATCGACAAGCCGGGCCGGCAGGGCAAGGTCGTCGACGACCTCGCCGGCTATGGGGTCCACTCGATCGTGCTGCAAGTACCCGAGCGCGACGTCACCAAGGACGGTGAGCAGGTCGACTCCGCGAACGCAAAGAACGCCGTCGTCGGAGTCTGGGCGTCGACCGAGCGCAGGCGCGTGCAGGTCGCCGGCTCGAGCTCGAACGACGACCACGGCAGCGGGAACGACTGGGTCCAGGTCTCACGGCTGGGAGAGCCGCTCATCAACGAGCTGCTGATCCCGCTGGGGGACAAGGACTACTGGAACACCCAGCAGCCCTCGGGCGACTCGCAGTTCGAGAAGTACTACGAGTCACCGGAGCTCGCACGGCTTCTCAACGGGCTGTTCGGGCTCGGGGTTCAGGAGAACAACCGGTCGGACATGGTGACCGCGTTGCTCACCGGTGTGCCCGGGCTGAACCAGCAGGCCAGCAAGCCCGTCGACACGATCAAGCTCAATCTCGGGACAGATCCGTCGCCCAATCCGAACCGCCTCGGCGTGCTCGGCGGCGACACCGCGGGCTTCCCGAACGGGCGTCGACTCACGGACGACGTGGTCGACATCGAGCTCCGTGTCGTGGCCGGCGCGTTGATCGGCAAGGACATACCGCTCGGTGACGGGCCGGTCGCGAACGACAAACCGTTCTCCGACCAGTTCCCGTATCTACCGCCGACGAATTCGGGCTTCGACTCGAAGATCCCGAAATAGCAACCGGAGCGAGAGAGGGACTCCGCCTTGGCGGGGTCCCTCCTCGTCTCACTCGAGGACTCCCAAGATGACACTCAGCCGCCCCCTCATCACAAAGCTTCTCGTTCCGCTCGCCGCATTCGCGGCGACGCTCGCGCTGATCATCCTTTTGAACCGCTCGTCGAACCCGTCGGGCGAGCCGAGCTCGTCGAGCAGCGGCGTGCTCGTCGCGCCCGGCGCCTCGACCGACCAGCAGATCGCGGCGCTCGAGCACAATCTCTCCCAACACCCCGGTGACAGCGAGCTCTACGCCGCGCTCGGCAACGCGTTCCTCCAGAAGGTGCGCGAGACCGGGGACGCAAGCTTTTACCCGCGTGCCGCCACCGCCTTCAAGCAGGGGGGTCGTCGGAACCCGCGCGACGCGGGGATCCTGACGGGCATGGGTGCCCTGGCGCTCGCACGGCACGACTTCAAGGGGGGCCTCAGCTACGGGCTCTCGGCCCATGCAGCGGCCCCCCAGGTCGTGCGTCCATACGGCGTGATCGTCGACGCGCAGGTCGAGCTCGGCCGCTACCGCGACGCCGCCCGCACGCTCCAGACGATGGTCGACCTGAAGCCGAATCTCGCCTCGTACTCGCGTGTCTCGTACTTCCGCGAGCTGCACGGCGACCTGCGGGGCGCACTGGCGATCATGCAGCTCGCCGTGTCGGCCGGCGGCGATGCGCCGGAGAACCTGGCCTACGTACAGACTCTGCTCGGCAACCTCGAGTTCGAGCGTGGAACGCTTCACGAGGCGGAGATGGCATACCGGCTCGCGCTCGCCCGCTTCCCGGGCTACGCGCCCGCCGAGGCCGGGGTCGCACGCGTGGAGGCGGCCCGCGGGCGCCTCGGACCCGCGATCCGCCGCTACCAATCGGTCGTCGCGCGGCTCCCGCTGCCCGAGTACGTGATCGCGCTGGGCGAGACGGAGCTGGCGGCGGGCCGCACGGCAGCCGCGCGCCGGGACCTCGCGCTGGTAGGGGTGGAGGAGCGGCTGCTCCAGCAGAACGGGGTCAACACCGACACGGAGCTGGCGCTGTTCGAAGCCAACCACGGTAACCCCGCACGAGCCGTGACGCTCGGCCGCCGCGCTTGGGCGAACGCGCCGAGCGTGCGCTCCGCGGACGCGCTGGGGTGGGCCCTGACGCGCGCGGGCAACCCGGCGGCCGGCTTGGGGTGGGCGCGCAGGGCGCTCGCGCTCGGCTCGGTCGACCCGGCGTTCCTGTACCACGCGGGGATGACCGCCAGGGCGGCCGGGCGTCCCGACCTGGCGCGCCGCTGGCTGACGCAATCGCTGGCAAACAACCCGCGGTGGTCACCGCTGTACGTGCCCGCGGCGAAGCGCGCCCTGATGGGAGTGCGTTGAGAGCGCGCCTGTTCGCGGTGGTGGCCGCGCTCGGGATCCTGGCGGCGATCGCCCCCGTCGCCTCCGCGCATCCGCTCGGCAACTTCTCCATCAACCATCTGACGCAGGTCCGGATCTCGGCCGACCGGGTCGAGGCTCTTTACATCCTCGACCAGGCCGAGATCCCGACCTTTCAGGAGCGCGATCTCTCACCGGCGCAGGTGCTCGACCGCAAGCGCGCCGAGATCCTCAAGGGCCTCCGGCTCGAAGTCAACGGGCATGCGGTGCCGCTCAGGGCTCAGCCCGGCGCGCGGCTGACCTTTCCGCCCGGTCAGGGAGGGCTGAAGCTGACGCGCGTCGAGCTCCGGCTGAGCGCCGCCGTCAGGAATCCGCGGCAGGTGGTGTTCCGCGACGAGACCTTTACGGATCGGATCGGCTGGAAGGCGATCCAGATCCTGCCCGGGAAGGGCACAGACGTACGCGCGAACGTGTTTGCGCAGGACCCGACCAAGGGCCTGCGCGCGTATCCGAAAAACACCCTGTCGAGCCCGCTCAACCAGCGCGACGCGACCTTCGCAGTGTCGCCCGGCGGCGGAACGGTGACTGCGCCGGAGCCTCCGCCCGACTACCGGACCACCACCACGGACCGCTCCGGCGACGGCTTTGCGGGCGTGTTCGCCGACGCCGCGGCGGGCAAGGGTGTGCTCGCGCTCCTGCTGCTGGTGGCGTTCGGGTGGGGGGCGCTCCACGCGCTCTCGCCGGGCCACGGCAAGGCGATGGTGGCCGCCTACCTGATCGGGACGCGAGGCACGGCCCGCCACGCCGTCGGGCTCGGAGCGATCGTCACCATCACCCACACGATCGGCGTCTTCATGCTCGGATTCGTGACCCTGCTGCTGTCGCAGTACATCCTTCCCGAGGACCTGTATCCGTGGCTCAACCTGGTGGCCGGCCTGCTGGTGGTCACCGTTGGCCTCGGGGTACTCCGCGCGCGTGTGCGCGCCGCAAAGGCACAGCACCATCACCATCACCATCACCACGATCACGATCACGATCACGATCATCATCACGAGCACGATCACAGCCACGGGATCCCCGACCGCGTCACCTGGCGAGGCCTCTTCGGGATGGGGGCGGCCGCCGGCCTGATCCCGTGCCCCTCGGCCCTGGTGGTACTCCTCGGCGCGATTGCCCAGCACCAGGTCGGCCTCGGGCTGGTGCTGATCCTCGCTTTCAGTCTCGGGCTGGCGACGACCCTCAGCGGCCTCGGTATCGCGGTCGTCTATGCGAAGCGGGCGCTCACGCGCGTGCGCGTTCCGAGCCGCCTGGTGACGGCGCTCCCGGCGGCCTCGGCCGTGCTGATCGTGGGCGTCGGCCTCGTGCTAACGGCCCAGTCGATCCCGAAATTCTAGGTCCCCGAGGACGCCCCTTCGATCCAGTCGAGGGACCGCTTGCAGAGACGATGGGCCTGGGCCGCGGGCAGGTAGGTGACCTTCTGGTCCGCGGTGCTGGTGCTGAGCACGAGCGGACCCACGCCGAATGGCTTGTGCGACCGCTTCGACACGCCCCGATCACCTTCGTTGGTAAGGGGAAGGATCGCGTCCCCGGCGCTCCCCGGGCGGAGGTTGGGGCCGTCGTAGCGAAGCTCCACCTTGTGCCGGCCGGCTGGGAGCGGGATGCTGCCGAGCTCGTCGTACTGGCCCTTCGAATAGTTGAGCTCGCCGCGCGCGGAGCCGGTTCGCCGGCCGTCGACGTACGCGGTCATCTTTCCCCGGAAGGACCCCCCGAGCCACACGCCGTAAGTGCCGGCCCGCGGCACCTCGACGATCGCCGTCAGCGACCCCGAGCCATTCGGGTAGAGCATCGCCGGATCGGGACCGCGCTCCCATTCCTTGGAGGCTGCGACCCCCCGGCCGAGCGGCACGACGAGCGGAGGCTGCCTGAACACGGTCGCGAGGCGAGTGACGCCGCCGAGGGCGAGCTTGCATGGGCCCGGTCCGACCGGCGACGCGCCCTTGCCCAGCGGCAGGTGCGGCACGTTCGGAGCCGGTCCGGCCGGCCGCTGCCACACCTCGTAGTAGTGACCACTCCAGGTCAGCCTGTACGGAGACGGAGGACGGCTCGCGAGCGGTGAGCGGCGCAGCACCAGCGTCCGGAACGCGAGCACGCTGGGGGTCTGAAAATCGTCGATGTCGAAGAAGAGCCCCTCGGGCGGCGGTCCTCCGGCGAGGGAAATGCCGGGTGACGTGTCCTGAGCCGGGGAGCGCTCGAACAGCACGTTGGGGCGGAGCAGGACCACCTTCCCGCTCAGCAACGAAGCGCCGTTCGGCTGCGCATCGCGCAGGAAGTGGCGCACGCCCCAGAACTCGTACTCGGTGGTGAGCGTCGGACCCTCGCCCTTGATGCGCTTGCCGATCGTCTCCAGCTCCGCAAAACGCGCGTGCGGCGCCAGGTCGACTTCCCGGTACGCAAGTGCGTTCGACCACAGGACGCCGGCGCCGATTGCCGCAATCGCGAGCGCGGCCACCGGCACGCGCACGCGCTCCGAAAGGGCCGGATCCGTCAGCACGCCGACGGCACCGATCAGCGCCGCGAACACGAGCGCCGGTGAGGCCTCGGCGAGTGCCTTGGACACGACCCAGGGGGACCCCTCGACCGCGATCAGCAGGCAGCCGACGGCGGCCGCCAGGACGAACGAGAACACGCCGTAGACACGCCGTTGCCACGCGAGCGCGACGCCCGCGATCGCGAAGCCGCCCACCAGCAGGATCAGGATTCCCGGCACCAGCATGCTGCCCGGTGTGGTCCGGAAATCGCCGCTCGGCCAGATGCCGAAGATCTGCAACAGATTGAGCGGCTCGATCAGGTTGCCGAGCTCGCCGGCGCCCGTGAACGAGTCCTTGCCGGAGCTGAGGAAGTTCAGCAGGCCGATCGTCGGTGCCGCGAGCACGGCGCCCAGAATCAGGAACGTGACGGCGCCGCGTACCGCGACCGCGCGCCCGCGTTCCTGCACGATCAGCCAGAGGGCCGGTATCAGCAGCGGTGCCAGCCATACGCCGCCGCCGATGCTCAGGCTGGTGATCACCGCGGCACTTCCCACAGCGATCGGCAATAGGCGCCTGGCGGTGAGGTCCTGCCTGAGCACGCTCGGCACGAGTGCTGCGACGAAGGCGAGCAGCGCCGCCGTGGCGGGCTCCTTGATTGCTCCCCAGAGCGCGAAGCCGAAGAGCAGCGCGGGCTGGGCCGCGATGAAGGAGATCGCGGCACGAAGCGGGCGTGACCCCACGAGCGGCGCACCCAACTCGTAGAGCGCGAGCGCAAGCGCCGCCCCCAGAAACGCGATGTAGGGCTGCAGCAGCCAGGCGAGGTCCTGGCCGACGAGCTGCTGTCCCACCCCCCACGGCAGGAATGACCCCAGCGGATAGTCCAGCCCGAGCGTGCCGCGCAGGATCGTCTCGTAAGAGGAGGGCGGCAGGTCGGCGAGGTTGCGGCCGTGGTGCATCACCTGGTCCGTGATCGTGGCCCAGGTGGCCGTGTCCTCGATCTTCAGGTAGCCGGCGATGGTGTTGTCGCCTGAGAGCACGATCGGTGCCGCATACACGGCGAACGCGCCGAGTCCGGCCGCCACCGCCCAGCCGTCGAGCCGCGGCCGGCGCGAGCGCGCAAGCACGAACCCAGCGATCGCCAGCACCACGACGAGCGGCGTCGCGAGCTTGGCGGTCGCATCCCAGGTCGTGGGGAACTGGGCGGCCACCATCACGACCGCCAGGCCGGCCGCCACCAGGAGAGTGCCGGGCAAGCGCGTACCGGCGGCGGCCTCGAGCAGCAGACCGCAGCCGAGCACGAGCACGAGCAGCACCACCGGGAACACGATCCAGGCCGCGATCACGGCTCTCTCCGGCCCTCCACCATGGCGGCAAAGAATGCCAGCCCGATCCCTGCTGGGTGCCGCGCGGCGCTGGCCGCCGTCTATTTAGCGCTGACGCACTTCCCGTAGGCGTTTGCGCCGCCGCCGTACTTCTTCGTGAAGGCGGCGTCGCCCAGAAAGGAGCGCTCGGCCTTGCAGAACTGCGCCGCGTTCCTGTAGTCGCTGCGCTGCGGTCCGGGGATGGGCTGCCAATCGGGGCGCTCGCCGCCGATGATGTCCGTCTGATTGGCGCCGCTTGCGTCCATGACGACGATCACCAGCGACGTACAAGGGCAGGTCGGGCCGACGTATGAAGTGCGATTACTTTCGAACAAGACCTTGCTGCCGTCCGGCGACCACGCGGGGGCACCCTCGCGGTAGCTTCGCGCGCCGTCGTCCGTCAGGCGGGTGAGGCCGGTGCCGTCCGCGTTGATCGCATAGATGTCGTAGAACGAGCTGAATCGCTCTTGGCGCACGAATGCGATCCGCGACCCGTCGGGCGACCAGTCCGGCGAGGCCTCATAGCCGTTGTCGGTTCGCGTCAGGTTCGTGATGCCGCCGCCTTCTGCGTCCATCACGAAGATGTCAGTGCTCGAGTCCGGCCCGCTTGTGTAGTCGGTGAAGGCGATCTTCGCGCCGTCAGGCGACCACGCGGGCTCGGCCCCGTGCGTCGTCAGTTGGTGGTCGCCGCTGCCGTCGGAGTTGATGACAAAGATTCCGTCCGGCACGAAGCCGCAAGCGTCCGGGAAACATTGCTCGTGCGACGAGTCATAGGCGATCCGTCCATCCGGGGACCAGGCGGGATTCGCTGCGAATCCAGTGGCGCCGATGTTCCTCGCCCCGGTGCCGTCGGCGTTGGCCACGGAGATGGTGCCGCGCCCGGTGTCGTAGGCGATCCTCCCGCCATCCGCCGACCAGGCCGGGGCCTCGGCGATACGGTTCGCGATCGTCGTTTCGCCGGTGCCGTCCGGATTCACGGTGTGGATCGACCGCGACGACTCGAACGCGATCTTCCCGTTCGCGCCCGGAAAGGCGGCCGACGCAGGTGTCACCAGTGCCACCGCCCAACACAACGTTGCCGCGACAGCGACTCCGATCTTCGACCGCATGCTTCCTCCCTCCCGCCACCCGGGCCTACACTCAGCGGCCGGTGGCCGATCCGCACTCTTATACCAGTACACCCCTGCCGAAGAAGCTCGGAATAAAGGCCGGGGCGCGGCTGGCGTTGGTGAGTGCGCCCGAGGGTTTTGGCACAACTCTGGGCGAGCTTCCGGAGGATGTCCAGGTGAAGCGCAGCGCCCGCGCGCAGATGGATGTGATCGTGTTCTTCACGACCTCCGCCGCGGAGCTGCGGCGGCGCTTCGACCGCCTCGCGGCCGCCCTCGACCCCGCCGGGGCGCTGTGGGTCGCGTGGCCGAAGAAGAGCTCCGGTGTGAAGACCGACCTGACCGAGAGCACGGTGCGCGACGTCGCCCTGCCCAAGGGCCTCGTCGACAACAAGGTGTGCGCGATCGACGGCACCTGGTCGGGCCTGCGGCTCGTGATCCGCAAGGAGAACCGCTGAACGGGCCGGAGTAGGATTCCGCGACCGTTGGCTGACCCCGTCTTCCTCATCACGGGCGCCTCGAGCGGAATCGGCGAGGCCACCGCGCGGCGCGCGGCCGAGGCCGGATACCGCCTCGTGCTGAGCGCGCGCTCCGAGGACAAGCTGGCGGCGCTCGCCAAGGAGCTCGGCGGCCCGGAACGGGCGATCGCGGTGCGATGCGATGTCCGCGAGTGGGACGACCAGCAGGCGCTGGCCGCGGCCGCGCTCGATTCGTTCGGCGGGATCGACGTCGCATGGGCGAACGCCGGCTTCGGCGCGCCGCGCGGCTTTCTCGATTCGACGGTCGAGCACTGGCGGGACATGGTGCTGACGAACGTGTACGGCGCAGCGCTCACGATCCGCGCGACGCTGCCGGCCCTCGAGGAGTCGCGAGGGCACCTGCTGCTGACCGGCTCCGTCGCGGGCCGGCGGGCCCTGCCGGGCTCGCTCTACTCGGCCACCAAATGGGCCGTCACCGCGATGGGCGAGGCCGCCCGCCTGGAGCTCGACGGAACCGGGGTGCGGGTGTCGCTGATCGAGCCCGGCATGACCGACACCCCCTTCTTCGACAACCGGCCGAGCGACGCCCTCGAGCCCGACGACATCGCGCGGGTCGTCATGTTCGCGATCGCCCAGCCGCCCCACGTGGACGTGAACGAGGTGCTGGTCCGCCCCACCGCGCAGAGCGGCTGACGAAGCGCTCGCCATGGCGGGGGTTTTGTCAGCCGCTCTTATGCGGCTGACGAAGCGCTCGCAAGCGCCCAACTGAGTATCAAGCGGACGGCCCTCCGGGCCGATCGTTCTTCCATGCCAAGACGGGCACGGATGCCTGACCGGTGGGAGGCGCTGACGACCGCGCGCCGGCTTGTCGCACGCGGCGATGGTTACGACGCGATCGTATGGCGGCTGGTTTTCGACCTCGGCCTGGACGAGCGCTCCGCCCGGGCCCTGACGGCAGAGGCCTTCCGGCCGGTGCCCGCCTCCTATCCGACGCTGCGGTCCGAGCTCGACCTGATCACCCGCAGGCTGGACGCGGCACGGCGGAACGGATAGCTACAGCTAGCTGGTCTTCGACTGCGTCCGGTTCGAGTACGGGATCCGGTCCCGGAGCCAGCGGTAGAGCTGAGTGGTCTTCGTGTCGCGGTGAACCTCGATGCGCGGCAGGCGCGCATGGTCGGAGTCCGTAGTGCTGTAGTTCGACGGCCAGGTGAGGAACACCGCGCGGAACTGGCCGCCTAGGAACCCGCTCAGGAAGGCGGGGATGCGGGGGTCGTTCGCCTTGGTCGTGTCACCGAACGGCACCGCGAACGCCCACGGCGTGTAGCCGGGAATCTGCTCGCTCAGCGTCTGCTTCGCCCACATGACGTCACCCGTCACGCGCTCTTTGTAGGCAGCGAAGCTCTCCATGCGGCCGCTGTCGAGCATGCGGCGGTAGGAATACGCGGGGCCCTTGTCGCCGGCCTTGTCGTAGCGAACGTCCACGTGCTGCACGCCGGCATGCTCTTGGATGTCCCAGCGGCCGCTCTGGGCCATCGTGCGCAGCTCGTTCCAGTTGAGATAGAAGCGGGTGCCCTGCTCGACGGATCCCACGATCGTGAACATCGTGGCCCGGAACCCGTAGGCGGCAAGCACCCGGTCGGCCCCGCGGTACGAGTCCAGCCGGCTGTCGTCGAAGGTGATCAAGATCGGCCGGTCCGGCAGGCCGGTCGTGTCTCCCGCCAGAAAGCGACCGTACTGCGCGATGCTGATCGTGTGAAAGCCGGCGCGACGCAGCATCTCCATCTGCTTCGTGAAGACGACCTGCGAAACCGAGTAGTGGTCCGTCCCGTCCTTGATGCCGTGGTAGCAGAGCACGGGCACCGCGTCCTTGTACGCGAGCACCGTCCGAAACGAGTTCAGCTCCACGTTCGAGAGATGGATCTTGGGGACGTCGAGCGGGCGCCGCTCCTGCGGCGGGGGCTCCGCTCCGGACCGCAACTTCGGCACCGCGAAGTAGAGCGGCACGAGTGACACCGGCAGCAGCAGGAAGGCGGCTGCGCCGTTCAGCGCTTTGCGGGCGTTCACGGGCGGGCGTGGGCGGCGGCCTGCGACGGTCGCGTGCCCCAGCTGGGATTGCGCGACGTGAGCACCGCGTAGTAGGTCTGCCAGATCAGGAA
>Ga0114129_10012419_pt1 | contig 12124 bp, 11 predicted proteins | sample RhiMetdeltSRZDD1_FD_80071 | JGI IMG/M metagenome (GOLD analysis project Ga0114129, IMG submission 80071) | Populus rhizosphere microbial communities from Tennessee, USA - Rhizosphere MetaG P. deltoides SRZDD1 (version 2) (version 2) | ecosystem: Host-associated > Plants > Roots > Rhizosphere >...
GGCTCGTAGGTCGCCCGGATCCGATAGGCGTTCCCGGTCACGATCCGGTCACCGGGCGGCGCTCCGACCGTCGAGGGATCGACCGGCCGGATCTCCACCCTGACCACCCGGGCCCCGGAGGCAGCCGGGAACGCCGCAACGGGAAGGACCAGCGAGACCTGCGCATCACCGGTCGCGAAGAACCCGCCGCGCGACCCATCCGCTCCGAGCCGCAACCTCAGCATCCCGGGTAGTGGCGTGACGTTCGAGGAGGCAAGCTCCGGCGGTGGATCGACCCAGTTGTACGGAGCGGGTGGGACGAAGCCGTCCAGGAGTGGCCGGCGCGCCAACAGGCTCAGGTGCGCCGAGAGCGACGCGCCGACGATGTACAGCACGAGGACGACGAGGCCGAGCCCGATCGCGCGAACCCGGCCGTTCACGGAGCGATGTCGATCGGTCGGATCTCCGAGGTCGCGAACCGCGGCGGCCACACGACCGCGCGCTCGCCGACCCGGACCCACTCCCAGATCACGCTGGCCGCGCGGAGGTTCGCGCCGGCGTCGGCCGTCCCCGCGGCCCCGAACGAGAGCCCACTGCCGTTCGGCAGACCACCCTCGGGGATGCGAACGCTTCGCGCGGCAGCACCGACGGCGGCCGCTTCCAGGTTGTCCGCGCGCGGCAGCACGCCATGGAACAACGCCCACGCGGCCGCGAACCCGCTCAGCGCCGGCGCCTCCATCTCCTCGTCGTGCTGCTGCTCGTAGGCCTGGCTGGCGCGGGTCAGGAGCTCGCGCGCCGAAGGGGTCAACCCCTCGGCCTTCAACAGGCCCGCATCCGGCTTGTCCGATGCGAATAGCCCGAGCGCGTCCGTGCCGAGCCGTTCCCCGAACATCGGGAGGCAGTAGCTCGAGGACGTTCCGATGCTGGCCACCAGATCGAGCCCCTGCTTCACGGTCTCGCGCCGGATCGCCACGCCGTCTTGGAGATACGCCGACACGAAGACCACGTCCGGGCTGGTCGCGCGCATCCTCCGGACCAGCCGGGCGGCGTCGAGGTGATACGCGTCGTAGGGGAACGTCCCGACGACGTGCAGGCCGAGGCGCCGGAGCTCGTCGACGGCGCCACGGGCGACGGATCGCCCGTAGGCGTCGTTCACGTTGGCCACCGCGAAGCGCAGCGCCGCGGCGTCTCGATGCAGCATCGGCGCCAGCTCGTCGGCCACGAACGAGATCGCCGAACGGCCGAGCACGGCGCCGGTCGGCGAGACCCGGAAGACGAGACGGCCCGCTCCGACCCCTGACATGTCCCCCACCGCGCCGGTCTCCCAGAACAGCATCTTCCGGCTCGCCGCGGCTTCGGCCGCCGGCGCCGAGATCGTGCTGCCGTAGCTGCCGAGCACGAGGTCGATCCCCCGGTCCTTCAGGGACTGGATCGCGCCCGGGGCGGCGTCGGCGGCCGGCACATCGATCGGCACGACCTCGATCGGCCGGCCGCCGACGCCGCCGTCCTCGTTGACCAGCTGCGCGGCCAGCTCGACACCGCGCAGCTCGTCGACCCCGCCCTCGTCCTCGGATCCGGTGAGCGGGTACACCGCGCCGACGCGGATCGGTTCGTTCGACCCCGAGCACCCAGCCAGCACGAGAGCGGACAGGCAGAGCACCGCGGCGAGCCGTCGCATCACAGCCCCATCAGGAGTTGGGCCGCCACGTGCGTCGCGGCGGGAACGGTCCAGGTGCCTGACGCCCACCGCTGCCAGGAGAGGAGCAGACCGGCGCCCAGGTCGACGGGCAACACCTCGATGCCGTAGAGCGGGACATGAAGGAGCGCGAATGCGGCGGCCGAGCCGACGACGGCGACGAGCGCGCCGAACCGCGTGAGCCGGTCGTACAGGAGCCGCCGGAACAGCGCCTCCTCGGCGATCCCGGCGAGCGCGGCGAGCGACCCGCTCGTCCACCCCGACCGGACCGGAACGCCCGGCCCGACCAACGCCAGGACCCCAAGGACGGCGACGACCCCGGCCAGGAAGACGAGCGCTGGACGGAGCACGGGGGCGTCCTTCGCAGCGGGGGTCGCCAGCGCCGCCGCGCCGATCGCGAGGTAGGAGAACGACAACGTGAGGGCCGGAGCCGGCCCCTGGGCGATCGTGGTCCGGGTGAGCAGGAGTGTGGCCGCGCCGACCAGGATCGCGATGGCTGCGAGATCCGCCCGTTCGGTCGGTGCCTCGGCCCTCGTCCGACCACTCACCGCTTCACCTGGAACGACGTCACGGCGATCACGCGAGGGTCGAACGGCGCATGGTCGGTGGCCACGAACTCGACCTGGACGCGATGCGGGCCGGGCGTCAGATCCGGGATCTTCTGCTCGAGCCCGTACGACATCGAGATCAGCTTCCCATCCAGCAGGACGTGGATATGCCCCTCGTCTGGCGTCAGGTCCGTGGAGGTCTTCTTCACGATGCGTGCATCCTTCAGGGAAACCCGAAGGTCGGCCGTCGGGCCGACGACCGTCGAACCGTTCACCGGCGCGACGATCGCGAGCTTGGCGGTGCTGCTCGGCCTGCGCGACGAGCTGGGAGGAGGGGGCGAGCCGTCCGCGGATGGACCGCCGGAGGCGCAGGCGGACGCCACCACGATCAGCGCGGTCGCGGCTGCCACCCGACCGATCGTCTTCCTCATCCGAACGCCTCCCGGAACCGCGCCGACAGCTCCGTTCCGTCCCTGGCGCTCAGGTCTATCAGGAAGGTCCAGTCACCGGCGGTGATGTCCAGGTTGGCGGCGAAGTGCCCGGGACCGAACCGGAGTAGGTCGAGCGGCACGGTGCCGCTCGGTCCCCGGGCCGAGATCTTCCCGCTCTTCAGCGGCAGTTCCTTCCCGGAGGCGTCGAAGGCCGTCGCGTGGAGCTGGTTCGGCCCGGGCTTGCCTGGGTCGACGTAGCTCTGGATCTGGTCCCCGGTCCCGAACGTGATCGTGTAGAGGGTCGGCTGTCCGGGCTGACGGGACACCTCGATCGTCGGCGGCGGCACCTTCGGTCGGACCTGGAACGGCACCTCGGTGGACCCGTTGGGGCGCTGGACCAGGACCGTGACGTTCCAATCGCCGACGATCGCGAGTGCCGTGCTCTGCACGACCCAGGTGTGACTCGGCCCTCGCTCGAGCTTGACGGTCGACCCCACATCCGGGTCGTTCGGCAGGTCGAAGATGAGGGAGACCCGGTCGGCGTTCACCGGCTCCCCGGTGTCGTAGTCGGTGACGCGAACGACGAACCGGTTCGGGCCCACCGTCCCCGGCGTGATCTCGAGCCGCGCCCTCGTCGTCGTGGCGAAGTCGGCGCCGTTGACGATCAGCGGTCGGACCTCGGGAACCGAGGGCAGGCTCGACGGCGGGGGAAGGCCGGTGAGGACCCCCGTCAACGCGAAGATGCCGACGGCGAGGACCAGCTCGCCGGCGACGGTCCGTCGGAGGGCGAGCGGTCCTCGCGCGGCGAAACGCGGCACGTTGCGATAGCGGTTGGTCGCGCCGAGGCCGATCAGAACGACCGCGGCCGCCACCTTGATCGCGAGGGTCGTCCCGTAGCCGGTGCGGAGGACGCGCACGGCCCCGTCCCATCCGCCGAGCTCGTTCCAGGCTCGGAGCACGCCGGTCGCGGCCACCGCGCCGAGCCCCACGGCGGCGATCGTCGAGAAGCGGCGCACTTGCGCGCCGCGCTGCTCGGCGCCCCGCGAGCCGAGGACCAGGAACAGCCACACCAGGCCGCCGATCCACACACCGACGCCGAGCAGGTGGACCCACTGGAGGCCGACCTCCCACCACGCGAGCGACCCGCCGCTCGCGTGGCCGCCGAACACGCGGGCGAGCATCGCCGCGGCGGCCGCCGCCGCCGCGAGCACCGCCGGGACGCGACCGGGTCGGAAGGCGGCGACCACGCCGAGCACGGCCGCCGCGACGGCCGCGGCGACCAGCCACTCGAGCCGCCGACCGGCGCCCGATCGCAGGAGGTCGCCGAGCGGCACCCCGACCGCAGACCGCTCGGCGAGCACCAACGCGACCACCGCCACCAGGGTCAGCGTCGAGGCGATCAGCAGGGTCACCCGACGACGGGGGAGCTCCCCGCGGAAGGCGAGCAACCCGGTCGTCCCTGCCGCGAGGAGGACCGCGAGGCCCGCGTAGAGGCACCAGCGGCCGACGACCGCGAGCGCCGACGGCGACGGGTTCTCCGGCTGCTGCGATCCCGGTGGCGGCGTCGCCCCGATCGGCGACTCGCCGACGCCGAAGCTGAAGCTCCCCGCCGTGACGTGTCCGTCGGTCTCGGAGACCGTCCGCCACGTCACGGTGTAGACGCCCTTCGCCAGCGAGCCCAGCCGCGTCTCGATCGAGAAGCGGTCGTTCGGCACCGGCTTCGGCCCGCCGGCCTCGACGTCCTTCCCGAGCGTGTCGAGGACGTGCACGAACGTCAGCGTCGGGTCCGGCGGTTCGGTGAACGTCAGCGTCACCTGGGACGGCGCGGTCCGAAGGATCGCGCCGTCGCGCGGATCGGACGTTCGGAGCTCCGCGTGCGCCGCGGCCGGTGCGGCCCACGCGCCCACCGTACAGACGGCCAGCGCCAACGCCGCGAGCGCGCGCCGCGCCCGCATCACGGCTCCTTCACGAAGGTCACGGACGTCCGGACCCTGGGGCTGAACGGCCCGTGGTCGGCCGCAACGAACTCGACCACGAGCCGGTGCCGCCCCGGCCCCAGCTCGGCGATCGGCAGCGTGATCCGCGACGCGTTGCCGCTCATCGACAGGAGCCGTCCGTCGATCGACAGGTGGAGGTGACCGGTATCGGGCGTCAGCTTGGTCGTCGACGTCGGGACGATCCGGGCGTTCTCCAGATCGACCGACGCGCGGAGGAACTCGCCCTTCACGACCTGGCCGGGGACGGGTTGAACGATCGAGAGCGAGGCGACCGACCGCGGGCGGATCAGGGCCGGCGTCGGGGGCTTCAGCCACGTCCGGACGAAGAGGGCCGCGACCACCACGCAGACGGCGGCGCCCAGCAGGAGCCAGGCCATCCAACGCTCGAGCTTGGGGAAGCCCTTGTTCCGCAGCCGGCTGGTGCCGGCCCAGAGCATGAGCCCGCTGCCGGTGAGCATCAGCTCGGCGACGAGCTCGTCGGGCGTCCCCGCGTGTGCCAGGAGGACCATCGACCTAGACGGGCTTCCTCCGGGCCGCCGCGATCCCGCCGATACCGGCGATCAACCCCAGGGCGCCGACGACGATCCCGATCGATCCGAGCGTCCGGGCGCTGCTCGCGTCCTCGGACGCGGTCGAGGCGGCTCCGGCTGCGTCCTGGACCGACGACTGCAGCCGCGGGACCTCCCGGTCGATCCGTTCCGCGACCTGACCGGTCGTCGGGTCCTGCACCGGGAACTCGACGTCCGTCGGGTTCACGACGTCGTTGAACGTCTTCGGTCCCGACGTGAACGTCTCATCGACCCTGGTCTTCCCGATCGACCCGCTGAAGTGGAACGAGTACGTGCCGGGTCGCGTCGGGATGAACCAGGCGCGGTAGTCGCCGGGGGTCCCGAACTCGCCGATCTCGAAGAACGGCTCGATCGAGAGGTCCTTCGAGCTGTCGCCGAAGCCGACGGTCACCTTCAGCGTGTCGCCGAGGTCCGTGACCGGCTGGCCGCCTCGATGCAGCAGCAGTTGCACGCTGTTCGGCTCGCCGGTATAGGCCGGCTCCTGTCCGAAGCCGACGGCCATCTCCAGACCGTGCACCTTCTTCTCCTCGTGGGCGGCCGCCGGCCCGGCCGCGAGGACGAGCATGGCCACCGCCAGCCCGGCGGCCGCCACCGATCTGATCATGCGGGTTCCCATGCCTGTCGTTCTCCTTCGTGCGTGGACGCGTCGGCGACGTTCGTCGCGACGCGATCAGGAAAGGGAGAACGAGAGCAACGGAGGGGCGCGAGCCCCGTTCGCGACCGGGTGCGCGGAGCGAAGCGCGACGACGAGCGTCGGGATCGGCCCGGACGATCCGGCCGGCTCCCTCCCCCCGGACGCACCCAGGGCGGTCGCGAGCCGGGCGGTCGCCGCCGCGACCCATCGGAGCACCAGGACGCTCAGGGCGGCGATCACCAGCTGGACCACGACCCCGATCGCGAGGATCCGGTCGGTCAGGAGGTCGGTGAAGGTGACGTGACTGGCGACGCGCTCGCCGACCTCCATCGCCAGGAAGCCGGCCACCTGGACGGCGCCCACCCGCCACGCGAGGCGGGACGTCTGGGAGCGTCCGACCGGGCCCTCCCGGAGCGCTCGGAGGGCGGACGTGACGATCGCCGCGGTCGCCAGGATCAGCGCGGCGTCGGCCAGGACGTGCAGGTAGGCGTGGCCGGTACGCTGCAGCACGGCGGCGCGCCGGATCGGGTCGGGGATCGCGATCCAGTACGAGAGGCCGTGCCCGACCGCGAGCCCGGCGGCGACGACGAGGAACGAAAGCCGGTCTCCGCGCTTGGATCTCGACATCCGGGACTCCGTCCTTCGGACCGTTGCTCCGGAGCATAGCGTTCTCCTTGCGCGAGAACGAGGGTCGTTCGGTCCCGAATCATCTGGTCATGGATCCGATCCCCTGGGTAGGATTCAGCCGCACACCGAGCAGGAGGGACGATGTCGACCGGTCAGACGATCATCCTGGGCGCCCTCGCCGGCCTCACGATCTTCCTGGGACTGCCGATCGCCCGACTGAGGACCACGCAACAGGGCCCGCGAGCCTTCCTCAACGCGCTGTCCGCCGGGATCCTCGTCTTCCTGCTGATCGAGATCTTCGAGCACGCGGCGCATCCGATCGAGGAGGCCGTCGAGGGAGGCGCCTGGGGAGAGGTCGCCTCGTTCGGGGGTGCGCTCGTCCTGGGGATCGGCCTCGGGCTGGTCGGCATCGCGTACCTCGTGGACATCCGGAATCGCCGGGCTCGCTCGCTCAGCCTGGGACCCGGTGCGATGGCAGCGACGGAGGCTCCCCTCCTGGCCCGCCACGAATCGATGTCGCTGGCGATGACGATCGCGATCGGGATCGGGTTGCACAACTTCTCGGAGGGTCTGGCGATCGGCCAGGCCGCGGGCGCCGGGGAGATCTCCCTGGCGACCCTGCTGGTGATCGGGTTCGGCCTGCACAACGCCACCGAAGGGTTCGGGATCGCCGGGCCGATGATCGCGACGGGCGAGCGACCCACGTGGCGCTGGCTGCTGGTGGCGGGCCTCATCGCGGGGGGCCCCACGTTCCTCGGTACGATCCTCGGCGTCTCGGTCTCCTCGGAGATCGTCTACGTGAGCTTCCTCGCGCTCGCCGCGGGAGCGCTGCTCTACGTGATCGGCGAGATGCTGGGGGTCGGTCGTCGGTTGTCGCAGGTGATCACGGCCTGGGGGGTGCTCGCGGGGATCGTGCTGGCGTTCGCGACCGAGCTCGTGATCGAGGCCGCCCGGAGCTGATCTCCCGGGTATCGCCCCGGCTCAACCCGATGCACCCGAGGGCCGATGCTTCCCTCATGAAGCTCGAACCGGTCGAAGACACCCAGCGCGAGGCCCGCTTCCTCGAAGGGGTGGGCGCGTTCATGCGTCGGGACTTCGATGCCCTCGGCCGGACGATGGTCGACGACATCGAGATGGTCTTCCCGGGGACGTCGTACCTGGCCGGCACGTACCGGGGCGCGGAGTCCGTGATGCGGTGCATCCTGGCCCTCCGCCACGTCCTGGACTCGAACGAGGACCGGATCTCGTTCGTCCACGACGAGGACCGGATGATCGTTCGGCACGACATCACCCTCCACGGACCGCTGCACGAGATCGAGATGGGCTTCCTCGTGAAGCTCACGTTCGACCCCGACGGCCGGGTGAAGTCCGTGGTCGTCGATCCCGAGGACCTGCGGCTGTTCGACCACGTGCTGAGCACCGCGATGAAGGCAGCCGACACCGGTTCCTAGGCGATCTTGAAGACGGATCCGCCGTCGATCAGCGATCCGGCGAACGGCCCAGACCTCCACCCCCACCCGCCCGCACGCTGAGCACCGTGCCGACCGAGAGGGGTCCGTACGACGTGACCCGTCTGGTCAACACGAGCTCACGTTCGGTGTCCGGATCGATCACGAGGACTCCGGGGGCCCCGGCCTCACCGCCGTCGAGCCCCTTCGCCAGCGGATCGATCGTGTTCTCCACCGTGTACTGCATCAGCACGCCCGGCTCGAGGATCCGGAAGTCGCGGGCCACGCCCGGGCCGCCGCGGCGACGCCCGGCTCCGCCGAGCTCCGGCAGCAGCTCGTGTCGTTCGACCCGGATCGGATAGCGGGTCTCGATCACCTCGACCGGCGTGTTCCGGGTGTCTCCGTCACCGACGAAGATCAGCGTCGGCCCGTCGTGATCCGGTCGAGCTCCGGCGCCGCCGGGATGGACGTCGGTGAAGACGAAGGGCTCGCCCTCGCGCGCATCGACCCGGAACAGGTCGACCCCGAAGATCTGGTAGCCACCGGCCGGAGCCCGGTCGGGCAGGATCGGCGCGAGCGCTCGGATCACGAGCTCGATCAGGGCCACGCCGACGTACCCGTACGAATCGACGGGCGCGGGACGCTCCGGGCTGGCCAGGAGACCCGGCGGGAGCTCGAAGTCGATCGCCGTGACGTGGCCCTCGTTGCCGACCTCGTGCGGCGCGAGGAGTCCCTTCACGGCACATCGAACGTCGCAGCGTGCGCCCGGATCGTTGATCGGCCCGGCCGCCGTCGGGCTGGTCCCGTCGAAGGAGACCAGCAGGCGGTCGCCGTCGATCTCGACCTGGACGGCGACGTGCGGTCGCCGCTCGTGATCGATCCCGTCCTCGTCGAGGTCGACGGCCGCTTCGTAGCGGCCGTCGGGGAGCGCCGCGATGCGCCGGCGCATCGCGGCGTCGGTCCGCCGGATGATCCGGTCCATCGCCTCGGCGACCGTTCGGGCGCCGAAGCGATCGCAGAGGTGGTGCACCCGCTCGATACCGCGGCGGCACGCCGCGATCTGCGCGGACAGGTCGCCGCGCACGAGCTCGGGGACCCGCACGTTCTGCTCGATGAACCCCAGGAGCTCGTCGTTCGGCTCGCCTCCTCGCACGATGCGCTGGTGCGTGAAGCAGATCCCCTCCTGGTAGACGTCCGTCGTGTCGGGCGCCCAGCCGCCCGGGCTCTTCCCACCGATGTCGGCCCAGTGCGCCGTGACGACCGTGAACGCGACCAGCCGTCCACCGTGGAACACCGGCGAGTACACGGACGTGTCGGAGATGTGCGTCCCCGTGAGATACGGGTCGTTCACGATCAACACGTCTCCCTCGTCGAACCCGTCGGGTCCGTGCCGTTCGATCCCCGAGCGGATCGTGTCCGAGAGGGCGCTGATGAACCCGGCGATCCCCGGCGCCTCCGCCCATAGCCGTCCGTCGGCACCGACGATGCCCAGCCCGAAGTCCTGGACCTCGTACAGGAGCGGGTTGTGCGCCGTGCGGACCAGCGTGCGGTTCATCTCGCGTGCCGCGGAGACGAGCCCACCCCAGATCACCTCCATCGAGATGGGATCGACGGCCGTCACGACGTGTCCGCCCTGGTCAGGACGAGGTACCCGAGCTCGTCCGTGTGGACCGACCAGCCGGGCGGCACGAGGGTGGTCGAGGTCCATTCCTCGACGACCGCAGGACCCGCCACGTACTCGCCAACCGCGAGCGCGTCGCGGTCGTGGATCGGGGTCGGGACGACGCCCCCGGCCTCGCGGAACGAGACCGGCCGCGAGGTGCGCGGTCCCGACGACCCCGAAGGATCGTGCCGCTGCCAGACGCTCACGTCGGTGGGAACCGTGGCGCGGGCGCGGACCGTGACGACCTCGACCGCCGCACCCGGATCACCGTGTCCGTACAGGCGGCGATGGCGCTCGACGAACCGGTCCCGCAGTCGAGGCGCGTCCGCAGGACCCCATCCCTCCTCGACGTCGACCGTGACCGTGTGCTCCTGTCCGTGGAACCGCAGATCCGCGCGGCGTTCGATCGAGATCCGATCGTTCGCCAGCCCGAGCGACCCGAGCCGCTCGACCGCCTCCTCGGTGAGCGAGCCCAGCTCGGCGACGACGCTCCGCATCGCGGCGTCGTCGAGCGGGAGCACGCGGGTGGTCGCGACATCCTCGCGATACCCGGAGAGCAGGATGCCCCAGGCCGAGAAGTTCGCCGGCGACCGAGGGATCACGATCGTCCGGATCCCGAGCTCGGCGGCGGTGGCGGCCGCGAAGAGGCCGCCTCCGCCGCCGTACGCGTAGAGGACGAACGACCGCGGATCCAGCCCGCGCTCGACCGTCATCCCGTGGATCGCGTTCGCCATCGCGTGCTCCGCGATCCGCAGGATCCCGTCGGCCGCTTCGTCGAGCGACATCCCCATCGGCCGGGCGATCCGCTCCTCGATCGCTCGTCCCGCTCTCTCGGCATCCAGCTTCATCCGCGATCCCAGGAACCGCTCGGGATCGAGCCGGCCGAGCACGAGATGGCAGTCGGTCACCGTGGGATCCTCGCCACCGAACCCGAAGCAGGCGGGGCCGGGTCTGGCGCCGGCGCTCCGCGGCCCGACCCGCAACCCACCCAGGTCGTCGATCCACGCGATCGACCCGCCGCCGGCCCCGATCGAGTGCACGTCCACGGTCGGTGCGAGCACCGGCAGGCCCGCGATCTCGGACTCGGTCCGCTCCTGGACGCGACCGTCCTCGATGATCGCCACGTCGAACGTCGTCCCGCCGACATCCGCACAGATCGCATCCGCGTGCCCCAACCGGCGTGCGAGCGCCGACACCCCGATCACACCGCCCGCGGGTCCGGAGGACAAGGTGCGCACCGGGAGCGCCAGCGCACGTTCCGCGCTCATCACGCCGCCGTTCGACTGCATCATCCCGAGCGGCGCCGTGACGCCCTCCACGTCGAGGCGATCGCGGAGCGCCCGGAGGTAGCCGCCCACGAGCGGCTGCACGTATGCGTTGATCGTCGAGGTGGACGTTCGCTCGTACTCGCGCCACTCGGAGGCCGTGTCGGACGACAGCGTGACCGGGATGCTCGGATGCCGCTCGTGGATCGCCTCGGCCGCCGCTCGCTCGTGCTTCGGGTTCGTGTACGCGTGCAGGAAGCACACCGCGATCGCCTCGACGCCGTCGGCGACGAGGGCGTCGACCTCGCGGGCGAGGCCCGCGAGGTCGAGGGGAACGAGCTCTTCGCCTCGCGGCCCGAGCCGCTCGTTCACCTCGCGGCGGAGGTCGCGAGGCACGAGCGGCTCGGGCGGCACCCACACCCAGTCGTAGATGTGCGGGCGGTTCCCGCGGGCGAGCTCCAGCACGTCGCGGAACCCGCGGGTCGTGATCAAGCCCACGCACGCGCCCGTCCGCTGGAGCAGCGTGTTGATGGCGATCGTCGAGCCGTGGAGGATCCGCTCCACGTCGCCGCGCGCCGGGAGCCGGAAGAGCGCCGTGACGACCTCCTCGCCGAGCCGTTCGGGGGTCGCCGGCTGCTTCTCGATCGCCACCTCTCCGGTCTCCCGATCGAGCGAGACGACGTCGATGAACGTACCGCCAACGTCCACGCCGATCACCGTCGAGCCCATGCCACCCTCCGTCCGGAGGCCGATCATCCTGGCACGCTGCCTCCGGGGCGGACAACGCCCGATCAGTGATCCGGTCTCGACCCCCATCGCTCGCGGATCCGCTCCAAGGCCTCCTGGAACGGACGTTCCAGGAACGCTTGATGGTCGGCCTCGCCGTGGTGGTGCGTGATCCGATCCTCCGGGTACCGGCGCGTCCGGCGCCGGAGCCGCTCAAGACCGGCCTCGATCATCGCCTCCATCGCACCGGCGTGATCCGGGTCGAACCGCGACCAGGGGCCGGCTCCGGTCGCCACGTACACGGGAGACGTGTGCGCGAAGACGCCTCGGTCCCACGGCCCGTGGTGGCTGGGCGACTCAAAGTAGCCGGGTCCGCCGCACCTCGCCGCGAACCAGCCGTCCTCGTCGACGCCCACCTCGGCCCGCAGCTCGAGCCGCCGGGCGCCCTTGGCTTCCCCGGTCGAGGCGACCACCCGCCCGTTCTGCACGAGCTCCAGCGTCCAGATCGGGAAGATGCTCTCGGCCGAGGCTCGAACGCTCA
>Ga0114129_10012420_pt1 | contig 12124 bp, 9 predicted proteins | sample RhiMetdeltSRZDD1_FD_80071 | JGI IMG/M metagenome (GOLD analysis project Ga0114129, IMG submission 80071) | Populus rhizosphere microbial communities from Tennessee, USA - Rhizosphere MetaG P. deltoides SRZDD1 (version 2) (version 2) | ecosystem: Host-associated > Plants > Roots > Rhizosphere >...
GACCACGGACTCCTTGTCGGAGTTCAACGACTGGGAGTACGTGACGAGCAGGTTGGGCGTGATCTGTTTGCCCACCGTCGATCGGATGTCCGTCAGCTGGCTGCCCGTGAAGACCGGATCGATCTGGAATCGGTCGAGGCGGAACAGCCGCTGAGTCGGGCGCGTGACGCCCCCCGCGAGCGCTCCGGCGACGATCCCACTCGCCGCCGACACGAGGCTCTGGGTCGTATCGGTCCCGGTGCGTTGGTTCGGCTCGGCCCCGGTCAGCAGGAGCCCGATGACGGCCTCGTCGGAAAGCGGAGGGTCCGACGTGAACGTCGACTGGATCCGCGGCCACGTTCCCACGAGGTTCACGACGAGGTCGTATCCCTTGACCTCCGCCCGCGCTCGCAGGTCGATGATCGGGGCCAAGCGCGCGGTGTTCGCGAAAGTGACCGTGCCCGACTCGATCTCGTACTGAACGTCGCGGAAGGTGATCCGGCCCCCTTCGTCGAAGAGGATCTGTCCGAGGAGGACGGGCTGCGCGACCGTTCCGCGCGCAACGAGGTCCACCTCCGCCGTCAGGCGCGCGACGTTGTTCCGGACCTCGAGCGCGGCGGCCGAGACGATGCGGATCTCGAGCGCGGTCTCTTCTTTCCACGGCTCCCGCGCCGCGACCGCGCCGCTCGGGCGGCTCCTCTCCAGGAGAGACGCGAGCGTCACGTCGAAGTCGCGCGAGTAGGTCCCCCGCAGGAGGGTGACCTCGCCCCGCACGACCTGCCCGCTGCCCGGGGTGCCCGTGGCGACGAGGTCGGCGTCGAGCACGAGCCTCATGTCCTGGGGATACCGGACGGCGACGTGGCGCGCCTGGATGGTCAGGCGGAAGTCCGAGATCGAAACCCCTTTCAGGTTCACGCTCCCGGCCGCGAAGAGATCGCCGCCGCCGACCCGCGCCCGGATCCCGTCGATTTCGGCGCGCGAGCCGTGGAACGAGATCACGCCGTCGACGTCGTCGACGATCTGTGTGAGCCCGGTCAACCGGTATCGCCCGTTCTCGATCCGCAGCGAGCCCGAGAGATCGGGCGCGGACACGCCGCCGGCCGCGGCCAGCTGCAAGGAGAGCCGCCCCTGGAGGTCCGTCCCGGGAACGGCGAGCGCGACGAGCGACGCGTCGATCGGACCCGCGACCGTTACCGAGAGCGCGTGAGCGGGAGTGAGGTCGACCGAGCCCTGGATCTTCAGGTCGGTGCCTTCGCCCACCGCGTGGAACTCGTCGAAGACGAGCTTCTGAGAACCGAGCGAGATCCGCACGTCGCCGGACGTCCGGAGCACTCCGGGCCGATCGGGAAAGTCGAGGCGGGCTTCGGTCACGGTGAAGACGCCCGACAGGAACTCTTTCGCACTTGCGGGGAGGCGGAGCTCTCCGTGAACGGCGAGCGACCCGCCCCGTCCCGGCTCGAGCCGAAGGGGCGTGAACAGGAGGAAAGCGGCGAGGTCTCGCGCGTTCAGATCCACGCGGACGCGGGAGCCCGGCTCGAAGAGGTTGCCGGAAGCGGTTACGTTCCAGCGGTCGGCCACCGTGACCGAGCCGTTCAAATCGCCTCGCACGAGCCGCGCCTCGAGCCGCGGTTCTTCGGCGTCGGGAATCTTGTGGCCGAAGATCGTGGCGTCCGCGAGCGTCGCCGTCACCGTCAGGTTCGGCCGAGCAATCTCGCCCGACCCGTTCGCCTGGAACGAGAGCTTTCCCGAGATGTCTTTCGAAACGTCGGACAGCGCGGTGATCGCCTCGAGCGGGACGGCGTCGCCGGCGAAGCGCGCCTCGAACGTCTTCTCGGCGATTTGGATCGAGCCGCCGCCGCCGACCATCCCGCCTTTGAGCTCCGCCCGGACGTCGGCGAGCTCGAATCGGCCCGGCGAGAAGAGGACGCGGCCCGTGACCACGGGGACCTGCTGTCCCCAGATCTCCGCCTGCGAGAGAGTGATCGGCCCCCCGCCCGAGAGAGACGAGGTCGAGCCCGCGATCGGAAAGCTGCCCGAAACGAACCCTTTCACCGGGTAGTCGAAGTCGAGGTAGTCGAGAAGCCGCTGGAGCGGATACTCGTGCGCGGCGACCTGGAGGTCGAGCTTCGGCTGGCCGGGGGCCTCCCGGAACCGGACCATCCCTTCGAGCGACAGGCTCGCGTCCCCCTCGTACGCTCTCAACGGCCGGAAATAGAACGCTCCGTCTCGGACGTCGGCGGTGCCGCGGACGCTTCCGAAGCGCACGCCGGCCCACAACGCGTCTTCCGCGGAGAACTGGACGGTCGCGTCGGGATTTCCCCACGCTCCCGCGAGATGACCGTTGGCCTCCCCGGTTCCTCCGACCCCCAGGGGGTCGGGCCGGCCGCCGGTGGCGGCCACGATGTTCTGATAGAAGCGGTCGACCTCCGAGAGGTCCCTCGACTTCAAAACGAAGTCGAAGTCCGGCTTCCACTCCCCGATCCGCAATCCGCCGGTGAGATCGATCGTCGACTGCGGGAGCTTCAAGGTCACGCCCTCGAAGCCGATGCGGCCGTTCGCGATCGACAGGGGCCCACTGCCGCCCGTCGGGAGACCATGCCTTCCGGCGACGATCGACGCGGCCGGGCCCGGGTGGAGCTCCAGCGTTCCACCGCCGTCCGCGTGCTCGATCCCCGCCTCTTCCGGGAAACGCAGGGCGAGGGTGACGTCCGCCGCGCCGGAGAGGCCGATTCCCGGAAGGTCGAGGTCCGCAAAGAACCGCTCGAGCGAGAGCCCGCGGCCCTCGAGAGCGATCGTGAACGAACGCGGCTTCTGCACGAGGTTCCCGATCCGGACGACGCCGTTCGCCTCGCCGCCGGCGTAGACCGCGCGCTCGATTTTCGCGACGAGCTCCCCGGGTCGCGCGTCCACGGACGCCTCGACGTTCTGCAGAAGGAATCCCTTCGCGTCGATCTCCCGCGAAGCGACGTGCCCGGCGATCCGGAACTCGCCTCCCGCAGGAATCTCCACCCGCGCGGTGATCCTCCCGTCGCCGAGAAAGCCCAGGTGCGAGTGGAAGATCCGCTCGATCTCCGTGATCGAGACGCCGCCGGACGCGACGAGCGTCGTCGTGCGCGTGCCGCCGGTCTCAATCGCGCCGGTGACGTGGAGCGATCCGAAGCTGCCGTTCAACCGGACCGCTTCGAACACGATCCCGCGGGCGGGCTCCATGTGGAAGCGCGTCGAAAGGTCGGAAACGATCGGCTCCGCGTCCGGGAGGCGGAGCGTCATCCGGCGGGAAGTGAGCGCGCCCGAGTAATGATCTTCCCCGATCGAGGCGAGGTCGCCTGTGAAATCCTGAAGCGCGACGTCGATCTCCATCTTGCGGCCGGCGAGGTCGAACTCCCCCTGCTGGACGACGACCTCTCCGACGCGGACCTTGAGCCCGCCCTTGCGTGCGGGTCGGTTGATCCCGGGGGGCAGGTTCCAGGATCCGTCCGGGAATTGCACGAGCGCGATCTTCGGCCGGACGGCGCGGATGCGCCCGAGGCGCAGCTCCTGTCCGGAGAGTGAGATGCCGCCGCCGATCGAGACCTCGTCCGCACGCAGGAAGGGTTCCTCTCCCAGGCGCGGGTCGTTGCCGATCCGTACGTCCGCGAGGCGCACGGCCGGCGGCAGGAAACGGAACTCCACGGTTCGGAAAGTGACCGGGCGCCCCAGCGCCTCGGAGAGGCGGGACTGCGAAACGCCCTGGAAGAGCGTCTGGAAGCGCTCCGAGTTCCAAACGGCGTAACCCGCGAGTACGAGGAAGACGACGACCACGACGAAAAGTCGCAGCATCGACAGCCGCCGGAGCGGCTGGTGCCCGTGAGTGTCGGTGGGGGGTGCGTCGGATTTGGACATTCAGACCCGGAGGCTTTTGACGGACCTGGGACTTGGGACCGGGGACCGGGGATTCATTCAGATTCCCCAGTTCAATTTTTCCGCCAGTTTCTCGAAGTGGTCGGCTTCGGGCGGGCGGAGCAGCGTCACCGGCGACGCCGCCGATCGCACTTCGACCGAGGATTCCGGCCCGATCGGCAATCCCTCCTGGCCGTCGAGCGTCAGATAGACGCCCCCGGGTCTCGGTTGAGGATCGAGGATTCGCAGACCGATCATGGTGCCCGCCGGCACCACGAGAGGACGCTGCGACAGCGTGTGGGGACAGATGGGCGTGATCACAACTGCGGGAAGCTGCGGGTGGAGGATCGGCCCGCCGGCCGACAGGTTGTAGGCGGTCGAGCCCGTCGGCGTCGCGACGATGACGCCGTCGGCGCGAAATTCGGCGACGGCGCGCCCGTCGAGGTCGATCCGGAACGTCGAGATGCGCGCGAGCGCCTCCTTGTTCAGGACGGCGTCGTTCAGCGCGCGGAAGCGTCGGGGGCGCGATCGCCCCGTGACGACGACTTCCAGACGGCGGCGGCGATCCTCCCGGAACTCCCCGGCGAGGACCTCGTCGAGCCTCTGGAGCGCCTCGTTGCGCGAAAGACCGGCGAGGAAGCCGAGCACGCCGACGTTGATCCCGAGGACGGGCGTGGAGGTCGGCGCCGCGCGCGCGATCGAGAGCAGGGTGCCGTCACCACCGACGACGATCACGAGGTCGGACGACCGCGCCAGCCGCTCGCGCGCGAGACCCCCGGCGCGGCCGAGTGCGGCGGCAGTGTCCGTATCGAAGGAGACCTCGAGGCGACGGCGACGGAGAGCCGACTCGAGCGAATGCGCGAGAGCGAGGGCGGCCTTCGACGTGCACTTGCAGGCGAGGCCGACCCGCCGATAGCGGCTCGAGGTGGCGGGTGCGGAGCGCGCTCCGGCTGACCGGGCCGAGACTCGCGACCCCTTCATCCGGGGGAATTTACACGAAACGCGAGCAGGAACTCCTCGTTGCCGCGCGCGCCGCGGATCGGCGAGGGGATCGAGCCCAGAGTCTCGAGGCCGAGAGCCGCGCCGGCCTCCGCGATCTCCGACACGACGCGAACGCGGATCGCCTTCGATCGCACGATTCCGCCCTTGCCGACTTCCGCCCGGCCCGCTTCGAACTGCGGCTTGACGAGGACGACGATCGCGCCGCCCGCGGCGACGAGCGGCGCGACCGCCGGAAGAACGAGGCGGGCCGAGATGAACGAGACGTCGATGACCGCGATCGCGACCGGCTCCGGAACGTCCGCGCGGGAGAGAGAGCGTGCGTTCACTTTCTCGCGAACGACGACCCGCGGATCGCCGCGAAGTTTCGCGTCGATCTGTCCGTAGCCAACGTCGACCGCATAGACTTTCGCCGCGCCGCGCTGGAGGAGGCAATCGGTGAACCCGCCGGTGGAAGCGCCGGCGTCGAGGCAAACGAGACCGGCCGGATCGATGCGGAAGTGATCGAGCGCGGCCTCGAGCTTGACGCCGCCCCGGGATACGTACGGGTGCGGTGGGCCGGCGACCGCGAGCGCGGCGTTGTCTTCGACGGGAGTCCCGGCCTTGTCGACCCGACGCCCGTCGACCGAGACCGCGCCGGCGAGGATGAGCGCCTGCGCCTTCTCCCGGGTCGGCGCGAGACCGCGCATTACGAGAAGTCGGTCGAGCCGCGTGCGGGGGATCGGGGGCACCGCTACCGGCCGAACGTCAGCAGGACCTTCATCGACCCGTCCGGTTCGCGGGCGCGCTCGAATGCTTCGCCCGCGCGCGCGACCGGAAAACGATGCGTGACGAGGTCCGCCACCACCAGCGTTCGCGCGGCGATGAGGGAAAGAGCCTCGCGCATGTCGCCGGGTCCGGCGGAATAGGAGGGCACGATCTCGACCTCGCGGAAGTAGAGCTCGTTCGGCGAGACCGTCCATCGCTCCTCCGGCGCGGCCATCGTGAATGCGAGCAGGGTCCCTCCGGGCGCGACCGTCGCGAGAGCCGACTCCAGCACCTCGGCCTTCCCCGGCCCGACGAACACGAAGTCGAAGGGATCCCGAGCTCTCTTCCCGAGCGGTTCTTCCGACACGTCGAAGACCTCCGAGGCGCCGCTCCTCTGCGCCACCGAGAGCCGCGAGGCGACGCGGTCGGCGGCGCCGATCCGCCAGGCGCCCGCAGACCTCGCGAGACGGATCGCGAGCTGTCCGGTCGTGCCGGCGCCAACGGCGAGGAGCGACTGCGAAGGCTCGAAGCCGCCGCGCCGAAAAGCCTTCACGACCGTCGCGAGCGGCTCGACGAAAGTCGCTTCCTCGTCCGAGACGCTCGCCGGGATCTTCCACGTATCGCGAGCGAGATTTTCTGCAGGAACCCGCACGAGCTCCGCCATTCCTCCGGGGTCGAGCGAGGACGACCGCCACTGCCGGCACTGAACGTGGCGGCCGTTATGGCAGTCGGCGCACTCCCCGCAGGCGGCGTGATGGTGAGGCACGACGCGGTCGCCCGGCGCAAATCCCCCGACCTCGGCTCCGACTTCGACGATCTCGCCGGCGACCTCGTGGCCGAGGATCGATCCCGCTTTCCGGCGAACGTACCAGTCGAGGAGGTCGGATCCGCAGATGCCGGCGGCCGCGGTCCGCATGAGCGCGTCGCCCGGCCCGACCTTGGGGACTTCGACGTCGACGACCGACACCGAGCCGTCGTCCGCCACGCGAACCGCTTTCACGGCCGTGCACTCCTTCTCCCTCCGGGAGCGGGGGTGCGCGAGGGGTCTCCCCTCGCCAAAAGGACGTTCCGGCCGCGACCGAAGGTCGCGTTCCTCGCGAAGCGGACGGCCCGAAGGAGTGGGGGCGTTGACCTGTCCGAAATGTTCTTCATGGAAACACCGCGTATCGGATTCCTTCTCCGCGCCTCTGCGCCTCGAGGTAGCGCGGCAGATCCGCCAGCGGCCCGCGTCCGGAGAGGAGCGGGCGCGGGTCGATCTCTCCCGAGGCGAGGAGCTCGATCGCCGCCCGCGCCTCCTCCGGCGTGTAGTGAAACGACCCGAGGAGCGAGATCTCGGAATAGTGGAGGCGCGCCGCGTCCCACGACACCGTCGTGCCGGGGGCGCAGCCGCCGAACAGGAGCACCTTCCCGCCGGGCGCGACCAGGTCGGCGAGCCGCCGCCAGACTTCGGGATCGCCCGTGCAGTCGACCGCGACGTCGGCGAGGCCCGCGGCATTCGGGGCGTCGCGTTCGAGGTCGATCACGTGGGCTCCGTAGGCCCGCGCCGTTTCCAGCCGCGGGGCGTTTCCCCGGGCGACGAGAATCGTCGGAATTCCGAGCCGCCTCGCGGTCGCCGCCCAGAGCAGACCCAGGGCGCCGGCACCATAGACGAGGAGCGTTCCGCGGACGGGAGCGAGTCGGTTCCAGCCGTGAAGAACCGAGGCGAGCGGGTCGAGGAAGGCGGCGATCTCGTCTTCCAACCCGCCGGGAACGGGATGGAGGTTTCCCGCGACGACCGCGGCCGGAACCCGCAGGAGCTCGGCGAAGGCGCCCCACGTTCGATCGCCGTGACCGGTCGCGCAGAGGTTTCCGAAGCCGCGCCGGCACTCGTGGCAGATGCCGCACGGCCCCGAGATCCCCGGGACGACGCGGTCTCCCGGCGCGAAACCATGGACGCCCGAGCCGACATCGACGACCTCGCCGCACGCCTCGTGGCCCATCGTGACGGGGAGCGCGATCCGCGCGTGCCCGCGATCGAGGAGCTTCAAGTCCGTGCCGCACGTCAGCGCGGCGCGCACCCGGAGGACGACTTCACCCGGCCCGGCCGCGGGGCTCGGAAGGTCCCTCTCCTCGAACCGTCCGACGCCGGTCTGGACGAAGCCGCGCATGGAACGGGAATTCCTCAGGAACGCCGCTCGGCCACGAACCGCGCAAGCTCGGGGAGCCGACCGCCGCCGCCCGGGAGCGCGAGCGCGAACGCGACCGCCTCGTCGATCTTCTCCGCGAGCCACGCACGCGACCGCTCGACCCCGTAGACCGCCGGAAACGTCAGTTTCTTCGCGGCGGAGTCGGAGCCGGCGCGCTTGCCGAGCGACGCGGAATCGGACTCGACGTCCAGGAGGTCGTCCTTGATCTGAAAGGCGAGGCCGAGAGCGCGCCCGTACGAGTCGAGTGCTTCGATCGCGGCCTCGGGCGCGAACGCGAGACGACCCCCCACGGCGAGAGCGGCGCGGATCAACCGGCCGGTCTTCGCCTCGTGGATCGCGAGGAGGCGATCCCCCGACGGCCGCGGCTCCTTCTCCGCTTCGAGATCCGCCACCTGTCCCCCGATCATCCCTTCGCTCCCGATGGCGTCACCCACGAGCTCGACGTTGCGCGCCCGCACGGGCGCGTAGCGTTCCAATTCGGGAAACCGCCCGAGGACCGAGAGTCCAAGCGTCAGCAGCGCGTCGCCCGCGAGGATCGCGACCGCTTCGCCGAAGACCACGTGGGAGGTCGGCGCCCCGCGGCGAAGGGGCGAATCGTCCATCGCCGGGAGGTCGTCGTGGACGAGCGAGTAGGTGTGGACGAGCTCCAGCCCGCAGGCCGGGGCCAGAGCGAGATCCGCCTTTCCACCGACGGACTCCGCGGCCGCGAGACACAGGATCGGACGAAGCCGCTTTCCTCCCGCGAAGAGACTGTGCCGGATCGCCCGGTGGAGCGTCGGCGGCCAGCGCGACTCGGAAGGGACGAGACGGTCGAGCTCGGAGTCGATCTCCCCGCGGCGGGCGGCGAGATATTCGGCGATCGCTCCTTCAGCCGAGCTCGTCGTCGTGGGAGTCCTCGCCCGGGATCTGGCCCGCCTCGAACGGAACCGTCTTCCACTCCTCGCCGGACTCTTTCAGGACGAGCTCGACGGATTTCTGGACCTCCTTCAGCTTCGCGTCGCAGAAGCGGGCGAGCGTCATTCCCTCCTTGAACAGCTCGAACTGGCTCTCGAGGCCGAGATCGTCGGACTCGATCTCGGTCACGATCGCTTCGAGACGCTCCATCGCCTCCTCGAAGCTCCGCTCCTTGCGGCCGGCGCGCGCCGTCACTTCCGTTCCTCCTCCGGGTCCGAGAAGAGCGGGCCGAAGTCGAGCGCGTCCGAGACGTCGCGCGCTTTCCGCCCCCGCGGCGCGGTGGCGGGAGGCGTCTGCCCGCGGACGATGGCCTGGAGCTCACCCTCGTGCAGGCGCACCCGGATCCTTTCGCCGCTCCGGACGCGGCCGGCCGAGAGGAGCGGGGTCTTCGTCCCTTCCTTGTACGCGACGGCGTAACCCCGCGCCAGGATCGCGAACGGATTGACGAGCGCGAGCTTCTCGGTGCAGTCGGTGAGGGCGCCCGTGCGCCGCTCGAGCGCCCGGGCGATGCGTTCCTCCAGCTCGCGCCTGCGGTGCGCCGCCGCGTCGCGCTTGCGCGGGAGCTCGACCACGCGCGGAAACGCGTGGAGCGTCGCGACCGCCCGCTGAAGACGAGCGGTGTCGCGCGCCGGCCGGCGCTCGAGCGCCGACCGCACCGCCGAGAGGCTCTGGGCGACGCGGTCGCTCCTCTCGCGGAGTCGGTAGCGGAAGCGCAGCAGCCCTTCCGCACGGGAGATCTCCGCGACGTGCGCGCGCCCGAGCGCGAGACGGGACTTCATCGTGCGTTCGACCCGCATCCGCCAGCCATCGGCGCGCCGGCGGACTTCGTCTTTCTTCTCGACGACGATCTCCGCCGCGGCGGAGGGGGTGGGTGCCCGCACGTCGGCCGCGAGGTCGCAGATCGTCACGTCCGTCTCGTGTCCCACCGCCGAGATCGTCGGGATCCGCGAGGCGGCCAGGGCGCGGGCGATCCTCTCGTCGTTGAACGGCGCGAGGTCTTCCGGCGAGCCGCCGCCGCGCGTCACGATCAAGACGTCGAAGCCCCCGCGGCGGTTGAACGCCCGGATCCCGTCGGCGACCTCTGCCGCCGCGCCGGCGCCCTGAACCCGCGCGGGATAGATCGTCATCGCCAGGCCGTCGTGCCGGCGGCGGATCACGTTCAGGATGTCGCGGATCGCCGCTCCGTCGGGGGACGTCACGATGGCGACCGCCTGGGGGAACAGCGGGATGCGGCGTTTGCGCGCCGGATCGAAGAGTCCTTCGGCGGCGAGGCGCGCCTTCAGCTGCTCGAACGCGAGCTGCAGCGCTCCGGCGCCGATCGGCTCGATGTCGTACGCCTTGATCTGGAACTTTCCCTGGGGCGCCCAGAGGTCGAGCGACCCGCGGATGACGACCTCGAGCCCCGGCTCGACCCGGAACGGAATGCGCTCGCGATCCGACGCGAAGATGATTGCGTTCAAGCAGCCGGTGCGGTCCTTCAACGTGAAGTAGCCGTGCCCTCCCCGGACCTCCCAGCGGCCGATCTCACCGACGACCGCGACGTCGCGCCACGACGTGCGCAGGGTTCCGCCGACCTCGGCGAGGAGCTCCGAGACGGTGTAAGGCCGGGGAGGCGCGGCGGCCGGAACGGGTCGCAACATTGCGGTCACGATTGTACCCGCGCGACGCTCGCGCCGAGATCCGGCTCCCCGGCCCCGCGGAACCGGGAACCGGGAACTTGAAACTCCCGACTCCACCGGGCCATCCCCCGACTGAACGGCAAAGCCAGCAGAGGCAGAGTCGCCATCAATACTTCTTTGTCGCCGAAGTTGTACTCGAAGATACCCGCCACCGACGCCGCGACGACGGCGAGGAACGCGGCCGAAGCGACGAGACCGCGCGCGGAGTCCCGTTCGGACCGGAGAAGCCATCCGGCGCGCGCCAGGAAGAGCGCGAGAAGCGCGAGATACGCGCCGGCGGCGAACACGCCGCTTGCCGCCGCGATCTGCAGCACGTTGTCGTGGAGGTGGGGAACGCGCCAGCGGGGAGCGTCCGGATCGCGATACAGCGTGTAGTAGGGCTTCACCATCTCCGGACCGAGGCCGAAGATCGGCCGGTCGGCGATCATGCGCGCGCCCGCGCGCGCCATCGCGATGCGGTCCCGGTTGGTGCGGTCCGTGGGGTCGGCGATCGACGCGGCGCGATGCCGGACGTCCGACGGGAGCAGAAAGAACATCGCGACCAGAGCGGGCGCGACCAGCAGGAGTCCCCGAGGCCGTCGAAGCGCGAGATACGCGGTGACCGCCGCGACGGCGCCGACGTATGCGCCGCGAGTCAACGTGAAGACCATCGCCGCGAACGGGATCAGGGCGGCGGCGCCGATCCACCGCTCCCGGCCACGTCCCTCGAACAGAAAGGCGAGCAGGACGCAGCCGGCGATGAGCGTGAGACCGGAGAGCGTCATGTAGTGCGAGAGGTTCGCGTGAATCCGATTCTGAAGGGTCGACCCTGCGCGCGCGAGCTGCGCGAGCCCGAAGATCGCCATCGCCGTTCCGCTCGCGGCGAGGGCGAGAAGGACGGTCCGGGCCCTTCCCACGCCGTCCACCAGGTCGATCGTCATCGGGACGAGGAGGAACAACGAAAGGCCGGGGATCGCGCGGAGGCTCACGCGCGGATCGAGGGAGAAGCACACCGAGAGCACGACCAGAAGCGCGTACAGCGCCGCGAACGCGGTGAGCGGATGCGCGACCGCCTCCCGGAAGCTCTCGAGGCGCCAGCGGCTCGCGACCCAGCCGATCGCGAGAGGAATGAAGAGCGCGTACGCGATCGAAATCTGCGACGAGAGGAGAACGAAGAGGACGAAGAGGGGAAAGAGAAGCTTGCGGACCGTCAAAAGCTTGAGGCGGAACGTCGGGAATCGCCCGGCAACGCCTCGTCGACCAGCATCACCGGGATGTCGGAGACGATCGGATACACGAGGTTCGCCTCCTTCGAGTACAGGCCCTGGGTGACGACGGGCTCCTCGTCGCGAAACTTCTCCCGGTATTTCTCGACGAGCGCCCGGCGCGTCTCGTCGGTCAGCTCGACCAGCTCGAGCGGGCCCTTCGTCTTGGGACAGACGAGAATCGCGAGGAGCTCCGGGTCGATCGACATCGGCGGTCTCAAGTTTACTGTCATTCGGATCTGGACTGCGGCGGGTGCAGGTCCGCGGGACCTGTCACTCGAGGCTTCCTTATCCTCAGTCAACCTTTTCTGGACTGCGGCGGGTGCAGGTCCGTAGGACCTGTCACTCGAGGCTTCCTTATCCTCAGTCAACCTTTTCTGGACTGCGGTGGGTGCAGGTCCTATAGGACCTGTCCCCACGACATACTTGGTATGTGCGCATCCTCCAGCTCGTCGCC
>Ga0114129_10012422_pt1 | contig 12123 bp, 13 predicted proteins | sample RhiMetdeltSRZDD1_FD_80071 | JGI IMG/M metagenome (GOLD analysis project Ga0114129, IMG submission 80071) | Populus rhizosphere microbial communities from Tennessee, USA - Rhizosphere MetaG P. deltoides SRZDD1 (version 2) (version 2) | ecosystem: Host-associated > Plants > Roots > Rhizosphere >...
CATCACCTTCTTGATCTTGCGGCTGCCCTTCGCTCTCGGCCTGGCCATATCAGTCGTCCCCGTGCTGCCTGCTTACTTCTTGGTAGCCTGCCGGACCGTCAGCTCGTTCTTGACCGACTTGACGCCGGGTACGCTGCGGGCCATCTCGGAGGCCTTGGCCGACGCGACGATACTCGGTACCTCACCGGTGAGCGTCACCACACCCGAGTCGGTGCGCACGTCCACGCTCTTCACCTGCATGTCCTTCGAGAGGCGCGCCTTCACCGCCTTCTCGATGTCCTGGTCCTTGGCGTCCACCATCTTCCGGCTGCCCGGGGAAACCACCTGGAGGTCGTTCTTCACCGACTTCACGCCCTCGATGCCCTTGGCGACGTCTTCTGCCGCCGCCTTGGCCTCGGGGGAGTCGACCTTGCCGCGCAGGTGCACGACGCCGCCCTTCATGGTGTCGACGGTGACCTGCGTGCCCTTCACGCGCTCATCCGCGAAGAGGGCGATCTTGGTCTTCGAGGTGATCCAGGAATCGCTGACCGAGGTCTTGGCGTCCTGGGTCATGGTCTTGGCTTTGTCCTTGGTCTCTTCCATCTTGCTCTGCGCGCCCGCGGTCAGCGGAGCCGCCGCGAGAAGCGCGGTGAGGATCGTAGCCGTCGTCATCGTCTTGCCGTACCGCATGGTTGCTTCCTCCTTGAAACGGGTTGGTTGAGTGTTACTTCGGCACCGCGTCGTCGGCCGGCCGCGGTGAATCGGAGCCCGCCGGCCGCGAGCGCCCTTCCTCGTCCAGCTGCACGGGCCGCCCGGCGCCCGCCTCACGGTCACTGCGCTCGGCTTCTCTCTCCACGCTGCCCTTCCGTGGGCCGCGCGCGTCGCGATCCGGATCTTGCAGATCCTTCCGCCCGATGCGCGGCTCCTCGGTCGTTTTCGACTTTCGGCCCATGGCTTTCCCCCTGTGAGCTTCGTGCTTTGCTACACCGCGTGACGCCATGGAAGAGAGCAAGCGGTGTGCCACCCCGCAAAGCCTTGAAGTGGCACGCCGATCCGCATTTGCCTGGGAGGTCGGCGGCTCCGCCGGTAAAGAGTGCCGCGTAGTTTCTTCCGGCGCGGAATACGCACGAGCCTCCATGTAATCCGACGTATCCCTGGTCCCGAATGTGCAGTCCGGGAGAGGCAGGAGGACACCGACAATGAATGAGGCGACGATGCGGTATCGAACGAGTCCGCGCGTGGCGCGGCGATCAACTCACGCGCTGCGCGAGGGCATCACGGTGGGGCTCATCGGAGCCGCGATCGTGATGCTGTGGTTCTTCATCGTGGATCTGGCCGCGGGCGTGCCGCTGCGCACGCCCGCGCTGATGGGCGCCGCGCTCTTCGATGGCGCACGCTCCAGGGACGCGGTGACGCCCACCGCGCGTCTGGTGGCCGGGTATACCGCGGTGCACCTCCTCGGCTTCGTGGTCCTGGGTGTCGGCGTGGCGGGACTCTTCGCGCTCGCCGAGCGCGAGAAGCGGGTGCTCGCGCTGATCTTCATGCTCGGCTGCTGCCTCGCGGTGGTGTTCCTCGCGATGGTGTACCTGCTCTCGCAGTGGCTCGGCCAGGCGATGACGCCGGCGATCGTCCTCGCCGGGCATATCCTCGGGTTCGTGTCGATGGTCGGCGGGCTCGCGTACTTCCACGGGCGGCTGATGCGGAGAATGCCCGAGGCCTTGGACGGGGAGTGAAAAGCGCGCGAGCCGGAGCCGGAGCCACGGCGCGTGTCCACGCCGCGAGGGCTATCGGGTCGGAGCTACCCGGTAGGTGTTACTGCCGGGTAGCTTCTCTTTTGAAATGCGGGGGCCCAGAAATGGCCCCCGCACTCCCCCCGTCCGCGGACATCCCGGGCCCGGCAGCCCGCGTGGCTTCGCGAACCGCTCCTACGCGATCCACACCGACTTGATATTCACGAATTCGCGGATGCCGTACTCGGAGAGCTCGCGGCCGTAACCCGAGCGCTTGATGCCGCCGAAGGGCAGGCGCGGGTCGGACTTCACGACCCCGTTGACGAAAACCGCGCCCGCCTCGATCTGCGCGGCCAGGCGCGCGGCGCGGGCCCGGTCGCCCGTCCACAGCGAGGCGCCCAGGCCGTAGGGAGAGTCATTGGCGAGGCGGATCGCGTCGGTCTCGTCCTTGGCGGTGATGACCGCAGCCACCGGGCCGAAGGTCTCCTCGTCGAAGGCGGGCATGCCCTTGTCCACCGCGGCCAGCAGCGTCGGGGGGTAGAAGGCGCCCTTGCCCGCGGGCACCTCGCCGCCCAGTAGCCGCCGGGCCCCGCGCTTGATGGACTCGACGACCTGCGCGTGAAGCTGATCGCGCAGGTCCACGCGGGCCTGCGGTCCCACCTGGGTGTCGCGAGACGTCGGATCGCCCATGCGGCGTGCGGCCAGCTCCGACTTGAAGCGATCGAGGAACCGGTCCACGAGCGGCTCGACCACGATGAAGCGCTTGGCCGCGATGCAGCTCTGGCCACTGTTGATCAGGCGCGCGTCCGCGGCCGCGCGGGCCGCGGCGTCCACGTCGGCGTCGGCCAGCACGATGAAGGGATCGCTGCCGCCGAGCTCCAGCACTGTCTTCTTCAGCATGCGCCCCGCCTGCTCGGCGACCGCCATGCCCGCGCGCTCGCTGCCGGTGAGCGTGGCCGCGACGATGTGCGGATCCGCGATCATCGCCTTCACGCCCGCCGCATCGGTGAGCAGCGAGCGGAAGAGGCCCTCGGGAAAGCCGGCGCGGCGGAAGACCTGCTCGATCTGGAGCGCGCAGCGCGGGACATTGGAGGCGTGCTTGAGGATCCCCGCGTTGCCCGCCATCAGGCCGGGCGCCGCGAAGCGGAAGACCTGCCAGTAGGGGAAATTCCACGGCATCACGGCCAGCACGACCCCGAGCGGGTCGAAGCGGACGTAGCTCCGGGCCGCGTCGGTCTCCCGCGGCTGCTCGGCCAGGAATGCCTCAGCGTGGTCGGCATAGTAGTCGCACGTGCCCGCGCACTTCTCCACCTCGGCTTCCGCCTGGGTGATCGGCTTGCCCATCTCGCGGGTCATGGTCATGGCGTATTCCGCCTTGTTCGCGCGCAGCTCCTTCGCGGCGGCCCGCATCAGCCGCGCGCGCTCGGCGAAGGGCCGGATGCGCCATTCGAGGAACGCGGCGTGCGCCCGCGCCAGGGCCTGCTCCATCTGGGCCTTGGATGTTTCCTCGAGCGTCTCGAGGACCTCGCCGGTCGCCGGATTGATGGATTGAATGCTCATGGCGTCCTCCTTACGACCATCGTGCGCCCGCGCGGGAGGCGCGGCAAGCGATGCTCCGCTGGCCGCATCACCCTCGGGAGCGTAGACTGGCGGCCAGGAGGCGGCCGATGAAAGCATCCGAGCTGATCGCCCGGTGCCTCGAGAACGAGGGAGTCAAGTACGTGTTCGGGGTCCCCGGCGAGGAGATCCTCGACATCGTGGATTCCATGATCGACTCGAGCGTGCGCTTCATCCCCACCCGGCACGAGCAGGGCGCCGCGTTCATGGCCGATGCCTACGGCCGGCTCACCGGCCGCGCGGGGGTCTGTCTCGCCACCCTGGGCCCCGGCGCCACCAACCTGGCCACCGGCGTGGCCGACGCCAATCTCGACCACGCCCCGCTGGTGGCCATCACGGGGCAGGCCGGGCGCGACCGTATTCACAAGGAGTCGCACCAGTACGTGGACATCGTCGAGCTCATGCGTCCCCTCACCAAATGGAACGCGCGCGCCGAGATGCCGGTGGTGATCCCCGAGGTGATCCGCAAGGCCTTCAAGGTGGCCGAGGCCGAGAAGCCGGGCGCCTGTCACATCGAGGTGCCCGAAGACGTGGCGGAGGAGGAGGCCGAGGGCGAGCCGCTCTCCACCGAGCGGCCGCGGCGTCCATCGCCGGACCGCCAGGCGCTCCAGTCGGCCGCGCGCCTCATCGAGGCCGCGTCGTTCCCGCTCATCTTCGCGGGCAACGGCGTGATCCGCGGCGGTGCCTCCAAGGAGCTGCGCGACTTCTCCCGCGCCCACGGCATTCCGGTGGTCAACACGTTCATGGCCAAGGGCTGCATGCCGTACGACGATCCGCTCGCCCTGCTCACCGCCGGACTGCAGGCGCGCGACTACATCTCTTGCGGCTTCGAGAAGGCCGACCTGATCATCGCGGTGGGCTACGACCTCGTCGAGTACGCGCCCAAGTTCTGGAACCCGGAGCGCAAGAAGCACGTCATCCACATCGACTTCACCCCCGCCGAGGTGGACGGCTACTATCAGCCGGTGGTCGAGGTGGTGGCGGACGTGCGCGAGGCGCTCGAGCTGCTCAACGGGTTGGTGAAGGGCCAGAAGGATCCGGCGCCCTATCGCGCGCTGCGCGGCTACATCCTCGAGCAGCTCGCGGAGGGCGCGGACGACGATACCTTTCCGATCAAGCCACAGCGCATCCTGCGCGACCTGCGGCTGGCCATGGGGCGCGAGGACATCCTGATCTCGGACGTGGGCAGCCACAAGCTCTGGATCGCGCGCACCTTCCCGGCCTACGAGCCGAACAGCGTGCTCATCTCCAATGGCCTCGCCGCGATGGGGTTCGCGCTGCCCGCCGCGGTGGCGGCCAAGCTCGTGCACCCGGAGCGCAAGGTGGTGGCGGTGAGCGGCGACGGCGGGTTCCTGATGAACATCCAGGAGCTCGAGACCGCCAAGCGGCTGGGCCTGGCCATCGTCAACGTGGTCTTTCGCGACGGCGGCTACAACCTCATCCAGTGGAAGCAGCAGACCCGCCTGGGGCGGGAGTCCGGCGTGGAGTTCACCAACCCGGACTTCGTGACGCTCGCCCAGGCTTTCGGGGCCAAGGGCCTCCGGGTGGAGTCGGCGCGGGGCTTGGCCCCGGTGCTCGCGGAGGCACTGGCCTGGCCCGGCCCCTCGATCGTGGACGTGCCGGTGGACTACCGGGAGAACCCGAAGCTGACCGAGCGCCTCGGTCATCTCGTCTGTCCGATCTGACGGCACACGGCTTGCTGGGTCCTGGATCATGCGGATGATCTGGATGCTGATCAAGCGGGCCGCGATCGAGTGGAACGCGGACGACTGCCTGACGCTGGGCGCGGCGCTCGCCTACTACACCGTCTTCTCGCTGGCCCCCATCCTGGTGATCGTGATCGCGGTGGCCGGCGCACTGTTCGGGCAGGAGGCAGCTCAGGGCGAGATCGTCGGCCAGATCCGCGGGCTGGTCGGGGAGGAGGGCGCCACCGCCATCCAGTCGTTGATCCGGAGCGCCACCCGCGAGGGGGCCGGGCCGCGCGCCACCGTCATCGGGCTCCTCTTCCTGCTCTTTGGCTCGACCAGCGCGTTCAGCCAACTCCAGTCGGCCCTGAACCGGATCTGGGAGGTGGAACCTCAGGCCCAGACCGGGATCTGGAACATGATCCGGGCCCGCTTCCTGTCCTTTGCCGCGGTGCTGGGCACCGGATTCCTGCTGAGCGTCTCGCTGGTACTGAGCGCCGCGGTCGCCGCCCTGGGGCGGGTCGGGTGGGGCCGCGTGCCGGAGATCGGCCCGATGCTCGAGCTGGCCGACTTCCTGGGATCGATGCTGGTGCACACCCTGCTCTTCGCGATGATCTTCAAGCTGTTGCCGGATACGGTGATTCGCTGGCGAGACGTGTGGGTCGGAGCCGGCATCACCGCGGGGCTCTTCTTCGTCGGCAAGCTGGTGATCGGCCTCTATCTCGGCACGAGCGACCTGGGTGCGGCCTACGGGGCGGCGGGCTGGGTCATCCTCATCCTCGCCTGGGTCTACTACTCGGCCCAGATCGTCCTCTTCGGCGCCGAGTTCACCCACGCGTACGCCACCCGTCTGAAGAGCGGCCCCTCCTCTCCCTCTCTCCGCTCGGGCGGGTGGACAGGATGAGCGGCCGCGCGTCGCCCTACATCTCCACGATCCCGTCGCCCACCTTCTTGAGCCGCTCGAGCACCAGCGGGTCGTGGCCGGGCAGGACCAGGTCCTCCGACGACGCCAGCTCACGAATCTTCGCGAACGCCGAGTACATGCGCGGCAAATCTTGAAGGGTGTTGAACGGGATGCGCTCCTCGAAGTTGCGATAGTAGTGCGAGGCGTCGGAGGCCACCACCGCCTGACCCCGCGCGTGCGCCACCGAGACGATCTGCATGCCCGCGGTGTGGCCGCCCACGTGGTGCACCGCGATGCCGGGCACGATCTCGCGTGATCCGTCCACGAACTGCATGCGCTTGTCATAGTTGAGCCGGATGAGCGCGCATACGTCGTCCACCTCGACCGAGTGGCGGAAGGCGGGAAGGGCGGCGTTGCGGCCGGTGTAGAACGCCATCTCGGAGTCCTGCACGTAGAAGGTGGCGTTGGGGAAGAGCGCGTAGTTGCCCACGTGATCGTAGTGGAAGTGGCTCAGGATGACGTGCTTCACCGAGGCCGCCTCGACGCCGATCTCGGCCAGCCCCTTGCCCGGGCAGCGCAGGAACTGGCGGCCCCGCCGCGTGCCGACGTCTTCCGTGAAGCCGAGGTCCACCACCACCGTCTCGGTACCGTTGGTGAGCGCCCACACGAAGTAGTCCATCGTCATGGGGGCTCGGTGGTAGTCGCCGTAGAACGCCTCCGAGGTGGTGCACGTGCGGTGGGCGTAGCGCACGGCGTAGATGCGGTAGGGCGCATTGGGCATGGTCAAGTCTCCTTTCCCGTGGCAGGATTCTACGCGTTTCCCGTTGACACGGAAGACCCACTTGAACACGCACGACCGCTCTCACGAGGAGGAGCCCGCATGACGCTGCCCGCCGCGGTATCGACGTCTCGCAACGAGGTCCGCACGGTCGCCCCCAGGCTCATCGAGCTGACCGAGACCCTGGTCTATCCCGACATCTGGGAGCGCCCGGGCCTTTCCAAGCGCGACCGGAGCCTCATCACGGTGGCGGCCCTGATGGCGATGTACCGGCCCGATCAGCTCAGGGGGCACACCGAGCGGGCGCTCGCCAACGGCGTCACCAAGGAGGAGATCGGCGAGCTCATCACCCATCTGGCGTTCTACGCGGGCTGGCCCAGCGCGATGTCGGCGGCCAAGGTCGTCAAACAGGTCTACGAGGAGAGAAAGATATGAAGGTCGGGTTCATCGGGCTGGGCACCATGGGCGCCAGCATGGCGTCCAATCTCCAGGCGGGTGGCCACGAGCTCTCGGTGAGCGACGTGCGGCGCGAGGCGGCCGCGCCGCACCTCAAGGCGGGCGCGACCTGGAAGGAGACGCCGCGTCAGGTGGCCGAGGGCGTGGAGGTCGTCTTCACCTCGCTTCCCGGGCCGAAGGAGGTGGAGCAGGTCGCGCTGGGCCCGGACGGGCTGATCCACGGCATGAAGAAGGGCGCGGCCTACTTCGATCTCAGCACGAACTCGCCCGCCCTCATGCGGCGGCTCTACCCCGCCTTCAAGGAGAAGGGCCTCCACGTGCTCGACGCGCCGGTGAGCGGCGGCCCCAAGGGCGCCAAGTCGCGGAAGCTCGCGCTGTGGATCGGCGGCGATCGCGAGATCTATGACCGCTTCAAGCCGGTGCTGGACGCCATCGGGGATCAACCCTACTACGTGGGGCCGATCGGCGCGGGCTCGGTGGCCAAGCTCGTGCACAACTGCGCGGGCTACGCGGTGCAGACCGCACTGGCCGAGGTCTTCACCATGGGGGTCAAGGGAGGGGTGGACGCGCTCACGCTCTGGAAGGCGGTGCGGCAGGGCGCGGGCGGGCGACGGCGTACCTTCGACGGGCTCGCGGACCAGTTCCTGCCCGGCGTCTTCGACCCGCCCGCGTTCAGCCTGCGGCTGAGCCACAAGGACGTCTCGCTCGCCGTCGGGCTGGGCCGGGAGCTGGGCGTGCCCATGAGAATGGCCAATCTAGTCCTCGAAGAGCTGACCGAAGCGATCAACCGCGGCTGGAGCGAGCGGGACTCGCGCGTGGCGATGCTGCTGCAGGAGGAGCGTGCGGGCGTCAAGATCGCGGTCCCGCCCGACCAGATCCGGGAGGTGCTGGAGAAAGACGGCCGCTAGGGCTCGCGGAAGAAGAGCGGCTCGATCCGGGAGAGATCCTTCGAGATCGCCATGGTGAGGAGATCGCCGAAGCTCTGAAGGATGATGAGGGCATTGAGGTCCGCATCGTTCTGGACCACGCCCTGGATGCGCTTCAGGATGCCGTCGTTCACCTTCTGGATGTTCTCGTAGTGTGTCTCGAGCTGCTCGAGGCCGAGATCGGGCATCCCCCCACGCTTGGCCACGAAGTACTGCTTCAGGAGGTACATGGAGACCGACCGCACGATGGTCTCCTCCACGCTGGAGAATGGCAGGTGGAAGCGAGCCATCGGCTTGAGGAAGTCCATGTAGGGGCACGAGCTGGTGGCCATGACGAGGCCGAAGATGCCGAAGATCCCCCGTTGCAACGGGAGCCGTTTGACGTAGGTCCGCTCCTCGGTGGTCACGGTGACGGTGGCCTCGGCCACCGAGGCCTTGTCCTTGAAGGCTTCCACCAGGGTCGCCAGGTTGGTGGCCACCGGGCAATAGGGGTGTTCGGCCGGCTTGAGCGGGCAGTGCCCGCACTGGTTGTTCTCGAGCCTGGCCCACGTGGGCGGCCGCTCGGACTCGGGCGGCTGGTACGACAGGGTGACCCGGTCCAGCTCGACGGTATAGGCCTTGGAGCCCCCGTCCGGGAACGCGAAGTCGTACACGATCTTAATGGGGTTCACTGGCTACCCGCGAGGGTAGCGAGCCTTGGGCGGCCCCGTCAATGAATCAGTCCGGGGAATCAGTCTGGGAGGGCCCTCGGGGCCTGCGTGCTATCTTGGGCCCGTGGCGTCCGTTTCCGAGCCTCCGGCCGTCGGCCAGCCGGCGCCGCTCTTCAGCCTGACTTCGGTGCAGGGCGGGCCCGTGGAGCTCGCCGCGTATCGGGGGCGCCGCAACGTGGTGGTCTGGTTCTCCCGCGGCTTCACCTGCCCGTTCTGCCGGGTATACATGGACGGCATGCGCGAGGGCTACGAGCTCCTCCAGAGCGTTGATGCCGAGATCATCCAGGTCGGCCCCAACCTGCTCCAGTCCGCCCGCATCTTCTTCGGTCACAGCCCGACGCCCTACCCCTTCGTCTGCGATCCCGACAAGCGGCTCTTCGCGGTCTACGGGCTCGGAGACCGCGGCGCCCTCGAGGCCACGCGCTCGGCAGTGGTGAGCTTCTCCTATGCCTTCACCCACGGCGATACGGGGCCCCAGCTCCGGGGCGCGTGGCTCGACGTCATGAACCGGAACTTCGTCCGCCGGCTGCACCACCACGCCATGACCGCCATGGAGCAGGGTATCTTCCTGGTCGACCGGGAGGGGGTCATCCGCCACCGCTCGGTGGTCGGCCCCCTCGACCCGGTGCCCCGGGGCGGCAGCCTCGCCGAGCTGGTCCGGACGTACTGCCCCGCCTACAATCGGTAGATCCGGCCCACCCTCCCGGCCCGTAGCAAGAGGCGGGGATCAAGATGTCGGGGGGCTGGACCATTGAAATACTACCAGCAGTGTCGTATGACTTGAGGCGACCGATGCCAGCTTTCGACATCGACACCTACGTCGGGCGCTCGAGGGCGGTGGACCTGGCGGCCATCGATTGGGCCGCGGTCCCGCGGTATCCCGTGCCCGTCGGAGCGCTTCGCGCCATGCGCTTCATGCAGGACATCGAGAGCCACACGATCGTCTACCTGCGTTCCCTGCTGGCCACCCGCGCCATCGACGACCCGGATGTCGCCACCTTCCTGGCCTGCTGGGTCTACGAGGAGACCTTCCACGGCCTGGCCCTCCAGCGTTTCCTGGAAGCGGCCGGGGCGCCGGTGGGCGAGCGTCCGCTGCCCCGCGGGCAGGAGCCGTGGTCCAAGCGGCTCGAGGCGGCGGCGACCGCCATGGTGTCGAAGACCTGGCCCGACTTCTGCGCGGTGCACATGACCTGGGGCGCGATCAACGAGCTCACCACGCTCACCGGGTATCGACGTCTGGCCGCGGTGACCGACCATCCGGTGCTCACGGATCTCCTCGATCGCATCGTGCTCGACGAATCGCGACACTTCTTCTTCTACTATCGTCAGGCCGAAATTCGGATGCAGCGCCGCGCGGTCGCGCGGACCGCGCGCTTCCTGGTGGACCGGTTCTGGGCGCCAGTGGGTAGCGGGGTCCAGCCCGACTCCGAGCTGCGCTTCCTGGCCACGTACCTGTTCGGGGGGCCGGACGGGCGGGCCGCGGCTCGCAAGGTGGACGAAACGATCCGGCGCCTGCCCGGCTTCGAGACGGTGCAGCTCCTCGAGGCCTGGATGGACCGGCACAACCGGCATACGATACCGGCTCAAGGAGGACGCAATGGCCACGGCAACCACTGAGCGCTCCACGGCCCAGCAGCCCCCCATTGGTCATTATCGCGCCTACACGCCGCGCCCCTTCACGCGCGCGGAGCGCGATTCGGTGACGATCCTCTTCGGCGGCCTGCACTGGCGCGTCGAGCGGATCTTGCAAGCGGTCCTGGAGAGCGGTGGCCACAAGGCGCAGGTCCTGCCGGTGGCCACCAAGGATGATCTCCTCACCGGCCGCGAGGTCGCCGACATCGGCCAGTGCTGCCCCACCAGCTTCACCACCGGCAACCTGGTCAACTTCCTCAAGAAGGAAGCGAAGGCGACCAGCGCCGAGGACGTGAACAAGAAGTTCGTCTATCTGACCGCCGGCTCGTGCGGGGCCTGTCGCTTCGGGCAGTATCACCAGAGCTACGAGCTGGCCCTGCGCAATTCCGGGCTCGACGCCTTCCGCATGTTCCTGCTCGCCCAGGACCAGCTCGACCAGAAGGCGGCGATGGGCGATGGCCTCGATCTCAACCTGCCGGTCACGCTGGGCTGCCTGTGGGCGATCTTCTGCACCGACCTCGTGCAGGACCTCGAGTACCAGGTTCGGCCCTACGAAGTGGTGCCCGGCCAGACCGAGGCGGTGGTCAAGGAATCGATCGAGCTTCTGTACCAGGCGTTCCGGAACCGGCCGACGCGGGGGCCCTACCGGTCGGTCCTCTGGTTCCTCACCACCGGTTATTTTGCGAAGGCCATGCGCGAGGTGCGGCGGAAGTTCGACGCCATCGAGGTGGACCGGCTGCGCGTGAAGCCGACCGTGAAGATCACCGGCGAGTTCTACCTCCAGACCGTGGAGGGTGACCCCAACTACAATATCCACCGCTGGCTCGAGGCGGAGGGCGCCGAGGTGTACCCGGCCGGCATCACGGTGTGGATGGACTACCTGCTGCGCCTGGGGCTGCAGCGCTTCGAGGACTACTCGGGTATCGAGAAGGGCGCGCGCCTCAAGCTCGGCCTCGGGCGCGCCGTCCAGGCCATCTACCGCGCCACCTTCAACCGGCTGCGCCGGGCCATGGGCAACTTGCCGCACGAGCTGCCGTACCAGCTCGAGCTGCGGCGGCTCGCCGCGCCCTACTTCCACAGCCGCCTCGACGGCGGCGAGGGCGACATGCTGGTGGGCAAGGCGATCTGGGCCCATCAGAAGAAGAAGGCCCACATGATCTGCGAGCTCTCGCCCTACTCCTGCATGCCCAATACGATGTCGATCGGCGCGATGGCCGGCGTGATCGGCAAGTATCCCGATCTGCTCTACGCCCCGCTCGAGATCAAGGGCGACGCCGAGGTGCACGCGCTCTCACGCTGCCAGATGATCCTGACCGAGGCCAAGAAGCGGGCCCAGCGCGAGTTCGACGAGGCGATCGGGAAGAGCGGCATGACGCTCGAGCAGGTGCGCACCTACCTGGACGCGCACCCGAGGATGAAGCGCGCGACGTATCGCGTGCCGCGCCGTGGCGTCGACACCGGCACGGCCGCCAACCTGGTGCTGGACGTCGCCAGGAAGCTCGGACGCGCCGGATGAAGCTCGCCGGCGTCGACGTCGGCTCCACCACCGTCAAGGCCGTCCTCGTCGAGGACGGCAAGACGCTCTGGCAGGACTACCAGCGCCACAACACACGCCAGGCCGAGAAGGTGCTGGAGTTCCTCGGCCGCATGGAGACCGAGGCCGGTCTCGCGCCGGCCGATCGGATCTTCTTCACGGGCTCAGGCGC
>Ga0114129_10012423_pt1 | contig 12123 bp, 9 predicted proteins | sample RhiMetdeltSRZDD1_FD_80071 | JGI IMG/M metagenome (GOLD analysis project Ga0114129, IMG submission 80071) | Populus rhizosphere microbial communities from Tennessee, USA - Rhizosphere MetaG P. deltoides SRZDD1 (version 2) (version 2) | ecosystem: Host-associated > Plants > Roots > Rhizosphere >...
GCCGCGGCGCTGGGCTGGCGAGCGCTTCCCCTGGCTGCTGCGCGACCCCACCGACCTGGGGTTCCTCGGCCACTACGAGCGGGTGCTGGCCAACTCCCAGTACACCCGGCACTGGATCCGGCGGCTCTGGGGGGTCGATTCTGACGTGCTGTTCCCGCCGGTCCGGACCCGGGACCCGCGCCCCGGCCCCAGGGCCAGGCGCATCCTGACCGTCGGCCGGTTCATCGCCCCCGGGTTCGGCCACTCCAAGAAGCAGCTCGAGCAGGTCCAGGCGTTCGGCCAGATGGTCCGCGGCGGCGGGCTCGACGGCTGGGAGCTGCACCTGGTCGGGGGGTGTGAGCCCGCCAACCGACCGTACCTGGCCGAGGTCGAGCGGGCCGCCCAGGGCCTACCGGTCGGCATCCACGCCAACGCCCCCCGGTCGGTGGTCGAGGAGCTGCTCGCCACCAGCTCGGTCTTCTGGGCGGCCACCGGGCTGGGCGAGGACGAGGAGGCCGCGCCCTGGGTGTTCGAGCATTTCGGCATCACCACGGTGGAGGCCATGGCCGCCGGCTGCGTCCCGGTGGTGATCGACAAGGCCGGCCAGCGCGAGATCGTCCGTCACGGCACCGACGGCTACCGCTGGAGGACCCTGGCCGAGCTGGAGACCCTGACCCGCATGGTCGCCGGCGACGAGCCGCTCCGGGCCCGCCTGGCCGCCGCCGCCGTCGAGCGGGCCGCCGCCTTCTCCGAGGGGGCGTTCGCCACCCGCTGGCGGGGGATCGCGGCCGGCCTCGGCCTCGGCTAGGAGGCCGAGTGGCCGCCGGATGGGACGTCGACCGCTACCAGCGGCAGTTCGGCTTCGTCTCGGCCCTTGGCGGCGACGTCCTGGAGCTGCTCGACCCGGCCCCGGGGGAGACCGTCCTCGACCTGGGCTGCGGCACCGGCGAGCTGGCCGCGGCCATCGCCGCCACCGGGGCCCGGGTGCTGGCCCTGGACAGCGACCCGGAGATGGTCGCGGCCACCCGCCGGCGCCTCGGCGACGACCGCGTCCTGCTCGCCGACGGGCACGCCTTCACCCTGGACGAGCCGGTCGACGCCGTCTTCTCCAACGCCGCCCTGCACTGGATGCCCCGGCCGGCCGAGGTGATCGGCCGGGTCCGTGCCGCCCTGCGACCCGGCGGGCGGTTCGTGGCCGAGCTGGGCGGGGCCGGCAACATCGCCGCCATCCTGGAGGCGCTGGGGACGGCCATGGCCGAGGCCGGCCCGCCCGAACCCGCCTCCCCCTGGTACTTCCCGACCCCGGCCCAGCACGCCACCCTGCTGGAGGCCGGCGGCTTCCGGGTGGCCCGGATGGAGCATTTCCCCAGGCCGACGCCGCTGGCCGGCGGCCCCGACGGCCTGGCCGACTGGGTGGCGATGTTCGGCGGGTGGCTGACCGCGGCCGTCCCGGCGGACCGGCTGGGCCAGGTCGTGGCCCGGGCGGGCGAGCTGGCCGCGCCCCGGCTGTACCGCGACGGCCGCTTCATCGCCGACTACTGGCGGCTGCGGTTCGTGGCCGTCGCCGGGGACGAGGTGGCCCGGACCGCTAAGCTTCACCGGCAGATGGCCGGAGACAGGGACAGGTAGCCCGATGGCACTGGTGCAGCAGGCGGCGGCCGCCCGCGCGGCGGCCCAGAGGCGCGCGCGCCTCGAGCCCCTGACCGAGCTGGTCCGCAAGGACCTCAAGGTCAAGTACAAGAACTCGGCCCTCGGGTTCGTCTGGTCGCTGGCCAACCCGCTGCTCTACCTGACCGTGTTCACCCTGGTCTTCAGCTTCTTCCTGCGCAACAACGTGCCCTGGTTCGCGGTCCTGTTCATGTCCGGGTACCTGGTCTGGAGCTTCTTCAACTCGGCCGCCCTCGACTCCACCGGGGCGGTCGTCGGCAACGCCAACCTAGTCAAGAAGGTCCGCTTCCCCCGGGTCGTGCTGCCGCTGGCCTCGGTCGGCTTCGCCGGCGTCCACCTCGTGCTCCAGCTGGTGGTCCTCTTCGTGTTCCTGGTCCCGTTCTACCCGGACGCGTTCGGGCCCCAGCTGTGGCTGCTGGTCCCGGCCCTGGCCGTGGCCGTCGTCTTCACCGTGGCCATGTCGCTGCTCGCCTCGTCCCTGAACGTGCGCTATCGCGACGTCCAGCACCTGCTCGAGATCATCATCCTGGCCTGGTTCTGGCTGACCCCGATCGTCTACCCGGTGACCGTGGTCCGCGAGGAGCTGACCAACGCCGGCCTGCTCTGGATGTTCAAGTTCTACATGGCCAACCCCATGACCCCGGTGGTGGTGGCCGCCCAGCGGGCCATCTACAACCACTCGGTGGTGACCGCCGACAACGGCAAGCTCGTGCAGGTCCTGCCGGCCGGCGGCTACGGATTCTACGTCCAGTGGCTGGCCGTGGCCGCCGCCATCTCGCTGGTGCTGCTGGTCCTCGGGCTCTGGACCTTCCGCCGCCTGCAGGCCGATTTCGCCGAGGAGCTGTAGTGGCCTCCCCGACGATCGTCGCCGCCGGGGTGGGCAAGCGCTTCCTGCTCCACCATAAGCGGGCCACCAGCCTCAAGGAGCGGCTGCTGCTGCACCGCCAGTCCAGCTCCGAGGAGTTCTGGGCCCTGCGCGACGTCGACCTCGAGATCGGGGCCGGCCAGACCGTCGGGCTGATCGGCCCCAACGGCTCGGGCAAGTCGACGCTGCTGAAGGTGCTGTCGAGCATCCTGGCCCCGACGACCGGCACGGTCACGGTCCGGGGGCGGATCGCGTCGCTGCTCGAGCTGGGAGCCGGCTTCAACGGCGAGCTGACCGGCCGCGAGAACATCTACCTGAACGCCGCCATCCTCGGCCTGAGCCGCAGGGAGACCCAGCGCTACTTCGACGACATCGTCAGCTTCGCCGAGCTCGAGCCGTTCATCGACAACCAGGTCAAGCACTACAGCTCCGGGCAGTACGTGCGCCTCGGCTTCGCCGTGGCCGTCCACGTCAGCCCCGACATCCTGCTGGTGGACGAGGTCCTGGCCGTCGGCGACGAGTCATTCCAGCGCAAGTGCCTGGCCAAGATCGCCGAGTTCCAGCAGCGGGGCTGCACCATCCTGTTCGTGACCCACGCGCTCGACCTGATCCCTCGGATCTGCAGCCGCGGGGTGGTCCTCGACCACGGCCGGGTGCTGCACGACGGCGATCCGGTGGAGGCGGCCGAGCGCCTGCGGAGCCTGCTCGGCACCGGCGCCGACCAGTCCGGCGGGGCCGCCGTCGCCGCCAACCGGCCATGGATCGCCGCCGTGCGGCTGTTCGACGGGGTCACCCGCGCCGTGCACAAGGGCCAGTTCCAGAGCGGGGAGGCGATGGCGGTCGAGGTCGACCTGGCCGGCCCGGCCGGCACCGCCCCGGTGCGGGTCCGCCTGGCCGTCACCGGACCGGCTGATGTGCCGATGTGGGTGATGGGCTCCGACTCGGTGACGTTCGGCCCTGACGGGAGGGCAACGGTCCGCTTCACCGTCAAGGAGTTTCCCCCGGTCATGGGCATCTTCGCCCTGGCGGTGGCGGTCCATGACGCAGCCACCAAGGTGACCTACGACGTACGCCGCTTCAGCGAGGCGATCCTGGCCGTGGGCGACACCGACGCAGGTGTGCTGGAGGTCGCCTGGACCGCCGACCAGATCGAGCCGCCGGAGGTGGGCACCGATATCGGCCGGGCAGGCGGGGCTACCGAATGACCGTGACGCCTCGGCGGCGCGGCATCGACGGCGGGTCCGGACGACGCCGCGGGCCCGACGGATAGAATCGGGGTCCACCGATGCAGGTTCTAAGGGAACAAGGATGCCGAGCTGGCGATCTGGTTGACCCTTCCGCGGGTCCACGCATCCGGGACGAGCGGCGTTCGCCCGGCGGGCACCCTCGCCGAGGGACCGGCCGAGCCGGCGCGACCCGCCCCGTCCCTGTGGTGGGTCGAGGTCGCCCTGGTCGCCGCGATGCTGTCGCTGGCGACCGTTGCCCGGCGACCTGGATACCTGTTCTCCCACGCCTTCTGGCTTGACGAGGGCTGGGTAGCCGACTCGGTACGCGCGCCGCTGCACCAGCTCCGGCTGCTCAGCTCGTCCACCCCGATCGGTTGGACGCTGCTGCTGCGCCTGGTCCCGGACGTCGGGCCACCCGAGCGGCTCCGTTTCCTGCCGCTGCTGTTCGGCGGGTTGAGTGTGGTGGCGGCGTACCTGCTCGGGCGGCCGCTCGGACGGGGGGCCGCCGTGGCGGCCGGGCTTGGTGCCGCCCTCGCCCCGGCCGCGCTGCGCAACCACAGTCTGAAGCAGTACTCGGCGGACGCGTTCGTCACCCTCCTGCTGCTCTGGCTCACCACCCGGGTCGAGGCCCGCTGGACCAGGGGCCGGCTGGCCGTGCTCTGCCTCGTCTGCGTCCCGGCGCTGCTGGTGAGCCACGCCACGCTCTTCGTCTCGGGCGCCGTCCTGGGTGCGCTGGCCGCGCGGTCCCTGGTGGAGCGCCGCTGGGAGCGGCTGGGCTGGCTGGTCGGCCTCGGGGCGGGGGTGGCCGCGGTGGCAACCGCCGTCTACCTGACGTTCGCCGCCGCGGGTGACAACGACGCCATGCGGCGGGTGTGGGCGAGCTGGATGGTGCCGGTCGGGGACGGCCTTGGCCCGGCCGTCGCCGTCGTCGCCGCCCGCTCCGCCGACGTCCTTGGTCAGGTTGGATTCGGTCCGTGGCCGCTCGCGGCGGCGGCGGTCACGGCCGGGCTCGTCTCCCTGTGGCGGTCAGGGCTGCCGGCGACCGCCGTGGCCGTCTGCCTGCTGGCCGTCGAGCTGGTCCTGGCCGGCGCGACCCAGCGCTATCCGTTCCTCGACGACCGCACCAGCCTGTTCTTCACCAGCCTGCTCACCGTATGCGGAGCCCTCGGGGTGTTCACCGTGCTCCGCTGGAGCGTCAGGCGGCCGGTCACGGTCCCGCTGGGCGTCGTCGCCGCCGTCACCGCCGGCGTCCTGCTCGTACCGGCCGCCTACGCCCAGGCGATGCAGCCGATGCCGGCGAGCACCATCCGCCAGCAGGTGTCCTATGTGCTGGCGCACCGCCGACCGGGCGACGTCATCGTGGTCGGCATGGCGGCATCGTTCGCGTTCGGGTACTACTGGCCGGAGCGGCCCACCTTCGTCCCGACCACCGCCGGGACCGCCGTGCTGTTCGAGGTTGACTACCCTGGGCACGACGACCTTGTCGTGGTGCACCAGAGGCACCGGCCGGAACTGATCCAGGGCGCTCTGCGCGAGGCCTCGGCCCGGTCGAGCTCGGGCCGCGTCTGGCTGATGCTCGCCGAGGCCGGCGACGGGGATCCGACCTGGAGGCAGGCCTCGGTCAGGGTTGGGCGGATCGCGCACCGGCACCCCGGGCTGGTCCTCATCGACGGCGGTGGCGGACCCCCGACGTCCGGTTCCTGAGATCCGGCGGAAGGATGGCCCAGATGGTGGTCCAGGGGAACAGGTCCCGGACCTAGGCGTCGGGTAGGTCCGCCGGTTTGCTAGGGTGCGGCAATCCTGGATCACTGGGGGGAAGCAGTTCGAGCGTCAGGGAAAGGGAATGGGCTGTGGTCGAGCCGCTGGTGACCGTGGTGGTGGTGAACTGGAATGGCGCCCACCTGCTACCGGACTGCCTGGGCGGGCTGGCCGCCCAGGACCTGCCCGAGGGGCAGGTCGCCGTCTGGGTGGTCGACAACGCCTCGACCGACGGGTCGCTGGAGCTGCTCCGGGATCGCTACCCCTGGGTGCGGGCGATCGCCAACCCCAGCAACGACGGCTTCGCCGGGGGCAACAACGTCGCCCTGCGCGAGGTCGACACGCCGTTCGTGGCCCTGATCAACAACGACGCCAGGCCCGAGCCCGACTGGCTGCGGCGGCTGCTGGAGCCGTTCGGGGAGCCGGGAGCGGAGCGGCTGGGGGCGGTCTCGGCCAAGCTGGTGTTCCTGCCCCGGTTCCTGGCTGTCGAGCTGGCCACCCCCGGGTTCGTGCCCGGCACCCTCGACATCCGGGAGCTGGGGGTGCGGGTGTACCGGGTCGCGGTCGACGGGACCGACGTCACCGAGCGGGTGCTGTGGGACCGGGTCGTCTACGGCCCGGAGGGCGACGGCCCGGGCCGCTTCCGCTGGACCCGCCCGGCGGGGATGCTGCTGGTCCCGGTCGACCGGTCGCCCGAGGATGGGGGCGCGCTGCGGCTGGGCCTGCGGGTCGCGGCCGAGACGACCAAGCCGGTGGAGCTGACCTGGGCGGGTGGGTCGGCGGGCGGCAAGGCCGAGCCCGAGCCGGTGGGCCTGGAGGTCGAGGTCCCGGCCGGAGTGCGGCTGGTCGACGTGCTCAACAACGCCGGCGGCATGGTGTTCCGCGACGGCTACGGGGCCGACCGGGCCTACCAGGAGCTGGACCGGGGCCAGTACCAGCGGCCGGAGGAGGTGTTCGCCTTCTGCGGGGCGGCGGTCTGCTTCCGCACCGAGGCGCTTCGCCAGGCCGGGGTGTTCGACGACGACTTCTTCCTCTACTACGAGGACACCGACCTGTCGTGGCGGCTGCGGGCCCTGGGCTGGCGGATCCGCTACCAGCCGGCGGCGGTGGCCCGCCACATCCACTCGGCCTCCTCGGTCGAGTGGTCGCCGCTGTTCGTGTTCCACACCGACCGCAATCGGCTGCTGATGCTGACCAAGAACGCCCGCGCCGGGCTGGCCGCCCGCGAGGTCCTGCGCTACCCCCTCACCACCGCCTCCCTGGCCCTGCGCGAGGTCGCCCGCTCCCGCCACACCCGCCGCCGTCCCCCGGTCCGCCCCACCCTGCTGCGGCTGCGGGTCCTCGGCTCCTTTCTGCGTCTCCTCCCCGTCATGCTGGTCCGCCGCCGCCGCATCGCCGCCCGGGCCACCGTCGACCGCCGACTCCTGGAACGCTGGCTGGTGCTGCGGTGACCGGGCCATGGCACAGGCGCTCCTTGGGGGCGCCGTGGGGCAGCGAGCTCCGCCCACATGGATCGAGGACTGAGGTTTTGGGGGGCCGTGGGGGGAGCGAGCTCCCCCCACATGGATCGAGGACTGAGGTTTTGGGGGGCCGTGGGGGGAGCGAGCTCCCCCCACATGGATCGAGGACCGCATGAGGGTCGCGCTTGACGCCACGCCCCTGCTGGGGGCCCGCACCGGGATCGGGCGGTACGTGAGCGGGCTGGCCGAGGCCCTGGCCGGGCTGGCCGGGCCGGAGCCGGAGGAGCTGGTCCTGGTCCCCTTCAGCTGGCGGGGCACCCGCGACCTGCCCGCCGTCGCCCCCGGGGCCCCCCGGGTCCGCCACGGCCACCGCCGGGTCCCGGCCCGCCTCCTCCAGGCCGCCTGGGCCCGCCTGCCCTGGCCCCCGGTCGAGTGGCTCTCCGGCCCGGTCGAGGTCTTCCACGCCACCAACTTCGCCGCCCCCCCGACCCGCCGGGCCGCGGTCGTCGTCACGATCCATGACCTCACCTACCTGCGCTACCCCGAGATGGTGACCGACGCCTCGGCCCGCTACCGCGCCCTCGTCCCCCGCGCCCTCCAGCGCGGCGCGGTCGTCTGCACCCCCACCGCCGCCGTCGCCGCCGAGGTCGCCGACGAGTACCAGCTCCCCCCCGACCGCCTGGTCGTCACCCCCCTCGGCGTCGACGACACCTGGCGCCACGCCACCCCCCCCGACCCCGCCTGGCTGGCCGCCCACGACCTCCCCCCCCGCTACCTCCTGTTCGTCGGCAACCGCGAACCCCGCAAGAACCTCCCCACCCTCCTGGACGCCTACCGCAAGGTCCGGGGAGCCGATACCCGCCGGTCCGTTGGGGTTGGAAACGGCCCGGTGGCTGAGGGGGGCGGGACGACCGCGGCACCGCCCTCCGGCGGAGTCCCCCCGCTCGTCCTGGTCGGCCCCCCCGGCTGGGGCGATGCCCTCGACACCGCCGGCCTCCCCCCCGGCGCCGTCCTCACCCCCGGGTACCTCCCCCAACCCGACCTGGCCCGGGTGGTGGCCGGGGCGGCCGCCGTGATCGTCCCCTCCTGGTACGAGGGTTTCGGCCTGCCCGCCCTGGAGGCCCTGGCCTGCGGCACCCCGGTGGTCGCCTCCGACCTCCCGGCCCTGCGCGAGGTTCTGGGCGACCAGGCCGAGCTGGTCCCCCCCGGCGACCCGGCGGCCCTGGCCGGCGCCCTGGCCCGGGTCCTCGACGACCCGGGCGGCGAGCCGGCCCGCGCGGCCCGCCGCGCCCGGGCGGCCGGCTTCACCTGGGCGACCTGCGCCCGGGCGACCCTGTCGGCCTACCGGCTGGCCCTGGAGTCCCGCCGGTGACCACGACCCCGCCCGGCGAGGGCCCGGCGGCGGCGCCGGGGGAGCGCCGCCCGGGCACCGGCGGCCCGCGGGTCGGGGTGGTGGCCGAGCAGCTGCTGCGCCCGGTGCCGGGCGGGGTCGGGCGCTATGTGCAGGCGCTGGCCAGACACCTGCCGGTGGAGGCAGCCGTCGACCGTGGGGCGGTGGAGTTCCTGGTGGCCCGCCACCCGGACGAGCGGCTGGCCGCGGCCGGCCTGCCGGCGGCCGAGAATCGGCCCTTGGCCGGATCCGGGCACCCGGTGGCCGCCACCCGGCGGTTGGCCTGGCCGGGGCGGCTGGTCACCCGGACCTGGGTGACCATGCGCCGCCCCGGGCTGCCCGCCGAGCTGCTCGACGGCCTCGACCTGGTCCACGCGACCAGCGCCGCCGTGCCCCCGACGGGGCGCCGGCCGCTGGTCGCGACCGTCCACGACCTGGCCTTCCGCCACTTCCCGCAGGCCTATCCGCCGGCCGGGCGCCGCTACCACGAGCGGTCGGCCCGCATCGTGGCCGACGAGGCGGCCCGGGTGCTGGTCCCCTCGGAGGCCACCGCCCGCGACCTGGCCGAGCTGTACGGGGTCGACCGGGGCCGGGTGACCATCATCCCGCTCGGGGTCGAGGTTCCGGCCGAGCCGGACCGGGCCGGGGCCGAGCGGCTGCTGCGCGACCTGGGCGTGCGGGGGCGGTTCCTGCTGGCCGTCGGCACCCTGGAGCCGCGCAAGAACCTGCCCCGGCTGCTGGACGCCTTCGGCGAGGTCGCCGACGAGCTGCCCGGCCACTGGCTGGTGGTGGTGGGGCCGGTCGGCTGGGGGCCGCGGCTGCGGCCGACCTGGGACTCGGTCCGGGTCAAGCTGGCCGGCCCGGTCGGCGACACGCTCCTGCACGCCCTCTACCAGGCCGCCGACGGCCTGGCCTACCCGAGCCTGTACGAGGGGTTCGGCCTGCCCGTGCTCGAGGCCATGGCCAACGGCATCCCGGTGCTGACCAGCGACCGCTCCAGCCTGCCCGAGGTCGCCGGCGACGCCGCCCTGGTGGTCGACCCGCTCGACCGGTCGGCCATCGCCGCCGGCCTGGTCCGGCTGGCCGGGGACGAGGCGATGCGCCGGCGGCTGGTCGAGGCCGGCCGCCGCCGCGCCGCCGGCTTCACCTGGCGGGCCACCGCCGCCGCCACCTGGGCCACGTATCGCCAGGTCACCGAGCGCCACGGGTGAGCTTCCGGGTGGCGGTGGACGCGACGGCGGTGCCGGCGCGGCTGACCGGAGCCGGGGTGTACGTGGCCCGGGTGCTGGCCGGGCTGGCCGCCCGCGACGACCTGGAGGTGGAGGCGTTCTGCGCGCCCGGGTCGGCCGGGGTGCTGGCCGCGCCGGGCCTGCGGCTGCGGCCGGTGGCCATGGCCGGGGCGGGGCGGCCGGCCCGGATCGCCTGGACCCAGCTCCGGGCCGGCCGGGCGGCCAGGCGGGCCGGGGCCGACCTGCTCCACGGCGTCCACTACGAGCTGCCCCTGCGGGCCGGCCTGACCTCGGTGGTGACGGTCCACGACCTGACCCTGCTCACCCACCCCGAGTGGCATGAGGCCGGCAAGGTCCGCTACTTCGGCTGGGCCATCCGCCGCGCCGTCGCCGCAGCCACCCGGGTGCTCTGCGTGTCCGCGACCACCGCCGCCGACCTGGGCGAAGGCCTCGATGTCCCCGCCGACCGGGTCGACGTGACCCCGCTCGGCACCGACCTGCGCCCCGCCGCCGCCGGGCAGGTCGAGGGGGTCCGCCGCCGCCTCGGCCTGGACGGCCCGTACCTGCTCGGGCTGGGCACGGTCGAGCCCCGCAAGGACCTGCCCACCCTGGTCCGGGCGTTCGCCGCCCTGGCCGGGGAGCTGCCTCACCGCCTGGTCCTGGCCGGCCTGGCCGGGTGGGGCACGGGGGCCCTGGCCGCCGCCGTCGCCGCCAGCGGGGTCGGCGACCGGATCCTGGTGCCCGGCTATGTGCCCGAGGCCGACAAGGCGGCCCTGCTCACCGGGGCCGACGTGTTCGCCTATCCCAGCCGCTACGAGGGCTTCGGCCTGCCGGTGCTGGAGGCCATGGCCTGCGCCACCCCGGTGGTCACCACCACCGGGGGCTCGCTCCCCGAGGTCGCCGGCGACGCCGCCGCCCTGGTCGACCCCGGCGACGACGCCGCCCTGGCCGCGGCCATCGCCAAGCTGGCCACCGACCCGGTCGCCCGCCAGGACGCCGCCGCCCGCGGCCTGGCCCGGGCCGCCGCCTTCACCTGGGAGCGCTGCGCGTCCCAGACCGCCGCCGCCTACTCCCGCGCCTTGGGCTGAATCGCGCTGCAGCGCCAGCCACGGGGCTAGGACGGATCCCACCGTTCGGGCTCGTCGGTCTTGACGGCCTCAAAGATGACGGCGTTATGGCCCAGAATCCCGTGCCGGGCCGAGTGAAGGCGGTACACGTTGGTGACGAAGCCCAGGCGGCGCAGCCGGACCAGCATCTCCAGCGAGAAGATCGTGTAGACGAGCACGCCCTCTGCCGGTCGGACCGGGTCGCCGTGGTAGATGGGCTCCTTGAGGTGGATGACCCCACCGTGCTCGTCCACGTGGGCACGCGTGTCGTCGAGGTGCAGGTGCTGGTGGAACGGAACCGTGAAGATGTGGCTGCCGCCCTGCCGCAGGACCCGGCGGATCTCCTCGTGCGCCTGGTACGGGTCGGGGACGTGCTCGAGGACGTCGGAGGACAGCACCATGTCGACGCTCTCGTCGGGGAAGGAGAGGGCGGTCAGGTCCTGGTGCATGATCCCATCGACGATGTCGCCGCTCTTGTGGTCGTCACCGAAGTACTCGCTGCACAGGTAGCCCTCCATCGCGGCCAGGCGGTCGTGCACCGGGCCCTGCGCCTCCGTGTTGTAGATGACGAACCCCTTGAGCGCGGCAACCTCGTTCAGGGAGGGCTTCTGCGAGCCGGTGACGGTGGCGAACGCCTGGCGGATCATGTAGGCCATCTGGCGATGCCGGTTGGTGGCGCCGCAGCGCGAGCACCGGCCCGTCTCCCGCAGGTTCATGGGTTTGGCGTTGAACCCTTCCGCAAAGCCGTAGGACCCACACACCGGGCATTTGATCGGGCCGAACCGCCGCCGCCGTGCCGCGAGCGCGTCGACCCGCGACTCGAGCTCGCCGTTCAGCAGCGGATAGACCAGGAACCGGCGCGGCCCAGCCGCGGGAAGGAACGAACTGCGCATTGACACCCTTTCAGGGGGCGGGATGCAAGGGGATCGCCGTCACGTGCCCACCACCCTCCAGATGGAGAAGTCGACCGACCATTGGTTGGCATGTGACGGCCGGGTGATGTCGCTCTCCTGCCACATCGGCAGCTGCCGGGCGATGTGGTCGGCCCGGACGAACTTCAGGTCATCGTAGCCGCTGGGCCGCGCCCGTTGCACCGTGACGACGAACACCGGCTGGCCCGGGAAGCCGCGGGCGAACGACCGCACGTAGGCGGCGCGGCTGCCCGACTTCGGGATCATCGCGCTGATCTGGCCTTCCTGGAACCAGACCGGCGAGCCGAACAGGGAGGGAGCGCCCATGTACCCGGCCGGCTCCCACAGGAACACGCCCTGGCGGTCCCCCGCCGCTCGCGCCACCCGCTGGGTGGTCTCGAACGACCCCGCGAACTCGTGGTGGCCGCGCAGTGGCAGGGACTGGCCGAGGTACACCCCAACCAGGAGGACGACGCCGGCGCCGGCGGCCAGCCGCACCGGCCAGCGCCACCGGCCCGCCCAGACCAGCCC
>Ga0114129_10012424_pt1 | contig 12123 bp, 10 predicted proteins | sample RhiMetdeltSRZDD1_FD_80071 | JGI IMG/M metagenome (GOLD analysis project Ga0114129, IMG submission 80071) | Populus rhizosphere microbial communities from Tennessee, USA - Rhizosphere MetaG P. deltoides SRZDD1 (version 2) (version 2) | ecosystem: Host-associated > Plants > Roots > Rhizosphere >...
GTCGAGTCGCTTCTCGGCCTTCCCGAAGCTCGAGTGTGCACGGCCGAGGTGGGTACCGATCAGGTCGAAGTCATCCTTGAAGCGCTCGAAGTCCTTCTGCAGCTGGGCGCAGTACGCCATTACCTCGTGCGCGTGTTGCTCGATCTGCAGGCCCTTGAGCCCGAGCACGACCACCTGCAGGTACGCGGTCAGCGTCGTCGGCGAGACTGGCAGCACCCGCTTTTCGTGCGCATACGTCAGGAGCGCTCCGGTCTTGCCGCAGACGAGCTCGTAGTAGATCGCCTCCGACGGCAGGTACATGAACGCGAAGTCGTATGTGCCCTCGTCGGGGCGGATGTACTTCGACGAAATCGCATCGACGTGCCCCTTCACGTCGCGGGCGAATGCCTTCTCGTGCAGCTCGCGGTCGGCGTTTTCCTGCGCGTCGACCAGCCGCTCGAAGTTGTCGAGCGGGAACTTGGCGTCGATCGGCACCAGGCGGTCGGCCCGGATCACGGCGTCCACGCGCTCGCCGCTCTTGAACCCATACTGGAGTGAGTAGGCCTCGGCGGGGAGGCGGTCACGCAGCAGGTTCCCGAGCAAGAGCTCGCCGAAGCCGCCGCGGGCCTTGGGCGGCCGCAGCACCTGCTGCAACTGGCCGAGCTCCTTGGCGTGCTCGGCAAGCGTCGTCGTCGCGCGGCCTACGTCGCCAAGCTGCTTGTGGATGGCGTTCGTCTGCTTCGACGCATGCTCGAGCCGGCGGTCGACCTTGGTGTCGAGCTCACCGAGGCGACGGTCCATGGTCGCAGTGATCCCTTCGAGTTGCCGGCCGACCTCGGCGTTACGTGCGGCCAGGGCTGCGTCGGAATCGGCCTTGAAGACCTGCAACGCGCGGGTCAACCAGACCGCGAGCGCCGCGCCGCCGACGAGGACGAGCAGCAGGATTGCGATTGCGAGCATGGCCGACGAACGCTAGAGAACCCGTCGGACGGCGTAGAAAGGAAAAGGGCGGCCGAAGCCGCCCTTTGGAACTTAACTGTCGTGCTCGGCCTGGTGCTCGCCCTCGGCGGGCGGCATTTCCTCGCCGCTTGCAGGACGATCGTCGGCCATCCCCTGCTGTGGCTGATTCATGGCTTCGCTCTGCATCGAGCTGTCGTCCATCGTCTCGCCCTCAGTCTTCTTGTCTCGTCCGAGCAGCTTGTCCAGGAATCCCATCGTTCCCTCCTTGAGTGAGAACCCGGAGTATCGAAGATCGCGATCGAAAACGCCAACCGGCCAGAACCGCCGAGACTCTGGCTACCATCCAGACGGCCTTGGCGAAGAAAGCGCGTACTCCCGTACCGCCGCGGCCGGTCCAGGCACCGCGGCGGCGCGACACGAGGAAGAAGCCGAAGGGCGTTCCGGCTGTCGGCGGGCAAAGCAGACCGCCGTGGCTGCTCTACGGATTCGCTGCACTAGGGCCGATTGCCCTGCTCATCGTGCTCGGGGTTTTCCTCCTCGGCGGAAACGGCTCCAGCACCAAGAACGTCACCGGCGCGGCGCCGAAGATCGATTACGCCTCACTCCCCGGGCTCCAGACGGGGAAGGCGCCGTGGCCGCCGGAATACGCCTCTCTGCCCGACCGGCTCGAGCCGCTGCAGCTGAGCTCGCTCGGAGCGGAGGGGACGGCGTTGCACATCCACCAGCACCTCGACATCTTCGTGAACGGAAAGGCTGTGACCGTTCCGGCGCTCGTGGGCATCTATGCCAACGGCGATTCGACCCAGGGCGGCTTCTTCGTCGAGCTCCACACGCACGACACCTCCGGGATCATCCACCTGGAGGCGCCGAAGAAGGGCGTGTTCACGCTCGGCCAGTTCGTCGGCGTCTGGGGCGTGCGGCTGTCGAAGCAGTGCATCGGCGGCTACTGCGCGGCGCCCGGTAAGCCGCTCAAGTTCTACGTCAACGGCAAGCGCTTCCTCGGCAATCCGAACAACATCGTGCTCCACCAGCACGACGAGTACGCGATCGTGTACGGCAAGCCGCCCGCGAAGATCCCGTCGAAGTACGACTGGGGGCCGTCGGGCCTCTAACCAGCCCGAACCCGGGGCTATTCTTGGCCCGCCGGGGTGGCGAAACTGGTCATACGCGCCTGACTTAAAATCAGGTGTCTCCTCTGGAGGCGTAAGGGTTCGAGTCCCTTCCCCGGCACTGGCGGGCGGTCTCGTGCGCCTCCAAGGGCTAGCGAGGCGGCACGATCTTCAGGCGCTGGTTGAAGTTCGTGTAGCGGTGCTGCATGAAGTGTGCCGCCGCCGTCATCTTCAAGGTCAGGGGCCTGTGCGTTGCCGGGTCGACGGCCAGCTCGAACCATCCGGGCAACTGCGGGTCGAAGAAGCTGACCACCCGCGCGCGCCGGCCGCCGACGTTTGCCCAGCCGACTGCCCTTGCATTGAGCCAGCGCGGGCCCCATTCCGCGCCCGGGAGCTCGAGGGGTGTCTGCGCGGACCGCAGGAATGCCCCCTTGCCCTGGGCGTCCCAGCGCTGCCCGCCGATCACGACCGCCCGCGATCCCGCCGAGGTGACGTACGTCAGGCGGTCAGGGGCGACGATGCGAAACGTCGTCGTGATCTTGTCGCGCCGGCTGGAGGCCAGGCGTTCATGGATCACGAGGCTTCGTAGGCCTGCGAAGGCGCGGCGCGCCTCGGCCACCAGGTTAGTCGCGGGCCGCGTTGCGCCTGGGAGATCGAAGGCGACCGGCCCTGAGTCGAGGACGACCGTGACGCGGCGCCCGTCGATTCGCCCGTCGGCCCGGTAGCAGCCGGGCCCACAGCGGCTCGAGCCGACCGTCCTTCCCCCGGTGCGGAAGCCGACCGAGAGCCCGTCGACGCCGTTGTCGTCGGGGCCGAGCACGGTCGCCTGGAGCCTGCCGCCCGGCCTGATCGCGAGGCCGACAGCCCGGCCCCCGGACTCCCCGGCAAGCACGGTTGCACCGGGCGGGGGGTCGGCGATCGGTTGCGGGGCCTCCGGACTGGCGACCGCGCGGGCCAGCTGGCGGCCAGGTGCAAGGTCGGTCAGGAACGCAACCGCGATCACCAGACCCGCGAGCAGAACGAGCTCGACCGCGACGTTCCGGCGCAGAGCTGCGAGGCGCAGCCTGGGCACGAGCCGCGAGCGGTTGATCCAGCCGAGCGAGACCAACAAGGCCAGCAGGCCTGTCTTGACGACGAGCGCCCGCCCGTAGCCGGTGGTCCAGAGCTGGCTCACAGCGGTCAGTTCCGAGAGCGCCCGGATCAGTCCCGTCGCCGCGATCACGGCGACGGAGACGAGCGCGATCGCCGACAGCCGCGGCACGAGCGCGGCGCTGAAGCGAGCGCGCTGTTCAGGCGAGAGCTTCCGCGCCGCGCGGGGGAGCCCGATGGCGAGCGCGAGCAGGCCCCCGATCCAGACTGCCGCCGCACCGACGTGGAGGATGTCGGCAGCGACGTTCAGCGGGCGCGGCCACTGCCCTGGGTCGAGCGCGTGCCCGGCCACCGAGGGGATCGGCAGGAGCGCCAGGGCACAGACGAATACGCCGCGCCCGAGTCTTCGGTCGACGAAGGCGACTGCGGAGAGCGTCGCGCCGACGACCGCGATGATCCCGCCGACCTCGTAGGCCAGCCCGAAGCGGGTCGTCGCAGGGTCGTGGTGCGGTATCAGGGTCGACGCGCCCAAAAAAGCCAGGAAGAAGCCGGCGAACGCGAGTGGCCACAGGACCCGCTCGTCCGGGTCCGCGCCCGCCGTGCGAAGCGCCGGCCGCCAGGCGAGCGGGACGAAGAAGGCGACCCCGACTGCGACCAGCAGTCCCGTGAAGAAGAACCAGCGCGAGATCACGTTGCGGGTCAGGTTCGTGCCTCCCGCCGACAGCGCAGCGGTCGGCGGCGCGCGGCCGACGCCGACCGCGAACGCGAAGACTCCTTCGACGGTGTGTCCGTCGTCGGAGAGCACCCTCCAGCGCACCGTGTAGTCGCCGTCGTGCAGCTTCCGCAGCGGGATCGTGACGACACGGCCGCTCGCGTTGGGCTTTCCTGCCGTGACCGGGCGTTTGTCGGCGTTGCCGACCACCGTCGTCCCGCTGAGGACGCGGATGGTGTCGTCGAAGCGGATCGTCACCCGCGGCGGCGGGCTCGCCAGGACGGCGCCGTCGCCCGGCGAGGTCGAGACGATCCTCGCGTGCGCCCAGGCCGAAGGCGCCGACGCCGCGGCCACAAGAAGCGCCGCGGCCGCGGCGAGCGTGCGCGTCGATCGTGTCAAGGTCTCGTCAGAGCGTTTCGTGGTGGCGGCCAAAATGGTTCGCCGCCGACGCATCTTGCCCACACCTAGACTCCAAGCGATGGCCGAAGTGCAGGACGTTTCGCACGATTCCGGGCACCTGGAGTGGGAGACACCTCTCTTCAACCAGGCGATAACGCAGTTCGAGCAGGCGCTTCCGCACGCCGCTGTCGGCGACGCCGTGGCCGAGCGGCTGCGCTATCCGGAGCGCTCGCTCGTCGTCAGCGTCCCGGTTCAGCTCGACAATGGGCGCTGGCGCGTCTTTCCCGGCTACCGGGTGCAGCACTCGAGCGTGCTGGGGCCGACGAAAGGCGGCGTTCGCTACGACCCGGAGGTCGATCTCGGTGAGTGCGCGGCCCTGGCGATGTGGATGACCTGGAAGTGCGCCTTGCTGCGGCTCCCCTACGGAGGCGCCAAGGGCGGTATCCGCTGCAACCCGCGGGCGTTGTCGCTGAACGAGCTCCAGGCGCTCACGCGCCGCTTCACGTCCGAGCTGCTGCCGGTGCTCGGTCCACAGCAGGACATCCCCGCACCGGATATGGCCACCAACGAGCAAACGATGGCGTGGATGATGGACACCTACTCGATGCAGGTCGGCTACGCGGTGCCGGAGATCGTCACAGGGAAGCCGATCGCGCTCGGTGGCTCGCTGTTCCGTCATGAGGCGACCGGCTCCGGCGTGGTCATGGTGATCGAGCGCTGCTGTGAGAAGCTCGGCACGCCGCTGGCCGGCCAACGCTGCGCAGTTCAGGGCTTCGGCAACGTCGGCGGGATCGCGGCGTCCGAGCTGCACGAGCGCGGCGCTCTCGTGGTCGCGGTCTCGGACCTTTCCGGCGGCGTGCATCACGAGGGTGGGCTCGACATCCCGGCGATGCGCGCGTACGCCGAGACCAATGGCTCGCTCGCCGGCTACGACCGCGGGGAGCGAGTCAGCAACGAGGAGCTGCTGGAGCTTCCGTGCGACATCCTCGTGCTGGCGGCACGCGAGGACCAGGTGACGGGAGAGAACGCGGGACGGATCCAGGCGCGAATCGTCGCCGAGGGTGCGAACGGCCCGACGTCCGTCGAAGCCGATGCGATCCTCGGCGAGCGTGGCATCCTTGTCCTGCCCGACGTGCTCACCAACGCGGGCGGCGTCACCGTCTCGTACTTCGAATGGGTCCAGGACATCGGCCGCCTGTTCTGGGACCGCAACGAGATCCGCGCCAAACTTGCCGACAAGCTCGCCGACGCGTTCGACCGAGTCTGGCGCCTGGCCGAGGAACAGGGCTTGTCGCTGCGGAGCGCCGCGCTCGTCGCGGGCATCCGCGAGGTCGGCGCCGCTCTCACATCGCGCGGCATCTATCCGTGACCGACCGCGTCCGCGATGCGATGCTGGCGGAGCCGCGCACGCTCAGCGGCGACTCGCCCGCGCAGGAAGCCGGCGAGCTTCTGTCGCGGCCGGAGGTCCGGGCCGTCTTCGTCTCCGAGGACGAGCGACTCGTCGGTGTCGTCACGCGCGGGACGCTCGTGCGCGACGTCGTCGCAGCGGGCCGGGACCCGGCGAAGACGCCCGTGCGCGAGATCGCCGAGCCGCCCAGACACACGCTGGACCCCGACCTGCCGCTCGACGAAGCCTTTCGCTTCCTCGAAGACGAGGATCTCGAGCGCGTCCCGGTGACCGAGGGCGGCCGGCTCGTCGGCGTTCTCTCGCGCAGCTCTCTGCAGCGCCGCCTGGCCGAGGACGAGCCGCCGCCTCTGGACGAGGACCCCGGAACCGTCTACTAGCAACAGGTGTAGGCGCCGGGCGGCGCCGCGCCTTCTTCGGGCTCCGGCAGCTCGGCAGCCTCGAGCGCGGCGCCGTCGAGAATGTCGTGCTCGCTCGCCTCGAGACTGTCGAGACCGAAATGGTCGAGCACTTCGCCGAGGATCACGGTGCCGGCGACGATCACCGGCGCCCGGTCGGGATCGAGCGCCGGAACCTCGCGCCGTCCCGCGAGCGGCAGCGCGGCAAGGCGCTCGAGCTGGGCGCGGACGCCTTCGCGCGAGAGCCGGTGTCCCTCCACTCGGTCTGGGTCGTACTCGGGGAGCCCGAGGTCGAGCGCCGCGATCGAAGTGATCGTTCCGGCAACGCCGATCGCGTTGCGCGGCCGAATCTCGTGCGGCACCTGCTCCGCCAGTAGCTCGCGCGCTCCGGCGCGGCAAGCAGCGAGCTCCTCGTCGGTGGGCGGATCCGAATGGAAGAAGCGTTCGGTCAGGCGAACGCCGCCCATGTTGAGGCTGTCATGGAAGCTCAGGCCTTCGGGTCCGCCGACGACAAGCTCCGTCGACCCGCCGCCGATGTCGATCAGCAGCGTGTCCTCGGCCAGCTCTCTGCCTGCCGAGGCGCCCCGGAACGACAACTCGGCTTCCTCGTGCCCGGAGAGCAGGCGCGTCGTGAAGCCGTAGCTCCATTCGACCTCGCCGAGGAAGGCCTCGCCGTTCTCGGCGTCGCGCACGGCGCTGGTGGCGACCGCCAGGGTGCGCTCGGCGCCGAGCTCCTCGGCCTCGCGCCGGAAGTCCGTGAGCACGTTGCGAACCCGCGCGATCGGCGCGGGAAGGAGGCGCTTGCGCTCGTCGACGCCCTCGCCGAGGCGCGTGATCTTCAGCCGGCGGACGACGTCGTCGGGCCTCCCGTGCTCGACGTCGGCAACGAGTAGTCGGGTGGAGTTGGAGCCGAGATCGACCGCGGCGACGCGCACGCCGTCAGGCTACGCGTTGCCGGCGGCCTTCCGTTTTTGCCCTCATTTGCAGGCATGTGGGTCAAAGCCGGCCGAGCTATACTGCGAGCTGCGACGCGGGGTGGAGCAGTCAGGTAGCTCGCCGGGCTCATAACCCGGAGGTCGCAGGTTCAAATCCTGCCCCCGCTACTGCGAAAGGCCCTGGAAACGGGGCCTTTCGCTTTTCTGGATGCTGGCGCAGTGCAGACTTTCGCCCGAACTTTTGCCCCGCCGGTTGGCAGGTCGGCGGCGCGGGAAGCCACGGGCCAGCCGATCGACGGATTGGGAAGCAACGCAAATCGACGAGCGGTCGGCGGCCTGCGACTAGCCTTCTATCGATGGACATTGTGCGCCGAGAACAGCGCGAGCCTGTCATCACTGCAGACGGCTCATCGGTCCGGGAGCTCGCCGGGATCCCGTCCGCCAACGCAACAAACCAGAGCTTGGCCGAGGCGATCGTGCCACCTGCAAGCGCGACCATCGCTCACCTTCATCGTCGCAGCGAGGAGATCTATCTGTTCACACGGGGGAGTGGGCGGATGCGTCTAGGTGACGAAGAACGCCCGGTGCGAGCAGGCGACTGCGTTGTCGTTCCGCCCGGCGTTGTTCACAAGTTGTGGTCCGACGAGCAAGAGCCGCTGGTGCTGCTGTGCTGCTGCGCGCCGGCGTACTCCCATGCGGACACCGTGCTTCTCGAAAACTGAGGAAACGCGCCCTCCCGGGGCCGCCCGCGGCGAGCGAGCGGCCCATTTTGCATCAGGCCCGCGACATGCCCGTCGGGGGTTCGCAAGCGGTTCAACGTGAGACCGCCGTCGGCGTCACTCGAATCTGATTTTCTCGATGCTTGCTCCGCCCATCTCGTGAACGCGTTCGCCCGCACGAACCTTCACGCTCGTTAGGGCGGCGTTCCAGAGCCGTATCGATCACTCCGGGCACGAGGACGGCGAGGCCACCGGCGAGCCCGGCTCCGCGCGCCGGCCAGGTCGGTGATGGCTCTTCCGCGTCGCTCCCCTCCGAGCCTTCACGATCGAGCTTGCAGCGCCAGTATCTGGTTGGCGCCGTCCGACGGGTACGCGCTAGGGTCGGGCGATGCATTGGGAACTTCTCGGCATGCTTGGCCGACCGGACCCGGCTGACCTGGACCCGAGCAGTTGGCTGTACGAGGTCAAGCATGGCTCTGAGCGCCGAGAAGTCGAAGTCCTGATTACCGGCCCGGCGAAACACTCACCCACAGTTCGGTACGACGTCGAAAGGGACGGCGAAAGCGCTCTGCTCCAAATCTTGGAGGAGATCGGCGACGGAGAACCCCCGAAGCGGATCATGATCACGGCCGAGGGCATCGAGAGCTTCTGGGAGTAACACCGATCTTCGAAACCAAGAGCCTCCCTCGGGTTCGGGGGCCCGCACGTCCAGGCGCAACCGAGGGTTGGCACCCCCCGGCACGAGCTCGGTCGTCGCCGGGTCACTGCAGGTAAAGCAAGCGCCGCCGTGGGAGGTGTAGCCGCTATCCGCCAGCACCGTCTTCTCGCAGAGCTTTGGCTCTCCGCCTGCGCTTGAACGGCGGCGTCCTCGTCTACACCTCCTTCTTCCCGAAAGCTGGTGACTACGGGGTCGCCGGTATTGGTAGGCGACCAGCCGGGAATCGTCATCGCGGCGCGCGCCGAGGACTTGTTCCAGACGGCCTCGGTGTTTCCGCCGACCGGTTCCGATGCCGGCGGCCGAGCCCGACGTGAGCCCTTCACCAGGCCACGTCGCCCGAAAGACGAGCGGTTACCTCCCGAGTTTCCGGGACGGCGTCGCCTCGATCCGACGGCACCTGGGCCTGGCGGCGAACGCCAGCAGGCGGCGAGCGCAGCCAGTCGGCGCCACATCGTCCGGGAGAGTTTGCCAGGGAATCGGGCCGAGGAGGAAGCACCCCACGAACCGGCCGGGACGTTCATGCGAAGGGGATGATGCAGACCGTTGCGGATGCGGCGACCCTCGCCCTTCTGAGAGTGGCTCGCGACCCGACACCCGCACTGGATGGCTGAGGACGCTCCCGCGGTCGATCCGCGCTCGGTCATCCGGACGAGGCAGTTCCGGGTCATGCTCGTCGTCGCCGCGGCGATCGGCCTACTCATCTCGGCGGCGTCGTGGGGATACCTCGAGCTCGTTCACTACATCCAGAACTGGGTCTACGAAGACCTGCCGAAAGACCTCGGCTACACCGCTTTGACGCCGGGCGACCTCGGGCACAGCACACTCCCTTGGTGGTGGGCGCTGCCCTGGCTGGCGCTCGCAGGCGTGCTCACCTCGTTCGCGATCACGCGGCTCCCGGGCGGCGGCGGGCATGTGCCGGCCGACGGCCTTGCGACCGGTGGTTCTCCCACGCGGCCGATCGACCTGCCGGGCGTCGTCCTCGCTGCCTTCGCCACATTGGGGCTCGGGCTCGTACTCGGGCCGGAAGCGCCGCTGATCGCGATCGGTATGGGCCTCGGAATGCTGGCAATTCAGCTGATCAGGAGAGATGCCCCCGATCAGACCCTTTCGCTGATGGCGGTGACCGGCGCTTTTGCGGCCATCTCCAGCCTCTTCGGCTCGCCTGTCGTCGGCGCGGTGATCATGATCGAGGCTACAGGCCTGGGCGGTGCGACGCTCCCCGTGATCCTGGTTCCGGGCCTGCTCGCGGCCGGGGTCGGAGGGCTCGTCTTCACCGGGCTGGGATCCTGGTCCGGGCTCAGCACGAGCGCGTACGCCCTCAGCCCGATCGCGCTGCCGGCCTTCTCCAAACCGGCTTGGGGAGACGTGGGCTGGACAATCGTCCTCGCGCTCGCGGCAGCCGTCGTCACGTTCGCCCTCGTCGAGCTTGCACGATGGACGAAGCGCGTCGTCGACACGCGGCCCCTGCTTTTGACGCCGGTTGCGGCGCTGCTGGTCGGCGGGCTCGCGATCGCATTCAACGAGGCCACTGGGCAGCCGATCACCGCTGTGCTCTTCTCCGGCCAGAACGCCTTCGGCGACCTCGCCAAGACCGAGTCGACGCTGTCGCTATCGACGCTCGCGCTCCTGCTCGTGTTCAAGGGGCTCGCGTGGGGCATATCGCTGGGAAACTTCCGCGGCGGCCCGGCCTTCCCGGCGCTGTTTCTCGGTGCGAGCGCTGGAGTGCTCGCCGCGCACCTTCCGGGGCTTGCCCAGACGCCGGCGGTCGCCGCGTTGATGGCCGCCGGCTGCGCAGCCGTTCTGCGGCTTCCGCTCTCGTCGGTGGTGATCACGCTCGTCCTGGTGTCGCAGGTGGGGGTCGGCATCACCTCGCTGATCGTCGTGGCGGCGGTCGTCGCCTACGTCACGGTCGAAGCACTGGATGAGCTGAAGAGCCGAGTCCGCGACCGCGCAACGGCGAAGGCGTCACCGGTTCAAGCCACCCTCTCCGCGCGGTGAAGGGCTAGCGATGGGATCGGGAATCAGCGAGGTCTTGACGTTCGCCGTCGGCGTCGCGATCAGCCCGGCGGCCATCATCTCCGTGATCCTGATCTTGTTCTCCAGGCGGGCCCGGGTGAACGGGCCGCTCTTCCTGCTCGGCTACGTCGTCGCGCTCGGTGTCCTGGTTGCGGTGGTCTACGCCATCTCGGACCAGAGCAACGCGTCGACGAGCAACACGTCGTCCGATTCCGTCTCGTGGCTGAAGATCGTGCTCGGCGCGTCCTTCCTGCTCCTCGCGAGGCGCGAGTGGCGAAAGCGGCCGGCGCCCGGCGCCGATCCGGAGATGCCGAGGTGGATGGCCCGTATCGATGCGCTCACGCCGGTGCAGTCTCTAGGCCTCGGCGTGCTGCTCGGCGGCCTGAACCCGAAGAACCTGGCCCTCGGGATCGGCGCCGCCGCGGGGCTCGCCCAGCTTGGGTTGTCGACCGGCGACGCCGTCGTCTCGCTGATCGTCTTCGTCGCCGTAGGAAGCCTGACGATCTCGGGCCCCGTTCTGTACCACTGGCTCCGAGGCGAAAGGGCGACGGCCGCGCTCAACGATCTGAAAGATTGGCTGGGCCGGCACAACGACGCCGTGATGGCCGTTCTGTTCGTCGTCCTAGGCGCCGTCCTGATCGCGAAGGGCCTCCAGCCGCTCACCAAGTGACGACCCCCTCACGGCGGAACGCGTGTACACGATCGAGGCGGCTCATAACCCGGAGGTCGCAGGTTCAAATCCTGCCCCCGCTACTTACAAGGGCCCTGGTAACAGGGCCTTCTTGTTCGCAAGTCGGTGGCGCTGCGGCACAGCGCAGCAGGTGGTGCCGCTACATGACTGCGAAGAGTCGCCGCTCGCCCTCGATGCCCTTGAGCTGGTAAGTGCCGCGGTCGGCGAAGGTGAGGGTGGAGCCGGCCACGATGTCTCGGACAGTGTCCGAGACGAGCACCTCGCCACCGCGCGCTTCCGCCATCACCCGGGCGGCCACGTGAACCGCAATCCCGCGCAGGTGCCCGTTCTCGTGGAGCACCTCACCCATGTGTACGCCCGCACGCACGCAAAGCTCGAGCTCGCGGGCGTCCTGCTGGAGCCGCCGTGCGGCGCGAATCGCTGCAACTGGACCCTCAAAGGCCGCCATCAGCCCGTCCCCGGTACGGTCAACGACTCGCCCAGCATGGGCGGCCACGGCCAGATCGGCGCGGTGGCCATAGTCCGCGAGCAGGTCGGTCCAGCGCTCGTCGCCGAGCTCAGCGGCGCGCGACGTCGAGCCCACAATGTCGCAGTGGAGAATCGCCCGCACCGCGCCGGGCTCGCGCTCGGCGGGGCGAACGCCCGTGATGAAGTACGCGACCTCGGCGCAGAAAGGCTCGACACTGCCCAGCCACGGCGCGTGCGCCGATCCCTCCAGCTCGACGAAGCGCGCACCCGGGATCCGCTCGGCGAGGTAACGCCCCGTCGGACCCGGGGCGACAGGATCGTGCTCGCGGTTGAGGACGAGTGTCGGCACACGAATCGAGCCGAGGAGCGGGCGTACGTCGATCTCCGAGTTCGCGCGCGCCAGCGCGACCGCCGCGCTCGGGCTCGCGCCGGCCTGCTGGTAAGCCGCGAGCCGCCCGATCGTCGCCGAATCTCCGTCGGGGACGAACAAGTGGGCGAGCTCCTCGCTCCCCCAGCGTCGCTCGA
>Ga0114129_10012425_pt1 | contig 12123 bp, 10 predicted proteins | sample RhiMetdeltSRZDD1_FD_80071 | JGI IMG/M metagenome (GOLD analysis project Ga0114129, IMG submission 80071) | Populus rhizosphere microbial communities from Tennessee, USA - Rhizosphere MetaG P. deltoides SRZDD1 (version 2) (version 2) | ecosystem: Host-associated > Plants > Roots > Rhizosphere >...
GAAGCCGGAAGAGGAGAACGCCATGACCGCAACGATACGTCGCATCGCATTCGGAGGTGCCGCAGTCGTTCTGGCCCTCGGGGTCAGTGCCGGATTGTATGCCTCTGCTCAGAATACCAATCAGGACCCGCCGCCGCTCAGGTCGGGCGGACCCGGCGGGCCGGGCCGGCCAGGCGGGCCGGGCCGATGGGGTGGCCCGGGCGGACCGATGGGGATGCTGCCCATGTTCGGGCGGGAGATTGGTCTGACCGACACCCAGCGCGATCAGATCAAGGCGATCGCCGACTCACACAAGGACGAGTGGCAGGCGCTCGGCGATCGCGCCCGGAAGGCGCACGAAGCGCTCAACGACGCGGTGACCGCCGACGCGATCGACGACGCGCTGATTCGCCAGAAGAGCGCGGACGTCGCGGCGGTTGACGCCGACATGGCGGTCGCGCGAGCTCACGCGCACGCCGAGGTTCTTCAACTCCTGACCGCCGACCAGCGGGCGCAGATCAAGAAGCGGCAGGCCGACATGAAGGATCGGATGAAGAATCGTCAGCAAGGCCGGCGCGGGGGTTTACTCGATCACTTCGGTCTGTAACCCGGCGGGATAGGTGGAGGGCTGGAGGGGTGGGATGGGCAGGACAGGCGGGTACAGATCCTGCCCTTCCCGCCTATCCTGCCCTTCCTGCCTGCGCAGCCTGTCCTGCCAAGGCGCGCACTTCCTCCACGATGTGCTTCGCCGAAATCCCGAACCGCTCGAGCAGCTCGTCTTCCTTTCCGCTGCGCGGGATCTCGCGAACCGCGAGGCGGCGCACGGTCAGACCCGCATCGGCGACCGCTTCCGCGACCGCGTCGCCGATACCACCCGCCGCGTAATGATCTTCCACCGTGATCAACCGCCCCTTCGTGGCGCGACCAGCCTTGACCAAGCCGTCTCGATCGACCGGCGCGACGGAGTACAGATCAATCACCCGGATCGACGTGCCCGCAGCTTTGAGCTGATCGTAGGCTTTGAGCGCCTCGAACAACGTTACGCCGGCGCCAATGACCGTGGCGACGTCGCTGCCGCTCTCTCTCAGCACCTTCAACCCGCCGACGGTGAACGTCTCGTCGTTCGAGTAGATGACCGGTGTCTTGGGTCGGCTGGTGCGCATGTACGCCAATCCGGGGTGGTAGGCCATCAGCGACACGAGCCGTTCGGTGCTGACGGCGTCCGACGGGTACAGCACCGTGCAGTTCGGCTGGGTGCGGCACATCGCCAGGTCCTCGAGCGCCATCTGCGAGGGGCCGTCCTCCCCAATCGACACGCCGGCGTGCGAGCCGGCCAGCTTGACGTTGACGTTGCTGATCGCGGCCATCCTGATGAAGTCGGCCGCGCGTGTCAGAAAGCACGCGAAAGTGGAAGGGAACGGAATCGCTCCCCGCGCCGCCAGGCCCATCGCCGCACCAACCATCACCTGCTCGGCGATGAAGGTTTCATAGAAGCGATCGGGTAGCGCCTTTTCGAACTTATCGCTGAACGTCGAGTTCTTGACGTCGGCGTCGAGCGCCACCACGCGCGAATCGCTCTCTCCGAGCTTGGCGATCGCGGCGCCGTAGGCCTCGCGGGTGGCCACCTCCTCGCCGAGTTTGTAGGCGGGCGGCGCGAGCGGTTTCGGCGCGACGACGGCGCGAGGGACGGAGGCCGGTTGCGGAATCTGCGCGGTGAGGTTCGCGGCAGGGCTGCTGTCCGGCACGGGCACGAACTGCTTCTCGAGCTCCGCGATCGCGCGGTCCATCTCCTCGCCCTTCTTGAACACCTTCCCGTGCCAGCCTTCCTTTCCTTCCACGAAGGACACGCCTTTGCCCTTGATCGTGCGCGCGAGGATCATCGTCGGACGCCCTGTGGTGTTTCGGGCCTGCTCCAGGGCGTCGAGAATCGCATTCATGTCGTGGCCATCGATGACGATGGCGTTCCACCCGAAAGCGGACCAGCGGCGCTCGAACTGCTCCATCTGGTGGTTCCACATGGTGGGCCGACTCTGGCCAAGGCCGTTCACATCGGTAATCCCGCACAGGTTGTCGAGCGCGTCCGCCGAGCCGACGTTGGCGGCTTCCCACACCGATCCCTCGGCCGACTCGCCGTCGCCAAGGAGCACATAGGTCCGGTACGCGGACTTGATGCGGCGCGCGTTGAGCGCGATGCCGATGGCGGCGCAGATACCCTGCCCCAGCGAACCGGTGGCCACGTCGACGAAGGGAAGACGCGGCGTGGGATGGCCTTCGAGATCGGAATCGATTCGTCGCAGCTTCAAGAGCTCCGACCGATCGAACGCCCCCGCCTCGGCCCAGGCGGCGTAGAGAATCGGCGCCGCGTGCCCCTTCGACAACACGAACCGATCGCTGTCCGGATTCTGTGGCTCTTTCGGATCGAACCGCATCTCCGCGAAGAACAGCGCGGCCATGATGTCGGCCATCGAGCAACAGCTGGTCGGATGGCCGCTGCCGGCTTCCGACGTTGCGCGAACCGAATCGATCCGCAATCGCGTGGCGATGTTCTTCAAGGCGGGAACGAGCAGCGCGCGATCAATGGCCATACGTGTCGGGAGATTCTACTGTAAGGGCCAGCAGTTCGCTGAGCGCGAGGCCGTAGATCGGCGCGTCTTCGGCGCGCATGCGCGGCGACAAGGCGGCCAGCATCTGGGACGCGTCGGCTCGATAGTTGGCGTTCGGCGCAATCACCGCCGCCGCACGGTACCCATCGTCGTCGTGAACGGCGGCCAGACGGCAGAGGACGCGGGCCGCTTCGCACTCCATGGCGAAATCGCGTCCGGCGGATACCCGCGCCGACGCCTGCATCAGTTCTTCGGCCAGCATCGCATACGGCAAACGGCCGGTGACGTCGTACGCCGTCATCAGCGCGGCGGCCGCCCGGACGTGATCGGCGTAGTCGCCGATCCCTTCGCCCGGTTCGTACGATTCGGCGACGATCCGTTCCAGTTCGTCGACCGCTGCCGCGATGAGCGCGCCGGCGCGATCGCCGTCCACGTCGGCCGCGCGCAGGCACGCGTCGACGGCAAACATGGCATCCGCGACGCTGGCCCGCGATCGCCAGTCGCGTCGGAGGCTGTCGCTCAGGCCGACGGCGGCGGCGGCGAGGCGCTCGTCGCTCGACAGCGCCGCCGCCTCGCGAAACAGCAGGAGCCAGGCGGCGCGCTGCGCCGGAGCCACATCGCCGGTGTGGCGGGCGAGCGCGTCTGTGAGCGCCTCGCCCAGCCGCTCCCTGATCGTCTCGCGATCGGTCGCGGCAAACTGACGCAGCAGGAACACCAGAGCGATGGGATCAGGCGGACGCGTCAGCATGCCTTCGAGCGCAACCGCCGCGATCGATTCGACCTCCGCGACACGAGGATCGTCCAAGCCGGCAATTATAATGAGGGATGGCCTTCGACTAATGGCGCGCACGATCACCTTGATCCCCGGCGACGGTATCGGCCCCGAAGTGACTGATGCGGTCGTGCGCATCCTCGACGCCACCGGCGTGGCGATCGAATGGGACCGCCAACTGGCTGGCGTGCTGGCGGTCGAGCGGACCGGGAAAACGCTGCCGGTCGAGCTGGTCGACTCGATCCGTCGCAACAAGGTCGCGCTGAAGGGACCGGTCACCACGCCGGTCGCGCACGGATTCACCAGTGTCAACGTCGGGCTTCGCAAAGCGCTCGATTTGTACGCAAATCTGCGACCGGTCTGGAATCTGCCTGGCGTCCCTGCCCGATTTCAGTCGGTCGACCTCGTCATCGTGCGCGAGAACACTGAAGATCTGTATGCCGGCCTCGAGCATGAGGTCGTGCCGGGAGTAGTCGAGAGCCTGAAGATCATCACCGAGCGCGCCTCGACGCGCATCGCCCATTTCGCGTTCCAGCACGCGCAGAAGCACGGCCGGCGGCGGGTGACGGCGATTCATAAAGCAAACATCATGAAGATGAGCGACGGGCTCTTCCTCGAGAGCATCCGTCGCGTAGCGCCCCAGTACGCGGATATCGCCTACGACGAACGTATCGTGGATGCGGCTTGCATGCATCTGGTCATGCACCCGGAGCAGTTCGATGTGCTGCTCCTGCCCAACCTGTACGGCGACATCGTGTCGGACCTGTGCGCCGGACTGGTCGGCGGGCTGGGCGTCGTCGGCGCAGCCAATCTCGGCGGCGACATCGGCGTGTTCGAGGCGGTGCACGGCAGCGCGCCGGACATCGCGGGGAAGGGCATTGCCAACCCGACCGCGCTGCTGCTGTCGGCGGTGATGATGCTCAGACACATCGACGAAGCCGAAGCGGCCGGGCGCATCATGCAGGCGCTCGGGGACGTCCTGCGCGTCGGTGCCGTCCGTACGCGGGATCTCGGCGGCACGGCATCGACGCTCGAATTCGCGGACGCAGTATGTGAAGCGCTGAGCAACTCCCAAGTTGCAAGGCTCAAGGCTCAAGGTGCACAGAGTTGAGGGGTGTCACTGAGACTTGAAACGTGAGACTTGATACTTGCGTGTTATAGTCGCAGCGGCCAGATGCTAGACGAAATCTCTGAGGCCGTACTGTCGCGCGAAGAGCTTCTCAAATACCCACGCGAGCAAGTCAACGCCTACCTCGACGAGCTGCGGACGACGCAGCGGCACAAGTTCTACCGGGCGCTGCAACATCCGCTGTATCCCATCCTCCGGAAGATCGAACGGAAGCACGAGAACCTGCAATATGTCATCGGCGCCGTCCGTGCGCACCGCATCATCTACGCGTCGAATCACAAGAGCCATACCGACTATCTGGTGGAGCCGCTCGTCCTCGACGACAACGGCATCCGTCCGCCGCTCATCGCCGCCGGCATCAACCTGTTCGGCGGACCGCTCGGTCTGATCCACAAGCACGTCACCGGCGCCATCCCGATCCGCCGCAACACCAAGGATCCCGCGTACCTGATCACGCTGAAGGCGTACGTCGCCGAAATCCTCAAGAAGCACGACCTCTTCTTCTACCCGGAGGGCGGCCGGAGCTACAGCGGCGAGCTGAAGGCGGCGAAGACCGGATTGTTCAACGCCGCACTGAGCGCCGACCGGTCCGATCTGGTCGTCATTCCGGTGGCGATCGCCTACGACCTCGTGCTCGAGGACCACATCCTCGCGCATCAGCGCATCAAAAGACGGCAGCGCCCGTTCGGCCGGGAGATCGCCGAGATGGTGCGATACGCCGTCGGGTATCGGTCCCGGTCGTTCACCACGTTCGGCGCGCCGATCAGCGTGGCGGGCGTCGACGTCCACTCGCGGACCGAGGTGCTCGAGCTGGCGCGGGTGGTGCGCGCGCGCACCGGCGAGTTGTACAAGGTGCTGCCGACGGCGGTGTTTGCGGCGGCCATGCGCCCGTCGATCACCCGGCGCGACCTCGAGACGCGCATCGATCGCCTGATCGAGGAGCTCGCGGCGCGCCACGCGAACCTCGGCGTGACGAGCGGCCGTCAGGCGATCGAGGAAGCCGCCGAACCACTCGAGACGCGCGGCATCGTCGTCGCCGAACGGGGACGTTTCCGCGTGCGCGAGCGCACCGTCCTGCGCTACTACGCGCGGACGATCGAGCACTTGCTGGCGACCCCCGGCCGGACGCACTGATGCTCGATCGCGCGGCGAAAACCTTCTTCCAACTCCTCGCCCGAAGCGGAACTCTGAAAAAACTGGCGTCGCGGTACGGCATGCGGCGGTCGGAGAGCTTCGCCCGCCGGTTTATTGCCGGCGAAGCGGTGCAGGAGGCGATCGACGCGGCACGCGTGCTCGAAGCCCGCCGCCTGCGGCTCACGCTGGATCTGCTCGGCGAGAGCGTCACCAACCTCGAAGAAGCCGAAGCGGCGACCCGCCAGTATCTGGCCGTCGTCGACGCCGTCGTCCAGTCCGGCATCGAACGAAATCTCTCGCTGAAACTCACGCAGCTCGGCATCGACGTCGACAAGGCCAGCGCCGTCGACAACCTGCGCAAGATTCTCGAGCGCGCCGAACCGGCCGGGTTCTTCGTGCGCGTCGACATGGAGAGCTCGGCGTATACCGACGTGACGCTCGAGATCTTCGAGACGCTCTGGAGCCACGGCCACCGGCAGATCGGCGTGGTCCTGCAGTCAGCGCTGCGCCGCAGTGAAGCGGACCTGACGCGCATGAACGCGCTGGGCGCACGTGTACGGCTGGTCAAGGGCGCGTACAAGGAACCCAAGACGATTGCGTATCAGGACAAGGGCGACGTCGACGCCGCGTACGAGCGGATGATGAAAACGCTGCTGACCAGCGGTCATTCGCCGGCGATCGCCACGCACGATCCCGCGATGATCGATACAGCGCGACGCTGGGTGCACGAACGGCATGTCGCTCGCGACGCGTTCGAGTTCCAGATGCTCTACGGCATCCGGCGCGACCTGCAGACCATGCTCGTCAGCGAGGGCTACCGCGTCCGTGTATACGTCCCGTTCGGACGCGAATGGTTTCCTTATTTCATGCGCCGGCTGGGCGAGCGGCCGGCCAACGTCAGTTTTGTGATTCGCGGCATTGTTGGAGAACAAAGGTAGCCAGATTCCACCTGTTTGCCGCGGATTCGCACACCCTTCGATCCGGCTAACCGGATTCTCGCGCGTAACCTCTCGCACCAGCGGTACTTACAAAGCCGAGCCTCCCTCGGCACGCCTCTTGAACTCAACTGAACCGGACGGAGGGCTGCTGGCGTCCTTACAGGAGGACGAATTTGCAGCTGAGGAGTTGGAGCTCATGGTGACGAATTACCCGATCGCTTCGCGTGACGGCGCAACCGCCGCCACCCACGCGCACACGGACGGGCTGGGCGTGCTGAATCGGTTGCGGCAGATGTTGTGCGGCCTTCACGGCCACGACACGATGCTGCATTTCGAACAGGATCGGATGTCCCTGCGCTGCGTGTCCTGCGGGCACGAGACGCCGGGGTGGGAATTGACCGAGGCGCCGCCGACGGTGACGATGCGGGGCGATGCGCGGCGGACTGCGATGCGCCCGCACCTCGTCAGCGCTCGACGGATCGCGTAGTCAAACCCGACAGGCCGCCAACGAGCATAACGCGCCGGGTTCGCCGCACCTTCGACGTGTGAAGGGCGAGCGACCCGAGCGCGGACCCGTCATCCCGCCAGGCAGAACCTTCCGACAAGCTCGACAAGCGCATCCCGGCACACGATGACGTCCCGAACAAAAACGTACTCTTCGGTCGAGTGCAGGCCGGCGCCACCTGGACCGAAGAGAACGGACGGAATGCCGGCAGAGCCGAGCACTGCAGCGTCCGTCCAGAAACTCGCGCCCACGATCGCCGGCGCGCGGTTCACGTGCGACAGCGACGACGCCAGCATCTGCGGAAGTTCATGTGCGACGGGCACTTCGTACGCTGGCCGGCTGAACATCGCTGAGGCGGTGGCGCGAAATGTCGGATCCTCGCGTGTCAGGGTCGACAGAATATCGCGCACTTCGTCCAGCGCGGTGGATTCAGGTTCCCCCGGCAGCGTCCGGCGCTCCATCTGCAAACTCGCCCGGTCAGGGTAGCTACTGAGCTCGCGGCCGCCTTCGATGAACGACGCGTGCAACGAACCGGCGCCCATCAGCGGATGCGGCGGCCGGGCCTGAATCGCGGTATCGAGCGCTTCAAGGCGGGCGAGGACGCGGCCGAGACGCAGGATGGCATCCTGCCCTTCCGCCGGACGGCTGCCATGTGCGGCCTTCCCCGTCACCTCCACCGTCACCCACGCAAATCCTTTGTGGCCCACGGCGATCGCCAGATCGGTCGGCTCCGTGACGACTGCGCCATCGGCGTGCCAGGTCTTGACGAGTGCGTCCGCGCCGATGCTCGAATGCTCTTCGTCCACGACAGCGGCGACCACGAGACGCCCGGCGGCGAGACCTTTTTGCGCAATGGCGCCGGCAGCGGCGATCATCGCCGCGACGCCACCCTTCATGTCCTGCGCGCCGCGGCCGTACAGGCGGCCGTCGCGCTCGGTCGGCACAAACGGATCGTGCATGCCGGCGACGCCCACGGTGTCGGTGTGGCCGCAGAACATCAGCGTGCGTCCCCTTGCGCGCCCATCGAGCACGCCGACGACATTCGGCCGGCCGGGCGCCACGGCTTCCACGGACACCTCGAGGCCGAAGCCACGCATCGCGGCGGCGACGGCGGCGGCAATTTCCTGCTCGCCGGGCGCGCCGGGGACGAGCGTCGGGTTGACGGAGTTGATCGCGACGAGATCGCGGAGCAGGCGGATCGCTGGGTCCATCGGTGGCTAGGTTGCCACGAAATCACTTAACCACGAAAACCAAACGCTCGTTCTCGTACATTTTGTGTTTCGTGTTTTCGCGTTTTCGTGACCTTCGAATATGCTCGCGTGATGGCGCGCGTCGTGGCGATCACCGGTGCGTCCGCGGGCATTGGGCGAGCGACGGCCGTCCGTGTCGCGCGCGACGGGGCGGCGGTGGCCATCTGCGCCAGGCGCGCTGACCGGCTCGAGGCGGTCGCGGCCGAAATCACGGCAGCGGGCGGTCAGGCGCTGGCCATTCCAGCGGACGTGACCGATGCGGATGGCATGGAGCGCTTCGTCAGCCGCGTTGTCGATCGCTTCGGGCGGCTTGACGTGATGATGTGCAACGCCGGCTTCGGCATTGCGGGCGCCATCGACGAGGTCTCAGCGGCGCAGGCGCAGCAGGTGATGGAGGTCAACTACATGGGGACCTACCTCGCCGCCCGGGCCGCGCTCGGCGTGTTTCGGCGGCAGCGTCACGGCCACATCATCATCGTCTCGTCGATCGTCGGTAAGCGCGGCGTGCCGTACATGGGGGCTTACGCCGCCACGAAGTTTGCGCAGGTGGGTCTCGCGGAGAGCCTGCGCTCGGAGCTCGTCGGCACGGCTATCCATGTCAGCGTGGTGTATCCGGTCTCGACCGACACGGAGTTCTTCGACGTGATGTCGCACGAGACCGGCACGACCGTCGCGCGCGGGCAAGGCCCGAGGCAGGACGCCGACGCGGTCGCCAACGCGATCGCGCGCGCCATCGAGCGCCCAGTGCCGGAGGTGTACCCGTTGTTCAAATCGCGGGTGCTGGTGTGGTTCAACGCGTTCGCGCCGGGACTCTGCGATCGCGTCGTCCAGCGCTTCGGCCGGAAGCCCCTGCAGAGGGAACGGAGATGACGGAGCGAACGGGAAACCACAGAGCAACGGAGAAACGGAGGTTGAACAGAGGTGTGCCGGTTCGACGGGTCGGCCTGCGCAGCAGGCCGACGAGCGCGGGCGGATCGGATCGCGAAAACGAACACCACGCGATTCAGGGTGCTCGTTTTCGCGATCCAATCCGTTCGCGCCGCGTCGCTTCGCGACGCCCGTCGAACCGATCTTCTCTGTTCAACCTCCGTGACTCTGTTCCTCCGTGTGATCCCGTTCGCTCCGTACCCTCCGTTAGCGGCGGGGGCGCACGCGCGTGAGCTCACCGCTCGAACGCGCCGTGGAGATCGCGCGGGCCGTCCGCGACGCCGGCGGCCGCGCGCTTGTCGTCGGCGGCTGGGTCCGCGACCGCCTGCTCGGACACGAGTCGCCGGACGTCGACATCGAGGTGTTCGGCGTTCCGGGCGAGCGGCTTCGGAGCGTACTCGAGGCGTTTGGCCGCGTCGAGGCGGTCGGCGAGAGCTTTCAGGTGTTCAAGCTCGGCGACATCGACGTGTCGCTGCCGCGGCGAGACTCGAAAGCCGGGCGCGGACACAAGGGGTTCGTCGTCGTCGGCGATCCCGACATGTCAATCGAGGAGGCCGCCCGGCGGCGCGATTTCACCATCAACGCCATCTCGTGGGATCCGCTGACCGACGAATACTTCGATCCGTTCCACGGCCGCGAGGACCTCGAGCGGCGCTACCTGCGGATGGTCGACGCCCGGACATTTCTGGATGACAGCCTCAGGGTGTTGCGCGCGGTCCAGTTCGTGGCGCGCTTCGATCTCGAGCTCGACCCCGGAACGCGCGCGCTCTGCCGGACCATTCAGCTCGACGATCTCCCGGCCGAACGAATCTGGGGAGAGATCGAGAAGCTCCTGCGTGCGCCCCGGCCATCTGTTGGTCTGGCGCTGGCCATGGACCTCGGCGTCATCGCCGCCCTCTTTCCGGAGCTGCAGGCGCTCGCTGGCTGTCCACAGGAGCCGGAGTGGCATCCCGAAGGCGACGTCTGGGTGCACACGCTTCAGGTGATCGACCGTGCGCGCACGCGCATCGACGATCTGCCGCGCCCGCAGCAGCTGGCCGTCATGCTGGGCGCGGTCGCTCACGATCTGGGGAAGCCGGCGACGACGGCGTTCAGCGACGGGCGCATCCGATCGATCGATCACGAGGACCGCGGCGTGGCGCCGGCGTCGGCGTGGTTGGATCGGCTGAACGTGAACTCGATCGACGGCTACGACGTGCGCCGGCAGGTCCTCGGCATCACCGCGCAGCACCTGAAACCTGGATCGTGGTTCAAGGTGCGGGACGAAGTCGGCGACGGCGCTTTTCGACGGCTGGCGCACAAGGTCGATCTCGAGCTGCTGGCGCGCGTCGCGAAATCCGATTGCGAGGGACGAAAGCCCGGCGTGTTCGACTGTTCAGCGATGGACTGGTTCCTGGAGCGCGCGCGTGCGATCGGCGCGGACAAGGGTCCGCCGAAACCGATCCTGCTGGGGCGCCACCTCCTCGAGCTGGGATTGAAGCCGGGGCCGCGCGTCGGCGAGATTCTGAAGGCTGTTTACGAGCAGCAGATGGACGGCGGCGTGACGAACCTGGAAGAAGCGATCAGCGCCGCGAAACGCCTACTGTGATCGCAGCGGCGCGCTACGGGTGCACGTACAATGCCCGCATGGCGCGATATACACTCGTCTACGGCGTGCGGCTCATTCCTGAAGGGACGCTCACAGGCGTCGAGGAAGCCACGCTCAAGCTCGCCGACGGTTCATCGGCCGGTCTGACGCTCCACACCTTCGACGGCACCATCCCGCAATTGCGGCGGTCGCTCGACCGCAGTCTCGACGCCTTCTTCGATCTGCTTCCAGGCGCCGCCGACGAAGACATCGAAACGTTCGGCGACTGATGTTACGCGCGCTCGTCGACAACCGGCTCAACCTGCTGCTGGCAGTTGCGCCGGTGTCCTGGGTGCTGGCGTTTACGGCGCCCGGCTCGCCCTGGATTTTCATCACGGCCGCCGTCTCGCTGATGCCGCTCGCCGGCATCATCGGCCTTGGCACCGAACAGCTCGCGCGACGGTCAGGACCGGGATGGGGCGGCTTTCTGAACGCGACGTTCGGCAACGCGGCCGAGTTGATTATCGCGCTCGTCGCTCTGAACAAAGGCCATGTCGAGCTGGTCAAGGCGTCGATCACTGGCAGCATCGTCGGCAACCTGCTGCTCGTGCTCGGGCTGTCCTTTTTCGTCGGCGGACTGGGACGGCGCTCGCAGAGGTTTCATCGCACCGCCGCCAACAATACCGCGGCCATGCTGTTCCTCGCCGTCGTGGCGCTCGTGATGCCGGCGGTCTACGATCTGTCGCTCTACGGAAATCTCGCCGCGCGTCCGCTGGAAATCGATCGACTCAGCTTCGGGAGCGCGCTGGTCCTCATCGCCGCCTACGCGGGCAGTTTGATCTACGCCTTCACCGCGCAGCGCGATCTCTTCAGATCCAGCCACGAGGGCGACGACGACTCACCCCACCTCACGCGGTTCGCGGCGATGTCGCTCCTCGCGATCGGCACCGTCCTGACGACGATTCAGGCAGAGATTCTCGTGGGCGCGATGGAGCCGGCGCTTGCGCGGTTCGGGTTCACCGAGCTCTTCGTCGGCGTCATCGTCATTGCGCTGATTGGCAACGCCGCCGAACACTTCTCGGCCGTGACCGCCGCGCATCGCGACGAGATGACGCTGGCGGTCGAGATTTCCGTGGGCAGTTCTGCGCAGATCGCACTGCTGGTCGCACCGGGCTTGGTGCTCTACTCCTTTGCCATCGGTCATCCGATGTCGCTGCTGTTCAACGGGTTCGAGATTGCGGCGATCGCCCTGTCGGTGCTGGCCACTAACATCGTGGTCATGGATGGCGAGAGCAACTGGGTCGAAGGGCTCCAGCTGC
>Ga0114129_10012426_pt1 | contig 12123 bp, 13 predicted proteins | sample RhiMetdeltSRZDD1_FD_80071 | JGI IMG/M metagenome (GOLD analysis project Ga0114129, IMG submission 80071) | Populus rhizosphere microbial communities from Tennessee, USA - Rhizosphere MetaG P. deltoides SRZDD1 (version 2) (version 2) | ecosystem: Host-associated > Plants > Roots > Rhizosphere >...
GCAGATTTTGGGACATCCTCCATTGCAAAGCGAATAGCCTCCGCTCCCGTCTTGAAGCGTCGATAGCTAAGACCCTTTCCTCCTCCCATCGTCTGTTTCTTGTAGACATAGATTTCTCCCGGAGAGTTGTACTTGAATTCGGCCATTAGCGCTCTACTGGGCAGCTTTGACGAGCAGATCAGCACATGCTTGTCCAACGCCCTTAAGCGATTTATCGCTTCCCGGCATTGTCGCAGCTCCAGATTTCTCCACAAAAGAAGCCATTTGATAGGACCCGGTCATAGCTTTCAACTCAGCCATCTTAGCTGTTGCATCGGGTTGCTGTTGGAACTGTTGGAGACAAATGGGTGCAAGTACCTTTGCTATTTCTATATTAGCATGGTCTTGTGCCATCGCGGTCGCAGAGGAATCGGTTACCCAGCCGCCCCACGTAAACCCCACAATTGCACATGCAATTGCGCCACCCACCGCGCCCCAAAGCGCGGGCTTAACACTCGGAGAGATTTTCATGATGTTCCTTTCACGGAGAGACGTCTCCCCGCCTGCGCGCAGAGTAGCACGTATTTTGGCCTCTCGGGGGGCAAAACATAAATCTCCGCATTCATACGATTCATTGTAATTCGGTGTCGGGTCGCTTATAATGTTCCAATCGAGTTTCGGCCGACTGGCTCGGGTCAGCGCCCAACGCAGCGCAATTGACCTTTCCTCTCATCACCAGAACATCGATAGCCGCATCAGGCGTGAAGCCAGAAAGTCTCGCTGGAGGTCGTAGCAGACCACCAAGTCATCGGCTGATCGGCTGCAAACCGCTTTTGGTCGTTTCTTCCAACACCGCCGACCGTGGATGTAACGGCGGCGACTCTTATCGTCTCGACATTAAGGAGCCAGGACCGATATGAAGGTTTTCGTCAAAGACAACAACGTTGACCAAGCCCTCAAGATTTTGAAGAAGAAAATGCAACGCGAGGGTATATTTCGGGAGTTGAGAAACCGCAGAGCCTACGAAAAACCTTCAGAACGCCGGAATCGGGAGAAAGCGGAAGCAATCCGCCGTGCCAGGAAACTTGCTCGGAAGAAGGCTCAGCGCGAGGGTTTAATTCCAATGCCTGCTGTAAAACCTCGTGTGCCTTCACGGCCGGGAGCTTTTCGATAAGCCATCCCAAGCCATGCTGTTGCAAGTGATGAGTCCTCTCCTCTCGAGAAGGACCATGTACTCCATCAATGCGGCGATCCACTGCCCTTGTGAGCCATCATCTGCTACAGGTGTGCAAACGATGGGTGCCTAGGGAGGGGTGGATGTCACTGGAAATCATTGGCCCCGGCTTTGGCCGGACCGGCACGAATTCCCTCAAACTAGCCTTGGAGCACCTGGGATTTGGCCCTTGTCATCACATGTTTGAAGTGCGCGATGATCCCACGCAATTGAAGAATTGGGAGGCGGCGTCGCGTGGTGAAAAGATGGATTGGAGCCAAGTTTTCACCGGTTACAAGTCTCAAGTGGACTGGCCTGGGGCAAGGTATTGGCGAGAGCTCGTCAAGCATTTTCCTCGCGCGAAGGTCATTCTTTCGGTGCGTGACCCGAGCGCCTGGTACGACAGTGTGCAGGCCACCATTGCACCTTTCCTTGCAGCGCGCGGAAAGCATGCCTCGCCTCATGTCAATGCGATCTGCGAGATGGCCCACCATGCAATTGAAGTTCAGGTTTTTGATGGTCGCCTGTCAGACCGGGACCATGCCATTCGAGTGTTCCGCGACCACATTGCCGCAGTTCAGTCAGAAATCCCCTCTCATCGCCTCTTGACTTTTGACCCGCACAGCGGCTGGCAGCCTCTCTGCGATTTCCTCCAAGTTGAAATGCCGAATTCTCCATTCCCAAAGACCAACTCATCAAAGGAGTTCGTGGACGAGGAGTGGAAACAAGGTTAGTCGTGATGCGTTTGACTTCCGGCTGCCGCTGCAGAAGCGCCTCACTGGGGTTAGCTCGAAAGGACTGGAAGCGACGTTGTCCCGCCGCTTGGCTCAGGATTGAGTTCTGAGTTCTCCCCTCCTGTCTTCATGTGTGACCGTGTTAAAAAACGGAAACTGGAGGTGATTCGGACGTTACTTCATGGGGCGAAGAATGAGACAGAGGCAGCCGTTTGCCAGCGAGAGCAACCTGTGCGCGCATTTTCTGAAAGTTCTTGAACGAGACTATGCCGGAAAATGGATAGCTTATGCTGAGACCGAGGCCTGGGACATCCTTCTCGTTCGCAGAAGTGATGGGTTCCAAATTGGCATCCAGGCTAAGCTCGCCCTGAACATCAGTGTCATCAATCAATGTCTCGAGCATGGACAAGCCGCTTGTGAAGTGGGGCCCGATTGCCGCGCTCTTCTCGTTCCTGCCTGGAGCGGCCAAAGCTTCGAAGCCATCTGTCGTTATATAGGATTGACCATCATCAGCGTCTTGCCTGATAAGCAGCGCATTGAGCCGAGACTGCCTGGTCCGAATACCCGATCTCCAACCTCGCCTTGGCATGAGTGGTGTCCAACAACACGCCATTCGCTACCCTCTTATGTTCCTGATGTTGTGGCGGGAGCGTCTGCACCCGTGCGATTAACCCTTTGGAAGATCAAAGCGCTGAAAATTGCAGCCCTGATCGAGCTTAGAGGTTCGGTTTCACGGGCAGACTTCAAACACCTTGGACTTGACCCGCGTCGCTGGACTGGTCGAGGTGGGTGGCTCCGCGTCGCGCCTGAAGGTTATGTGGTCGGCACGCGCACGCCGAACTTTGCAGATCAACACCCCGTGGTCTACTTGCAGATTAAAAGCGATTTCCCTAAGTGGGCACCTCCCGTACCTGGACGAGAGGGGTAGGACGTCGGATCGCCTTATTTGCTTAGCAGTTGCGTGCTCTCTTGGATCGCGAAGCCACTCGGGCAAACACCAGAGAAAAGGACCGCTTGGGGCACGTTCCCGCTTCGTCTAACGGCAGGACAACAGGCTTTGGACCTGTGAATGGTGGTTCGAATCCATCAGCGGGAGCCAGCCCTTAAAGGGGATGATGGCTCAGGATCATTCACCTGGATCATGGAAGCTGGGGCCACCGATGAAAGGAGGTCAGCAGCATCTCATTGCTTGATCTCCAGTTTCTTGCGATATTTTGTTTGAAGGCAGGCCAATGGCGAGTTTGAGCGCATGAACTCGCGCGCCTGGAGACCTGCTTAGCAATGGGAGGTGCATCGTGAACAGGATCATGAAAGTCTTGCTTTTGGCCGGGGTGCTCAGCCTTAGCGTATGGGCCGAGCCCGCGGCGGCGGACACGCCTAAAGATACTCTCGTCATCGCCAAGCAAATCGATGACATCATCACCCTTGATCCGGCTGAGGTGTTCGAGTTCTCGGGCGGCGAGGTGATTGCGAATGTCTACGATCGGGTCATGACGTATGAGGCCGAAGACACACAAACTCTTGTTCCGGGCGTTGCCGAAAGTCACTCAGTTGGCCAGGATGGAAAGACCATCACCCTCAAGATTCGGCCAGGCCAAAAATTTCATTCGGGTAACCCGCTGACCGCTGAAGATGTCGCCTTTTCAATTCAGCGAGTGATCATTCTGAACAAGACCCCGGCGTTCATATTTTCACAGCTCGGCTGGACACCCGAAAATGTCAAGGACCTGGTCAAAGCCAAAGACGAATTGACCGTCGACCTGACTATTACGGAAGACTTTGCTCCGACATTCGTTCTGAACTGTCTCTCGGCGGGTGTCGGCTCCGTCGTCGACAGGAAGCTCGTTCTCGAACATGAAACGAATGGCGATCTCGGTTACGCCTGGCTCAAAACCAATTCAGCGGGCTCCGGCCCATTCGTGCTGAAATCGTGGAAGCCCAATGAAACCGTAATGCTCGAAGCCAATCCTGAGTATCGTCACGGCGCCCCGGCGATGAAGCGCGTCGTCATACGCCACGTGCCCGAGCCTGCCTCGCAACGGCTGATGCTGGAGAAAGGTGATGCTGATCTCGTCCGCAACCTTACAGCGGATCAGATTCAAGGTATTGCGGGTAACAGCGATCTGGTGGTCGACAGCTACCCCAAAGCGGACGTGTACTACGTAGCATTGAACCAAAAGGATGAGCGGCTTGCAAAGCCTCAAGTCAGGCAGGCCGTAAGATGGCTCATCGATTATCAGGGGATGGCGGACAGTTTCCTGAAGGGGCGGTTTAAAGTTCACCAGTCGTTTTGGCCGTCTGGCTTCTATGCCTCCCTGACAGACACACCGTTCAAACTCGATGTCGCCAAGGGGAAGCAGCTCCTTGCGGAGGCGGGGTACCCGGATGGGTTTGAAGTCGAACTCGATTCATCCAATATCTCCCCCTTCACTGAAATCGCTCAATCCCTTCAAGCGACGATGGGTCAGGCCGGAATTAAAGTGAACATAATACCCGGCGAGCAGAAGCAAGTGATTACGAAATATCGGGCCAGGCAGCATCAGATGCTGCTCCTCTATTGGTCGCCGGATTACATGGATCCTCATTCAAATGCGGATAGCTTCGCTCGGAACCCCGATAATTCCGACAATGCCAAATCAAAGCCGCTTGCCTGGCGCAATGCATGGGACATCCCGGAAATTACCAAGAAGGCAGACGCGGCGGCCAGAGAAAGAGATCCCGAGAAGCGAAAGGAAATGTACCTCGATCTGCAGCTGATGCTGCAACAGGACTCACCATTCGTGATCATGTTCCAGAGCACGGAGCAAGTCGCCCACTACAAGAATGTCAATGGTTTTGTGTCAGGACCGACTTATGACACCGTGTACTATCGGCTTGTGACGAAGTAGCGAACTCCATTGCCGCCCGTGACTACCACCCCCGCGAAGCCTCCGGCGGGCGTACGGCGGTCACGGGCATCTGCCTTTGCATGGCATTTTATTCGGTTGATCAGTACTCTTGCGCTCACCTTTCTTGGCCTCACGATCGTCACGTTCTGCATTGGACGAGTGATCCCGATTGATCCGGTCATTGCGGTGGTCGGCGATCGCGCCTCGCCTGAGGCGTACGAGCGGGTGCGAATGGAACTTGGGCTTGATTTGCCGCTCTATCAGCAATACTGGAATTATCTCATCAAGTTGCTGCACGGTGATCTTGGCATAGCGGTACTGACGGCGCGGCCGGTGCTCGAAGATTTGATGCGGGTGTTTCCAGCTACACTTGAGCTTGCGACAGTTGCTATCATCATGGGCGTTTGTTTCGGTGTGCCCATAGGGGTGCTAGCGGCAACAAATCAGGGCCGTTGGCCAGATCACTTGATTCGGTTGGTCGGACTTGTCGGCTATTCTATGCCCGTGTTTTGGCTGGGGCTCGTTGGTCTTCTGGTGTTTTACAATACGCTTGACTGGGTCAGCGGGCCGGGGCGAGTCGATGTTTATTATGAAGACGTCGTCCAGCCGGTCACGGGCATGTTGCTGATCGATAGTTTACTGGCCGGCGACACGGGAGTCTTTTGGAACGCCGTGTCTCACATCATTTTACCCGCCGCCATACTCGGTTATTTGTCACTCGCCTACATTGCCCGAATGACCCGCAGCTTCATGTTGGGTCAATTGCACCAGGAATACATTTTGACAGCACAGGTGAAAGGGCTGTCGCGAAGTCGTGTGGTTTGGCGTCACGCCTTGCCCAACATCATGGTTCCTCTGATTACGGTCGTCGCCCTCAGCTATGGCTATCTCCTGGAAGGAGCCGTTCTGACCGAGACCGTTTTCGCATGGCCTGGTCTCGGGCGCTACATCACGTCTGCACTGTTCAACGCCGACATGAACGCAGTTCTTGGAGGGACTCTGATCGTCGGCACCGTATTCATCGGTCTTAATTTGCTGTCTGATCTTGCCTATTACCTTGTCGACCCAAGGGCACGATGAGCGAAACTCCTCTACGGCCGACCTCCTGGCATGAGTGGCTTGTCGCGGAGGCGCCCCAAAGCCGACTCCAGGCGCGGTTTGGCCGCTGGTACGCAAACTGGTTGGCCCTCAAGCGCAATCCGCTGGCGGTCTCAGGGCTCTTAATTGTCGTGGTCCTTTTCCTCATGGCTGTTTTTGCGCCGTGGATGACCGACAAGTCTCCTTACGATCAAATGCTAACTGAGCGCCTGCAGCCACCTTCGGCGCAACACTGGTTCGGTACCGACGAATTGGGGCGGGACATATTTACGCGTATTATCTACGGAAGCCGGATCACGCTCCTCGTTGTTTTCCTCGTGTCGGCGATCGTGCTGCCAATCGGGCTTATCGTCGGGACCATTGCGGGTTACTTTGGCGGATGGCTTGACACGATATTGATGCGCGTCACGGATATTTTCTTAGCCTTTCCACGACTGGTCATGGCGCTCGCCTTTGCTGCAGCGCTGGGACCCGGCATAGAGAATGCAGTCGTGGCAATTTCGATCACCGCGTGGCCCCCTTATGCTCGGCTTGCCCGGGCTGAGACAATGACACTTCGGGGGCGCGACTTCATTCTGGCAGCAAGGATGCAGGGCGCGTCGGCCACTCGTATCCTCTGGAGCCATATCATGCCATTATGCCTGCCCTCCGTGATCGTGCGCCTTACTCTCGATATGGCAGGCATCATCCTCATCGCTGCCGGCCTCGGTTTTCTTGGTTTGGGCGCTCAGCCGCCTTCCCCGGAATGGGGATTGATGGTTTCCAGCGGGCGCAGCTACTTATTAGATCAATGGTGGGTCGCAACCATACCTGGTCTTGCGATATTCATCGTCAGCTTCGGATTCAATCTCCTGGGTGACGGTCTGCGCGACGTCTTTGATCCTCGAAGCCAATGAAGGAACGGCCACTCCTCACCGTCGAAGACCTTCATGTGTCTTATCAGGGGCGATCTGGGAATGTCCTGGCCCTTAGGGGTGTGAGTTTCGAGGTTCACCGGGAGCGCCTCGGGATCGTTGGCGAATCGGGATCCGGAAAATCAACAATCGGCCTATCGATTCTTCGCCTTCTGCCTGGAAACGCTCGTGTGAGCGCGAGGCGATTAGACTTGGAAGGGATCGAAATTCTGCGCGCGAGTGAACGCACGATGCGCTCCATTCGAGGACGACGAATATCGATGATTCTGCAGGATCCGAAATTCTCGCTCAATCCCGTTCTCACCGTCGGTCAGCAGATCGCAGAGAGCTACAGGGTGCATACCCATGCCACAAAATCGGAGGCAAATCGCAAGGCGCTGGGAATGCTGGAAGCTGTGCGAATTCGGGACCCGGAGCGTGTCTTCAGTCTTTACCCACACGAAGTTTCGGGTGGAATGGGACAACGGGTGATGATCGCAATGATGCTCATTCCGGAACCGGAGTTGCTTATTGCGGACGAGCCAACCTCAGCGCTGGATGTGACGGTACAGGCCCAGTTGCTGGAACTCATCGATGAACTCATCCAGCGCCGGCGAATGGGTCTCATTCTGATCAGTCATAATATGAATCTTGTCGCCTCATTCTGCGATCGAATTCTCGTCCTGTATGGCGGGCAAGTGATGGAGATGCTGAATGCAGCAGACGTATCCGCTGCACAACATCCTTATACCCAAGGTCTTTTGGCCTGCCGCCCTCTCATCGAACGGCCGCAGTCTGAACTACCGCAGCTAAAACGTGACCCGACATGGCTTGGCGTTCCCTCCGAAATCGGCGTGGCAGCACGTGATCGAAGTCTCTGAAGCAACAGTTGTCTATGGCTCGGGGCGAGGACGTCTGGAAGCGGTGCGTAATACTTCGTTCAAGGTAGACAAGGGCGAGGTCTTTGGTCTTGTTGGAGAGTCAGGCTGTGGCAAATCAACATTGCTTCGAGCGATTGCAGGATTGGCACCTCTCACCGAGGGTCGTATCACCGTAGCAGGGCAGGCGATTGGCAGCTATCGGGAGAATTCAGATCGCAAGTTGGTTCAAATGGTTTTTCAGGATCCTTATGGATCTCTAAATCCCGCACATACCGTCGATAAAGTCTTGTCCGAGCCGGCGATAGTCCAGAAACTCAGAAGCGTCGAGCAGCGCGTGGACAGGTCCCTTCGCGAAGTTGGGCTTGGACCAGAACATCGCTATCGCTATCCCCACCAGCTGTCAGGCGGCCAGAGACAGCGAGTTGCCATTGCTCGGGCGTTGATTACCGAGCCGACTGTACTGCTCCTGGACGAGCCGACCTCCGCTCTCGATCTTTCGGTGCAAGCAGAAATTTTGAACTTGCTCAAAAGAGTCGGCCGGAGGCGCAATCTTACCATGATCATGGTAAGTCATGATCTGGCAGTGATATCGCACATGTGCATGCGCATCGCCGTCATGCAGGAAGGTGAGATCGTCGAGGTCTTGGGAGTTGACAAACTACGCAATCGGCAGGCAACACATTCTTACACGCATGTGCTCCTAAACGCGAGTTTACAAATGGAAGAGCGAAAGAATGGTTCAGGTTCATAGAACTCGAGTCTAGGCGATGGATGACGGGGCAGGTTCACCCTTCGTTGCGGGCTGCTGCCGTTCAAGAGCTACATTCGCCAGCCCGCTTGCGATGATGAGGCCCATTCCTGCTGCAGCAAGAAGGTTTGGAAAGGACCCGAAGATGAGGACGCCTGAGAGCACAGCCCACACCGTGAAGGCATAGTAGAACGGCGCAACCGTTCCTGCACGGGCCATTCTGAATGCCAAAAAGACGAACATGTGTCCGAAGATCAGGAAAAATCCAGAGACTGCCATCAGAAGCAAGTGACGAGGGGCGGGCGATACCCAGTTTTCGTAGATCGCTGTCGCGATACCCGCAGCAACCATGACCACCACCAGGGTTGTAAAAGTCGCTACCAAAACCGGGATCTCGCGAGGGATATTGCGGGCCACTAGATCACGAGCAGCAGCGGCCAAGGCAGTCAAAAACCCGAAGGCGGCGTAGGGCGTGGCGGTTGGGGCGCCCGGTTGTGCAACCATGAGGGCGCCAGCTATTCCGAGACCGATGACAAAATAGCGCGAGACCCCGATATGCTCTCTCCAAAACAATGACGCGCCAATCAGCAAAAGCAAGGGTGAGATTTGAAAAATCGCCAAGATGTCGGCAATCGGCATTTTGGCCAACGCGATCACATAACTCCCAACTGCGATCGTTTCCAGAACCGCTCGCAGCAAAACCCATTTGTTCGACGTGCTGCGCAGTTGGTGGCGATAGCCAAGCATAAAGAGGAGCGGCAGGCACCAAAGGCTGGCCGCCACACCTCGCATGAACAGCACCTGCATGGGCTTGGCATCCGCCATGACAAGCTTCATGCAGCTGTCACATGCGACGAAGGAGGCAGTGGCAGTTATCATGCTAAGGATGCCACGAAAATTGGATCGGGAGGTCATGGAACCGCTTACGGAAAGCGAATGGTGGTCGTCAAGCCGGAGCTGGTGAGATGTTCAGGCCGACCCGATTTTGGTCTCCCCTTCTCCCGCGATTTCGGTTTTGGAAGGGCCTGACAAGAATTCTCCGAGGGGAGCCAAGCTCTCGAAGTGATCGCAAAACACCTTGATCGAAACCAGCAATGGAACAGCGATGATCGCTCCAACGATACCCCACAGCCAACTCCACATTGCAATGAAGATAAAAATTGCAACGGAGTTGAGCTCCAATTTGCGGCCGAGGAACACTGGAGTAATGAACTGACCTTCCATGATGGAGCCGAAAAGGTAGAGCAGTGGCGGTATAGCGGAGTAAGCCGGGGATTCGAAGGACATCAATGCCACAAGACTCACCATAACGATGCCCGCCAGAGCCCCGATATAGGGGATATAGTTGAGAAGAGTGGCCGCGACCCCCCATAGAACAGGATTGGGCATTCCAACAATGGCCATCACAATCCCGATGTAGATGCCGAAGACAATGTTGATCAGGGAGATGGTCAGGAGGTACCGGGAGACGTCCTTCTCCACATCATAAGCGATGGTGAGGGCGCGCTTCTTATCGCCAAACCTGGGCATGATTCCAATCAGCTTTTCGTAAAACATCGTTCCGGAAGCCAAAAGAAAGAGCAATAGGACAAAGGTGACGCCCGCCGTGCTTGCTATGCTGACCAAATTGTTTGCGGCCATCGACAGCAGGCCCGGCTGCTGAACGACCACTTTTTGCACCGCAGGGGAGGACGTGCCCTCAGTTATGGTATCCACCTGTTCTGATGCTTTCACAACAGCTTCCACCGGCTTGCGCAGAGAGGTGAGCTTTTGCTTCACCGTTTCGCTGATCTCAGGAGCGCGTTCGATCCATTCCGTGACAGGGTCCGTCAGGAGGTAAGCGCCGACCGAGAAAAGGCTGACAAAGATGAATACCAAGACCAGCGCACTTACCGGAGGCGCAACCCCTCGCTTCTGCAAGTACCGCACGATTGGACTAAGCGTTAGGGCAAACAGGAATGCAAGCACTACGGGGAGCAAGAAATCTCGGGCAAAGTAGACAAGGCCGACCAGTGCAATGAGGAAAAGCCCCACGGCTGCGATACGGATCAACCGAATAGACCTGCCAATCTCGGCTTGCTCGTTAGTCTCTTGGCTGGATGGATCGTTTGTCATTGGAACACCACTAAAGGAAGGCGTGACTCTACTGCAGAGATATGGGTTCTATGCATGAAATGTAAGCAAGGCAGATCGCTACCATGCTATCGAAAGGCCCTGCAGTCTCGAGGCCTGCGCTCATAGCAGATATAGCTGTTGCACGGGCTGCCTAAGAATGCATCATCTTGCACTCACCAGGGGTATTCCCGACCGTCCCAGTTGAAGAACTTGCCCGAGTCCTCAAGGGTCAAGTTTGCGATGAGTCTTCGCAGCGCGGCGACGCTTTCCTCAGGGGTCAGCCGCGCGCCGGGTCCGCCCATATCGGTCTTGACCCATCCAGGGTTGACGACGATGCAGGTGATGCGCCGGGAGGCAAGATCGATCGCGGCGCTGCGCGTCACCATGTTCACAGCTGCCTTCGAGGTGCGATAGGCAATGGAGCCGCCGGAGGTATTGTCGGCCAGCGAACCCATGCCGCTTGTTATGGTGACGATAAGGCGGCGATCGCTGCGCGCCAGATGATCTGCGAAAGACTCGATGAGGCGCAAGGGCCCCATGGTGTTCACATCGAGAACATGGGCCCAAGCGCGGTAGTCGACGCGACCGGTCGTTTGGTTCGTGGGTCCAGCTATGCCGGCGTTGTTTACGAGTAGGTCGATTGCCGTTCCAGCGAGTTCCTTTGCCGCCGCAACAACGCTCGCCAGATCGGTCACGTCAATTGGAAGGATCGTGAGCCGGCGATTGGGCGCCTTCCTCAGTTCTTGAAGATGATTGGCGCTGGACGGATTACGACAGGCAGCGAAGACCTGCCATGCCTCACCTGAATATTGACGGGCAAATTCCAGTCCTAAGCCTCGGTTAGCGCCAGTGATGAGAATTGCAGGCATGGTTCTTCTCCGATTCAGACTATGCGAGATATCGCGGGGCTTGCTTTTTCTTTCGTGCGTGTCTCTCCAGCGGTGGGCGACATTAAATGAGCTTTAATCGCAAATCACCCGAGCCAGCACCAGGCAAGCTGTGGAAGCGGGAACCTTGAGGGCCCACCTTTTGTTTTAAGCATGAGGCAAAGCGTAAAAGGAGTTGACGAATGGCACGGAAATATTCGCCCAGCGCGTCGAAGGACGTCGAAAAGGAAATGCGTGATTTCAAACGGGGCAAGGCCCGCAGCGGCAAAGGGGGCAAGGGTGGTAAGGTGAAGAGCCGCAAACAAGCGATTGCCATCGGCCTTTCCAAGGCGCGCAAGAAGGGCAAGAAGGTTCCGCGACGCAAGGCGGCGTAACCTCCGTCAGGCTGCCGGCAGGAGATCGATGACCATGTCGGTCGCAGCTTCGACGGCGCTCTTGCTGAAAAGAAGAGGAACATAGAATCCCTTCGCCCAGAGAGGAGCAAGATTGCCGTAGAATTTCGAGGCGGGGTCGCCCGATTGACCTGGCGTGTTGATACACAGGCTCCGGTCCCAATCGCCAATATCCATAATGAGCCTGACCGATGCTCCGTGGGTCACTCGCTGATCAAGAAGACAAGGAACCGCGTGCATCAGCGTTGAGGAATCTCCCCCAATGGGGAAGGGGCCGACATCGAAGTCAAGGGCA
>Ga0114129_10012427_pt1 | contig 12123 bp, 15 predicted proteins | sample RhiMetdeltSRZDD1_FD_80071 | JGI IMG/M metagenome (GOLD analysis project Ga0114129, IMG submission 80071) | Populus rhizosphere microbial communities from Tennessee, USA - Rhizosphere MetaG P. deltoides SRZDD1 (version 2) (version 2) | ecosystem: Host-associated > Plants > Roots > Rhizosphere >...
CGCGATCCAGTTGGGATTCTCGCGTATCTCCCAAACTCGCTCATTTACATCCGGAATTTGATGCTGATTCGGAAGCGCAAGTTCGCTTTCACTGCCGCGGCCCCTTCACAACACCCGCGCGAAACGGGCTAGCTCCATTAATGAGTCGCCGGTTCGTTCCCAGATGACTGCCATTCCCCGGCGGGCAGATTTGCCGCCTTCCAATCCATGGCCATGCGGATACGTGCGCGACCGCTGGGGTGATCGAAAAAGATAAATTCTTCCAGCGGGGTTGGATTGAGTTTGCGATAGACGCCAAGTTTCAGCGCCACTTTTGCCATGCCGTCGGGCTCGCGCGAGGTGTTGATTCCGAAAGCATCTGCTTCTCGTTCTGTGATGCGTACGACTGTGTTAAGAACAGGCGTGGCAACAAAGAGTAAGATGCTGGAAATCAGCGCGAGCAGCGGAAGACCTGCAGGGTCGGAAATACCACGCACGCCCCATCTGCCACCCCAACGTTTCACTGCGGCGTCGAACAAAATTCGAGTAAGCGCGAAGCCAATAAGAATGAGAATCCCGAGGTAGGTAAGCAGCTTTGCGCCATGGTTAAGAACGTAATGCCCCATCTCGTGCGCCATCACGGCACGAATTTCCGGAAGGCTGCATTGCTTGAGCAGATTGTCGTTGAGCGCAACGCGCGTCGTCCCAAGTAATCCTGAAACATTGGCGCTGACACGCGTGGTCTGACGCGAGGCGTCCACTTCGAAAACCTGTTTCACAGGAATTTCGTTTGCTTGCGCCATTGCGAGAATTGGGTCTCGAATTTTTGGATCGGTTAGCGGTTTGTACGTGTTAAAGAGCGGTTCGACATAAACCGGCGCGATCAGGACAAGGATTGCCGAGAAAGTAATCATGATGATCGTTCCCCAAATCCACCACGTGCGCGGCGCGCGTCGAAAGACGGCATAGAGAACGACCACCAGCAAGGTTCCGCCGACTAAAGTTAGCGCGAGGCCAATCAATTGTTCTCGAAACCATGGAGCGAAACTCTGGGTCGCCAGACCATATTGATGCTCACGAAAAAAATTTTCGTACAGATTCAGTGGAAAACTCAGTGCGTAAACCAGGAGCAGATACGGGATTGCATAGAAGACGATTTGGAAATTCTTGATCTTGGTTACGCGTTCGGAAAAATCACGCAGTCGCGCTGACAGGCGTGAGGACAGAAGCAAGATCGAAATTGCGGCCGTGACGAGAAAATTCCAGAGGATCAGCCAGTACCCACCTTCAAAATAGGCGTCGGACTTTTCCCGTTGGTCTTGTGGGACGCTGTCCAACCATGCTTGGGTGGCCGCAGCTGGGTTGACTGGTTTTACATTCTCATCTGTCGCGGCAGAGATGTATCGAGGGTCGTTGATCCCGCCAGTACGCGCACCGTTCTGAGGAGTTGCGGGGGAGGCAGTCTGAGCTGGCTTCTCTTCCGGCGAAGCACGCGTCAAACTCATTGCCGATATAGCAACGAGCACGATCAAGATCGAAGGCCGGGTTATCACGTGCTCATAATAAGCCGGAACTGAAAAGAAGTAGTGCCGGAATGGTATTAATCGCGCCTAGATCGCCAAGCAGATTGACATTCCAATAAGCTGGACTAGCCGCTTCGCTCGTTAGAAGATGCAAGAATGAAAAAGCTTGTGTCGTTGGTTTGCGTGTCCTTTATGGGACTGTGCGCTTTAACCAACGTACACGCAGAAACGCCATCCGCCGACGAGCAGCGGTATGGCCCGTATCCGACGAATTACAAGGAGATCGTCATGAAATGGCTGGACACACAACTAATCGATTCATCGAGTGCACGCATCGAGTGGGAAGGCGATCCAAAACCTGCAAATCTGGGAACGAAAGACAAACCTCTTTATGGTTATCTGGTCAACTTCAAGATAAACGCTCGAAATCGCTTTGGCTCTTATACAGGGATGCAGAGCCACGGGGCCTTGATCCTAAATGGCGAAGTGACTAAAGGCCTTGGTTTCGGCTATTAACACTTAATCTTAAACAAAAATGAAGATAAATTCGCGATCGAAATCAACGGGCCAAATGCTGGTCGTTTTAGGCATTGTGGTGGTCCTACTCTTTATCGGGTGGTGGTGGCTTTATTCAAACAAGCAGACAATGGCAAAAGAGGGCAGGGCGTTTGGTAAAGACGCTGTGCAACGCATCGCAGTTCAGCACGATGTCAATTTTTTTGGGTCGCACCTCAGCCCGGAGGCGCGGATGCAGTTTCCGCCATCAGCGCAACAGGACCTTATGACGCGAATAGAAAAGCTTGGGACGCCTGTGGGGCCTGTTGACGTCCAGGGTGACATTGTATTTCAGTCACAATTCTTTGAACCGCACGGCAATTTCCATGCGCGCATTAATTATGCGGCAAAGAGTGCGGAGATTAACGTTTCCATTTCGCACCCGGTGGGTCGCTGGCAAATTGACACTGTCGACTGGTTAGAGGAACGCGAGCACTAGTTGCAGGCATCCACGGGCTACACCAGCAAGTGATCAAATGCATCAACGCAGATTTGTGACCACGTTTCCAACGATCCGCGGCGGGCCATCAACTCTTCCTTTGTAAGAAAGGTCAAACCGGTAATCATCGCCTCACGTTTTTGCACTCTCGGCTCTTTCAATTTGAAGATGTGAACGATTCCGAGGTGAACACGTCCCACGTCGGTTGAGTCGTCATTCAGGAGCGCAACGATTCGATCTTCAAACGGCGTGTCGATGTTGATTTCCTCGTTCACTTCGCGCTCAACGCCGGCGCGATAAGCCTGCTCATCCATGGCGAAGAGCGATTCGTCTGTCTCGTTCATATGACCGCCGATACCGATTGAGCCTTTCGCCACGAGTCGTTGTTCGCCCGCTTTTTTCCCACGCACGTAATGAAGCACCGTCTTTTCAAAGGCGATCAACGCATAGGGAATGATTTGTTTGTAGGCAGGGTTAGTCTCGGCCTCGGGACGCGGAATGAAGAAATTGCTTCCACGCGACAGAATCGCTTTCAAATATTTTTCAGGCTCGAAATTTAGTCCCTGAAAACTGCCAAGCTCGTCGAAGAGTTCTCGCTTAACGACCAGGACATTCTCGTTCGGTGGACTGCTCATCAACTTACTGGTGCTGTCATTCTGAGCGAAGCGAAGAATCTCTGATCATTTGCTCGCGCCACGTCGGGCACTGGCCAGAGATGTTTCGCTTTCGCTCAACATGACATAGGCATCTTAAAACGAATAGCTCACGCCAACCTGGGGGCCAAAAAGATTGAGACTTGGATTAGGATCTGTTTGCCCGCCATTCGAGAGATGCTGATAAAGAGCTCCAACGCTGATCTTCCAATGATCGTCAACGAGATAGGAAATTCCGGCGGCCGATAAAATGTTGAATGTAAAATCCTGACCCTGGCCGCCGGGAACTTCTGGATGACTATCGATCCATCCCAACCCTAGCCCTCCCGAAATATAGGGAACGAACCGGCAGCCCGGTCGAACAAAGTTGTAACGCATTCCGAGATTAAGCCCGAAATAATGATTCTCGATTCCGCGGAAGATTGGCTCCGCGATCGCGCTAATATAGAATTGATTGTAACCGCGAAGCCAGATATCGCGCTGCACAACTCCCCATCGAACGCGCGCTGTCAAGAATTCTGTGCCAATTTGGTAATCCTGTGGCGGATTGATCGCGCCAAATAAATATCCCGACTCGATCGCCAATTCGAATCGCTGCGGATTGAGTACGTCCGTCGTTACTTGAGTGCGCTCCTGTTCAGTGCCACCGAACGTTTGGGAGTAAACGAGAACGATCGCACAGACAGCAAAGGCGCACGTCTTCATTCGGCGGGCCTACGATAAGGAGGCCTGATCGGATTGCAATCCGCTGCGCATTCCTGTAGCTGCGAACGAGCTAACGACGATCACCCCGACAAGTCGGGACAGAATTCTGTGAGATCTCTCGGCAAGGGGCTGCTCCAATCGTGCTCGCCTTCGATTGCCAATCTCGCCGAGTGCAAAGCATGTCGCGGCAGAAGCAGCTGCCGTTCGAGTTCAGCGGTCCATCCGGTTTCAATGAAACGGAGGTAAAGCTGTTCGTCAGGTCCGTAAATTTTATCGCCCACGATAGGGTGATCAATTGAGGCGAGGTGTACTCGAATCTGGTGGGTTCGTCCGGTGTGCGGAATCGCGCGGATCAAGCTGAACTTCTCAGCTGTGTGTGCGGCCTCGAGCGGCGCGCTCTCGCCGCGGCAGGCAGGCAGTGATCGCGCCCTACCAATCGATCGCACAAACCGTCGCTCAACGCGAAGCTCAGTTTGTGCAGGTGCGCCGGCTGGGTGAATCATTTGTTTGAGCCAGATTGCGGAGTGTTGATGTTTTCCTTGCCGATCGAGGGGGGCATCAACAAGTGTGCGTTCCCATTCTGGCCAGCCCCAGACGATTGCCAGATATTCTTTCTTGAGTTGTCGCCGTTGCATCAGAACTCCAAATCGGCGTGCGACATCAGTTTTCTTTGCCACCAAAACCAGGCCGCTGGTTTCTCGATCGAGCCGATTCACAATGGATACCTGGCCACCGGCTGCAATCTCGAAGGCGAAGAGTCCACGCAACTCCTGCCACAGCGTCCGTGTGCCATCGGGTTTGGTGGGATGAATCAGGAGAAACGGCGGCTTGTCGATCACAGCGTAATCGTCAGTTTCATCGATGATTTTGAAATCGAGTAACGGCGGCGATTCAATCATTTCATAGCAACCATAGGCACGATTGCCTTGACCTCATTCCCAAAACTGCTTTACCTAGCCTCTTTACGTTTTGACAGGAGCAGCTAGTGGAACCCAACGACATCAAGGAAATCAAAACCATCATCGACCTGATGAAGAAGAACGATCTTTCGGTCTTCGAGATCGAGAAGGAAGGGTTTCGTTTAAAACTTCAAAGAGGTTCTTCGGGTCAAACAGCCGCTGGCGCGTTGCTGCCGATAGCAGTTCCACCCAAGGCAACGACAACGGCACCGGAAGCGGCACCGGCCTCACCCAAGCCGATTGAAAGCGTTGCGCTCAAGGAAATTGTTTCTCCCATGGTAGGGACATGCTATCGCGCTGCGTCTCCGGATGCCTCACCCTTTGTTGACGTTGGAAAAACCGTTACGGAAGAAACAGTGGTTTGCATCATCGAGGCGATGAAGGTGATGAACGAGATAAAGGCGGAAACGAGTGGTGTCATTGCCGAGGTCGTGGTTGAAAACGGCAAGCCGGTCCAATTTGGCCAGGTGCTGTTTCGCGTTCGTTAATGCATCGCCGGAATTCTAATTCCAGGGCAGGCGTATCGATTGCCGACCCACGTCAATAAGGCGCAAGCGAAGCGCGCCAATTACAACACATGTTCGAGAAGGTCCTGGTTGCCAATCGCGGTGAGATCGCGCTGCGCGTGATTCGCGCCTGCAAGGAACTGGGGATCCGAACGCTTGCCGTCTATTCTGAAGCCGACATCGATTCATTGCATGTGCAACTCGCGGACGAATCCATTTGCATCGGCGCCGCGCCCAGCACCGAAAGTTACCTGAAGATCGACCGCATCATGAGCGCCGCTGAGATTGGCGACGTCGATGCCATTCATCCGGGCTACGGATTTCTGGCTGAGAACCCGCATTTCGCGGAAGTGTGTGAAAGCTGCAACATCAAGTTCATTGGCCCTTCGTCACAGGCCATGCAGGCCATGGGCGACAAGAATGCCGCGCGCGCTGCGGCGCGAAAGGCCGGCGTGCCCGTGACGCCCGGGAGTGATGGAATTGTCGAGACAGAAAACGACGCAATCAAGATTGCAAAAAAAATCGGGTACCCGGTCATGATCAAAGCGTCGGCGGGCGGAGGCGGGCGCGGAATGCGTATGGCGCACAATGAACCGAGTCTTCAATCAGCCTTTCACAGTGCGCGTCACGAGGCCGAGAAGGCTTTCGGCGACGATCAGGTCTATCTCGAGAAACTCGTTATCAATCCGCATCATGTCGAATTTCAGATTGTTGCTGATAGCCATGGTCACATGGTTCATCTGGGCGAACGCGATTGTTCCATTCAACGGCGTAATCAGAAAGTGATCGAAGAATGCCCATCGCCTCTCATGACCCCGAGTCTGCGGAAAAAAATGGGACACGCCGCTCTGAAGCTGGCTAAATCCGTTGGCTATGAAAACGCAGGCACGATCGAATTTTTGGTCGATCAGGACAGGCATTTTTATTTCATTGAGATGAATACTCGCATCCAGGTCGAGCACACGATCACGGAAGAGGTTTACGGATGCGATTTGGTAAAGGAACAAATCCGAATCGCTGCTGGTGAACCGCTTTCGGAGCACGTGGCACATGCAACCCCTCGGCTCCACGCGATTGAATGTCGCATTAACGCGGAAGACCCGGCGAAGGATTTTCGTCCAACGCCGGGACGAATAGACTTCTACTACGCTCCAGGCGGCCGTGGCGTTCGAATCGATTCGCACGTTTATACCGGTTACAGCGTGCCGCCCTATTACGATTCATTGATCGCAAAAATCATCACAGTAGGTGCGACCCGGATCAACGCCATCGAGCGAATGCGACGCGCGCTTGATGAATATTACATCACCGGCATCAAGACCACCGTGCCGTTTCATGCCGCCATCATGCGAAACGGAGAATTCCGGGCCGGGAATTACGACACCGGCTTCATCGAGCGCGTCATGTCGTCAGGCAAACTCGATCTGACGTCGCGACCCATTCGCCTACACGAGTAAACCAGGGCGGTGCAGCTCGGTTCGCCTCTTAACGGGAGTTGTCTCTCAGTTCTGATCTGGATAGACAGCAGCTTTTATGACCTCAATCTGGCGCAAACATCTGATCATTTGTCTCTTTCTTGGGCTGTTGGCGATTCCCATCTATTTCATGGACATGAGATCCACGACGAATGGAGGAGGGAGCAATTGGATTACACTGGATTTCAGGGGACTTATCTTTTGGACTTACATTGCGTTGCTGGTCATTGACTTCGTTTTGAGTTCAATTGCTGTCCTGTCATTTCCCAAGTCAGGAGTGTTGCGCATTCACTTTTGCTCAATGGTCCTTTCCGTGATTCTGCTTGTTACAGGCTTCATCGTTTACGGAAAACTGCTCCGCGCACAGATTATTTCTGATCGACCAGCAAACCTTGATCGAGGAGTCGCCGAAGAGATGGCGTTATTTCCCCGATCGTATTCATGAAGCAAGGCGGGGGCGGGAATGGAGTCGACGGGAGCCGAGCGACATAGACGAAGCCCGCCAGGGTGAGCTTTCGGGAGAAAGCGAATCAATCGAACCGGTTAATTGAAACGTTCATCGTAGCGGTTCCCTCATTTGTCGACATTTTCAAAAATGCCTGGCGCTAGAAAGGTCGACGGGTTGCGGAACCTGTGAAGCACCTCGGCCATCTTTCGATGTGAGGTTACATCTGACGCGCGATTTAGGCGTTGGATAATCGTTTTCGAATGGCAAACGCGAACTGTGGGTTCAAAGTTTCTTTAGCTGCGGCCACGCTCCGGTGGAGAAAAAATGGTGTGGCCGCGCGATGAAATGGGAGAGCGGCGGCACGCGAATCGTCACCGCGTTGCCGCCGTTTCTCGGGCAGGATCCGGTCGAGTAACAAAACTTCATGGCGGTAAGATTACATACTTTGAACAAGCACGTCAGCACCCTCATCGGGCGGGATTGGGCGCGCTGGTGGATAAGGGCGAGATCTCTGTTTTTTTCCAGAGGACTCGCAATGAGACCGTGCAACTTTTAACGTAATATCCCGTGACGCGCAGACTCAGTCTAAAACGACTATGTGATCAACCATACGCAAATCGCCCATGTTTGCGTAATAAACACGCACTCGAGCGCCAGGTTTGATCGCGGTCTGGATGACTTCACCTAGCTTGTTCACAACGTGGCCAGGCCCGTTGAGAACATAACGGCCCGGATTATTCGAGCCATCCGCGCGAACCACCAGCGTTTTAACGGGCTGATAACTGGCAGCTGCGCCTTCCTCAATCGCCGATGGGATTGCGGTTCCCGTTACCATTATTGATTCTGTGGTAGTTTTTGTACCCTTTGAACCCGGCTGTGCAAATGCGAGCGGCGCAATCAGCGTGCAGGCGACAATTACAATTGTTTTCTTCATTATGGTGCCTCCTTGTTGATGGAATGGTTTCATACTTCTTAAAGCAACAACGGGCCCGGAAACGGCTCATTCTCTGTCGAAATTTCGCAGACTTGGATAACGCGCCCCGGAACACGGTGGGCGAAAGTATCGTCATGATTTGGAACGTAAAAACAGCCTTACTCGTCAATGCCACAACCGGGAACAGCGAAACTGCGGAGCACAAGCTACGGGTTCATGGCTGCTTTTCCTCGCAGAGTTTTTGGAAACGAGGATCATTCCGAAGCGGATCGAACATCGGATCGAGCCGGAGCAGCGCAGGAGTGAGCGGTGGTAGGCTTGGGGAAGGGATCGAAAGTAGTTTCTGTAAAGCGGAGATGGCGCGATCGGGTTCGCCCACTTGCGCTGCCACACGGGCGAGGATCTCGATCGGAACAGGACCATCTATCGCGTCCTTTTCGATCGGTACCGCGGCGATGGCTCTTTCCAACAAGGCCTGCGCCGCCGCTTTGTCACCGAGGCCCGCATTGATCATTGCTAGATCTTCAATCAAATTCCAATTTTCCGGCTGTTCTTTAAGAAAAGGTTCCAGTTCGCTGCGAGCCTGTCGCCAGCTCTCCTGGGCGCTGGTATGATCGCCAGCGAACTCCTGCGCCCAGCCTAACCAGACGCGCAGTTCGCCGGTGTGAAACCCCAACGCTGGATCGGGGTTGGCTAGCTCTTCCTTTACCCGCGGGATGATTTGCGCAGGATTGCGCTCCAGGATTGCCTGGTAAATTCGTGTTCCCAAAGTGCTGGAGTCATCAGCGTTTGAATGCAGGGGTTTAAGGAGGGCAGCAGCCCGTGGCAGATCGCCCTGCGCCTGTGCGATACTCGCCTTTATCGCGAGAATACCAACATCGTCTGGTATAATGTTCAGAACCTCGTCTAGCTTTCGCAACGCTTCGGGAAAGCGACGAAGCATGATATAGGAACACGCGTGCTGAGTCAGGAGGCTAGCATTGCGCGGGTCAAGCCGCTCGGCTTCGTTGAAGTACGATTCGCTCGGGTCCCACTGACCGCGCCTTCGGGTGACATAGGCTAGCGACTCGGAGACGCCGCTGTTATTGGGGAGGAGTTTACGTGCCTGTTCAAAATAACGTGTCGCAGTGTTGTAATCCTTCAGGCAGGCGTAGTGGTAATAGCCCTGAGCGATCAACGCTTCGCCTAGATCAGGTTGAAGCGATAGGGCAGTTTCGGCTGCTTGCTGCGCCTCTTCACGAAGATCGACGGTGGGTGGAAGAGTCGCCGTGAGATAGCCGAGCGAGTCCACGTACGACAACAACGCCCAACTAAGCGCGAAGTTGGGATCCAACCGCACCGCTTCTCTGAGATATTTTTGGGCGGCAATATAGTTAGCAGGGGTGAGCGTCGGTTTCAGAGTATAAGCCAGACCACGCAGATAGGCATCGTAAGCCTCCGGATTGTTTGTCGGTTTAGCCGCTAACGCTTGCTCCTCGCGCCCGGTCAGCTTGGCTTGCAACGACTCGGCGATTCCTTTGGCGATCTCACTCTCGACACCGAAGATGTCGACGAGCTTGCGATCATAGGTCTCAGCCCAGACGTGGGAATCATTAGCCGCTTTGATTAGCTGCACGTTCACGCGCACTGTGTCGCCGCTCTTTTGCACGGTGCCTTCTAGAACATGGGCTACGCCAAGCTGCTTTGCGATCTGGCCAAGACTCCTGGGTCTGCTCTGATATTGCTCCGTGGAAGTGCGTGAGATCACCTTCAGATCGGCAATCTTGGATAGCCGTGTTAGAATCTCGTCCTGCACACCATCGGCGAAATATTCGTTTTGTTTCTCCTCGCTTCGATTCTCGAATGGCAGCACGGCAACGCTTTTCTGAGAGATCGATTCGCCTGTCTGGTTGTAAAACGGGAGTCGCCTAACAACCAGCATTGCGATAACTAGGAGCAAAGCCCCGATGATGATGAAGTCGAGGATCCGTCCCGTGGCGCGCTGAACCGATCTCGCCTGTGCCGGCTGCAGACCTTCCGTCCGAACAATTCCTTCCGGGGTGAATTCGTAGACCCAAGCGAGCAGCATCGCGATTGGGAATCCAACGGCGAGCACGATGACAACGAAACGCACTGCGGAATTGGGAATCTCAAAAAATGGGAAGACCTGCGTCGTGAGCTGCGTAAGGAACCAAGCCACTACTCCGTATGCAACCGCTGCGCGGTAAACATTACGTCGCTTCAGCTCGGTGAAGATGTCCTTTGCGTTCACTGTGCGCGCCTCATCGAAGCGCTCGTCACAGCTGCAACTCTACCTTTGTGGGCGTGACTTGAAAAGCACGTGAAGCTTTGTCCAGCGCCTAGCTGGAGACTCTGCCGAAGCTTGGAAAAAGTCTTGATGTTTTTCGGCAACTTCGTGCCGAAAAAACCGGAGAATAAGCGTGAAGGCATTTCCCCAAATTACAACAATCCCCAAAAAGGTTATGCTCTTCCCGGAACCAAGCGATTCTTGAGTGGGTCGCTTGGTTTCCTTTTTTCTCTTTTACCTTTCTCCCGGAGCCATCCTTAAATTTTCCCTCGTCGAGAACATAGCCTCGACGCCCCAGAAAATCTGCAAAAGTAGTCCTTCTCGGCGCTCGCTGAGAACAGGCCGCTAAACATTGACAGACGTTCTCGAGCGTCATCCTGGCTTCATCGATTGGTTAGATGGTTCGCGTCATCACGCTCGCCTTCTTCGCACGATCATCTGCTTGCAGGCACACACTTGAACCGAATCTCCGCAGATGCACCCTGCCCGGGTTTCGGGTCCTGTGCTGTGCTGGTCAAAGGAATCATCTCGCCACCTTTGCTCTGACAGAACGCCGCAGCTTGCTGGTAGAGCCGCGCTTTGACCGCACTGCCGGAAAGATCAGTAGAATTGCCTAGACCGCCCATCTTGTAAGTGTTCGGTCCGATTTGAACGACGCGATCTGTCCCCGAAGTGGCGCATCCGCAAATACACACCACGATGGCGACAAGGGAAGTGAAAGATCGAAAAGCTTTCATTAGGGTGCGCATCAGTCTTGCTAAAGAAGAGCATTGCATCAGCGAGCCAGCGGAAGGCGAGCAAAAAAAAGCTAAGACACACCACGGAAAAGGGCCGTGGGCTTCATCAATTGGTTACCACAACTGGCGACGGACAGACTAGCCGCGGTTAGGTGCGCAGGTTAACTAGGTCATGGTGTGGGGCGAGGTCGCGGGGTCGGTCGCGGCCTGGGAGTCACTCTTGGTGTGGCAGTAGGTGGTGGAGTAGCTGTGGCTGTGGCTGTGGGTGTTACGGTCGGACGCGGACTAGGTGTTACACTCGGGGTCGCAGTAGGCGTTGCAGTTGCTGTTGGTGTTGCGCTTGGAGTTGGCGTAGGCGTCCCCGTTGGCGTCGTCGTATTTTTAAAAACGCTAATCGACCTGGCCCGAAGATTGCCGGTTATGATCTCGGGGAGCCCATCTCCATTCAGATCGGCCGCGCCGGGTCGCGCGGTTTCATAACCTGCCTCAAGGGAGCTCACATGGATGAAATTGCCTCCTCCCTGATTCCATCCGACGAGCGCGAGATTCTGCACGCCATCAGTGCCGACGATGTCCATGAGTCCATCCTGGTCCCAGTCTCCAGCCTCGATATAGCCTGCCGGCACAGGCGTGGTGACCGGTGGCAGGAAGCCGCCGATCTGGTTGTTGCGCAGGAATACGGCATGCCCAGCAGCGACCATTACGTCGAGCCATCCGTCGTTGTCGAAGTCAGCCGCGACGGCGTTGGCGTGCGTTGCGCCGAGATCGATAATCTCCGGCGGCCCCAAGAGACCCTGCGGGTCCGGCTTGAAGTAATAGATCGCGTTGGATCCAAAATGGGTGACGATAACCTCGCTGCGGCCATTCTGGTCGAAGTCGGCCAAAACCACGTCGCTCGGGCGTAAGCCGACAGGAACTACGAC
>Ga0114129_10012428_pt1 | contig 12121 bp, 14 predicted proteins | sample RhiMetdeltSRZDD1_FD_80071 | JGI IMG/M metagenome (GOLD analysis project Ga0114129, IMG submission 80071) | Populus rhizosphere microbial communities from Tennessee, USA - Rhizosphere MetaG P. deltoides SRZDD1 (version 2) (version 2) | ecosystem: Host-associated > Plants > Roots > Rhizosphere >...
ACAGTCGTTCTCCGGCAATTCCTCGAGCATGAGCGCCGGCAGCCAATAGGCGCGGAACATCTGGCCCATGGACGTGCCGGGGCCGGTTTGCGTCAGCAGATCGTTCTGTTCTTTGCGAAGCATCGACTCAAATCCGTGATCGTTCAGCCCGCGGGCGCGATGGCGGCGGGCGATGGCTCGACCGGTGTTCCGCGATGGAGAACTCGGTTCGTTGGCGCAAGGGTAGGCATTCGGGCGATCTTCGGCAAGCCGCGTCACCACCTTCGATATCGCGACGCCCTCAACAGCACTCGCACCCCAGACCCTCGATGGCGACCAGCGCATTCTTGAGCCAGGCCGGCGGAAGATCGTCCGCGACCACCTCCGCCACCGGTTTGAACAGCTTGAATTGGTGCCGCTGCTCGTTCCCGGTCCAGAACGCGACCACCGTCTCGCGCGGCGGACAGCCCGGCAGGGCACATGTCACCTCGGAAACGAGAATGGCGGCGTCTTCGGCAAGCGTAAAACGCTCGCGTGTCCACGCGCGGACGCGGTCGAGAGCCGCCGCGTGCTCGGGGTGTCTCTCGTAGGACCGCAGCACTCGCCGCTTCGGGCTCGTCGCCATGTCTCTCGGGTGGGGCTACGCGTGAATCCGGACATCACCAGAATAGCAGACATGCAGGCGGCGCTAACCCGAGCTAAGACCCCGATGCCGTGCAAATCGCCCTTGACCGCTCAGGGTCCCCTCCTAGAGTGCCGGCCACGAACGTCATGATCATTGGTGGAGATGGCTTCAGTGGTGGAAAAAGTCCTTGCGGCCGTGCGAGTGGGCCCGAGCACGACCGAGATCCGCGAATATCCCATGCCGGACATCCCGGAAGACGCGGCGTTGATGAAGATGGAGGTGGCCGGGATCTGCGGAACCGACGTCAAGCTGTACAAGACGCCGCCGACCAAGAGCGCGGTGATCATGGGCCACGAGAACATCGGCACGATCGCCAAGGCCGGGCGCGAGTTCACAAGACGCAAAGGCTTCAAGGAGGGCGACCTTGTGTTCGTGGAACACTACGTCGCCTGCGGGAAGTGCGAGTGGTGTCATCTCGGCCAATACCGTCACTGCGAGAACACGGACTGGCGCTACAACCCGGATGCCATCCGCTACGGTTACACGTCGGCCGAGCGGGCGCCCCACCTGTGGGGCGGTTTTGCGCAATACGTCTATCTGCCGTGGAATGCCGTTGTGCATCGCGTGCCCAAGGGCGTTTCCCCCGAGCTGGCGGGGCTGGTGACGCCGATGGCGAACGGCGTCGAATGGTCGCTGTTCGACGGCGGCGTGGGCTATAACTCCACCGTGCTGATCCAAGGTCCCGGCCAGCAGGGGCTGTCGCAGACCGTGATCTGCAAGCAGGCCGGCGCCTCGCTCATCATCGTCACCGGCACGTCCAAGGACCGCGCGCGGATGGAGGTCGCCAAGGAGCTCGGCGCCGACCACGTGATCGATGTTCAGAAGGAGGATCCGCTCGCTCGCATCATGGAGATCACCGGCGGCAAGGGCGTGGACGTCGCGCTCGACTGCACCGCCGGCGCGGGCACCATTCCCATATTGCTCGGGGTGGAAGCGCTCAAGCGCAAGGGCGGGACGATCGTGATCCAGGGCGAAATGGCGGAATTCCCGAATTTCCCGGTCGGAAAGGTCACGGTGAAGTTCATCACCATCAAGAGTGCGCGCGGCCACAGCTTCAAGGCCTGCGAGCTCGCGCTGCAGCAACTGGCATCGCATCGCTTTCCGCTGGAGAAAGTAACGACCCATACCTTTGGATTGAAAGACGTGGATCTCGCCATCAGGTCGGTCGGCGGCCACGGCGTGCCGGATGTCATTCACGCCTCGCTGATGCCTTGGCAGTAGCGTCCGCAGCCAACGCAACCGAGACCGGGGGCCGGCGCACCGAAGTCATGAGCAACGGAGCGAAAATCGCCATCGCCACGGGCGACCCCGCGGGCATCGGCCCTGAGGTCAGCCTCAAGGCCGCGCTCGATCCGGCGGTGCGCAAAGCCTGCCGCCCCATCGTGGTCAGCGATCTCGGCGTGATCGAGCGGCACGCGCGTGCGTGCGGCCTCAAGCCCGCCATTCACGCGATCGAGCGGATCGCCGATGCGGATTGGTCGGATGATCGCCTTAACGTGCTCGACTGCGGGCGGCCGGATTTGGCCGCGCTCACGTTCGGCACCACAGCGGCCGCCGGCGGGCGCGCCTCCCTTGCCTTTGCCGATACGGCGATCAAATGCGCGCTCGCCGGCGAGGTCGACGCCGTGGTCGCGGCGCCGCAAAACGAGACCTCGATCGCGCGCGCCGGCATCAAGTTCGATGGCTATCCATCGTTCGTCGCGCGCGCGACCGGCACCGACGAGAACGACGTCTACCTGATGCTGTGTTTCGCCGACATCAAGATCGTCCATGCCACGCTGCATCGGAGCGTCCGCGACGCCGTCGCCATGATCACCCGCGAAAAGGTCATCGGCGTGATCGGCGCCGCCGAGCGTGCGCTCAGGCTGATGGGCACGGCGGCGCCGAAGATCGCCGTCGGCGGCCTCAACCCGCACGCCGGCGAAGGCGGCCTGTTCGGACGCGAGGAGATCGACATCATCAAACCGGCGATCGACGCCGCGGTCGCGCGCGGCATCGCCGCCACCGGCCCGTTCGGCGCCGATACCATGTTCCGCATCCGTGGCATCGACGCCTTCGTGGTGATGCTGCACGATCAGGGCCACATCGCCGCGAAGCTTCTGGCGCCGGACGCCACCGCGGCGGTAACGATCGGCAGCCCCATCCTGTTTTCCTCGGTCGCGCACGGCAGCGCGCATGACATCGCCGGCAAAGGCGTCGCCAATCCCAAAGCCATGATCGAAGCCCTGCTGCGGCTGTCCGGGGTCAAGCAGCGATCCGAGCAGCACGTGCCGCTGCCGGTTTCTCACTGAGCAGATTCCACAGAGACGAATCGATGCCGAGCAGAATCGAGTTATGCAATACCTCCGACGTGGACGTTGGAGGCGCTTTGAAGGTCGAGAAGGATGACCTGATCCTCGCCGTGTTCAACATCGACGGCGAGTTCTTCGTGACCGACGATGCCTGCACCCACGGGCCGGGTTCGTTGTCGGAAGGCTACATCGAAGACGACGTGGTCGAGTGCAATTTTCACAATGGCCAGTTCAACATCAAGACCGGAGAGGTCGTCGCGCCGCCCTGCATGATTCCGGTCAAGACCTATCGTACGGTGGTCGAGAACGGGAAAGTGTTCATCGAGGTGTGACGACCGGCTCCGCCGCCATCGCCGGCGACGATGCCGGTGCCTCAGCGCACCGGGAAATCGAAATAGGTGTCGGGAAACGGTTCGGGCGCCAGCGTAAAGTGCCACCATTCCTTGTCGTACGGCCGAAACCCGCCGCGCGTCATCGCCTCGGCCAGCACCGCGCGGTTCTTCTGCGCCTGTGCGCTCACGCTCTTGTCCGAGGGCCATGATTTCGGGCTGAAAAAGTCGAACGGCGAGCCCATGTCGAGCTCGCTGCCGTCGGCGCTCCGAACCAGGGTGAGGTCGACGGTCGCGCCGCGCGAATGACCGGAGTGCTCGGCGATATAGCCTTGCTTGAACAGCACGCGCTTGTCGATGTCGGGATAGAACTCGGACTTGCGCTTGACGTCGCCGATGCGGCGCGCCCAGCGCACGAAATGCGCGACCGCCTGTTGCGGCCGATAGCAATCGAACACCTTGAGGCCCAATCCGCGCGCCGCGAGATCGCGCTGGACCGCGGCCAGCGCATTCGCCGCCTGCACCGACAGCAGGCAGCGCGGGCGTTCATAGCCGTCGATTTTCTCGCCGACGAAATTGTTCTGGCCGAAGTAGCGTATGTCGAGCGCGAGTCCATCCACCACGGTGGCGGCATCGACGAAGCCGGACGGAACCGGCGCCTGTGCGCCGGCGCTCTGAGCGATGAGCAGCACGAGTGCGAGCGCGCCGCTCGTGGAACGGTGCATGGCTTTCGTCCTCACATGATCAAGGCAGTCTGAGCGGGGATTCGTGTCAACGATGCGGCGCTCGGTAATGGCTCATAAATAATACCCCCTGGCCACTTTTCGTGGTAGTGTTGCACATGAATCCAACTAGGAGAGGTGTTCGGCCCCGCCGCAGCGGCGGACTGCGCGTCTATTCCCAACGTGGAGAGTGATTTGAGCGATCACAAGTTCAAGGTTGGACAAAGCGTGCTTTACACCTCGGGTCCGTATGGCCGCGGCCAGGCGAGCAGCGTCTACAAGGTGACGCAGTTGCTTCCGCCGGAAGGCGACGACCGTCAATATCGCATCAAGAGCTCCGACGAGCCGCACGAACGGGTCGTCAAGGAGAGCCAGCTTAACCGCGATTCGTGACGGCCGGCTAGGCGTGACCTTGGTTCTAAGGGTCTGCCCGCGGCCGGGCCGGGCCAGGAATAATATTTTCTCTGATGAAGCGGTGTGAGGGGAGCTCGATCCCCCGTCGCAGCGACGTGAAAGCAGGGCCATGACATTCGACTACGGCGCACCAGCCGAGCTGTTCATGGCCAAGCGCAAGGGCGGTTCGCGGCAGCCGTTGGGCTACCGGCGCTTTGCCACCGCGGCAGAAGCCATCCGCTTCGCGATCGAAGATTTCCCCACGATGCGTACGCTGGGCGCCTGGATGCAAGTCGGCGACGAACGGTTCGACGGGGACGCCATTCAACGCCTGTACGAGAGCAGCAATTATCCCCTGCAGCGCTCCCACCGAACGCACGATTGACATCGCATGCCGGTTTGACGTTGTGGCCCCGCTCACTTATATAGCGGCCGCAACCAGTTTTCGGCCTGCCTTGCTACGCTCCCGCGTCAGGGTGCTCAGCTTAGCTCCCCAAAACTCGGATGACCCGCCGCACAGATGTTCGTGCGACCGGATTCGCAGAGCGTACAAATGCAAGGAGGCCATGATGGCCACAGGTACCGTGAAGTTCTTCAATACGCAAAAAGGCTTTGGTTTCATCCAGCCGACCGACGGCAGCAAGGACGTGTTCGTGCACATCAGTGCGGTCGAACGCGCCGGCATGCGCACCCTCGTGGAGGGCCAGAAGGTCAGCTACGACGTGGTGACTGAGCGCGGCAAGCAGGCCGCGTCGAACCTGCAGGATGCATGATCCGATCGGGTCAGCCCGGTCAGATTGCGATACCTGATCACGCCCGGCGTCTTGGACGCCGGGCGCTTGTGTTTTGGGGGCCCCATCCGTTCCGTCGGCGTGCGCCTGCCGGAGTCAGAGCCCCCGAAGAGGCGTGGGGCCGCGGGTGCGCGCCCGACGCTCGGTCGAACATCCGCACCACACACGTGAGGCCGCCGACGCATCCGCTCGGCCGGAAGGCCGCAGCCCCGCGGGGATGACGGCTTGGCCGAGATGTGCGACATCTTCCGCCCGCGCTGGCATCATGGCCGCGGCGTAACTTGCACCGAATGGTAATGCGATAGGGTCGCGGTCCGGGGCACGGAATGGACGCAGACGCCATGCGCAGCCAGCTTGCCGCCGCCCTCGTGCGCGTCGCGAGTGGCGACCGCGCCGCCCTGCGGGTTGTTTACCAGGACACCTCGGCGAAGCTTTTCGGCGTCTGCCTTCGTATCTTGAAGGACAGAAGCGAGGCCGAGGACGTGCTGCAGGAGGTCTTCGTGACGGTGTGGCGCAAGGCCGCCAGCTTCGATCCCGGCAAGGCCAGCCCGATTACCTGGCTGGTGGCGATTGCCCGCAATCGTGCGATCGACCGGCTGCGGGCCGGTGCCGTCAGCCGCCGCATGGAGCCGATCGAATCCGCCGACGCGGTGAGCGACCCGGCACCGGGAGCGGTCGAGCGCGTGGAGCGGGCGCAGCAGCACCAGCGCCTGGCGCGCTGTCTGGAGGAATTGGAGGCACACCACGCGGGCGCCATCCGCGCGGCGTTCCTGGATGGCGCCACCTACGAGGAACTGGCGGCGCGGATGAGCGTGCCGCTCGGCACCATGAAGAGCTGGATTCGACGCGGACTGTTGAAACTGCGAGCCTGTCTCGAAGCATGAGCGCGGATGACACCATCGATCCGGCTGCCGGTGGCAATCTTATTGCCGCCGAATACGTGCTGGGCGTGCTCGGCGCCGAGGAGCGGCGCGAGGTCGAGCGGCGCCTGGCGCAAGAGCCTGCGTTGGCCTCCGAGGTGGCGTTCTGGGAGGAGCGGCTGGGCGGAATCGCCGACGCCGTCGCACCGGTGACACCGCCGCCGAATGCATGGTCGCGGATCGAGGCGGCGGTCGCCGCGTCCGCCGACCGCCGGCAAAGCTCGTCGTCGCTATGGCAGAACGTCGCGTTCTGGCGGGGCTTCGGCCTGGGCGCGGCGACGCTTGCGGCCGTCAGCATCGCCGCGCTGGTCTACATCGGACTGGTGCCGGCCGCGCGCCCGCCGCTGATGGCGACGCTTGCCGGCAGCAGCGGGCAGCCGAACTTCGTCGCCGCCGTCACCGCGACCGGCAACGACCTGGTGGTCGTGCCGGCCGCGCTCCTGACCAACGATCCGCGCGCCATGGAGCTGTGGCTGATCCTGCCCGGACCCAACCAGCGGCCGCATTCGCTCGGCCTGATCCAGCCGGGCCAGCCGATCCGGCTCACCATCCCGCCGGATCTGGCCGGCCAGCTCACCCCCGACGCGGCCCTCGCCGTCTCGCTGGAGCCGCCGGGCGGCTCGCCGACCGGCCAGCCCACCGGACCGGTCATCGCCAGCGGCAAGCTGACGAGCCTGTGACGCCCCTGCCATTGGTGTAATGGCGACCGCCCGCATGCGGGCATTCCGCGCCGTTCGAAAAATACCCATCCCCGCGCTGCATCCGCGTTTCGCACGCTGCGTATCTCCCATCGCAAGCCGCTGGCGCGGCGCGATAGATGGAGAAACGACATGACCCGCAAACGCACGATCCTGCCGACCGCCGTCGCCGCGGCGGCGCTCGCCTTCGCCGCCGTCGCGGCGACGCCGACTCTCGCGCAGATGAAGGAGCAGACCGTCACGGTCGGCGGCGCTCCGATGTATCCCTCCAAGAACATCATCCAGAACGCGGTGAACTCCAAGGACCACACCACGCTGGTCGCCGCGGTCAAGGCCGCGGGCCTGGTCGAGACGCTGCAGGGACCCGGCCCCTTCACCGTGTTCGCGCCGACCAATGCCGCGTTCGCGAAGCTGCCGGCCGGCACGGTCGACTCGCTGCTCAAGCCGCAAATGAAGGAGAAGCTGGTCGCAGTGCTGACCTACCACGTGCTGCCCGGCCGTCTCACGGTCAAGGACTTGTGGGAGGCGTCGAACAAGGGCGGCGGCAAGGCCAAGTTCAAGACCGTCGAAGGCGAAGAGCTCACGGTCGAATTCAAGGCCCAGACCCTGACCATCCGCGACTCCAAGGGTCACGCCTCCAAGGTCACGATTCAGAACGTGTTGCAGTCGAACGGCGTCATCCACGTGATCGACAACGTGTTGATGCCGAGTTGATCACCCCGCGGGCCGGTCGTCGCAGCCCCGCCCACACACCTGCACCGATCGGCTCGGGCCCGTCGCGGCAACGCGACGGGCCTCTCCCGTGCGCCGCAGACCGGATCCGATTGAAGGAAGCGAGTGCACGCGGAAGACGAAGATCCGCGCGGCTCCCGGTGAGAGCCAGCCGTCTTTTATTGACCCGTGCGCGACGCCTGCATCTGCTGCAGCGGCGGCCTCTCGCTCGGTTCGATCTCGCCCGCCGCTGGTTCCGGGCCGCGGTCCAGGGCGGGCCTGTCCGTGTCGGCTTCGCGCGCCAAGGCATCGCTCTTGGTCATGTACTCCCGGGACATGGTGATCAGCCGGTTCGAGACCTCGTCATCGGACGCGATCAAGGCGAGCCGCAGGCAGATATCGGCTTGTCGACGGAAATAGGTGCTGCTCGGCATCGGACGACCCCCAGCTTTTTTTTGCAACGCGAAGCGGTCGGTGCGGTTCCCGACAAACAGGCCGAGGTTCAGCTTTTTTTAAGAGGCCTCGCACAGGCGCCACACACCCGCGGGCATGTCCCGCTTCAGGGGGGCGCCGGGAAACCGCCGCCGGTCTCTGGATACCTCCAAAGGGTCATTTGGCGATGCCCATGGCATGTTCGAACGCCTGCCGCACCTCCGGCGGCTGGCCATAGCAGTGCCTGAACGCCCGCAGGCGCGCCTTCAGCAAGGGATATTTGTCGTACTCCTCGAGCGCGATCCCCTCGACGCTTTCCCTCTTCTGGAAGAACGGCAACTCGACGCAGCGCGCAACGTTGGGATTGCGGATGATGGCCTTGGGCTCCTGACCCTGGGCGATGGCATCGAGATCGTCGAACAGGCGCTTGCGGATCATCACGATGCCGAGGTCGCTGGCGCCGATATTTTCCTTGGTGCGGTCGGCGATCCGCCCCTGCCCCACCCAGGCGCTGATGTCCTGGTTGATGACGTGGCTCGAGATCCAGCGGCCCTGCTCGTCCTTGATCGGGCTCACCCAGGTCGGAACGCTGTCCTGGACGTAGGGCTCCCGCCCCTTCGGCACGCGCATGAAGAACCACGCCACGCTGAGCGTATTCTCGTCGTCGACCGGTACGCGCCATTCGAAATGGTTGCCGAGATAGAAGCCGTTCGGCCACAGCGCGATGCGGCCCACCGTCCAATACGGATTGCGCTCGTCGGAATCCTCGCGCACGCGCTTGTAGATGAAGCCGTAATCGAACTCCTCGAACTTGAGCTTCAGGTGCTTGCTGGCGTAAGGACCGGTCTTGCCGCTGAGCCGAAGGCTCCAGTTGTCGTGCATCCATTCGAAGTGCACCGGATCGCACGAGTTCTCCTGGCACTGAAACCAATTGCAGGGGACATCTGACAGGACGACCTCGCGAAAGCCGTTCTCCCAGGTGAACGGCTCCCACACCGGCAGTTCGGGCGCGGGCTGCGGCCCCATATAGGTCCACAGCAGGCCGGCGCATTCCTTCACCGGATAGGCCTTGGCGGAGCAACGCTCCTTGGCGCGCGAGCGCGGATTGACGGTGTCGTCATAGGGCTGCTCGATGCAGCGCCCGGCCTCGTCCATGAGCCAGCCGTGGTAATTGCAGCGGATGCCGGTCGGTTCGACGAAGCCGTAGGAGAGGTCCGCGCGCCGGTGCGGGCAATGCCGGTCGAGCAGCCCGAACTTGCCGCCCAGATCCTTGTACAGCACGAGATCCTCGCCCATGAGACGAATGGGCTTGATCGGATTGGCGTCGAGCTCGCTCGCGCCGCCGATCGGCATCCAATAGCGGCGCAGCAATTCTCCCATCGGCGTTCCCGGGCCCACCTGGGTGAGAAGGCGGTTTTTCTCGGCACTGAGCACGCGTCACCTCGCTGAAGCCTTGTTGTGGCGGCGCCGGGAATCTTATTGGAATTCGGCAAGCCGGCAACGACGATTTGATGGCTCTCGCCGCCGGTTTATCGCATGCTCGGCGACGCCATGGAACGCAACATCAGGACACCGAAGCAGCGCCGCGCGTCCGCGCGATGCGCCGTGGGCATCGCCGCCGCGCTACTCGCGGCCGCGCCGGCCGCCCGCGCGCAGGAACAGGCCACGCAGCCGGGTTCGTGCGCAGCGGCGATCCGCGCCGTTTTGACCGACATCGCCGCGCGCGATCTCGACACCAGCGCCGGCCCGCCGCTCAATGCCTTTCTCACCCTCAACCCGAGCGCCATCGCGCAGGCCGACGCGCTCGATCGCAGGACCGCGGCTGGCGACCCGCGAGGCGCGTTGTTCTGCGTGCCGGTGGCGGTGAAGGACAATTTCAACACCTACGACATGCCGACCACGGTCGGATCGCTTGCGCTCATCGGCAATCAACCGCCCGCCGACGCGCCCTTCGTCGCGCGCCTGCGCGACGCCGGCGCCGTCATTGTCGGCAAGACCAACATGGACGAATTCGCCATGGGCATTCGCGGACTGTCCGGCGCCGGCGGGCGCGTTGGCAACGCCTATGACACGACGCAAAGCGCCGGCGGGTCCTCGAGCGGATCGGCCGCGGCGGTCGGCACCGGCTATGTCCCGTTCGCCCTCGGCAGCGACAATTGCGGATCGCTGCGGCTTCCCGCGGTCTATAACGGCGCGGTCACGCTGCGTGCGAGCTACGGGCGCTTCGACACCCACGGCATCTTTCCGATCGGATTCGCCAACGGCGTGCCGGGCGTGATCGCGCGCGATACCGCGACGCTGCGCGCCGCGCTCGCCGTCGCCGGCGACGGCTGGCGCGCGGATGTCGCCGGCGACTTGCGCGGACGGCGCATCGGCATCGTGCGCAGCTTCGACCGCAAAGATCCGTGGTTGCCGGCCGACGCCGACACCCAGAAGCTGTTCAGCCAGGCGATTGCGCTGATGCGCAATGCCGGCGCGGACATCGTCGAAGACATCAGGCTCGACGATTTCGACGCCAAGCTCGGTCTGGGATTCCTCAAAGGCTTTGCCGGCAAGGTCGATGCGGCCTTCGCGACGTTCCCGGGCACGCGGCGCGATTGGCGCGACGTGTGCACGTCGGAGCGGATTCGCCCGGAATGGAGCGCCAAGGAATGCGTCACGGTCGGCGCGTCGTCGGCGCGCCAGGAGCGGCAGGCGGTGGCGCAGATCGCTGCGAACCAACGCAAAGTGGTTGCGCTCATGGACCGGTTGCGGCTCGACGCGCTGCTTTATCCCGTGGACGGCCGCGGCGGCGCGCGCAGCGACGAATCGCCCGACATCACTTGTTTCATCGCCAGCGCCTCCGGATTGCCCGCAACTGCGTTTCCGGTCGGGCTCGATGCGCGCGGCATGCCGGTCGGACTCGAGCTCCTGGGCCGCCCGCAAAGCGACGAGACCTTGGTGGCGATGATGGCAGCGCTCGAAGTTGCGCGCGGACCCTTGCCTTCGCCGCGGCGCGGCGCGGCGAGCGGCGCACTCGCTCGCCTCGACATCGCGCGTCAGAACGAGCTTCGCCTGCGGCTTGGCTGGCGCGCGTTTCACTCGCGGCGCGGCACCGATCTCGGCGCGCTCGCACCGGACAAATTCCGCGCGCTCACGGAAGACCTGGTGAAATCTGTTGCGTCGGAGCGCTGACCGGCGCGCATGATGGCGCGGAAACCGGCCGGCGCTCGCAAGGCGACGTCGACCAGGCGATACTGAGCATACGCGCGTGCGTGAAAAGTTTTACGTAGAGCAGCGAAGTCAGCACCCGCGATGACGAACCCAGAATGCATTCCGCCCGTGCCTGCCGCCCTCGCCGCGCGGCTGAACGAGCTGGCTCACCTGCACGCCGTCGCCGGCGTCGCGGTGACCGTGGTGCGCGAAGGCGAGGCGATCGGCTTCTGGGGCGCGGGATACGCCTCGCTCCCGTTTCGCGTGACAGTCACCGAACGCACCCTCTTCCACCTCGGATCCGTCGGCAAGCACATCACCGCGCTGGCCGTCCTGCAGCTCGTCGACGCCGGCTCCGTCGCCCTGGACGCCGCCGTCGGCAATTACGTGGAGGGTTTGCCAGCGGCGTGGGCGGCGATACCGGTGCGCTGTCTGCTCACCCATACCAGCGGCCTGCCGGACTACGGCCGGGTGATCAGGGACTGGGACCGGCCGCAAGGTCGTGAACTGATCCTCGATGCCGTCGGAACGCTTCCCCCGCTGTTCGCTCCGGACCAGGCTTGGTCCTACAGCAACACCAACTACGTGGTGCTCGGCTGGCTGATAGAAGCGGTCAGCGGACAGCCCTATGCGGACTACCTGCGGGACCGCGTGCTCGGTCCGGCCGGATTGACCTCTGCACGGGTCGACAGCGCCGAAGACGTGATCCTGGATCGAGCCGAACCTTACGAATATGTGGACGGCCGCTTCGTGCATGCGGTCCGATTGGAGCGATCGGTGTCCGCCGCGGCCGACGGCGGCGTGCTGTTCTCCGCCCGCGACATCGCATCCTGGTCGGCGGCGCTCGCCGGCGAGCGTCTCGTGAGCCGAACGCTCATGGCGCGGGCGACCACGGGAGCGCTGCTGACCAGCGGCCGCCAGGTGCCCTACGGTTTCGGCTGGTTCGTGGAATGTACCGCCGGACACCCCATGCAACGG
>Ga0114129_10012429_pt1 | contig 12121 bp, 3 predicted proteins | sample RhiMetdeltSRZDD1_FD_80071 | JGI IMG/M metagenome (GOLD analysis project Ga0114129, IMG submission 80071) | Populus rhizosphere microbial communities from Tennessee, USA - Rhizosphere MetaG P. deltoides SRZDD1 (version 2) (version 2) | ecosystem: Host-associated > Plants > Roots > Rhizosphere >...
ATGTTGTAACTGATTACCCGAAAATATCTGTTCTATACTTTTGCCGGCATATTCTGAAAAACGCAGAAAATTCTTTTTGAGCATGGGCAACTGCATATCTATTTCACCTTTTAAAAAATAGGGATATGCTTTGCCATCAGGTTTAAAATATACGGGTATGCATTCCGTTTGCCCGTTTTTATCAAAATCATCCACATACATTTTTGCAGGATGTTGCTCATCGGCTTTAATTCTTGAATTCAATCCATTATTACCGGCAATTATATCTATATCGCCATCATCATCTATATCAACGGTCTGTACACAATTCCACCAGCCTGCAGAATTGGGAATGGTTTGCACTTTTTTCAACCGGCCGTTTACAGGCTTCATAACAGTTACCGGCATCCAGTCGCCCACAATAATCAGTTCGTTTGTTCCATCCTTATCGATATCTGTCCATTGTGCATCGGTTACCATTCCCAGATGCAGCAACTCTGGCGCTGCGGTGTTCGTAACATCAGTAAAATGTGCGCCCCCGTTGTTTTCAAATAACAAACTGTTGGGCAATACGCCATAGCTGCCCGGTATGCTGCGTGCGCCAATAAAAATATCTTTCCGGCCATCGCCATTATAATCACCTACCCCAATGCAGGAAGCATTGATGCCAACAGCAGGCCAGCCTGTTGTACTACGGGTAAAATTTCCTTTCCCATCGTTCAGGTATAACCGGGGAAACAGATAAGGCGAACTGGAAGCAGCCTGGTTACCGCCCGATGCTGCTACAAGGTCCTGGTCGCCATCGTCATCGGCATCAAAAAAGGTGGCGCCTATCGTTTCATAATATTTATCGGTTATAAAGGCGGGTTGAACTTTCTGTATAAAACGACCGTTCGGCTGCTGAATAAATATTTTCGCGGTATCACCCATGGCGCTGCCCACATAAAAATCTTCGAGCCCATCGCCATTTACATCTGCCGTTGCCAGCTTTGGTCCTTCGGTTGACAGCATTTTGGGTATCAGCCGTTCTTTATCAAAATCTACAAAGTCGTTTTCGCGATGCTGAATGGAACCGTTGATAACAGCAGCCGTTACATTCTCATAAAAAGAAGCTGTTTTGGGAGCAACCGGGCGAACATCGTTTACAGCCTGTGCCTGATCACAAACAAGCGTTGTATCGGCCTGAACATTGTTTATCACCTGTTCCTTTAAACCGGGCCATTGTATAACAATACTGTCGGCAACGGTATTATTACCCATTCCAAACAATAAAACCGGCTCTACCGCGCTTTGAAAACCCCGGCAGGGCATTTGCTCCAGCACTTGTTTATTACCGTTAATAAATGCCGTTACCCGGGCGCCAATGCCAAATGTATTCAGAGCACTTCCTTTTAATTTTACTTTCAGATAATGATGGTGCAGTTTTTCTGCCGTGTTGTTCCTGTATACAAAAACCTCACTGTTTTCGTTGTTGATAACAAGATCAAGGTCGCCATCCCCATCCAGATCGGCATAGGAGGCGCCATGACTAAAGCCGGGTATCGTAAACCCCAGTTGCCGGGTTTGGTTTTTAAACAATAAATTCTTTTGATTTACAAATGCGTAGTTCAGCAACGGCACCGAAGGCATCTTTTCAATCAGATCAAGGTAATTGAGCGTGCCCTGACTTACCTGCGTAAGCACCTCTTCGCTGCCAAAAAAGGCCAGAAAATCCTGGTCGGTTAAATCGCGGTTAATGCCATTGCATACGTAAATATCTTTCCAGCCATCATTATCAAAATCAAAACAAAGAGCACCCCAGCTCCAGCCGGTGGCATCAACGCCCGACAGTTGCGCTATTTCGCTAAAAGTGCCGTCGTGGTTATTTAATTGCAGGCAATTGGTAGTAAACTGATGGTGATAATCGTTTTGCAGCCTGGCGTTCAGCACATCATAGTCATCGAACTTAATAATGGTTTTTAACCGGTAATCATCCTCAGGCAACATTTCGGTGCTAAACACATCGAGGTAACCATCATTATTTATATCGGCAACATCCGAACCCATGGAACCCTGGCTTAAATGCCCCATGGCCTCATTTATAACTTCTTTAAACGTTCCGTTTTGCTGATTGATGTACAAATAATCCTTTTCAAAAAAATCGTTCGATATGTACATGTCCTGCCAACCGTCGTTATTCAGGTCGCCAACGGTAATGCCTAATCCAAAGCCAATTTCGCTGCCATAAATACCGGCCTGTTCACTCACGTCAGTAAATTTGGCTCCCTGTGCACCACCCCCAACCGTTGAAATAAGATTGTTACGATACAGCCGGTCGCCGTTTTTCGGGTCACGCTGGTTTCTGAAACTTCGTCCATAGCCAAAACTTTCGGTAGACCGGGTACTATTGTTTAAAACAAAACAATCGAGGTCGCCATCGTTGTCGTAATCAAAAAAAGTAGCCTGTGTAGAAAGCCCTTTATCATTCAACCCGTATTCATGCGCCTCCTCTTTAAACGTTCCGTTCTTTTGGTTTATATACAGCTCATTGGCCTTGTCGTCGCCCTGCACATCGCCGCTGTTGCAAACATAAATATCGAGCCAGTGATCGCCGTTCACATCGGCCATAGTTACACCGGTATGCCAGTGATGACTGCTTTGCAAACCCGCTTTTTCCGTTACATCTTCAAACTGCCAGTTGCCTTTATTGATGTACAGTTTATTTTGCTGCTGGTTAGATGTAAAAAAAATATCAGGTTTACCATCGTTGTTTACATCACCGATAGCAACCCCGGCCCCATTGTAAAAATTGCGGTATCTGAAAATGTTGAAATCTTTGGTATCAGTAACGCGGTTATTAAAATCAATACCGGTTTGGGCTGAAGGCATTAACTGAAATAAAGCATCTTTCGGCGGCTTATCGCTGCCTGAACGGCATGAAAGTAAAACAATGCTGCAGCCAGCAACAAAAGCTGCAAATTTTTGAACCATTCCAATGAGATTATAAAAAGGCATCTTCAATTTACTATTTTCTTTATTTTGCATTACACATTGTTCGATTGATTTGTACTATGAGAAAATGGCTACCTGTAACGGCTTTCATCATTATTGCGGCATTCGTAAGCATATATATTTTTATTCCCGCTACGCTCAATATTACTCAAATAACCCCTATCCGCTGCACTATTAACGGTGCTTACAGAAATCTGACCACAACAGATAAATGGATACAGTGGTGGCCGGTTAAAACACCGAATCCTTATCTACGTTACGAAGGCAATGATTATCTGTTAACAAAAACCCTTTTGAATACCGTTGAAGTGCGTATTCAACATCAGGATATTGCTGTTAACAGCATCATTCACTTATTGCCTTTGCCCGGCGATTCGGTTATGGTGCAATGGCAATGCTCTTTTAATTCGGATATGAACCCATTTAAAAGAATTCAACGGTACCGCCAGGCCATTGCTATTAAAAATAATATGGCCGCCCTATGCGCCCGTTTTAAATCATTTGCTGAAAAAACGGAGAATATTTATGGCATTTCAATTGTTGAATCCTCTATCAAAGACACTTTACTGATAGCCACCAAAGCCATTTTTTCAACTTATCCTACAGTTACCGACATTTATCAATCTGTAAATGCTTTAAAAAAATATAGTTCAGGGCAGGGGGCTCAACAAACAGGCTCTCCGCTATTAAACATCACACCGCTGAACCCATCAAGGTATCAGGTAATGACAGCGTTACCGGTTGATAAAGCATTACCCGAAAACGTTGTTTTTTTTAAAAGACAGATCCCCCCGGGTAAATTTTTAGTAACACAAATACAAGGAAGCGACAGTATTATAAAACAAGCTTTAAACCAACTGCAACTGTATGTTCAGGACTATCGCCGGGTGTCAATGGCCATTCCGTTTCAACAATTGATCACCGACCGCATTGCAGAGCCGGATACCACCAAATGGATCACCAGAATTTATGTACCGGTATTTTAACGTGAAACGGCAATCGGCAAACCTAAAAAGCCCTTATAAACCTCCAAAGTCTGTAATCGCCCTATCACTTTTCACCTTTTAAGCCGTATCACCATCGTGCTGTCGTTATTTCGAACCAATATAAAAGCCTCCTTTTTCGCTATGTTGATTTTTTGAATATGCCGAACCTGTCCTTTTATAATAACACTGTTACTATTTTCACATTCAAACCTGTTATGGCCTTTGTTTAGTAAAATAGTACCGCAATCGGCATCGTACCGGCCCATTTCAATATTGTTTTCATAATAGTTGCCGGCCAGCAACAGATCGGGTAAACTATCATTGTTGGCATTTACCACTGCAGCATCGCGGTACGATGTCAACTGCGCTTTCCATGGCAGCGGCTGAACAGTGAATTGCATCTTGCCATCGTTAACAAGTACAGCGTTTGAAAAATAATTGGCCGTAAGTACTTCGGCCTTTTTGAGCTTTTCTTCGGGAAACAGATCACCGAGACGGGCTTTGGCAAAGTCTTCGGCGTACAAAAAATTCTTCTTCAAAACCGGCATTTGTTTTTCAAGCTCCGATTTATTGGCAAATGGAACTTCTTTGCCTTTCACATAATAGGTTACCACCTGTTCTTTTTTGCCGTTATCATCAAAGTCGTTGTAATACATTTTAACCGGTTGCTCAGTCGAAGCTTTCAACCGGCTGTTCAGGCCCAGGTTGCCGGCAACCAGATCAATATCGCCATCGTTATCAAAATCGTATGGCAACATAAAATTCCACCATCCTTTTTTATCGGTGAGTGCTTTGCGGGTAAACTGTCCATTATTATTGATCCAGGCATCTATTCCGCCCCATTCAAAAGAGCAGATCAGATCTTTATCGCCGTCTTTATCCAGATCGAACCATATGGCCCGGGTAACAAATCCTGCATTCATCAAATCTTTTGCGTGTGCATTGGTAACATCTTTAAACTTTCCGGTACCATCGTTCTGCAACAGGTACGAGCGGGGAATTTGCCCGTATTCCCAGGGCACAGCTCTGCCACCTACAAACAAATCAACAAAACCGTCTTTATTAAAGTCGTATGGCACTATGCATGAAATGGTTTCATACATATCGGCAAAAGCATCGGGCAATTTTGTAAAATGCGCTTTTCCATCGTTGAGGTAAACACGGGGAAGTAAATGCTGATCATGCCCATAAAATTCATTCCCGCCGCTGGCCACTACCAGGTCAACGGCGCCATCGTTGTTTACATCGGCAAAACAGGCATCCACATCTTCAAACGTGCTGTCGTTTTCCAAATCGGGCTGACTTGTTTTATAAAATACGCCGGCAGGTTGTTGCAAATAAACAATGCTTTTTTGCCATTTTGATGATCCGATGAATACGTCATCCAGTCCGTCGTTGTTTATATCAGCTACCGAAAGCGCCGGTCCTTCGGTCGACAGCATGTGAGGGATAAGCGGTTCGCGATCAAATTCGGGAAAATAATTTTCAGTATGCCGGTGTAACAGGTGAACACTATCTGTAATATTATTAATGGCGAAAGAAGCATTTTTTTTGAAAGTTGTTATTTTACTGTAATCAAACAAAGCGCCGTCTTTTTGCCATTCGGCCGATACGCTTGCATTGTTTTTTGTCAGGTTCAATGCCTGGTACGTATTATCGGGCCATACTACAAAGGCTGAATCTGCTTTTATTTTATCGAGCCCAATGTGCATGGCACTTTCCATCGACGACATAAAGCCATGCACCGGTTGTTTTTCATACAGGTATATTTGTCCGTTTGCAAATAACACTACTTTAGCGCCAATGGCATTGATATTACCGGCAGGACCTTTCAGCTGAATATTGGCAAAGGTTTTATCGTGTTTGTCGTTGCTTTTATTGTCATATACCAGGGCTTCGTCGTTAATGTTATTCACTACAACATCAAGGTCACCGTCGTTATCAAAATCGGCATAAACAGCGCCGTTCGAAAAGGTTGATTTATCATTTCCAATTTCGTTCTGCATATCGGCAAAAGCCACATTGCCGGTATTTCTAAAAAACTTATTGGGGATCTTTATCTGCGGAAATTTATCAGTAAGCGCCAGGTCTTTTTCATTGATCTTATCGGCCTTTAACTTTTTTTGAATTTCCTGGTTCGAAACATAGTTAATGTAATCTATGTCGTTCATTCGTTTGGGAATTCCGTTGGATATAAACAGATCTTTTAAACCGTCGTTATCAAAATCCATCCATAAAGCCGCCCACGACCAGTCGGTAGCATACATGCCGCTGTATAAACCTACTTCGCTGAAAGTGCCGTTACGTTCGTTCAACTGCAAATTGTTGCGGGTATACTGGTAATTGTACCCGTTCTTTATTTTAAGGTTAAAAATATCGTAGGCATCTTCACCAAGCGATCTTTTCAAAATATAGGGATCATCGGGCAACATGTCCATCGATATTATTTCAGGATACCCGTCGTTGTTTATATCTCCAATATCAACTCCCATGGTATATTGACTTGTATGCATAATGCACGAACCGATGTCTTCTTTAAATGTGCCATTGTGCTGATTAATGTACAGGTAATCATTTTCATGAAAATCATTGCCTACATATATATCGGGGTAGCCATCGAGATTTATATCGGCAACTGCTACACCCAGTCCATAACCGATAGCAGAACTGTTAATGCCACATTGTTTTGTGACGTCGGTAAAAACGGCCTCCCCCTTGCCCTCCCGATTCATCGGGCGGGAAGTACCGTCGTTGCGGTAAAAGCGATCGCCCGAAAGCGGGTGATACGTACCCATAAATTCGCTGCGCGGATGAAAGGTGCCGTTTTCGTGCACAGAATGGTTTAGTAAGAACATATCCAGATCGCCATCCATATCATAATCCAGAAATGCAGCCTGTGTACTGAACCCCGAAAAATCGAGCCCCATTGCGCTGGCTTCATCTTTATAGGTGGGCACTCCGTTCTTATCAACTCCGGTACAGATCAAAAACTGATTATGACTTTTCAACGGACCATAATTGCCTACCCGGCATACATAAATATCCAGCAAGCCATCGTTGTTTATATCAACAACCGAAACACCGGTGCTCCAGTCACCGTCTTGCGGAATGTGGGCATCGGCGGTTACATCTTTAAAATGCAGTTTCCCGGTGTTCAGAAATAATTTGTTTTGTGCCTGGTTAGATGCAAAAAAAAGATCGGTCAATCCATCGTTATTAAAATCGCCGGCGCCTACACCGGCGCCATTGTAGAAATACATATAATGAAATACGTTGAACGAATCGGAAGGTGTTAACGTATTGGTGAATTGCAAACCGGTTTCAGAACTTTCCAGTACATCAAACAAGGCAGCCTTTTTAGGCTTTGCGCAGGTTGAAAATAAAATAACGCCAAGCCCCAACCAAAAGCCTGTCCAATGTTTGAACAAGATGCCTACTGCTTTTTTCACTTCTTCAATATATAATTAGTTAATGTTTTATGCTGTACAAAACGGGATAATCATCATTCCTGAGAAATATAAGGTAATTCTGCATAGTTCCTCTGATCAAAGTTATATCTCTTACTTCGCCATCAACAACAATCCCTGTTTGTTGCGGCGGCAGCCAGGTAAATTTGCCTTTGCCGTTATTCAACAGCACATCGCCATAGCTTGCATCGAGTTTGCCGAACTGCGGCGGAAAGCCCGATTTATTACCACCTAACACGAGATCGGTATAACCATCTTTGTTAATATCCGTACACAAAATGGCGTTCACCATCGATAGCTGCACCTGGTATGGCAGGGGCTCAATGGTAAAGCTACTGTTGCCGTTATTGATAGCCACGCAGGAACCGGGATAATTAAATTGTTTAATACTGCTTTTTGTAATCAACTCCTGTGAAAACAATTCCTGTATCGATTTTCGGGCATAGTCTTTATGCCGAAGGTTCTCTTTTTTTATCGAAGGAATTTCTTCCTGCATTTCGTGTTTCAGAAATACCGGCATATCGCGTTTATCAACCGTTCGGGTAAGGATTTTATCTTCGGAACCATTGTTGTTAAAATCGCTGATCCACATTTTTACCGGGTTTTCTTTATCGGGATGCAGGTAAAAATTATTGCCCACATTACCCAATATAAGATCGGTTTTACCATCGTTATTAATATCGGCTGCAGCAACACACTGCCACCATCCCAACATGTTGCTGAGGTTGCTTTTCACTTCGGTAAAATGATCGCCGTTGAATGAAAATATTCGCGGCGCCATCCATTCGCCTGTAATAATTAATTCCTTACGGGTATCGCCTGCAACGTTAGCCCATACGGCCCCGGTTACCATACCGATATTGGCAATATCGGCATTCTTTGTTTTGGCCATATCGGTAAAATGGCCATTGCCATCGTTTACGTATAAATAGCTGGTGGGCGTTACTCCATAATTGCGTGGCGTGCTTCTGCCGCCAACAAACAGATCGAGGTCGCCATCGCCATCAAAATCATAAGCGGCCGCCACACCGGTATTCATGCCGTTATTTTTAAATGCCGCCGCATCAAGGGTAAAATTTCCTTTGCCATCGTTTTTGAGTAACCGGTTCTGCATTTCGCGGCTATAGGGCGGGTTCGCATTGCCGCCGGGCCCTGCAAAAAGATCGGCATCGCCATCGTTATCACAATCAAAAAATAGTACGGCTTCATCTTCAAAGTCTTTGAACTGCTGAAAAACAGGTTCTTCTTTTTTCACAAAGCCACCGTTTTTTTGTTGTATATATATCTGACCCGGATGGTCTTTTGTGCCGCCGATATACATATCCTGCAATCCATCGCCATTCACATCGGCACTGGCTACTTTGGGACCTTCGCGCGAAAGGAGTTCGGGAATATTTCTTTCATAATAAAAATCTATATAGTCATCTTCAACATGCTTATCAAATACATTGGGCATTAAAGTAAACAGGGTGGGGTTATTTTGTACTGCTTCGGAAAAAGCATTATTCGAAAACCCTGCCTGCGAAATAACCAGCGTTGTATCAATTGCCGGATGCATTAACCTGGTAACGGCACGATTTGGCCAGACAATGATCATTGAATCAACAGTGGTTAATTTACCCAAACCAATTACCTGCCTGTAATCGACCGACGACTGAAACCCGCGACTGGGAATCACCTCGCGGGTAAAGATCTGTTTACCGGCATAGACCGTTATTTTACTGCCAATGGCAAATGTATTTTCGGCGCTGCCTTTTAATAATACACTGATGTATTTATTGCCATTCACTTCGCGGGCTTTGTTTTTGTAAATGAAAGCCGACTGATTAATGTTGTTGATCACCAGGTCGAGGTCGCCGTCATTATCCAGATCGCCATATGCCGCCCCATTCGAAAACGAAGGTTGCGTAAATCCCCATGTATTGCCTGCATCAGTAAATTGCAGGTTGCCCATATTTTTAAAAGCCTTATTAATGACAGGAGTTTTTGGAATATGCTCCAGCACCTCATTCAATTTTTCTTTTTTACCGGTTAATACCATCTGGTGTATTACATCGTTGGCAAAAAAATCCATAAAATCCAAGTCTGTTACATCGCGGTTCACGCCGTTACAAACATAAATATCATTCAGTCCGTCGTTATCGGCATCAAACAATAAAGCACCCCAGCTCCAGTCGCTGGCACATACGCCGCTATAATTCGCTACATCTGAAAAAGTGCCGTTGCCATTGTTAACCTGCAAACAGTTTTTCATGAACTGATGATAAAAACCTATTTGTAGTTTGTTACGGTATTGATCGATGTTATCAAATGCACCGAGTGTTTTTAGGCGGTAATCATCTTCGGGCAACATGTCGGTCGTAAAAATATCGGCAAATCCATCGTTATTAATGTCGGCCATATCGGCTCCCATCGACGAAAAGCTGTTTTGCTTCATGCATTTTTCCATTTCGTCTTTAAAAGTGCCGTTCTTTTGATTGATGTATAAATAATCGCGCTCGTACGAATCATTGGCAACGTATATATCGGGATAGCCATCGTTATTTACATCACCGACCGTAACACCCAACCCAAAACTCATTAAAGTGCCATGAATGCCGGCCTGCTTGTTTACTTCGGTAAAATGGCCATTTTCATTTCTATATAAATGATCGCCTCCATCTTTTACAAAATCGGCAACGGGCCATGCTGCGGCAGGTAAATCGCGCCGGTTGGTATAGCCGAGCGTATTAATGGGCATGGGGCTGTTATCGATCATAAAACAATCCAGGTCGCCATCGAGGTCGTAATCAAAAAAAGATACCTGTGTGGTGTAAGCCGAAATATCAAGCCTGTAGCGGGCAGCCGATTCGGTAAAAGTGAGATTATGATTATTGATGTACAGCTTATTGCGGCGGTTGCCGTTTTTCATGTGGCCTGAGTTGCAAATGTATATATCAAGCCATCCGTCGTTATTAATATCTGCCATTACAACGCCGGTGCTCCACATGCTATCCTGCTTCATTCCGGTTCGGGCGGTTATATCTTCAAATGTAAAGTGGCCTTTATTCAGAAATAATTTATTTTCTTCCATATTCGAGGTGAGCAGCACATCGGCCAGTCCATCGTTATTAATATCGCCAATGGCTACCCCGCCGCCATTATAAAAATTGCGAAACAAAAAGCTGTTATCGTATTCCTGGTCAACTACCTTGTTATTAAAATTAATGCCTGAATTTTCAACCAGCTCAAACAAAGCCGGCTGAACGTCTTTTTTGCTTTTGCAGGAGAAACAAAATACCACCGCTACGATACAATAGCAGAGCCATTTTGTAAACACCCCAATCGGTTGAATGAATTTCGTACGCACTTGTAAATGTTAAAAAAACCAAAGGTCATTATTCGATAATGACCTTTGTGTATTACATTAAATTTATGCAATTATTATGGTTCGCTGTAACCGGGATTTTGTTGCAGGTTCGGATTAGCCAGCAACTCATCGGGCGCAATGGGGAATAAGAGGTTCCTTACCGGATCGGCATCGGCAGCCTTTAAAGCCCATTGTTTTAAGTAAACACCAAACCGTATAAGGTCATTCCTCCTCCAGCTTTCCCAATACAATTCACGGCCTCTTTCGGCCAGTAATGTAGCGGGGTCGTATGTGTTAGCCGGATTTACCAGTGTAATAGATGCTAACGGAGTTGCCCCACGTGCTGCACGCAGCTGGTTTACCAGTACCAGGGCGCCAGCCGCATCGGGAGCCGACTGCCTCAATTTGGCTTCGGCTACCATCAATAATACATCGGCATAACGGAATATCTGTAACTGGTTCTTCTGGTTACCATCGGTATAAGCTGTATAATCGGGTGGATATTTAATCACACGAATACCTGCTACCTCGAGCCTTTTTTTATCTATTTCAATAAGTTTAACATCAGTGGTAAACGACAAAGGATTTCCCTGACGGTCTTTAATAGGCTGCCCGGCTTCATTTACCTGCTGACCAACCACAAATCCCGGCTTTAAGCCCGATTCACTGGTTACACCGGGGTAAGAAGTGCCGCCTAAACGTGTATCGCTTGAACCAAACGTATTATAAAATTCGGCCACTGTTGTAAAACCATTCCATCCGGCACTGCCGAACTTATTGTTTTTATCCCACGAATTGTAATGCAGGGTCATCATCCAGCGGGAATTGATGCCGCCACTGTTAATCCCGTTCGAAGAAGAAGCTCCCGTATTGGGCCATGCGAGTATTCTTTCTTTCGACAAGGTGGCGTTTGAAGGACCGAAATTATCGAAGTAGCTGGTTGTTAAACTGTACCTGCCACTGTTAATAATGGCATTTCCGAGAGTAACTACCTGTTGCATATCGGCATCGGCAAACGTAGGCGATTGCCTGTTCAAAAATGCGCCTTTGTTCAGCAATACCTTCATCAATAAAAAGCGGGCGGCATCGGGGCTGGCCCTGTATGGCACATTAGCATCGGGCAGTTGAGAAATAATACTGTTTAATACAGTGGTTAATGTATCTATAGCTGCGGCTGGCTGCATTACCGGAGCAGGGCCTATTGCATTGTATTCTGCCACCTGCCTGTAGGGAACCTGACCGAACAAATCGAGAAAATAAAACTGGGCCAGTGAGCGAAGGAACAAGGCTTCGGCCCGTTGGGTTGCACTTGGGTTAAATGCCAGGGTAGTAATGGCGCCACTTTCGAG
>Ga0114129_10012432_pt1 | contig 12118 bp, 12 predicted proteins | sample RhiMetdeltSRZDD1_FD_80071 | JGI IMG/M metagenome (GOLD analysis project Ga0114129, IMG submission 80071) | Populus rhizosphere microbial communities from Tennessee, USA - Rhizosphere MetaG P. deltoides SRZDD1 (version 2) (version 2) | ecosystem: Host-associated > Plants > Roots > Rhizosphere >...
TACAAGCGGCTCAATAACAACTACCTTCGCGCGACGGTCATCATCTACGACCCTATCTACATGGCCGAGCCGTACGTCCGCACGTCGTTGATCTGGGTGCTGGATCCAAACCTGATCCTTCCGCCGTATCCGTGCGAAGAGGCCACCGAGAGCGTCGTCGAGCACGGCGCCGTGCCTCACTATCTCCCGGGCAAGAACCTGTTGCCGGCGCAGAATCGGAATGAAAACGACGAGTTCGGGACCCCATACGAGGCGCGTCTCGGCGGACCGGAGACGATGTATCCCGACTACATCAAGAAAATGCAGCCGTTTCCGAGGCCGAACGTGAAGAAAGGCGCCCCAGCGGAGCGTGGACAGTGAGAACCAGCAGGGGGAAGGGGGAAGGGGGAAGGGGGAAGAGGTGGATGGGCTGTAGGCCGAAGGCAGCAGGTCGCAGCAGGCAACAGTTCAGAGGTAAGGGGTTGCAAGCTTTGTTGCCAATCGTTGCACTCCTGGTGTTCGCCCCTATGCCTCATGTCCATACGCAGACGGCGCAGTCGCCAGCTCGACCCGCGTGGGCGTGGAAGCCTGCGCTGCCGCCGGCGAACGACGGGCAGGTGCACATCCTGCCGGTGCGCGGGCGGGTGTCGATGCTCGTCGGCGCCGGAGGCAACATCACCGTGTCATCTGGCAGCGACGGAGTGCTGGTGGTGGACACCGGCACCGTGTCGATGAGCGACAAAGTGCTCGCCGCCATCAAGTCGATCTCACCACGCGGCGTCATCCGCTTCGTCGTCAACACGGACGAGCGGGATGACTTCACCGGTGGCAACGAAAAGATTGCGCTCGCGGGCAACACGATCCGTTTTCGTGTTGCCACCGATCCGCGCGTGTCCGATGCCCTCGCCAAGGATCGCGCGTCGATCATCTCGTTCGTGTCGGTGCTCGAACGGATGTCGGCCCCAACTGGCCAGAAGTCCAAGCATCCAGAGGACGCGTGGCCCGACGACACCTACTCGAGCGCGCAGAAGAAGCTGTACTTCAACGACGAGCCCGTGCTCATCATGCACGTTCCCTCGACGACCGACGGCAACAGCATCGTCCACTTCCGCCTCGACGACGTTATCAGCGCCGGCGATCTCGTCGACATGACGAGTTATCCCTACATCGATGTCAAGGCCGGCGGCAGCATCAACCAGGTGCTTGAAGGTCTCAATCGACTGCTCGAGATTACCGTGCCGGATACCAAGACCGAATTCGGCACGCTTGTGATTCCCGGGCGCGGTCGACTCATCGACCAGTCCGACGTCGCGTATTACCGCGAGATGATCGGCATCATCCGCGACCGCATCCAGGACGGCATCAAGCGCGGCCTGACGCTGGCGCAGATCAAGGCGGAGAAGCCAACGCTCGACTACGATCCGCGATTCGGTCACGTGACGGGACCGTGGACGACGGGCATGTTCATCGAAGCGGCGTACAGAAGTCTCGGAGGCAAATAGGCATGAAACGCAGCGCACTTATCGTGATTGGGGTGCTCATCGTCATCGCCGGCGCAGGCCGCGCCTTCGCCCATCATTCGTTTACGGCAGCGTACGAAGCGGGCAAGCGCGTCGAAGTTGAAGGCGTCGTCAAGGAATTCATCTGGCGCAATCCCCACTCGTCCGTGCGGATTGAGGTGATGAAGGACGGCAAGCCGGAGATCTGGAGCCTGGAGTGGGGGTCGAGCACGCAGCTCTCCGCTGCCAAGTATCCGGTCACGCGGACGACGCTGAAGTTCGGCGATCGCATCATTGCTGCAGGGGAGCCGGGGCGCGATCCCGAAGCGCATCGCATCCGTATCTTTTCGATCAAGCGGCCGGTTGACGGCTGGGAATGGCAGGGAGTCGTCGAGTGATTTGGCGTCTTCGGGTCGCTCGAATTGTACGGTGGGGTCTGGCTTTAGCCAGACCTGTGATCGTCGCACTCGCACTTGGCGGAATCGTGTTCGCGCAAGGTCGCGGTGGCGGCGGGCAACCGCAGCAGACAGGCCGGGCTGGGGCGATCAAGGATTTGACCGGTTACTGGGTATCTGTCGTCGCCGAACACTGGCATCTCCGCATGATGGTGCCGCCGAAGGGCGATGTGACGATGTTGCCGGTGAATGCGGAAGGGCGGCGCATCACGAACATGTGGGACCCGGCGAAGGATGAAGCCGCGGGTGAAGCCTGTCGATCGTACGGTGCGCCGACCATCATGCGCGTGCCCGGTCGGCTCCACATCACATGGGTCGACGACAGCACGCTGAAGATCGATACCGACGCCGGCACGCAGACGCGACTGCTGCATTTCGGCGGTAGCCCTGCGCCAGCGGGTCAGGCGCCGAGCTGGCAGGGATATTCGGTGGCGACCTGGCGCCGTCCCGTACGGATGGATCAGCAGGGCAACAAGAACGCCGGCGATCTTCGCGTCGTCACGACGCGCCTGCGGTCCGGATATCTGCGGAAAAACGGCGTCCCCTACAGCGAGAACGCGACCGTCGAGGAATTCTTCGATGCCTTCGCGGAACCGAATGGCGACACCTGGCTCGTGATCGACACCATCGTCACCGATCCCACGTTTCTGACCCAGCCCTACGTCAACAGCGTCGCATTCAAGAAGCAGCGCGATGCATCAGGCTGGGACCCGACTCCCTGCAGAGTCGATCAACCGCGATAGAGTGCACGCACACGTGGACGAAGTGGACGTAGAGGCGGACCTTTAGGTCCGCCTTGGCTGAGGCGCTCGGTGGCGCATTCCCTCGCGGCTCCAAGCTCGACGCCGCGGCAAAACGCTGGCGCCGGCTCGTCATCCACAGCCTCGTGAGCGAAGATGCACCTTTCGATGCTCGACGGACTGCGCCTGTGAAGCCGCCGCCGCGTTTTGTCGTCTGACGCTTTCGCGGCGCTCGCAGTCGCCGCTCGCAAATGCGCGACCGACCGCTTCGTCGTGTTGCCAGGCGTTCCGGTCGAGCAGAATCGCGCAGCCTCCGTCACAACGTGAAGGCAGATTTCCGTCGAAATGCTCGCGGTTCATGCGGTCGACGAACGCGGGATTGGACATCGTCGTCTCTTCAGTTCGGACCCTGTCGCTCGTGCGCCATACGAATACGAGTGCGATGAGGGCGGGTATTGATTTATTTCGTGACGCGCTCCCAGATGAACAGGGTCTCCATCACCGGCTTGGTGAGTTCGGCGGCATCGACTCGTAACGTCAAGCGGTCTGGACCCTGAAACGAATACCACCGCCGGGTCGCGTTGCCGACGATGTTCGGGTTTTGGTTGATGATGTAGCGGCGGTCCATGAAACCTTCCGTCGCGTGGATCTCCAGCGTCGCGCAGTAGGCGTTGATACCCCTGAGCGCCGTCAGCCCTTCTTCCGGGGTCGGTGCGCCCTCAGATTTCCACGTGGGCCGATTTGGATTCATGCTCAGAAAGCACATGTGACTGGCGGCCGCGTCAAAGAATGCGTAGCCGATGTTGGTGACCCCGTTCGCCCCCTGTCTTGTGGTGCCGTCAGCGAGCCGCTGAGGGTTCGATACCAGCCGCCACATGCCGGAGAGTTGCCGGGCAACGGCATCGGTGGACTGAGCCCGGGGCCCGCTGCTGAGCGGAATCGCTGCGAGAAGCACGAACCACACGATTTCTTTTCATCTGTCGCCCTTTCTCTGAATGCCAACTCCAGCCTGCCCAACCTGCCGACAGTACGCCCCTAAAGTGAAGATTTTCCGCCGCATGATAGTCGAGTATTCAGCGCTCTTGCGTTATGCTGCGACCGTTCTTTCAAAAGGAGAGCGTGATGCCGAAGGCCTCCTGGCAAGTCATGTTCAGCGCGGTGGCAGTGAGCGTGAGTGCGTTCGCTCTTGGTGGTGTCCGCATCGTCAGCGGCCACGATGGGATCCTGACCGCGCTCGCGCGAGAAGGAGCGTCCACGGTCTCAGCCAGGGCGTTGGTGATGGCACCGAGCGTCATGCCGCTGGGACTGCCCGACCCGAAGGTGGCGAAGGCCGTCCTGAGCGCGTCGCTCCTCCATCATCACCCGCAGTGGATTGACGTGCCGATGGGTGCCTCCATGATCCGCACGTTCGTCATCTATCCGGATCTCTCCGGCGAGCTGCCGGTCGCGGTAGTAACGGATCAGAACCAGGCGATGAGCGATTGGGCGCGCGCGGTCGGAACGGAAGTGGTCGATCAGGGTTTCATCGCGGTTGTCCCTGACGTGTTGTCCGGCGTCGGACCAAATGGAGGAGGCACCGACGCGTTCGCCGGTCGTGAGGCTGTCGCTCAGGCGCTGACCAGATTGGGGGCAAGTGAAATCGAGCGCCGCACGAAAGCTGTGCGCGACTATTTCGCCGGCCAGCCGGGATCGAACGGTGACACCGTGGTCATATCCTTCAATTGGGGAGAAGGCCGCATCGATACGTCGATCAGCACACCAACGCAGCACCGCGTTGTCCGATTCGACGTGACTGAGCACGCCTGGCACAACACGCTGGCGCTGTTGACGAACATGGCCCCGCTCGGGGCGACCGCGCCTCAGGCTGAGACAGCGGGTATGCCCAAGCCTAAAGACGATGCGGCGTTGACGGCGTCGGCGGCCCGCCAACGTGTGGCACAACAGGAAATCGCCAAGCGAGACGACATCCCACCGGGCAATCTGAATGGGCCCGGGAAAATTGCCGACCAATCGCCGCGCCATGGTCGCTGGATAGATATTCCCGCGACGCTCTCGACAGGCCCCGTGATGATGCGAACGTGGGTGGTCGAACCGCTCGGCAATGACCGAGCTGGCGTCGTGGTGGTCATTCATCCCGGCCCTGGAATGGATATCGGTGGCACCCCGAAGAAGGGTGGAGGCGCAGACTGGATGCGTGCCCTGGCCGACAAACTGGCCCTTCAAGGCTTCATCGTCGTCATGCCTGACTTGGCTTCGGGGATGGGACCCGGCGGAGGGAACTTCGATTCGTTTCAGTATTCGGACGATCTCGCCAAAGCGCTCGGAAGCCGTTCGGCCGCTGACAAGATGCAGTTGGTCAGAACGGCTCGTGACTACGCGCTCAAACTTCCACGAACCAATGGCAAGAGCGGCGTCACCGGCTTTTGCAACGGCGGCGGCATGGCGTGGGAGAGCACGGCCGCGATCGCCGGCTTCAATGCCGCTGTCAGCTTTTATGGCGCGCCGCCAGACGCCGCCACGATGGCCAAGATCCAGTCGCCGGTCCTTGCCTTTGCCGGCGATGACGATCCGGGGCTCGCACCGAGAGTATCTGGCGCCGCACCGGACATGCAGCGAATGGGAAAGACCTTCGAGTTCAAGATCTATCCCAACGTGACACACGCCTTCCTGCATCAGCAGACGCTCGGTGAAAATGCCGTCGCGACCCTGGACTCCTGGACCAAGGCCATGGCCTTTTTCAAACGCTATCTGAGTTGAAGGTCGGAATGCACGACCGAGCGGCGAACGCAGGGCGGACCTAAAGGTCCGCCTCTACGTCCATCCTCACGGCGTGAGGCGCGTGCCGTCTTTTGGGGACAGCTGTCCACAGCAGCATCGATCGATCACGTCCGCGGCTCGGCCAGCCGATGACCGTCAGCGTCAGGCCAGGGCCAGAATGCCCCGCGTCATTTCGCGGCGCCCTCGGACTTCCCGCGAACGACCGGGTGTAGCGTGCCCAGCCCGCCGTCGTTGCACGCAAGGCCCGGCGCCGCGCCTGGCAATCCCTGTCGCTCGATCCATCCGCAGCAGTAGCGGCCGCATGAGGCCGGAGGTGTGTAGAGATTCCTGATCTTCTTGCGGTACTCGGGATAGAGCGACTCCGCATATCCGAGCGCCGCTTCCTTCGGCAGGTTATAGGTGCGGATCATGAAGTCCGCTTCGGGATTCTGGCCCGGCAGGTAGTGCGGCACGATGCCGGTGTCCTCGAGCCGGGGAATCTCACTGGCGGTGTTGCAGTTGGTTTCGACGTAGTTGCCGGGCGTCGCACGTGGATCGAGCTGCCAGACGCGGCTGACGACGTGCGGCTCGGTGAGATAGACGGGATCTTCCTGAATCGTGACGATGGTGAGCAGGTTTTCGTGACGGGTGATGTGCGTCGTGTAGGTGCTCTGATCACTGCCCGGGATGCCATTGCCCCGGCGGATCCACGCGGTCTTCACGTGCGTCGTCCGCGCGGTGAGCGTGTCGCCTTCCCATTTGCCCGTCGTGAAGCCGGCGCCGGTTGCCAGTGAATTCGGCGAGGGTTCGGGTCGGCCATCCATCCAAATCGTCACGGTGTCGCGAAGGTAGTCGCCCCCGAGCTTCCATGCCATCACCTGACCGTCACGATCTTCTTCAGCCCAGATCGATATTCCGCGCGGCCTGTACTGCATCACCCACGGCGCCTGTGGCAGGCACTGACGCTCGAGGGTCGACGGCAGATTCGACGTGTAAAGCAGCGCCTTGGCCCGCGCTTCGTCGTTCATCGGCATGCCGGTGAAATCGCCCAGGTCGGAGCCCGGCCCGCGCTCGATGTAGTCCTCATAGAGGCGGGGTGCCCACGAACCGGTGAGATCGACCTGTGCAGACGCGGGCAGGCTGACCAGCAGAAGACCGAGCGCAAGCGGAGCGATTCGAGAGATTTCTCGTCCCATCGTCAGAAGGTCTCCTTCCCGAACGGTGGAATCTTTCGCGTGGCGGCCAGGGTCGCGCAGCATATATCATTTCCGAACGGGTCCGGGCAATCGTCCGGAGGCCGTGCGCGATAGTTCGCCGGCCCGAAACCGCTGGAGGATCGTTGGTATGAAGCGCTATCTCGTCGCGCCGTTTGCCCTGCTGGTCATCGGCGCGGCGGCCCAGACGTTCGCGCACCATTCGTTCGCGGCGACGTACATCGAGAACCAGAGCGTCACCATCGAGGGCGAGCTCGTGCAGTTCGTGCTCCGGAACCCGCATTCGTTTGTGGATGTGGATGTCACGGACAAGGACGGGTCGAAGACCCGATACGTGGTCGAGTGGGCGGCGCCTGCGCAGCTGGCGGGAAAGGTCGATCGCGACACCTTGAAGCCCGGCGATCACGTCATCATCACCGGAAGTCCAGGGCGGAACACCGAAGACCATCGCGTCCGCCTGCTCACGTTCCGCCGTCCGAAGGACGCGAATCACGCCACGGAATGGAGCTGGGGTCTGCTACCGGACGAGACCTTCAAGTAAGAGCGAGATAGGCGGGATGGACGGGAGCCCGTCCAGCCCTTCCAGCCCGTTCAAAACGCAGGTAGAATCGCGCGGCCAGATCTGTCCGGATAACCCTCGGCAGGAGTCGAAGATGTTACGCCGCGCGCCCCTCATTGCCACCCTCATGATGCTGTGGTCCCACTCGGCCTTCGCACAGGTCGATTTTCAGGGCGTCTGGCGCCCGCTACCGCGGAACCAGGACGGCAGCGGGATGACGGGCGACGTCGCTGGCGTTCCAGTCAGCGATGCCGCACGCTGGCGTTTACAGAGCTGGTCGCCCGAGGACTTCGATGTCACCGAATGGGCATGCCGGCCGCATGCATGGGACTACTCGCTCGAAGGTCCGCTTTCCGCGCTGCGGATCTGGGCCGATATCGACCAGGCAACGCAGAAGGTCATTGCCTATCACGGCCATCTGAATCAGCAGGAGCAGGAGACCACCATCTGGATGGACGGGCGGCCGCGTCCGCCCGCAAACGCGCTTCATACGTGGAGCGGCTTCTCGACCGGCGAGTGGGATGGTGACGTGCTCGTCGTCACGACGACGCACCTCAAGGAAGCCTATTTGCGGCGTTCGGGCCTGATGCACAGCGATCAGGCAACGATTCGTACTCGATACCGCCGCATGGGCGACTACCTGCAGACAACCTCCATCATCTACGACCCGGTGATGATGACGGAGCCGTATGTGCGCAGCACGATGATGTGGGTGCTCGATCCGGCGTTGCCGATGTCGCCGTATCCATGTGAGGAGGCGACGGAGACAGCGCTCGCGCGCGGACACGTCCCGCACTTCCTCCCCGGCAAGAGCCCGCTTCCCGGTCTGAATAAGGACCTCACGGATCGATTTGGCACGCCGTACGAGCCGCGGCTCGGCGGTGCGCAGACGATGTATCCGGAATACATCGCGAAGATGAAGACGATGCCCAAGCCGGCGAAAGTGGCAACAGGTGTTGGGGAAGGTGGCAACTGAACATGCCAGGGGGAAGGGGGAAGGGGGAAGGGGTCAGGGCAGCGATGGCCACGGCCGCTGCCGTGGTGCTGGTGTGCGGGTCGATCGCGTATGCGCAAGGACGCGCGGGTGGATCGGGGCGCGGCGGTCAGGCGCCCGCGCGCGCGCAGACTGCGTGGCCCCCGAAACTCGAGGTCCCGGCTCCGGGCGAGGTCGAGATTCTGCCCGTGCAGGGCAACGTCTACATGATTGCCGGCGCCGGTGGGAACATCACCGTGCAGGCCGGCGAGCAGGGCGTGATGCTGGTGGACACTGGCACGGCGACGATGAGCGACAAAGTGATAGCAGCGGTGCAGTCGCTGGCCAAAGGGCGTCCACTTCGCTACATCATCAACACGAGCCATCGTGACGAGTACACCGGTGGCAACGAGAAGATTGCGCCGATAGGTGAAATCGTTCCGTTCCGCGAGCCGGACTACACGGCCGGACCCCAGGGCGCTATCGATACGCACCGCGCCTCTGTCGTCTCGACCCTGGCGGTGCTGAACCGGATGTCGGCTCCAACAGGCGCGACAGCGGCCCGGGCCGAGGGCGCGTGGCCGGACAACACGTTCACCACGCCGTGGAAACGGCTGTATTTCAACGACGAGCCGGTCATCATTACCAAAGTGCCCGGCACGACCGACGGCAACAGCGTCGTCCTGTTTCGAAAGTCCGACGTCGTCAGCTCGGGCGATCTGTTCGACCTGACCGGCTATCCCATGATCGACCTTAGGGCTGGCGGCGGGATCAATGCTGAAGTGGATGCATTGAACAAGCTCATCGAGTTTGCCGTCCCTAGCAATAATGCCGAAGGGGGAACCAAGGTCGTCCCGGCCCACGGGCGCATTTCCGACCACGCTGACGTGGTCTATTACCGCGACATGATTACGATCGTCCGGGACCGGATTCAGGACATGATCAAGAACGGCATGACGCTGGCGCAGGTCAAGGCGGCCAGGCCGACGCGTGATTACGACGCGCGATACGGGAAAATGACCGGTCCATGGACGACCGATATGTTTGTTGAGGCGGCATATAACAGTATTAAGAAGTAGTGAAGGCGGACCTTCATTTCCGCCTGAATACAAGGAGACGCTTCATGAAACGCACGGTTGTGATGCTGATCGCCGGCTTGGCGCTGCTCTCCGGCGGCCGCCAGGTGTTCGCGCATCACTCGTTTTCCGCGGAATACGACTCCTCGCAGAAGGTTGAAATCCAGGGCGTGGTCACCGAGTTCGTCTGGCGCAATCCGCACTCCTTCATGAAGATTGACGTTGCAGACAAAGACGGAACGACGAAGAGCTGGACGCTCGAGTGGGGTTCGGTGAGCCAGCTGTCGCAGTATTCGATCACCCGTACGTCGCTGAAGCCCGGCGACAAAATCGTCGTGACCGGTCAGCCGGCGCGCGATGCCGCAGCGCCGCGTGTCCTCATCGAAACGTTGAAACGGCCGGCGGACGGCTGGGAGTGGAAGGGCCGGGTTCAGTAGGTGATCTTGGGCAACCCCAATTTGGCCTGCCACAGACCGCGCAGATCCGTGCGCATGCGGCGCGGACCCTTTGGGTCCGCGATCCTTTTTTCTATTCTGATCGCTGCGGTCGTCGTCACCACACCTGGCGCTCAGGGTCGTGGTGGCGCCGCACGTGGCGGAGGCCCTCCCGCAGCCGCTCGCGCAAGCGCACCGAAAGATTTCACCGGCTACTGGGTGGCCGTCGTGACCGAACACTGGCATCTGCGGATGTTGATGCCGCCGAAAAACGACTTTTCGATGCTGCCGGTCAATGCTGAAGCGCGGCGGCTTGCCGGCACGTGGACGCCCGCGCAGGACACCGGCGGAAACGAATGCCGCTCGTACGGCGCCGCTTCTGTCATGCGCATTCCGGGGCGGCTGCACATCAACTGGGCCGACGACAACACGCTGCAGATCGACACCGACTCCGGCACACAAACGCGGATGCTGCATTTTGGCGGTTCGGTTCCGGCTGATTTCCAGGCTACATGGCAGGGCTACTCGAACGCGTACTGGGCGGGTGTGAACATGGGGCGCGCCGGTCGCACGCCCGGGCCGAACGGCAATCTCGGCGTCGTCACGACGAAGATGAAGGCCGGCTACCTGCGCAAGAACGGCGTCCCCTACAGCGAGAACACGACGCTGCAAGAGTACTTCGACACCTTCACCGAGCCCGAAGGCACTTCATGGTTGGTCGTCACATCGATCATCACGGATCCGGCGTACCTGACAGGTCCGTACGCGACGACAAATCACTTCAAGAAGATTCCCGACATGCAGGGCTGGGATCCGACGCCTTGCCGCGCCGATCAGCCGCGGTAGCGCATACACAAACTCATCCAATCGACATACGAACGTAGAGTCGGATCTTTCAGTCTGCACGGATTCGCGCTCGCTCGGTGTTGTATTCACGAACGCCAGTCGTATACTCCGCCCTGAGTCACTCGCTGTATTTGCGGAGGCCTCGTATGCGTCGCGTGTTACTCATCGCGTTCGTGGCATTTGCGATCAACATCGGCACGAGGGGTTCGGCCACAGCCAGTGAAATCCTTTTCCTGGCGCCGCAGTTTCCGTGTGGCGGAACACCCGGAACAGTCCTCACGTGCTTTCCCGGTGGGTTCGGGTTTCCAATCGAATGGGGGGGGCCGAACTATGTTCCCATTCAGCTACCAGCGAACTCACTGATCGAGGAGATCGATTTGTGGGGGGAAGCGACGCGAGCGGTGGGGATTTGGGATCGCACAACTCTGCCGCCGCCCTTTCCGCCTGTCGTCATTCCGCGTCACGAATTGGCGGCGATTGCGCCCGGTTCGATCGACGTGACGACAACGCTGTTCGGTATCGATGGCATCAATGGCGCGGGGTATTTCTTTTACCAGGGAATGTTACATAACCCGATTTTTCTCCAAAATGAAGGGCTGTATTACGTCGGGGTCGGCGGGTTTGGGATGGTGGGCGGTTCAGGTGTGGTCTGGCACACTTCAGGCTTCGCGACAGATGTCGACCCGCTCACGCTCTCGTCAACAATTCCCGGAGTGGCGATTCAAGTCGTCGGGCAGGTCGTCCCCGAACCATCAACCGTCGTGCTTCTCGGCCTGGGCATGATGCTTCTATGCCTGCGTCGCGTTGACATGCTCCATTTGCCGCGGCGGTACTGCGAAATGAGGAGAAGGCGATAGCCCTGAGGGTCCTCAACGCGGTGAGAGGTCGAATTCATCCTTGGGAAAGAGGTCGGTGTTCACGTCGGCCAGCTGCTGGCGCGGATACGCGGGCGTGTACAGTGTTGGCGCATCAAGATACGTCGCGAGCAGCTTCCTGATATCGATGCCCGCCCGGCCGAAGTATTGTCGCGTCGCGGCATCATCGAGGCGTGCGTCGATCGCCGCTCGATCGACCTGAATCGGATCGTTGCTGCCGATGAGAATGCCGGGCATCCCGACCACATACGGAAATACCCGGATGAACGTGTTGTAGACACGCTGCGTCGGCGCCCACGTCGCCGCGAGTCCGTTCGGCGCGAGATGTTCGCGAACGAGCGCGAAGTACGTGTCCGAGTACAGCGTTCCAGAGTATGCGCTGCCCGGCCGCAGCGCATCGGCCTCGATGATGTCGTAGACGCCGCCCCGCCGAAGGTGAATGCGCCCGTCGCCGAAGACCTGCTCGATTCGTCCGTCCTCAACCAGATTGAGCAGACCGCCGTACGGAAAACGCCGCCGCAGTTCGGTGAGCGTGGTGAGCTCACCCCGGATGATTTCCACGCACGTCACGCGCGCGATCTCACGGCGGCCGGCGACCGCATGAACCGTATCGCCCGACCCTAAGCCGATGACGGCAGCCGTTCGCGGGGAAGGGTGGATGAACGCCGGCAGGGCCCCGAGCGCGGTATGCACCTCGCCGTACGGCATCGA
>Ga0114129_10012433_pt1 | contig 12118 bp, 8 predicted proteins | sample RhiMetdeltSRZDD1_FD_80071 | JGI IMG/M metagenome (GOLD analysis project Ga0114129, IMG submission 80071) | Populus rhizosphere microbial communities from Tennessee, USA - Rhizosphere MetaG P. deltoides SRZDD1 (version 2) (version 2) | ecosystem: Host-associated > Plants > Roots > Rhizosphere >...
ACCCAAGCACCGCGTCCCTCCGAGCTGTGCCGCGAGCGCCAGGCCGCCCCCCGCATCGCCTGGCACGAGTGTTCCGTCACGCAGGACGAGCCACCAGCAGTCCTGCCGCTCTTGCTCGGGCACGTTGGCGAGCAACGATGCGGCCGCATCGTCCGCGAGTGGCAAAAGTGCCAACTCGTGCGACCGATCCAATCTCGCGACGCCACGCGCCGCGAATCGGCAAAGCCTTCAGGTTCCCGAATAGAGGAGAACCGGGCGTGGAAGAAAGGCGTCGTTCTTCGGCGTCGTCATGGATTTCAGACTCCCGGCCGCGGAACCGTCGTGGGTTCTCGCCCGTCCTCGCGGAAGACGCGGGTCGTCGCGACCCAGGGAGTCGCTGCAACGAGCAAACCGCTCACGGCAGTGAGCGCGGCCACGACTGCGATCGCTGTTCCCGCACTCGCGGCGTCCGCGACGACACCCGCGAGGAGGGCACCGAGCGCGAAGCCGGCATCTCGCCAGAAGCGATAGACACCGACGGATGGGGCGCGATCGCGCGGCTGCACGGCATCCGACACCGCGGCGATGAGTGTCGGATAGACGAGCGCGGTCCCGATGCCGAGCAGCGCGGCAGCTGCGACCGCAGGCCCGAACGACCCGCCGCCGAGCACGAGCACGGCCAGCCCCGCAGACTGCACGAGCATCCCGAGCACGATCAATGGCTTACGGCCCGTGTGATCGGACAGCCAGCCCGTGACGAGCTGGCCGGCGCCCCAGAGCGCCGGGTAGACGGCTGCGACGATTCCGATCTCGCGTGCGCTCGCTCCGTTGGCCGCGAGATAGAGCGGCGCGAGGCCCCAGGCGAGCGCGTCGTTGAGGTTGTTCACGAGACCCGCCTGCGAGCACGTGCGGAGCACTGGATGCCGAAGCGTGCCGCGGACGAGAGCCTGCCGCAGGGAGATCGCCCGTCCGTCCCGGCCGTGATCGCGCTGCTCTTGGGCGACGTGCGCACCCGTGTCGCGCACGAAGAGGATCGAGACCAGAGTGCCCGTGAGCGCAATCGCGAGCGCACCAACCCAGATGACGGTCAACGGCGCGTACGTCGCAGCCAGGGCCCCCGTCAGGAACGCCGTGACAGCGACTCCCAAGTAGCCGGCTGCCTCGTTCAGCCCCAGAGCGAGCCCTCGCCGTGACGGCCCGGCGAGGTCGATCTTCATGACGACTGTCATCGACCAGGCGAGACCCTGATTGATGCCGAGCAGGATGTTCGCCGCGACGATCCAGCCCCAGCTCGGAGCGAGCGCGATCAGCACGGGCACGGGGAGCGCGACGAGCCAGCCGATGACGAGTAACCGCTTGCGCCCGACTTTGTCGGCGAGTGCGCCCGCACCGAGGTTCGTGAACGCCTTCGCGACCCCGAACGCGACGACGAAGGAGAGGATTGCGGCACGAGAGACGAGCCCAAACTCCTCCTCTCCGACGAGCGGCAGCACACTCCGCTCCAGACCGACCATTGCCCCGACGAGCGCGTTGAGGCCGACGAGGAGCGAGAACTGCGCCGCGTTCGCCCGGAGTCCGAGGCGAACGGAGGTCATGCGGTGCTGAGCGCTTCGCCTCGCCGGTTGGCCGCCACGATCTCCGCCTGATCAGCGGGCGGCGGCGGAGCATCGGCCACGAGCGCGTCGGCGAACGACTCCGGATCGCTGTACTGGAGCATCGAGTTGTGAGAGCGCTCGAAGCCGATCGAGCTGAACGGGTTGCCGGAAAGTCCGCGACCGCACACCGATCCGCCGTAGTGGCTCGGATACACGACGATGTGATCCGGCAGCGCCAGGAGCTTCCCGAGCGACGCGTGCAGGATGCGTGCCTGACCGCGTGGATCGCCCGCGACGTGGAGATCCGGCCGGCCGACGTCGCCGATCAGGAGCGAGTCGCCCGTGAAGACGAGCCACGGCTCATCGGAGCCGCGCCGCAGATCGGCGACGACGAACGCGTTGTGCGCCGGTGCATGACCCGGCGTCGCGAGCGCCGTCACGATGGTGTTGCCGAGCTCGATGCGCCTGCCGTCCTCGAGTGGGACATGCGGATAGTCCACCCCGGCGTTCTCGGGGAGATAGGCCGTTGCATCGGTTCGTGCGACCAGCGGGGGAAGTCCCGAGATGTGATCGGCCTGAACGTGGGTCTCGAAGACCGCGACGATCGGCGCACCCGCGCGTTCAGCCGCTTCGACGTAGCTGTGGACGAGATCGATGTGCGGATCCACGACCGCGAGCGTGGAATGGGACATACACCCGAACAGGTAGCTCGCACACGAGCCCGCGTCGTTCAGGAAAGGTCGGAACAACATGACTTCTCCTCTCAGGCGGCCGTCTCGACGGGAAGGCCGGCGCGTTGCCACTCGGGAAAGCCCACATCGAGCCGGCGCGCCTCAAGTCCTCGCGCGCGCAGGAGCCGCACTGCGTCGTCGGCGTAAACGCAATAGGGGCCGCGACAGTAGGCGACGATTTCACGCCGACGCGGAAGGCGTGACGCAAGCTCGTCCAGGGATGGGATCGGAGCGGATTGAGCACCAGCGATGTGGCCCGCCCGAAACTCGGACTCGGGGCGAACGTCGAGGACGACGGCGTTTCCGCGAGCCAGGCGATCGACGAGTTCGGCTGCCGTGACCTGCTCGACCTCCTCCCGCTCGCCGAGATATTCCTCGGCGAGGATGCTCACCTCCGCGACATGTCGCGAGGCGACATCGCGTACGGCCGCCCAGAGCTCTGCCACGCGGTCGCTCGCCAAGCTGTAGTAGATCCGGCGGCCGTCACGTCGCGACCGGGCGAGACCGCTCGTCGCGAGAAGCCGGAGGTGGTGGGAAGTAGCCGCGGCGCTCTGGCCAGTTTCGTGCGCAACCTCCTCTACGGAGCGCTCGCTCTGGGCAAGGAGATCGACGATCTCGGCACGCCGGCCGCTCGCCAGTGCGCTCGCAACGGATGCGAATGCGTCGAAGAGCGCGGCCTTCGCGTCCAGGTCATGCATATATTCAAATTATCGTTTGAAGGTAAGAGCGTCAAGAGTTCTTGCGGAACTACGACTCGACCGCCAGCTCGATGGCGTCCTCGAGGGTCATATTCCGGCCCGCTTCCCAGGCCTCGGCGAAAGATGCGCTGTCGAGCTGCGCCCGCACGGCCGCCGTCGCATCCTCGACCTCTTGCGCCATCCACGACTCGAGAGAGAGGCCGATCTCTTCGAACACGGCGATGCCGCGGGATATGAGCCGAGCAGCCACCTCTGGGTTCCCTTCACGGATATGGATCCCCGCGAACCGGACGAGATCCATCGCGACAAACGGGACGTTCCCGAGCTCACGGTCAATGCGGAACGACTCTACGAGGAGCTCCCGCGCATCACCGAGTCGACCTTCGTTCGCGGCCTTCTCGGACAGCGCTCCGAGCGATCGCGCCTCGATCCGACGGTGGCCGTGGGCGCGCGAGTCTTGCAGATTCTCCTCAGTCAGTAACCAGAAACGGTCTTCATCGCCGAGTTCTTCGTACACCCACGCGCGCGTGCGGTTGGCGGGGATCGCGACGTCCCAGGCTCCGAGGTCACGAAGGATCGGGATGGCGTCGTCGAGAATTGGGAGCGCTTCCGACCATCGCGCCTCCTCAGTCAGGAGCCACGCTTCCTGCATGCTCGCGAGCGCCTCCAGGTACCTATCCCCGAGTGCATCGGCGAGCGAATGCGCCTCGTCGAGGTGCCGCCGACGATTCAGTAAGTCACCGCGGCCGACGACGGCTGCGGAGGCCGCTGCGAGAAGAGCGAGGCAGCGCGCCGACGTCGGCTCGGGGTCCGCAGTCAGCGCATTCTCAAGACGCGTTCGGCCCTCGGCGATGTATCCGCGAGTGAACCAGAAGTCGCGGAGGGAGGCGGTCGCGCGGAGAACCCGTTGCGTCTCTCCGGTCGCGGCGGCGTAGTCCAGGGCCGCACGCACGTTGTCCATCTCGGCGTCCATGCGATCGGCCCAAGTGGCATCCATCACGACGAACGTCCCCTCATCGGCCAAGTCGAGGAAGTACTGCCAATGCCGCCGCCGTAGCTCCTCGGCCTCACCGGACTCTTCGAGTCGCTCCGCCGCGTACTCGCGGATTGTCTCGAGCATCCAGTAGCGAGGACCGAGCTTCGACTCGCGCTTGCGCAGGAGGCTCTTGTCGAGGAGCGACTGCAGCGTGTCCGGGTCGGCCTCGACGATGTCCTCCGCAGCTTCATAGCTGCAGCCGCCGGAGAAGACGGCCAGGCGACTGAAGAGGCGCCGCTCGTCCTCCGAGAGCAGGCCGTACGACCACTCGATGGTGGCTCGCAGCGTCTGCTGGCGCGGATCGGCGTCGCGGTCGCCCTTGAGCAGGTCGAGGCGTTGCGAGAGCTTCTCGAGGAGCTGGTCGGGACTGAAGATCGCGGTGCGGGCGGCGGCGAGCTCGATGGCGAGCGGCAGCTCGTCAAGGCGCAGGCAGAGCTCCCGCACGGACTCGCTTCCAGTGAATGCGGGATCGATAGTTCGTGCGCGGGTGAGGAAAAGCGCCTCGCCGTCCGATTCGGCGAGAGGCGGCACTGGATAGGTCCGCTCGACGCCCACTCGAAGGCGCTCGCGGCTCGTGACCAAGACATCGAGATTGGGGCACGCGGACAGGAGCGCCGCTAGGTCGCGACCTGCCTCCACCACATGCTCGAAGTTGTCGAAGAGGCAGAGCACCGCCTTGTCCGCGATGTGTTCCGCGAGGCCATTCTTCGAGCCGAGCACCTGACCCGCGGTCGCGAGGACGAGGTTCGGGTCGCGAAGCGGTGCGAGCGGGACCCACCAGACGCCATCCGGGTAGGCCTCGGAGGCGAGGCCTGCCGCCTGCAGCGCAAGCCGGGTCTTGCCCGCTCCACCCGGCCCGGTGAGCGTGAGTAGACGCGCGTCGTCTGGGGAGAGGAGCTCGACCACCTCTGCCAGCTCGCGCTCGCGGCCGAGGAAGGGCGTCGCTGGCACGGGCAAGTTCGTCCGGTACAGCGACTTCAAGGCGCGGAAGTCGTGGTCTCCGAGCTGGTAGATGCGCTCGGGGGCGGAAAGATCCTTGAGCCGGTGCTCGCCGAGGTCTCTCAGCGTTGCATCCACGAGCGGTGCCGTCGCGGACGAGAGGAGCACTTGTCCGCCGTGGCCGCACGCCGCGATTCGGGCCGCGCGATGGACGTCTCCGCCAACATAGCCCTCGTCCGTGAGTAGTGGTGTTCCCGTGTGCAGCCCGACGCGAACCGCGATCGGGCCCGGGGCGAGTGCCTCCGTGAATGCCGAGGCAGCACCAAGCGCTCCCGGCGCCCTCGGAAAGGCGAAGAAGAAGGCGTCCCCCTGGGTGTCGACCTCGATTCCGCCCTCGGAGGCGCACGCCTCGCGGATGAGAAGGCGGTGCTCGGCGAGCGCCTCGGCGTAGGCTTCGGCGCCGAGCGAGTGCAGCAGCTTCGTCGACCCCTCCACGTCGGTGAAGAGAAAGGTGACGGTGCCGGAGGGGAGGTCGCTACGCATCGAGCTCCGTCTCTTCGAGCGCGAGTGCGATCGCCTCGTCCGCGGAGCGCGCGCGGCCCCGCTCCCAGGCAGCCTCGAAGGCGGCTTCGCCGAGTGAATCGCGGAGGCTCCCGCGCAGGCGTTCGATGGCGTCGCCGACCCAGCCGGCTCCGCCTCCGATCTCCTCGCGCAGTCGTGCGGCGGCAGCGAGCAAAGCGGCCGCCGCCGCGGGTGCGCTGACGGCCTGAAGCGTGCTGGCCATACCGACCAACACCTCGGCGATGCCTTCGCGATACCCCTCATCGCGGTTCAGGACGAGCGCCTCCCGGAGCATTGCGAGCGCCTCGTTGGTCCGTCCCTCCTTGTTCGCGAGGCCGGCGAGCTGCCAGAGCTGCAGGGCGACCACCCCGTTGTCTCCGCTCGCCCGGGCGCGGACAAGCGTCTCCTCGTGGAGCCGCTTGCCGCCTTCGCGGTCGCCCAGCATCCGCGCGATCCACGCGATCCCGTCACCCGCCAAGAGCACGTAGTGGTCGTCGCCGAGCCGACGGAACGCGTCGCGGCTCGCCTCGAAGAAAGGGAGCGCTCCAGACCAGTCCTCGCGCTCGGTCGCGGCAAAGCCGAGCATGTACACCGCATAGGCCTCGCCCCAGGCATCGCCGAGCTCGTGCGCGAGGTCGCGCGCCTCCTCGGCTCGCTTCTCGGCAGTCTCCGGATCGCCCGTGCTCGAGGCCATGACCGCAGCGCCGTGGAGCGCCCGCATCCGGGCCGAGGTTCCGGCCCGCTCGCGTGCGAGCAGACGCTCCAGTCGGTCACCGCCCTCCAGGGGATAGCCACGCAAGTTCCAGAAGCGGTAGAGGGCGCCCGCTAGCTGGAGCGCCTCTTGGTTTTGGCCGACGGATTCGAGCCAGTCGAGGACGGTTCGAAAGTTGTCGTGGTCCGCCTCCAGGCGATCCAGCCACGGCCTGGGGCTGCCCTTGAGCTCGGGGAAGGCCTCCTCCGCCAGCGCGAGGAAGAAGTCGGCATGGCGCTGGCGGAGTTCGTCCGCCTCTCCCGACGCCTCGAGCCGCTCTGACGCGTACTCACGGATCGTCTCGAGCATCCAGTAGCGGGGGCCCGCAGCGGAGTCGCGCTTGCGCAGGAGGCTCTTGTCCAGGAGCGACTGCAAAGTGTCGGGATCTGCCCCGGCGATCTCCTCGGCTCCGTCGTAGGTGCAGCCGCCAGAAAAGACAGCGAGGCGGGCAAAGAGGCGCTGCTCGTCCTCTGCGAGGAGGTCGTACGACCACTCGATCGTCGCGCGCAAGGTCTGCTGGCGGGGGTCTGCGTCGCGCTCGCCCTTGAGGAGGTCGAGGGGCTGGGAGAGCTTCGCGAGCAGCTGCTCGGGGCTGAAGATCGCCGTGCGGGCGGCGGCGAGCTCGAGCGCGAGCGGGAGTTCGTCGAGGCGCAGGCAGAGCTCCCGCACCGCCTCGCTCGGGGCGAAGGCAGGATCGACAGCGCTGGCGCGCGTGAGGAAGAGTGCCTCTCCATCGCTTTCGGCCAGTGGGGGGACGGGATACGTCTGCTCACCACGAACCCGGAGGCGCTCACGACTCGTGACGAGCACGTCCAGGTTGGGACAGTCGGACAGGAGTGCCGCAAGCTCAGGGCCCGCCTCCACGACCTGCTCGAAGTTGTCGAAGAGGCAGAGCATCGACTTGTCGGTGATGTGCTCGGCAAGACCGTCCGTCGAGCCGAGTGTCTGCCCAGCGGTCGCGAGGACGAGCGCCGGATCGCGCAGTGGCGCAAGCGGGATCCACCAGACGCCGTCGGGATAGGCGTCGGCGGCGAGGCCGGCCGCCTGAAGCGCAAGCCGCGTCTTTCCCGTGCCGCCCGGCCCGGTCAGGGTGAGCAGGCGCCCGTCCTCGGTCGAGAGGAGCTCGACCACGTCGGCCAGCTCGCGCTCCCTGCCGAGGAAGGACGTCGCCGGCACGGGCAGGTTCGTGCGGTAGAGGGACTTCAGCGCAGGAAAGTCGCGCTCTCCCAGCTGGTACACGCGCTCGGGAGCGGACAGATCCTTGAGCCGGTGCTCACCGAGGTCTCGCAGCTCATGCTCGACGAGCTGGGCAGTCGAGGCCGAAACGAGCACCTGCCCGCCGTGCCCGGCCGCGGCGATGCGTGCGGCACGGTGCACGTCTCCGCCGACGTACCCCTCCTCGGCGAGTAGCGGCGTCCCCGTGTGCAGTCCGACCCGGACCTGGATCGGGCCCAAGACGAGCGTCTCGGTGAAGCTACCTGCCGCCGCTATCGCCCCTGGCGCCGTCGGAAAGACGAAGAAGAAGGCGTCGCCCTGGGTGTCCACCTCGATCCCGCCCTCGGCGCTGCACGCCTCCCGGACCACGCGGCGGTGCTCAACGAGCGCCTCCGCGTAGGCCTCGGCGCCAAGCTCGTGCAGGAGCTTTGTCGAGCCCTCGACATCGGTGAAGAGGAAGGTGACGGTGCCGGAGGGGAGGTCGTCGCGCACGCGGCGTGATCATCCGCCGAGATCGGGCTCGCGTCCAGTGCCTACCCCATTCCGCGCGGGTTGCTCGCGTGTCGGGGCCTGCTCCTCGCACTAGCCGCGTGATTGCCTGCTGAGGTTGACCACCGGTTGACCAGTCCTCGCACCACCCGCGAGCGAGTGAGGGCTCGGCTAACGTCGCGCTGTGCCGGGAGGAGCGTCACCGGGCGAGGACCGGATCTTCGCCGCCGAGTTGATCGCCGCGCTCTCGCTCGCCACCGACCTCGCCGTGGGGTTCGATTTCGAGCACGGCTTGCGCAGCACGCTCGTCGCGGCGCGCCTGGCCGAAAGCCTCGGCGTCGACCGGGAGACCGCCGCGCAGACCTACTACGCTTGCCTGCTGCAACAGGTCGGCGCGACGGCAGACCTGCACGTTCGGGCGGAGATCCTGGGCGACACGCAGTCGGCCGTCAAGAACCACCTCATGCCGGTGTGGTACGGGGAGCCGCGCCAGCAGCTCCTCGCGTTGGTGCGTTCGGTGGCGCCCGACGCCCCGCCCTGGGTGCGCGCCGTCGAGATCACGCGCAAGGTTCCGAGGGCCATGCGGGTGATGCCGCAGGCCGACCTAGCCTGTCGCGAGGTGTGCCCGATGTACGTCGAAAGCTTTCGCCTGCCGGCCGCGGTCGGTGCGCTGTTCGAGTACATCGACGAGCGCTGGGACGGTAAGGGTGCGCTGGGTGCCAAGGGCGAGGAGATCCCGCTCGCGATCCGGATCGCCCACGTTGCGCAGGACATCGACGCACAGCGTGTGCTCGGTGGGGCCGAACTTGCGGCTCGGGTCGTCGGCGAGCGAGCCGGCAAAGCCTTCGATCCGGAGATCGCCGCCCGCTTCGTGGACGAGGCGAAGGAGATGCTGGCCGTCGACGACGAGGCGTCGGTGTGGGACCAGACGCTCGCCTCTGAGCCAAACCCCCGGTCCACTCTGGAGGGGGCGGCGATCGATCGCGCTCTGTCGGCCATGGGCAACTTCGCCGATCTCGTCTCCCCCTACCTCGCCGGCCACTCGGCCGGAGTGGCGGAACTCGCGAGCGCCGCCGCGCAGCGGTACGGCCTCGACCCGGCCGGGGTGACTGCAGTGCGGCGCGCGGCGTTCGTCCACGACGTGGGACGGGTCGCGGTCTCGATCCCGATTTGGCACAAGGAGGGTCCGCTCACTGCCGGCGAGTGGGAACGGGTCCGGCTGCACCCCTACTACTCCGAGCGCGTGCTCAGCCGCTCGACATTTCTCGCCGGTCTCGCCCCGGTTGCAACCGCGCACCACGAGCGACTCGACGGGTCGGGCTACCACCGCGGGGCGGTGGCCGCGGCGCTCACACAGCCCGCGCGGATACTTGCGGCGGCCGACGCCTACCACGCGATGACCGAGCCGCGTCCCCACCGAAGGGCGCTGGCGTCCGAGCAAGCCGCAGAGACGTTGAGCCAAGAGGTGCGCGCCGGACGCCTCGACGCCGGAGCGGTCGCCGCTGTGCTTGCTGCCGCTGGCCAGGCCGTCCCCCGAGTCGAGCGGCCCGCCGGTCTGACGGATCGCGAAGCCGAGGTGGTGGGGCTGCTCGCCCGCGGCCTGCAAACCAAGCAGGTCGCGCACGCGCTCGGGATCGCGGTCAAGACGGCCGACACCCACGTCCAGCACGCCTACCGCAAGATCGGAGTTTCGACACGCGCGGCGGCGACGCTGTTCGCGATGCAGCACGGCCTCGTGGCATCGGGAGAACTCCCGATAGACCGCCGCGCCATCCGCTCGTAGCGTCTTCTCATCGTAGGCGAGCGACAGTTGAGGAGGAGACGATGAGCACGAGCCAGGGCGAAGCAACGACAACGGACGACCACGTCGCGCCGCCGGAGGCATGGGACGCCATTGCGGAGGGCTACGACCGGTACGTCGCTCCCCAGGAGGTCGATCTCGCGAACGCGGCGCTCCGCCTCGTCGGGCTCGAACCCGGCGATCGGTTCCTCGACGTGGCGGCCGGGCCGGGCGGGCTCAGCCTGCCCGCCGCCCGCCTGGGGGCAGAGGTGCTCGCGACCGACTGGTCGCCCGCGATGATCGAGCGCTTCGAGGCGCGCGCCCGCGAGGAGGGCCTGAGTAACGTGGAAGGGCGCGTGATGGACTGCCACGCGCTCGATCTCCCGGACTTCAGCTTCGACGTCACCGGATCGCAGTTCGGGGTCATGCTCGTGCCCGATCAGCCACGGGCGCTTCGCGAGATGGTTCGGGTGACGAAGCCCGGCGGTCGAGTGCTCGTCATCGCCTACGGCTCCCCTGCCGAGTTCGAGTCTCTCCAGGTCTTCATCAGCGCGCTGACTGCCGTCGCCCCCGACTTCCCAGGCCTGCCAGACGACCCACCTCCGCTCGAATTCCAGGTGGCCGACTCGGACGTCTTCCGCCAGCGGCTCACCGACGCGGGACTGAAGGACGTCCACGTGGAGCGCACTGCCGAGCGGCCGGTGTTCACCTCGGGGCAGGAAATGTGGGACTGGGTGCTGTACGGCAATCCGATCCCGGGCATCCTCGTCGCAGACCTCAGCACGGACCAGCGAACAGGACTCCGTCAGGCCCTCGACAGCATGATCCGCGAGCGCGCGGGGGCAAACGGCCGAGCCGTACTCGTGAACGCGGTCAACATCGGCATCGGTACGAAGTAGCGCCACCCGGCCCCATTGGACATCCGACGACGTCAGTCCAGGGATCGGCGACCAACCAGCCTCCCCACCCGCCTACGAACGGATCACTCGTGTGGGGCCTGCTCCGGGGCCGGCGGGTCAGCGTTCACTTATGCGCCGTCGCGACGGTGTGCCCGAGCTTCAAGACGAAGCCGCCGCCGTCAGTGTACGGCTGCCACCCGGAGAGGACCTCCCGCTGCAGCTCAGCGCGTCGCTCTTCATCCAGCTGAGCGGCGGCACCCGCGAGTGGTGTGCTGTGCACGTACTGCCAGAGGAAGCTCTCCGGAGCCGGCAGACGAAGCGTCTTCACGCTCGACCGGGCCTCGACGTCCTGGAAGCCGGCGCTGCTGAGGAGGTCGCGAATCTCGCCAGGGTCATGAACTGAGAACACCGCATGCACGAAGCCGGCGGCGTCGGCACCGAGATGACGCGCCAGCGCTTCTTCGAGCACGGCGAAAATCGGCGGCGTCGGTCCCGGGAGGTTGATGAGAGCGCGACCCCCTACCACGAGGACGCGCCGCATCTCCTGAAGTGCCATGGCCTTATCAGGGAAGAACTGGAGGCCCATCTGGCAGAGCGCTACGTCGAATGCGTCATCGGAGAGAGGAAGCGCGTCCGCGCTCGCCTCGTACCACTCGATCGCCGAATCGGGGGCGGCTCCGCGGGCGACCGCCAGCATTCCCGGATTGATGTCGACGCCGACGACCGCTCCATCGGCGCCGACGCGCTCCGCGGCGAGCCGCGTCACCACACCTGTCCCGCAGGCGATGTCCACCACGCGCTCGCCCTGGCGGAGCGCGGCGAGGTCGACGAGCTCGGCCGCCAGCGGCCCCCCGATCGAGGGCACGAAGTACCGCTCGTAGTTCTCCGCTGCGTTACCGCGATACGTTTCGAATGAGATCTGCTGCGCCATTGCCCGCCTCCTTCCGCGGCGATGGTGATCGGCTCCTAGGTGCCGATCGTTTCTCCGCGCTCACCTGAGTATGCGCTCTTGCTCGTCTCGAAATGAGCGGATGACGCGTCGGCCCGAGGTCACCGGGGAGCTCGACGCAGCGGGGGTGTCCTCGGGCTTTGGACTGAGGATGACACGTTGTGAGTGAGCTCCCGCAGTTAGGGCCCTGAATCGCCAACGAGTCACTCGCGCTCGCGGATTCGCTCGATGGTCATTTCGTGCCGCTACGCGACAAGCTCGGAGAACGCGCGGCGGAACACCTCGAGCGGCTGCGCTCCGAGCACCAACACTCGCCGGTCGAGCACGAACGCGGGGACCGCGTTGATGCCGACCGAGTGTGCCTGCTGAGTCGAGCCTTCGACCGCTGCCAGGTAGGTGGCAGGATCGGCGATCACCTGCTCGACGTCGTCGGTGTCCAAGCCAATCGCGGCTGCGAGCCGACGGAGCTCATAGGGCTCGCCGATGTTCGTCGCCT
>Ga0114129_10012434_pt1 | contig 12117 bp, 7 predicted proteins | sample RhiMetdeltSRZDD1_FD_80071 | JGI IMG/M metagenome (GOLD analysis project Ga0114129, IMG submission 80071) | Populus rhizosphere microbial communities from Tennessee, USA - Rhizosphere MetaG P. deltoides SRZDD1 (version 2) (version 2) | ecosystem: Host-associated > Plants > Roots > Rhizosphere >...
CTATCTCGCCAACATGAGCCCCTCCGCCGGCCGCGGCCGGCAGGCGACCGCCACCGGCGTGCCCGCCGGCGGCTTCCCGCCCGGCCCGGTCGTGGCGCGAGGCGGTGCGCCCCAGCCGCCGTTGCCGCCGCGGCCGCTGGGACCGTTTTATCCCGGCGTCGGGGGCAACGCGGGCAACATGTTGTATCCGGCCGGCGTCAAGAACGTTCCCTCCACGCGGTACACGACCGACTACGGCGTGCTCGCGTCGTTCACCAAACCGCCGTACACGACCTTGACCGCCTACGATCTCAACACCGGCGAGATCAAGTGGCAGGTTCCAAACGGCGATCACCTGCCGACCATTCGCGCGGGCGGCCCCTCGAACACGGGTGGCGTCGGCGCGCGGTACGGCATCGTCGTGACGAAGGGCGGCCTCGTCTTTCATGCCGGCAACGACAGCAAGGTTCGCGCGTACGACGAAGACACCGGCAAGGTGCTGTGGACCGGCTCGTTCCTCGGCGGGACGGGCGGCGTCCCGGTGAGCTACGAGGCGCAGGGCCGGCAGTACTTCGTCATCGTGACGAGTCAGCTCGCAGCCCCCGCCAACGCGGAAGGCGGAGCGCGAGGCCGAGGCGGTCGCGGCCGCGGGCCGGTCGAGGCGCCGGTGCTCGATCCGACGATTCCCAGCGGCGCGATCGCGTTCGCGCTGCCCGCAAAGAAATAGGCAGGAGTATCATGAATCGCCGGGACTTTCTGATGACGGCCGCAGGCGCCGTCGCGGTCGCGCGCGTGCGGCCGCTGCGGGCGCAGGCGCCGAAGAGCGCGCGGCCCGCCACGCTGGATCGCATCGCGATCATGTCGCTGAACTTCCAGCGGATCCTGAACGTGCCCGACGTGCAGCCGGGACCCGAGCGCTCGCTGGAGCTCTTCGACCTCGCGCAGATGATCGCCGACACGTACGGCGTCCACCGGGTCGAGCTCCAGCACTACCATCTGGCGTCGACCGAGCCGTCGTACCTGAAGGAGCTGCGCGGCCGCGTCGAGAAAAGCAAGTCGCGGATCACGCAAATCAATCTCGAGTTCGGGCAGCTGAACATGTCGGCGCCGCAGCAGCGGGACCGCGTGATGGCGATCGATCTGACCAAGATGTGGGTCGATCACGCGTCCGCGCTCGGCGCGCAGCGCGTCATGATCAATCAGGGCAGCCCGACACACGACAACAAGCGCGACGGCATTCCCACGCTCAAGGCGATGGCCGACTACGGGCGGTCCAAGGGGATCATCGTGTCGGTGGAAACGCGCGGCGGGGGTGGTGGTCGCAGCGTGGCCGCTGCGCCGACGCCCGCGCCGACGGTGTCGCCGTTGACCGGGCCGCCGGCCTGGGATCTGCTCGCCGAGATTCTGCGAGGCGCCGGCGCCTACTCGAACGTCGACGTCGGTGGCGCGAATGCGGCGAACCAGGAAGAGTTGCACCACTGCCTGCGCCTGTTGTTCCCGATGACCGCCGGCAGCATGCACACCCGGGTGAACCCGCGGTGGGATCTCGCGACGGCCATCAGGTTCCTCGAGCGCGATCTCGGCTACAACGGGCTGTACACGATCGAGTCGAGCAACGGTCACGAGGGAACCCGCGAGATTTACGACGTCGTCGTGGCCACGCTCGGCTAGGCTGCAACGCGTTTCGGCAGCGGCCGGAAGAGCGGCGTCCTCACGACGGAGTCGAATCTGCTCTTCGCGGGCGGTCGCGAAGGACACTTCGTCGCGCTCGATGCGCGCACGCTGGGTGAGACGTCGCGCGAGCGAAAGCGCGTGCTAGCATGTCGGCCCGTGGGAGGCATTCGAGGGATGCGGAGACGCGGACTCTTGCTCGCGACGGTTGCACTCGCGGCCGGCCTGGCCGCGCGCGCGCAGACGCCGGCGGCGCCCGAGTACGGCCCCGCCAAGGGCGCGCTCGTCATCGTCGGCGGCGGCGCGACGCAGGGCACCGGCATCATGGAGAAGTTCATCGAGCTCGCCGGCGGCCTCGACGCCAAGATCGTCGTCGTGCCGACCAACGGCGGCAACAAGAACGCCGACGGCTCGCCGAAGACCTACGACGAGGAAACCGTTCTCCGCAACACGTGGTGGAATCGCGGCTGCACCAACGTGTGGATGCTCCACACCGGCGACGCCAAAGAGGCGGACACCGAGGAGTTCGCCCGGGTGCTGCGCGACGCGAAAGGCGTCTGGTTCGACGGCGGCCGGCAGTGGAACATGGTCGACTCGTACATGAACACGCTCACCATGCGCGAGTTCCAGCGCGTGCTCGATCGCGGCGGCGTCATCGGCGGGAGCTCCGCGGGCGCGACCATCCAGGGCGACTACCTCGTGCGCGGCGACACGTCCGGCCCGAACGTGATCATGACCGAGGAGCCGAATCACCAGCACGGGTTCTCGCTGCTGCGGCGAACCGCGATCGATCAGCACATCAACACGCGCAATCGCTGGGACGACCTCATACCCGTCGTCAAGAAATATCCGAATCTCCTCGGCCTCGGCCTCTCGGAAGGCACGGGTATCGTCGTCAAGGGCGACACCTTCGAGGTGATGGGCAAGTGGAAGGTCGCGGTGCACGACAACACGCGGCTGTACCAGCCGTGGGAGAAGCCGTACTACGTGCTGTCGGCGGGCGACGTCTACAACATGAAGACGCGAAAGATCGAAAAGCTCGGTACGGGCGCGACCCCCGGCCAGCGCGCCAGCCAGCAAGAGGGACGGGAAGAGTAAAAGTCAAAAGTAAAAAGTCAAAAGTAAAAAGGCAAAAGTAAGAAGTCAGAAGTCAAAAGTGGTCGGCACCACGCTGCAGCACTACCAGATCATGCGCCTGCTGGGCCGCGGCGGGATGGGTGACGTCTATGCCGCCAAGGACACCAAGCTCAATCGCACGGTCGCGCTCAAGCTCCTGCCGCCGGCCACCAGCGACGATCCCGAGCGCCTGAAGCGGTTCCGGCGCGAAGCGCAGGCCATCGCCGCGCTCAATCATCCGAACGTCGTCACGATCTACGCGGTGGAGGACGCGGGCGGCACGCCGTTCCTGACGATGGAGCTCGTCGAGGGGAAGTCGCTCGACGCCGTCATCCCGCGCCGCGGCATGGCGGTCGGCGCGCTGCTCGACGTCGCGCTGCCGCTCACCGACGCGGTGGCGGCCGCGCACCAGCACGGCATCGTGCACCGCGACCTCAAGCCGTCGAACGTGATGATCGGCGCCGACGGCCGCGTGAAGGTGCTCGACTTCGGCCTCGCGAAGTTGAAGCAGGAGGCGGCCGGCGATCCGACCGCCGCGGCCACGGCGACGATCGAGCAGCTCACGGCGCGGCATCACGTCATCGGCACGGCGGCGTACATGTCGCCGGAGCAGGCCGAAGGCCGGTTCGTCGATCATCGCTCGGACATTTTCTCGCTCGGCGTCCTGCTCTTCGAGATGGCGACCGGCGCGCGGCCCTTCACCGGTGGATCCGCGATGTCGATTCTGTCGTCGATCATCAAGGACACCCCGGCGCCTGCCACGACCATCAACCCGCAGGTCCCGCCGGATCTCGATCGGATCATCCGCCGCTGCCTCGCGAAGGACCCGTCGCGGCGGTACCAGAGCGCGCTCGACGTCCGCAACGAGCTCGAGGAGCTGAGACAGCAGTCGCCGGCGGCCCGTTCGCGGTTCGGCCGCCGGTTCGCGGCTGCCGGCCGGGTCATCGCCGTCGTGACGCTTGCGGCGGCCGCCCTGGTGCTGTGGCGCCAGCGCGGCGACCGTCCGACCGTCACGGGCTTCAGGAAGTTGACTTCGGCGCCGGGTCGCGAGTGGTTCCCGAGCCTGTCGCCCGATGGAAAGTGGCTCGTCTACAGCGGCGAAGGCGACGGCAACCTCGACATCTATTTTCAGAGCGCCGTCCCCGGATCAGTTCCGGTCAACCTGACGCGCGACTCGCCTGCCGACGACGACATGCCCGCGTTCTCGCCGGACGGCGACCACATCGCCTTCCGCTCGGGCCGTGACGGCGGCGGCATCTTCGTCATGGGCCGCACGGGCGAGGCGCTGCGACGCGTGACTCGCGGCGGCTACAACCCGGCGTGGTCGCCGGATGGCAGCCAGATCGCGTTCACGTCGGGCTGGATGACCGTCAACCCTCAGAACTCGGAAGGTCGAAGCGAAATCTTCGTCGTGAGCGCCTCGGGCGGCGAGCCGAAGCGTCTCACCGAGCCGGGCGCGGACGATCTGCAACCGAGCTGGTCGCCGCATCAGCGGCGCATCGCCATGTTCCGCCGCGGCGCCGCCGGCGGTCGCCGCACCGACATCTGGACGATCCCGGTCGGCGGCGGACCGGCCGCGCGCGTGACCGACGACGCCGCGATTGATTGGAACCCGATCTGGTCGCCCGACGGCCGCTACCTGTATTACAGCAGCGATCGCGGTGGAACCATGAACCTGTGGCGAGTCGCCCTCGACGAGACCTCGGGCAGGCCGAGCGGCGAGCCCGAGGCGATTACGACGCCCGCCCCGTTCTTCGCGCATCCGACGACGGCCGCCGACGGCAAGCACCTCGCGTACAGCTCGGTCCTCATGACCACCAACATCCAGGGCATCAGGTTCGATCCCGTCCGCGCGGCCGTCGAGGGCGAGCCGTTCTGGGTGACGAGCGGCTCGCGTCTGTGGTCGTCGCCCGATCCCTCTCCGAACGGCGAGCACGTCGTCTTCTACTCCCGGGTCGAGCCGGAAGGCCACCTGTATGTCAGCCGCACCGACGGCACCGGGATCCGTCAGCTCACCGGCGACAAGGCGCTCGATCGCGTGCCGCGCTGGTCGCCGGACGGCAACTGGATCTCGTTCTTCTCGAACCGTACAGGGATGGTGCAGATCTGGAAGATTCGGTCGGATGCCAGCGATCTGACGCAGGTGACGAACGCGTCGGACGGGGGCGCGTATTCGGCCTGGTCTCCGGACGGCTCGCGCCTGGCCGTCGCCGCGATCGAGGGCCAGAGCCGAACCGTCTACATCATCGATCCGAATCGTCCGTGGGACCAGCAGCAGCCGGAGAAGCTGCCGCCGCATCCGGAGGGCAAGGTCTTCAACCCCACGTCGTGGACCGCCGACGGCGCGCGGCTACTCGGCGTCGTGGGCCAGATGTCGCCGGGGACGGGCATCGTCGCGTACTCGTTTGAGAAGCGCTCGTACGAGCGGTTCACCGATTTCGGCGCGTGGCCGGTGCCGCTGCCCGACAGCCGCCGCGTCCTGTTCAGCGACGACGGCCCGCATTACTGGCTGCTCGACATGCAGACGCGCGAGAAGAAGATCGTGTACGCGGGCGGCCGCGACACGCTAGGCCCGCCCCGGATTTCGAAAGACGGGCGCGCGATGTTCTACTCGCGGCGCGTCACGGAGTCGGATATCTGGATGATGACTTTGGCGGGACCGCGATAAGTTAAAAGTCAAAAGTCAAAAGTCAAAAGTCAAAAGTACTTTTTACTTTTGACTTTGTACTTTTGACTTACTCGTATCTGAGAGCGCGCATCGGATCGATCTGTGACGCGCGGTGCGCGGGAATGAAGCCGGCGCCGAGCGCGACGATCGTCAGCGCGACGGCCGCGCCGGCGAGCACGAACGGATCCCACCCTTTCAGCTCGAACAGCAGCGACTGCGCGAGGCGGCCGACGCCGATCGCGGCCGCCAGGCCGGCGGCGCCGCCGACGATCGTCATCACCCCGACCTGCTGCAGCACCATGCGGCGCACGCGCGTCGGCGCGGCGCCGAGCGCCATCCGCACGCCAATCTCGCGCGTCCGCTGCGCGACCGTGTAGGCGAGGACGCCGTAGAGCCCGATCGCGGCGAGCAGCGTCGCCAGGCACGCGAACGCCGTCGAGAGCACCGTGATGAAGCGATCGATGAACACGTTCTCGCGGATCTGCTGCCGCAGCGTGCGCAGTTCCTCGACGGGGAGATTCGGATCGATCTGCGCGACCACCTTCGGGATGGCGGCGAGTACCGGCTGCGGATCGTCGGATGCCGTCCGGACGTAGAAGTTGATCGATCCGAGCTGTTCGTCCTGACGCCACGGCCGGAAGAACACCGGCGGGATCTCCTGCTTCACGTCGCTGTACTTCGCGTTCTGCACCAGGCCGACGATCTCGACGTCGAGCTTCGCGCCCGTGCCGCGGTCCATCGACATCCGCTTGCCGACGGCCGCGCGCCCGAGGTTGAACTTCCTCGCGAACGCCTCGTTGACGATCGCCACCTTGGCGCCGCCCTTCGCGTCGGCGCGCGCGAGCTCGCGGCCGGCCAGGAGCGGGACGCCGAGCGTGCGGAAGTAGCCCGGCCCGATCTCGTTGTACCGCGACCCGACGTCGGTGTCCGGCCCGGCGTCGAAGCCTTCGACCGACACCGAGCTCCCCCAGCTGTTGCCGGCGACGAGCGCCACGAGCGCCGCGGTCACGCCCGTCACGCCGGGTACCGCGGCCAGGTCGTCCTCGAGGCGCTCGAACAGCTGCGCCGAACGCGGCGACGTGTAGCCGTTCAGCTCGGGCGAGACGCCGAACGTGATCACGTTGTCCGCCTTGACGCCGAGATCCACCTTGCTCACGTTGAGGAGGCTCTTGGTGAACAGGCCCGCCGAGACGAGCAGCACCATCGACAGGAAGATCTGCACGGTCGCCAGCGACGTGCGGAAGCGCGCCGCCGCGCGGGCGCCCGACGGCTGGCCCGCCTGGCCTTTGAGCGCCGACACCAGATCCGGCCGCGTGCCGTGCAGCGCCGGGAACAGGCCGAACAGCAGGCCGGTGCCGAGCGCCAGCGCCGCCGCGAAGAGGAGCACCGACGGCTCGAGCTGCCAGTGAATCGTCCTGACGGCGTCGGCCGGCAGCATCGACGCCATCAGATCGAGCGTCCATCTCGCGACGAGCACGCCCGCCGCGCCGCCGAGCACCGCCAGCAGCAGCGATTCGGTGAGCAGCTGGCCGACCAGATGGCCGCGGCTCGCACCGATCGACAGCCGTACCGCCATCTCGCCCGCGCGCGCCGCCGATCGGGCGAGCAGCAGGTTCGCGATGTTCGCGCACGCGATCAGCAGCACGAACGCGGTCACGCCCAGGAGCATCGTGAGCGGCGCTTTCGCCTCCGACGACACCTGGCTCTGCCCGTGCGCGCCGGGCTCGATGGTGATCGGTTTGGCGCGGAAGCGCGCGAGCGTCTGCTCGCTCAACCCCTTCTGCAGCGGCGCTTCGACGTCGTTGATGATCGCGTGATACGCGGGGTCCATCATCGCGCGCGCCTGCTCGATGGTCGCGCCGGGCTTCAGCCGCGCGAACAGGTACCACGAGTAGCTGCGGCGGTTCTGCCAGCCGTCCCAACCCGGCTGCATCAGGCCGCGCATCGTCAGCGGCACGTACACGTCGGGCGCCGAGCCGAGCGTCGTCCCGTCGAACCCGCGCGGCGCCACGCCGACGATGGTCATCGCCTGGCCGTTGACGATCATCGACTGGTTGAGGACGTTCGGGTCCGCGGCGAACCGCCGCTGCCAGTAGCCGTGGCTCAGCACGACGACGTGCGCTTCGCCGATCGTCTTGTCGTCGTCGGGACCGATCAGGCGGCCGATCGCGGGGCGCACGCCGAGCACCGCGAAGTAGCTGCCGGAGACGAGCATGCCGCGGCTGCTGAGCGTCTGCCCGCGCGCGGCGAGGTTGGCGCCGAAAATGCGGTGCGCCGCGATGCCGGTGAAGACGGTCTGGATCTTTTCCAGATCGCGGAACATCGGATAGCTGAACACCTGGGTGCAGTCGCCGGCGTTGGTGCACGAGGTGGAGCCCGGCTTCGGTCCGGGAGCGCCGAAGTTGACGAGCTCGTGCGGCGCCTGCACCGGGAGCGCGCGCAGCAGCAATTGATTGAAGAGGGAGAAGATCGCGGCGTTCGCCCCAATCCCGAGCGCCAGCGAGACGATGGCGACGAGCGTCACGAACGGAGTCTTGAAGAGGGTGCGGAACGCGAACTTCAGGCGATTCATCGGACAGATAGACGTGGCGGAGGGCTCAATGGTTTATGGCGGTGGTGGTCACGGTTCTAGGCGGGCGGCCACGGTTCCAGGGTGCGCGGCGGTCACGGTTCTTGGGTGCGGGCGGTCACGGTTCTAGGGTGCGCGAGCGGTCACAGTTCTAGGGTGCGTGGCGGTCACTGTTCTAGGGTGCGCGAGAGCCGAGAGCATCGCGGCCGCGCACCATGGGGCGTCCCATCGCCGCACCCTATTTTATTTTTTTCACGTATTTTTTGACCGCTTTCGGTCCGACCTCCGCGCCGTAGACGTTGCCCACCGCGTCGACGGCCACGCCCTCCGCGGCGCTCGTCCCGGTGAAGCCGTCGCCGGTCCGCGTCCGCGTCTCGGGGTCGGGAATGAAGTATTCGACCTTTCCGTCCTTCGCGCTGCCGATGCGGATGCCGCGCTTCCAGCCGTCGTGGTTGCGCGCCACCGATTCCGACTCGGAGTCGGCGACGTAGATGCGATCGTTCTTGTCGATGTAAATCCCGCTCGGCCGGCTGAACTGCTTCCACTCGGCGAGAAAAGTGCCGTCCTGATCGAGAATCTGGATGCGGTTGTTGTTGCGATCGCCGACGAACAGCCGGCCGCGCGAATCCATCGCGAGCGCGTGCGGCTGATCGAACTCGTTCGGTCCGGTCCCGAGCTTGCCCCACGCTTTGATCAGTTTGCCGTCTTTCGAGAACTTGTAGAGGCGATTGTTGCCGGCGCCGTGGCCTTCGGCGGCGAAGATCGTCCCGTTCGGCGCGACGAGGACGTCGTTCGGCTGATAAAAGAATTCCGGATCCGCGCCGCCACCGGCCTTGCCGAGCGTGAGCAGCAGCTTGCCGTCGGGGCTGAATTTGTAGATCTGATTGCCTTTCGTCGCGTCGGCCGGTGGTCCGATCGGGCGTGGCGTGGGCGCAGGCGCAGCGGGCGGCTCGTCGCCCGTCGCGCGACCGCGTCCCCGCTGCGGCGCCGTGCCGTTGTCGCGCCCGTCGGTCACCCACACGTTCCCGTCGCGATCGACGAAGATGCCGTGCGGGAAGATCAGCATTCCCGCGCTGAAGCTCTTCACCAGCTTGCCCGATGCGTCGAACTTCAGCATGGTGTCGACGGTCGGCGCCGTCAGACACGAGTTCGCGCCGCAGCGCTCGGCGATCCAGATGCTCTTGCCGTCCTTGTCGATCTCGACCGCGCTCGTCGATCCCCACGCGCGTCCTTCCGGCAGCTTGAAATGGTTGGCGACCGTCTCGTATGGATTCGGCAGGTCGTTCGTCCGCTGCACGTCTGACTGGGGAGACGGCACGCCGGGAATCACGAGCGCCGCCAGCATGCCCGCGATCAGAATTCGCTGCATCAGTACCTCCCGCCTTCGCGACCCGTCGGCTCGCCCCGGCTTCGCTTCGGCGAGGTATTCTAATCCGGCTGATGCGGCTACGCTGGATAGCGGCGTTAGCCGTTGCGCTCGGCCTGGGTCGATGCGGTCCGCCGGCGCCGGGCTACCTTGCAGGAGACCAGCCATGACCGATCGCGAATTCTTCCTCCAGCGCTTCCGCGCCGAGGCGCCGGTGTTCCTCAAAGTGCTTCGTGCGCTGCCCGCCGATCTGAGCTACAAGCCGCACGACCGCTCGCCGTCGGCGGAGCAGCTGTCGTGGACCATCACGGCGGAGCTCAAGGCCTGCCTCGACGTGGTGCAGACCAGCCGTACGGAATGGAAAGAGGTCCCGGTGCCGACGCGCGACGAGATGATCAGGCTCTACGAGCAGTGGTCGAAGGAGCTCGCGGACCGCGCGGCGGCGCTCGACGAGGCCGGCTGGGCGAAGCCGGCGCAGATGCTTTACGAAGGCAAGCTGGTGTTCGACCGGCCGCTCGGCCTGTTCCTGTGGGACATCCTGTTCGATTCGATCCATCATCGCGGTCAGCTGTCGGCCTACCTCCGTCCGATGGGCGGCAAGGTGCCGTCGATCTATGGTCCGTCCGCCGATGATCCGGGTCGCTAGATCGGTCAGCGCGGCGGCCGTGTTCGCGGCGGTCGCGTCGGGGCCGGCCTTTGCGCAGCAGGTGACCATCGAGCCGGCGTCGCCGCGCTGGGGCGATTCGGTGCTCATCAGCGTGGAACCGGATTCGACCGCGCCGGAGCCGCAGCGTTTCTCCCGCGCCGACACCCTCTTTGCCGTCCTCGGCACGTTCGAGCACGGCGCCCCGGCGCGAGGGTTGCGCCCGTGGGCCGCGATGACGTGGGACGGCCGCCGGTTCGTCGCGCGCGTCACGCTGCCCGCCGGCTGCGAAGCCGGCTACGCGTCCGTCGCGTCGGCCGAGCAGAGCTTCAGCAGGACGTCGCGATCGTTCGTCTGCCGCACGCCGGACGGCAGGATTCCGCCCGGAGGCCTGATCTCGGGGATCGTCTGGGGCGGACGCGATCGGGCGAACTGGCAACATGATGTCGCCGACGATCTCGCCGCGCTGCGATCGCTGCCGGATCACGGATGGGAGTACTCCGTCCTGTGGCTGCTGCGCAGCGGGATCGATCGCGCCGCGTACACACCCGAGGACGCGCGACGCGAAGCGGAGCGCGTCGAACGCGAGGAGCCGAACAGGACGGCCGGCCTGCTCAGCTCGCTGGTATACGGCTACTACCGCGCCGGAGAAATCGGAACGGCGTTCGAGCGCCTCGAAGAGCTCTGCGATCGGTTCCCCTCGTCGGAGCTGACCGTCCGCCTCGGACTCTATTTCGGCAGCATGACGCTCCCGAACAGCCCGGAGCTCGAGCCGGAGTTGAATCGCCTGCTCGCACAGGTGGCGACGCGCGCGCCGGACAACGCCGGGCTGCGAGTGCTGCTGCCGCGGCTGCTGACGGTCACGCCCGCGCTGCCGTTGTCGACGCTGCGCCGGATCACCGAAAGGTTGATCACGCGGGATCCCGCCGACATGGTGCCGCACTACGTGCTGGCCGCGGCGCTGGCGGCGTCGCACGAGGCCGGCGAGGCGGAGGCGGAAGCGAGTCGCGCGATCGATCTCACGATGCGGCCGCATCCCTACGAGTCGGGCGAACAGCGGTCGCGGCAGCGGGCGTTCGCGCTGCGTGCCGAGCTGCGGGCGGCGCGCGGGGACCTTGCCGGCGCCGTCGCCGACGCGCGTCTCGCGCAGCTGGTCGCGCGCGAGGCATCGTCGGCGGACGATCTCGCGCGCGAGGCGGAGCTGTGGCGGCGCCTCGGCTTCGACCGCAAGGCGGAGGCGCTCGCCGTCGAGGCGTACGCCGCGGGATCGCCGATGGCGGAAACGCTGCTGCGCGAGACCTACGTCGCGCGCACCGGCAGCGAGACAGGATTCGGCGACCATCTGATCGCGCGGCTGCGCGACCGCCACGGTGTGTCGGACGCGGCGGCGCTGCGGTCGATGCCGTCGTTCTCGACGACGTCGCTCAACGGCGCCACGATCGACAATGCCGCGCTCACCGGCGGCGTCACGGTGCTCGACTTCTGGTTCACCACGTGCCCGCCGTGCAAGGCCGAGCGTCCCAAGCTGAACGCGATCGTGGACGAATTCGCCGGCCGCGTCCGCTTCGTCGGCTTCGCGCTCGACTCGGCGGAGGCGCTGCGCGCGTACATCGCCGCGACGCCGTTCAAGTACGAGATCGTGTCCAAGAGCCAGGCAATCGCCGACGCGTTCGGCGTCCACAGCTTTCCGACGCACATGGTCGTCGATCGCGCGGGCAAGATCGCCTGGGTGGCCGGCACGGAGGCGGACCGGATCGAGCGCCTCCGCGCCGTGATCTACCGCGTGCTGGCGCGCTGACGCCGCTCGCGCACACCGTCCGATTTCGCACACCACGTGCTAGGATCGCCGCGCTTCTGGAGGCTTTCATGGTCAGACGCCCTTATTCCGCCTCTATCACTCTGCCGCGGTGCAGGAGGCGGTGCGGCTGCTGAATGAGCGGCCGGTCGATCGCAAGACGACCGAGCCGCCGCCGCCGACGTGGGGGAAGAGGAAGGGGACGTAAAAGTTTGAAGTCTGAAGTCTGAAGTCTGAAGTCTGAAGTCTGAAGTTTAAAGTCTGAAGTGCGGAGACCTGTTGACTCGCTGTCGCCGCGCGTGCAGCTCGC
>Ga0114129_10012435_pt1 | contig 12116 bp, 15 predicted proteins | sample RhiMetdeltSRZDD1_FD_80071 | JGI IMG/M metagenome (GOLD analysis project Ga0114129, IMG submission 80071) | Populus rhizosphere microbial communities from Tennessee, USA - Rhizosphere MetaG P. deltoides SRZDD1 (version 2) (version 2) | ecosystem: Host-associated > Plants > Roots > Rhizosphere >...
ACCTCTGCTGGTCCTGGCGGACGATCGACCTGCTTGCCATGGGCGCCTGCATCGTCTTCGACGCGCTCCCGCCGCCGCGCTGGCCTGTTCCGGTCGAGCTCGGCGTCCACGTCGCCGACTGCGGCATCGCGCGGCCGGAGGACACCGAGCCGGCGCCGGACGCCGAGTACGACAAGGTGCCGGAGACGGTCGAGCGGCTGCTGGCCGCGCCGGACGAGCAGGAGGCGCTCCGCGAGGGGGCTGCTCGCTACTTCGACGAGCATGCGATGCCTGCTGCGATCGCGAGATACGTGCTCGGGACGGTTTCGAGAACGACGGCCGGCGTCGGGAACGCGTGGGGCACGCGCTAGGAAGCATTCTGCCGCTGGCGGTCGCGGTCGCGATCTTCCCGGTGCCGATCATCGCGGTCGTACTCGTGGTCGGGTCCGAACGCGGGATCGAGAAGGGGCTCGCGTTCGTCCTCGCGTGGGGCATCGGCCTCGCCGCGGTCGGTGCGATCGTGCTGGTGCTGGGCGGGTTTGCGGACGCGAGCGACACCGGCGAGCCCGCGACCTGGGTGAACGTGCTTCTCCTCGGGCTGGGCCTGCTCCTCGTGGCGCTGGCGGTCAAGCAGTGGCGGAGCCGTCCACCCGTGGGCGAGGAGACACCTGTGCCGGGCTGGATGCGCACGGTGAACGAGTTCACAATCGCCAAGGCCGGGGGCACGGGCTTTGCGCTCTCCGCGCTGAACCCGAAGAACGTGCTGCTGACGGTCGCCGCCGCGGCGGAAATCGCCGAGGTAGGGCTCCCGGCGGGCGAGCAGGCCGCGGTCCTGGCTGTCTTCGTCCTCGTCGCGTCCGCCGGAGTGCTGGCTCCGCTCGTTCTCTCGCTCGCGCTCGGTGACCGATCGCGCGAGGTGCTGGACGGACTTCGGGGCTGGATGGCCCGCTACAACGCCGTGATCATGGCAGTGCTCTTTCTCATCATCGGTGCGAAGCTGATCGGTGACGCGGTTTCCGGCTTCTCCAGCTGATCCTGTAGCGTCGAGGGGGCGTGGCCAGATTCGTCGTCGACTGCGGTGTGGTGCTCCACCTGGCGCGCGAGAGGATCGAGGTAGCGCCCGAGCACGAGCTCCTCGCGCCGACGCTGCTGCGATCGCAGACGCTCTCGGCCCTGCACGAAGCCGTCCATACCGGAGAGCTCGAGGAGGACGTCGCCCTCGAGCGGCTGGCCCGCATTCAGGCCATGCCGATTCGACTTCTCGGCGACGCGGTGCTGCGGCGAAACGCGTGGAAATTCGCGGACCAGCTGGGCTGGGCCGACACCTACGACGCGGAGTACATCGCGCTCACCAAGCTCCAGGCGGACGCGTTCGTCACGCTTGACGAGGAGCTGGCGCGCCGGGTAGAGAGGGTCGTTCCCACGGCAACGATCGAGGCGCTGCGAGCGGCCTGACTCGAGCCGTTGACCGGCACGTTGTCGCGAGCGGCGACACGACCTAGGGGGTTCCATGAGCGATTACACGGTTGCGAGGATCGACGAGATCGACGAGCTGGACGACGGCCGCGTGCCGTCGCGTCCCATCCGGCACCACTTCGGCATCACGTCCTTCGGGATCAACTCGTGGACAGCCCGTGATGCGGGCGACCGGGTCATCAACGAGCACGACGAGGCGGACGACGGGGCCGAGGAGCTCTACCTCGTCCTGAACGGGCACGCGGTCTTCGAGCTCGACGGCGAGCGCGTAGACGCGCCCGCCGGCACGCTGGTCTTCGCTCGGCCGCCGGTGAAGCGGACCGCGTTCGCCGAGGAGCCGGGAACGACGATCGTCTCCGTCGGCGGCACGCCCGGCAAGCCGTACGACCCCGTCGGCTGGGAGCTGTGGGCTCCGCTTCGGCCGCTGTACCAGGCCGGCGACTACGACGCCGTCGTCGAGCGCGGGCGCGCGCTGGTCGAGGCCAATCCCCAGTACCCGCTGTTGTTCTACAACCTCGCCTGCTGCGAGAGCCTCGCGGGTAGGACGACGGATGCGCTCGAGCACCTCCGCCGTGCGGCCGAGATGTCGGAACAGCTTCGCGACTACGCGAAGGGCGATTCGGACTTCGACGCGATCCGCGAGGACCCCGCCTTCAAGGAGCTGGTCGGTACGTGAGCGATGCGTCGATCGGCGAGGACGGCTACTTCGACGAACGCGTCGCCGCGACGTACGACGAGTCGGCCGCCGACATGTTCGATCCCGCGGTCGTCGACCCGGTGGTCGACTTCCTCGCCGGGCTCGCGGGAAGCGGGCGGGCGCTGGAGCTCGGAATCGGGACGGGACGGATCGCCCTCCCGCTCGCGAAGCGCGGCGTGCCCGTCCACGGGATCGAGCTCTCGAAGGCCATGGCGGTGAGGCTTCACGCCAAGCCGGGCGCGGAAGCGATCGGCGTCACGATCGGCGACTTCTCGACGACGACCGTCGAGGGAACGTTCGCGGTCGCATACGTCGTGTTCAACACGATCGGGAACCTGACGGCCCAGGCTGCGCAGGCCGCCTGCTTCCAAAACGTCGCGGCGCATCTCGAGCCGGGCGGCTGCTTCGTGATCGAGGTAGGGGTCCCGGAGCTTCGGCGGCTCCCACCCGGGGACACCATGCGCGTCTTCGACGCGGGCGAGATGCACTGGGGCATCGACGAATACGACGTCGTGAGCCAGCGGCTCACGTCGCACCACTTCGAGCTGGTCGACGGGCGCTTCGAGCTCGTCTCGATGCCGTTCCGGTACGTGTGGCCGGCCGAGCTCGACCTGATGGCGCAGCTCGCCGGGATGGCGCTGCGCGAACGCTGGGCCGGCTGGAAGCGGGAGCCGTTCACGAACGACAGCCGCAAGCACGTCTCCGTGTGGGAGAAGCCGGCCTCGTAGCGTGGCCGGGAGTTCGAAAACGGCGTCGATAGGATCTGCGAAATGGCAAACGACAAGACGGATGCTTCCGAACTGATAGACGAGAGGATTCGGGAGCTCGACGACTGGCGTGGCCAGGCACTTGGCAGCGTGCGACGGATCATCAAGGAAGCCGACCCCGATGTCGTCGAAGAGTGGAAGTGGGTGAAACCCACGAACCCCGGAACACCGGTCTGGTCCCACGACGGGGGAATCTGTACCGGTGAGACCTACAAGAACGTGGTCAAGCTGACGTTCTTCAAGGGTGCTGCGTTGGACGATCCCTCGGGTCTATTCAACTCCAGCCTCGAGGGGAAGGTCAGACGCGCCATCGACATCAAAGAGAACGACGAAATCGACGAAGATGCACTGAAGAATCTCGTTCGTGAAGCCGTCGCGCTGAATCGAGAAAGCTAGGCGCGCTTACGCGACCGCGACGATTGCGTCCACGATCACGGGGACGTTGAGCGGCGACGGGCCCTGGCCGGGCGCGGATCGGGCGTGACGGCCCGCGTCGCCCCAGACTTCGACGATCAGGTCGCTGAAGCCGTTCACGACCTTCGCGTTGTCGTGGAAGTCGGGCGCAGACTGGACGTACCCGACAGCCCGGAGCCACTTCGTCACCCGGTCGAGGTCGCCGAGCCCGTGCTTCAGGGAGGCGATGATCGCGAGCCCGGTGAGCCGCGCGGCTTCGTAGCCCTCCTCGAGGGTCAGATCCCGGCCGACGACGCCCTCGACGAGGATCTTCGAGCCGTCGATCGCCGTGTGTCCGGCAACGTACGCGAGGCTCTCGTGCACGTTGACCAGCTCGAAGTTCCCGGGCGGATCCATCGGCGCGGGTAGAACGAGGCCGAGCTCCGCGAGTCGCGCCTCGATGCCGCTCATTGGGAGCCCACCACCGTGATCGATCGCGCCCGGTCGTGGCGAACCCGCAGGACGAAGTCGCCGTGCGGCAGCGGTCGCAGGGAGTAGCCGTCGGCCGTCAGATCGCGTCGCTCCGGGAGTTGTTGGTCGCCCGCCAGCACGCGCACGGGTCGGTAGGAGAGGCGAACGACCTCCCGTGACCGGGACCTGAACGTCGTGTAGGCGACTCGATGCGGTTGGTAGGACGCGGCCCTGATTACCGAGGTCGACGCGAGAACGTGATTCTGTCCGCTGGGCGCGAGCTCGGGAAGGGCGCCCAGCGCCCAGCTGAAGCTGCCGAGGTAGTCGCCGTACCCGTCGCTGAACCAGTACGCGTGCCGAAACCCAGATCCGCAGCACGAGACGCGTCCGTCGCTCCGGGCGAAGTAGGTCGCATAGTTGAGCGACCGAATCGCGCGCTCCCGTGCGGCGCCGTTCCCAGTGCGTGCGGCGAGCAGCGCGTTGACCGCTCCCCAACGCGCGGTGTCGCTCCCGAGCCCGGCGGGAGAGCAGCAGCCCTTGCGGCCCGGCCGCTTCTGCTCGTCGATCGCCCACGCGCCGTCGAACGGTCCCTTGCCCAGGTAGGAGCGCACCCACTCGAGCAGGCGGGCGGCGTCGGTTCGCCACGCGGGATCGACCGACGCAGGGCTGCTCTGCGTCAAGAGGTAGTACGCGGTCGTCGTCGGAGTCACACCGTTCAGGTCCTCCGGTTCGTACCGCACGTCCTCGTAGAAGCCGCTCCACCGGTTGAACGCCTCGCTTCCGGGATTGAGTGGGTAGCGCATGACCCAGCGCCACGCCGTGTCGCGTGCGCGCCGAAAGCGGGTGGTGTCGCCGGCCCTCAGCCGGATCAGCTCGTCGAAGAGGCGCACCGGCGCCACCACCATTCCGCCGTAGACGGCGCCGCCGATCGTCTTCCCCGTGCGACCGTCGACACGGAACGGCCAGGGCGTGTGTCTTGCATCTCCGGCCTCGACGTGTCGCGCGAGCGCGTCGGCGCACGCGACGGCGGCGGCGAGATAGCGGCGCTGCCCGGTCAGCTCGTAGAAGCGCGCGTAGGCGTACCCGAGGAGCCCCACCTTGTCGGGCTCGACCCCCCCGCGGTACGCCCGGGGCTCGCCGCCGAGGCAGCCGCCGTAGCGCTTTGCTCCGGCGCAGCTCGTCGGGAACGGAACCCGGGGCCATGCCCAGCCGCCAGGTGTCGTTCCGTGCGACAGCTGGTAGTCGAGCATCGAGCGCACGACGCCGACCGCCCGACGATCCCCGGAGTAGGCGTACCACGGGATCAACGACTCGACGAACGACGTGTAGAGCGACGCCGGGTTGTGCTGCCAGTAGGCGCCTTTCCGGGTCTTGCCGTCGAAGACGGCGTAAGAGAGGTAGACCGGGACGCCGGCGGTCCGGTCGACCGGGACGCGCCGTTCGATGAACTGCCAGCCCAGGCGGAGCACGTGGTCGTAGCCCAGCCCGCGATCCGGGCGGTACCACGCCAGCACCTTCCCGTGCCGGTCGAGGGCCGCGGGGTGCCACGGGAGGGAGGAATTGACGAGTCGAGGCGCCGGGTGCAGCTGGAGGAGCGCCCCGACGATCGTGGCCTGAAGAAGCGGAAAGGCGCGCCGGGTCAGGTCGATTGCATGCTAGACGAGCGACCGCGCCGTATCATCCGCGGTTCGCCCATGCCGGACGTCTACGCGACGATCAGCACGGCGCCGCAAGAGACGCAGGAGATGCTGGCGAGCATCCTCGAGCTGCGCGCCGCCGACCCACCGCAGCGTGAGATGCTCGTCGCGTACACGAGCAGGCTCGGCGCGCTCCGAGACGCGGACGTGCTCGAGGTGGGCAGCGGGACGGGCCCGGTTTGCCGTTTCCTCGCGACGCTCCCCGGCGTGCGGCGGGTGCTGGGTATCGACCCGTCGCCGGTCTTCGTCCAGCGGGCCCGGGAGCTCGCGGACGACGACCGCCTCACCTTCGAGACCGGCGACGCACGTGAGCTCACCCTCGAAGACGGATCGTTCGACGTCGTCGTCTTCCACACGTCGCTGTCCCACATCCCCGAGTGCGACCGCGCGCTCGCGGAGGCCCACCGCGTGCTGCGGCCGGGCGGCCGCGTCGTCGCGTTCGACGGCGACTACGTCACGACCACGGTGGCCGCGTACGAGAACGACCCGCTCCAGGCATGCGCGGCCGCGGCGGTCGCGTTCCTCGTCCACGACCCGTGGCTGATGCGCCGGATCGGGCAGCTGATCGAAGCGGCGGGGTTCTCGGAGCTGGACGTCGGCGGCCACGCCTACACGTCGACCGGCTCCCCGTACTTCCTGACCCTCCTCGAGCGCGGATCCGACGTTCTCGTCGAGAACGGAAGCCTGACGGCCGAAACGGCGGCCGCGCTCAAGGCCGAAGCCGGTGCGCGCGTGCAGACGGGGACGTTCTTCGGCCACATCGCCTACGTCAGCGCGATCGCGCGCCGGCGCGCGAGGTGAGCCGCCTCATGTAGCTTGGAAGGGCCGTGTCGGGGGAAGCCACGGTCGAGACGGAGGGTCTGCGCAAGAGCTACGGCGACGTCCAAGCTCTCTGCGGCGTCGATCTGCGCGCCGAGGCCGGCAGTGTCCTCGGCTTGCTCGGCCCGAACGGCGCCGGGAAGACGACCGCCGTACGGATTCTGACCACGCTCCTGCGGCCGGACGGAGGCACCGCCCGCGTCGTCGGCTTCGACGTCGTCCGTGAAGGCGCTCGCGTCCGCGAGTCGATCGGCCTGGCCGGACAGTACGCCGCCGTCGACGAGAACCTCTCCGGTTTCGAGAACCTGGAGATGGTCGGCCGGCTCTATCACATGGGCCGCAAGGCCGCCCGCGCGCGTTCGCGCGAGCTCCTCGCGTCGTTCGACCTCGCCGACGCCGGCGATCGTCTCGTCCGCACCTACTCCGGAGGCATGCGCCGCCGCGTCGACCTCGCCGGCGCCCTGGTCGCCCGGCCGCCCGTCGTGTTCCTCGACGAGCCGACCACGGGGCTCGACCTGCGCAGCCGCATCGGGCTCTGGGACGGAATCGAGGCTCTCGTCGAGACGGGCACGACGGTCCTGCTGACCACGCAGTATCTCGACGAGGCGGACCGGCTCGCCGACCGCATCGCCGTGGTGGACCACGGCGTCGTCATCGCCGAGGGCACCTCCGACCAGCTCAAGGCGCAGGTCGGTGGGGAACGGCTCGAGGTCTGCCTCGAGGACCGCGGGCGAAGCGAGGACGCGATCGCGGTGCTGGCCGCGCTGGGTGACGCGCGGCCGTTTGTCGAGAACGGGACGCTGCGCGTGCCGCTGAGCCGCCGTAGCGGTGCGATCGCGGAGGCGGTCAGGCGGCTCGACGGAGCCGGCATCGGCATCGACGACATCTCACTGAGGCAACCCACCCTTGACGACGTGTTCCTCGAGCTCACCGGCCACGCGGCCGAGCCGGGCGCCGAGAACGGCGAGGACGGGGCGAGGCGATGACCGCGGTCCAGTACGCCGTCTCCGATACGTTCGTTCTCGCCAAGCGCAGCCTGAAGCGCATTCCGCGGCAGCCGGACCTGCTGGTGGGCTTCACGGTGCAGCCGATCATGTTCGTGCTGCTGTTCGTGTACGTGTTCGGCGGCGCGATCGAGACGCCCGGCCTCGACTACGTGGACTTCCTGATCCCCGGGATCATCGTGCAGTCGATGGTCTTCGGCGGCTTCGTCACCGCACTCGCCCTTGCGGAGGACCTGAAGAAGGGCCTGATGGATCGCTTCCGCTCACTGCCGATGTGGGCACCGGCCGTCCTCTCCGGGCGCATCCTCGCCGACATCGGAACGAACGTCATCCAGCTGGTGGTCATGTTCGCAGTCGGGATCGCCGTGGGCTTTCGCTTCTCGACCAGCGTTCCGGAGGTGGTGGCAGGAATCGCCCTGCTCCTCCTGTACGGCTACGCGTTCTCGTGGGTGTTCGCGTTCATCGGCCTGACGGCCTCGTCGCCGGAGGCGTCGAATGCCTACGGCTTCACGATCCTCTTTCCGATCACGTTCGTCTCCTCCGCGTTCGTTCCGGTCGACTCGATGCCGAGCTGGCTTCAGCCGATCGCCGAGCACAACCCGTTCACGACGATGGTGAACGCAGCCCGGTCGCTCTTCGTCGGAACGCCCGCGGGCAACGACATCTGGCTGTCGGTCGTCTGGTCGCTGGCGATCACCGGTGTCTTCGCGGCGCTCTCGATCTGGCGGTACCAGCGCTCGGTCGCACGCTGACGCCGCGCGGTCAGGGTGGAGCGGCGCTGTTCTCGAGCAGTGTCGCCGAGACGATCTGCTCGTCTCCGATGCGGCCCTCGAACCGCACCGGCTGACCGGGGAGAGACATCGCGAACCAGAAGCGCCACGTGCCCTTTTCGTCGGTGCGCGCGTAGCGGTAACAGTCGAACGTGCCCGCGGGGATCTCGATCGTCTCGTCGTCCCGCGCCGTCGTCGCCGCGTCGAACGAGGCATGCCGCTGTAAGTCGAGCCACGTCGAGCGTTCTTGCGTCGGCTCGGTGAGTCGCCGACCGTCGAGTGGCTCCTCCCACGACTCCTGCACCCCGCCGGTCGTGTCCGTCTCGACGTAGCGGGACACGCGCACGACCGGGGGCTGACCCGCGCGCTCGATCTGGTAGCGGAGTGTCCGCCCCGGACGGCAGGCGGCCGCGATCTCGGCCGCGCTGAACGGCGTCGGGAGGTGGTTCGGGTCGAGTCGGCTCGAATCCATGGTCCGGGCGCTGATTCTTACGCTTTGAGGGGTTCGCAATCGTGGAGTTATGGGGATGACGTGACCGTGATTGCAAGGGCAGCGTTCGGACGGACGGGTCATGAGAGCTCGAGGGTGATCTTCGGGGCGGCGGCGTTGGGGAGCGTCTCGCAGGTGGAGGCGGACGGGACGCTGGAGTTGTTGCTCGAGCATGGGGTCAATCACGTCGATACGGCGGCTTCGTACGGGGACGCGGAGCTTCGGATCGCGCCGTGGCTGAGGCGGTATCCGGGGGCGTTCTTTCTTGCGACGAAGACGGGGCAGCGGACGTACGGGGAGGCGAGGGAGGAGATTCGCCGTTCGCTTGACCGGCTCGGCGTGGATCGTGTCGATCTGATCCAGCTGCACAACCTGGTCGATGTGATCGAGTGGGAGTTTGCGTGGCGGGAGGGGGGAGCGTTGGAGGCGGCGGTCGAGGCGCGGGAGGAAGGGTTGGTGCGCTTGATCGGGGTGACCGGCCATGGTCTCTCGGTTGCTGCGATGCACCGGCGGAGCCTGGAGCGGTTCCCGTTCGATTCCGTGCTGTTGCCGTACAACTTCCGGCAGTTGCAGGATTCCCGTTACCGGGAGGAGTTCGAGGCGCTGGCGGCGACCTGCGCGGAGCGCGGAGTGGCCGTGCAGACGATCAAGAGCATCGCGCTCGCCCCCTGGGACGGGCGCCCGATGACCGCCAACACCTGGTACCAGCCCTTGACGGACCCGGCCGAGATCGAGCTTGCCGTGCACTGGGTGCTCGGCCGCGAGGGAATCTTCCTGAACTCCGTCGGCGACGTCAGCCTGCTCCCGCACGTTCTCGACGCCGCCGAGCGCCTCGAGGCCCGGCCCGACGACGCCACCATGCAAGCGCTCGTCGAGCGGCGCTCGCTCGAGCCCCTGTTCACCTGAGCCTCCTAAGCCGCGACTGCGAGACCGGGATGGGACTACGGCGTCGTGTAGCCGCCGTCGACACTCATCGCAGTGCCCGTGACGAACGACGACTTGTCGGAGAGGAGCCACACACATGCGGCGGCTATCTCGTCGGCGTCCGCGAAGCGCCCGATCGGATGCTTCGCGAGCGCCGCCTCGACGTGCGCCGAGTCGCCGCCCAGGAGATTCTCGAAGAGATCATCCACCATCGGCGTCTTCGTGTACGACGGACAGATGGCGTTCACGCGCACCCCTTGCGCCGCGAACTCGAGCGCCGCCGCGCGCGTCAGTCCGACCACGCCGTGCTTCGCAGCAACGTAGCCGGACGCTCCCGGCCAGCCGATCAGCCCGGCAGCCGAGGCCATGTTGAGGATCGAGCCCGATCCTCGATCGACCATCACGCGCAGCTCGTGCTTCGTGCAGAGGAAGACGCCGTTGAGGTCGACCTCCAGAATGCGGCGCCACGCGTCGTAGTCCGTCTCGGTCGTAAGGGCGACGGTGCCGAGGATGCCGGCGCAATTGAAGGCACCGTCGAGAGCGCCGAGCTTCCGGACAGTCTGCGCGACGAGGGCTTCCACCGCTTCCTCGCTCGTGACGTCGCACGTGCTGAAGAACGCCTCGCCGCCGTCGGCGACGATTTCGTGGCGGAGCGCTTCGCCGTCGTCGACACTCACGTCCGACAGGAGCAGTCGTGCGCCTTCGCGGTGTGCCTCGAGCGCGGTGGCGCGCCCGATGCCGCTGGCCGCTCCGGTAATCAGCACCGCCTTACCGTCGAGGATCCCCACCGCGTCTTCGACGCTATCAGGCTCTCGCCGGTTGAGGACGCGCGTTCGCCGACACGGTGTCATAGTCGACGGTTGCGGCGTTTCCGATGGAGGGAGGATGGGATGGCAGGTGTTGAGAAGCGCGACTTCGATTCGCCGGATGAAAGTCGGACCCCCGAAAAGACGCAGGTGGACGTCGTGCATCTGGGAGGCACGACCGCGGCTCGCTTCGCGATGGAGCCTGGGTGGAGCTGGTCTGAATGTGTGAAGCCGGTTGCCGGAACGGATAGCTGCCAGCACAGGCACCTGGGCGTTGTGCAGTCGGGAAGGATGCGCGTGACGCACGAGGACGGCACGGTCCTCGAGCTTGGGCCCGGCGATGCGTATGTGATCGAGCCCGGCCACGATGCGCAGGTCGTCGGCGGCGAGCGGTTCGTCGGCTTTGAGTTTCAGCCGGAGTCCGCCGACCAGTACGCACGCCAGTAGCAGGACCACGGAGAGCGGGCGGTGCGGGCGCAGGCGCGTAGAGGCGTGCGCGTCGAGGGGAAGCGGGCGATCGTGACCGGAGCCGGCTCCGGGATCGGCCGCGCCGCCTCTCTCTGCCTCGCGCGCGAGGGCGCGAGGGTCGGGCTCGTCGACCTCGACGGGGCGGCCGCGCAGGCGACGGCGGACGCGATCGCGGCTGAGGGCGGCGATTCGCTCGTCCTCGCCACGGACGTCACCGACGAGAGGCAGATCCGCGGGGCCGTCGAGACGGCGCGCGGGGTGTGGGGCGGCCTCGACGTCGTCGTCGCGAACGCGGCGGTCCAGCTCTTCGGCGAGGACGACCGTGTCGACCGCCTCGAGCTCGCGGTCTGGGAGCGGACCCTCGCCGTCAACCTCACGGGCGTCTTCCTCACGTGCAAGCACGGGATCGGGGCCCTCCTGGCGTCGGGCGGCGGCAGCGTGGTCGTGACCGGCTCGCCGACCGGTCTCTTCGGCCTCGGCGCGGGCTTTGCCGCCTACAGCTCGAGTAAGGCCGGCGTCTTCGGCCTCGCCCGCGTGATGGCCGCCGACTACGCGGCCGAAGGCGTCCGGGTGAACGTGGTCGTGCCGGGATTCACGGCCACGCCGCTCGTCGAGTCGATCATGGCGAGCCCCGGCGAGCGCGACGACCTCCTGCGGAAGGTCCCGCTCGGGCGGCCGGGCACGGCGGAGGAGGTCGCGGCGATGGTCCTCTTCCTCGCCTCCGACGAGGCGTCCTTCGCGACCGGCGGCTTCTTCTCCGTGGACGGCGGCATCACGGCCGTCTAACGCCCCGATCGGATAGAAAGGGCAGGGTCGTCAGGTGGGCATGCAGCTCGAAGAGTTCCGGCAACCGTCGGCTGAGTCCGAGTCCGAGCCCCTGCGCGGCGGGCGGGTCGGCGGCGCGCTCCGGCGCCTGCCCGACGAGCTCGGGGTGATCGTCGCGCTCCTCGCGATCGTCGCGGTGATCGGCATCCCGCACTCGGACTTCCTGCAGCCCTACAACCTGCTGCGGATCATGAGCAGCTACGCCCCCTACGGGATGATCGCCTGCGCGATGGTCTATGTCGTCGCGCTCGGGGAGATCGACCTTTCGGTCGGTTGGAACTGGAACTTCTCGGCCGTTATCACCGCAAAGGCGATGATCGCGGGGATCAATCCCTGGATCGCGGCGCTCCTCGGAATCCTCTTCGGCGCCAGCCTCGGTCTCGTCAACGGCCTGCTCGTCGTGCTCCTGCGGCTGCCGGCGATCATCATCACGCTCGGCACGTTCTCGATGTTCTGGGGGTTATCGCTCGTCGTCAACCAGTCGCAGGCCGTGACAGTGGAGAACTCGACGACGAGCTTCTTCGACTTCG
>Ga0114129_10012436_pt1 | contig 12116 bp, 13 predicted proteins | sample RhiMetdeltSRZDD1_FD_80071 | JGI IMG/M metagenome (GOLD analysis project Ga0114129, IMG submission 80071) | Populus rhizosphere microbial communities from Tennessee, USA - Rhizosphere MetaG P. deltoides SRZDD1 (version 2) (version 2) | ecosystem: Host-associated > Plants > Roots > Rhizosphere >...
CTACCACAATAGCTGGTCCAGTCTCCACTATTCGCGACGTTCTTGTGGCGCGTACAACGCAGAAGCGTAGAATAGTCCGCCGGCGCTTCGGCAAGGGGGACTATGACCGCTTCACCACGTAATCTCATCGATCGCGTGTTCTTCGGTTTCCAGAACACGGCAACGCTCAAGGCTGCACTGGAACTCGACGTCTTTACCGCCATCGGCAACGGTGTCCTGGACGCTGATGCGCTGGCCGCGAAGTGCGAGGCAGGGCCACGGGGAATCGCTGCACTGTGCGACTCGCTCGTGGTCATGGGATTCCTCAACAAGTCTAGCGCGGGATATGCACTCGCAGAGGACGCCGCGGTATTCCTGGACCGGGCCTCGCCCGCTTGCATCGCCGGCATCCACGAATTTCTAGCAGCTCCGGAATTCGTCGAGTTGGTGTTCCGCGACCCGGCAGGCGCGGTGCGTCGTGGCGGTTCGGAAGGACTGGCCAATGTGGCGCCCGACAATCCGATTTGGATACGCTTCGCACGAGCCATGGGACCCTTCATGGCACCCGATGCGAAGATGGTGGCGGAGCATGCCGGCGATCCGGCACCGAAGAAGGTGCTCGATATCGCGGCGAGCCACGGTCTCTTTGGCATCGCTTTCGGGCGACGCTTTCCGGAATGCCACGTAACGGGCCTCGATTGGGGCGCAGTGGTTGCGGTTGCGCGCGAGAACGCTGCCGCCGCTGGGATGCAGGATCGATACAGCACAATCGTGGGCAGCGCCTTTGACGTACCCTGGGGCGAGGGTTACGATCTCGTGCTGGTGCCGAATTTTCTGCATCACTTCGACAGAGCGGTGTGCACCGGCCTTTTGCGTCGCGCCCGCGCGGCTTTGGCACCGGGCGGCCGAGTGGCGATTGTCGAGTGGATTCCGAATGAGGATCGCGTATCTCCGCCTGCGCCTGCGCTATTCGCAATGACCATGGTGCTGACGACTCCGAACGGGACAACGTATACGGCGGCGGAGCTTGCGGCGATGCTGGCGGATGCCGAATTCGGCGCGCCCACCGTCATTCCGCTGATACCCACGCCCTTGACGTTGGTGTTGGCGCGCGGAGTTTAGCTGCGACGTAAAATCGGGCTTACCGCTTATAATGCCCCGTGAAATCGTGGCATTGACCATTGGCACACAGCTCGGATCGCACGAAATTACTGCCCTCCTTGGCAAGGGCGGCATGGGAGAGGTATACCGCGCGCGCGATCTGAAGCTTAAGCGCGAAGTTGCGATCAAGATCCTGCGACGGCAAGCAGCTTTACTATGTGGAAATCTTTAGAGGGCAACTGATGTCTGTGGACATTCAACAGGCCCACCAGAATTTGGTGCTTGGAAAAACGACACCCTTGCCGATCGAGGGAATCGTTACAGGAGGCCCTCGCGGCTACGACATGATGCCCGACGGCAAGTCGTTTGTCGTGCTGCAGCTCCAATCCCAAGCCGACCCGAGCAAAGCCCCTCCCGATCAGATCAACATCACGCTCAACTGGTTTAGAGAGCTTCAGCAGCGTGTCCCTGTGAAGTAACTCTTTCAACTGGATCAGAGCTATCTTGCGGCATTAGTGGAAGTCCGTGGCGTGACCTTCTGCATCAACTGATCGACGTTTGTGTTGGGGTCGATTTGCAACATAATCCACGCCAGGAGCATCTCCTCCCAGCTCTGGTCTCCCCATCGAACTTCCGACTAAATCTTTATGCTCGGTGTTGTAGCGACAGCCGCCTTCGATGGATCAAGGCCGCTTGAACGTTCTACACTCAGATGTGTTTTAGCGGGTACCTGGTGTCCGATTCAGGGAGAGTAATTGTGATGGGCGAATCGATGCATCCGTTTTCTACGGCGGAAGAGAAGCCAGCGGCACAGCGTTTTGGCCAGCTGTTTCACGCGTATGTCGAACTTCTCCAATTGTTCCTGGGCCATCGCGATGAAATCGTCGAGCGGATACAAGGGCTGCTGAACGCTCAACGGAAGCCGATCCAATACCTGCAAGACGGTTCCCTTCTCTCTCGGCACTTTGAGGATTGCTTCTTCACAACCACTGGCGTCACCCGCGACCAATCGCGTCTTCGAGGTCAATTGAAACAAGCGCATTGGGCAAGCGGATTCAAGCCTCGTGAGAGTCCTGGTGTGCATAACGAACTGGTCGATCCCGCGGAGATGATGGTACGCGCCTTTCATTTGTGGCGGCAGACTCATTGGCCGGGTCACAGTGGTCGCCTTCGATACGCGCACACACTCTTTAACTTATACGTGATACGGTGCCTTGCGCTGTTGACTATGCGCCTGTGGGATGCCGGATCGAGGAGTGCCGGCGACCGGCTCTCGCAAGTTCAAGGCCTTCTCGACCAGCTATGGAAAATCACACCGGCAAATCAACCGGTGCTCGTGCGGGATGCACGATGGCTGATCCCCGTGGCACAGAGCCCTACGACCGATGAACTGGCGGGGTATTTTGAAGTCGCGGAACAACTCGCAGCGATGCCTTCGGAAGAGCACCGGATTGAAATCCATAAAGCCGGAGTTCGAATGGCCGGCGGGCACTTACGTTCACAGCTTCGACACGTCTCCATGCAGAAAGGTGTGTCTCTGGATGAGAACAGCCTGGTTCTGAGAACCCGAAAATCCAATGCCCTTGATATCGCCACGCTGATTCAAGGTCTCGTGCCGCTCCTCCAGTCTTATGAAGACGCCTATGAACACGCCAGGCACGATGGCGATGACCGGAAGAGGCTGGAATTGGCAGACGCCATTTGTCAGGGCATTTCACCGGATCCAGAGTTGTTTCTGAATCGTCTCGACTTGCTAGGCCCTTACAGCATGATCGAGCATCTGTTCATAACGACGGACCGTGATGGGCACGTCGTCTATACGGGCATGGGACGGCGACACGTTCAGCTGCTCCAAGAATACAAAGGACGCATCAGTCGCTTGTCCAAGCCGTTGTATGACGATTGTCAACGCTTCAGGCCGGTTGAGGGCGCTTATTCTCCGTATGGGGTCCTTTATGGGTTTTCATCCAATCTCATCGAGCATATGGCGTTCAAGACCTTACAGCCCGAGGCCGTGCCACTCTTTAGTCTGGAAGATGTCTTTGCCGGCGGGAAAGCCGACAAGCTCGCCTGGGTGAACGGCTGGCGAAAGCTACCGCACATCAAACCGGAAGTGGCAAAGCTGTTCGAGTACCCGCAACAGTTTGCCGAAGACATTTTTGCTCGGATCGAGCATGCGTTGCGCGGACGCGTTTCCGACGGTGAGGCCAGGGCTGCCGTTCAATCCGGTCGCCTATTCATCCTCGATGAAGAGGCTGAGTCGAAGATGTCGCTGATTCCGGATCTCCCGCCGCAATATGTCCGATCGTCAGATGTGGAGATTGTGGCTGCCCACAAGGCTGATTCTTATGGCCAGGCGCATCTCTTGCTTGGTCGGCTAGAGGGAGAGTTCGTAGTTAGTTATAGGACATCAGGGGGATGGGTTGCCATTACGAAGGACATCCTCACTGAAGTCTTAGGCGCAGGACACGACGCGAAGATTCTTGGGCTGCCACCTGTGGCCGCTGGAGTGTTGAGATTGATGTGCCCCAATCTCGTTGTTCCTCTGAGCCCCTAACTGGAGTCCCTCAGGTCGGTTTCTAACACCAAACCTAACCCGTAACGCGAAATAAATAAGCGATTCATATCTTCGTAACATGACAACGTCAAGTTGCGCATTGATTAACGGGGGGATGAATGATGGATCGTCAATTAGCGAAACTTTCTGTAGGACTGCCGATGTTCCGCGTATGGCTCACGTTGCTTATGTCCGTTCTGGTTGTCGCGTCAGGAACGATGGTTTGGGAAGCAGCCGCGCAGCACGGATCCAATGGCGGAAACGACTACGACTGGGACAACAATGATCGGGACCACCACAACGAACCGTACGCAATCGGCCTCTGGGGTGACCTGCCTTACAGCGATACCCAAGCGAAGGACGGGGTACCGAACCTGATCATGGATATGAACAGGCAGAAACTCGCATTTACCGTCCACGACGGCGACTTTAAGGCGGGCAACGGTGTAGCGGGATCGACGACTCCAACGACATGCGCCGATGCAATGTACGTACAGGCGCTCGGTTTTCTTAATGCGTTGAACGCGCCCGCAGCTTTCACACCCGGCGACAACGACTGGACGGACTGCGATCGTGCATCGAACGGCAGTTTCAATTCGCTGGAACGCCTTGATCACGAGCGCCAGCTTTTCTTCAGTACTCCCTTCACGCTCGGGATACATAGATTGCACCAGGCCGTGCAGTCCGACACCACGAAGACGCCATGTCAGGGATACGTCTCAGGAGACCTCGATACAGTCACCTACAAGCTGGTAGCCTGCGTCGAAAACCGCCGGTGGACCTACCGCGGCGTTACGTATGCGACTCTGAACATCCAGGGATCCTGCGACAACCGTTGCGGCGACCACCCGGACACCAAGGAGGCGGATTCCCGCCGAGATGCCGACATCGCATGGATGCGCGAAACGTTCCAGGTGGCAATGGACCGCGACTCCGCTGCGATCATGTTCATCTCGCAGGCCGATCCCGGTTTCCATAATCGTCCAGTGGAAAGCGAGCCGTCTCGTAACCCGAAAACCCTCGAACTCGTTACGCCTATTCCCGCTGGCACCGTCGATGGCCACAGGGATTTCCTGGTCGCCCTGCGGGACGAGGTGAAAGCCTTCCGGAAACCTGTGGCTTACGTGCATGGCGATACTCATTACTTCCGGATCGACAAACCCTTCTACGATAGCGATCCTCCCGATTCAGTCACCACGACGGCTCGGCGCCTTGAAAATTTCATCCGCATCGAAACTTTTGGCGACAACACGTTCACCGCACCCAATACTCGCCCCGACCCCGACGACAAGAATAACGTTCACTGGGTCAAGGTGTTCGTGGATCCCGACAGCCGCGAAGTTTTCGCGTTTCAGGCTCAAATCGTTCCCGGCAACCGACCCGTAGTTCCAGCACCATAGACCTGTCTTGGCTACGGCCGGCGAGGCGCACGTTAGTTAGTATTCGACATCGCAACCAGTCACACCGATTCATTCTTGGATCAAAACTAGTAGAATGGCGGTGTATTTATTTTGAGAATTTCCCCGGATTCTCCCAAACGAGGAAAACATGACCACGGAAGAAAGATTCGAAAAGATGGAGGCGGGTATCCGGGACCTTATTGTCGTCAGTCGAAGAGTGCTGACATCTATTGAACAGATGGGCGGCTCCATCGAACAGATGAGCGGCACGATGGAACAGATGAGCGGCTCCATCGGGGAATTGCGGGAAGCTCAGAAGCAAACCGATCACAAGCTGAATGCTCTCGTTCAGGCTCAGATTGAAAGCGAGCAGAAAGTCTCTCGCCTTGCCGATATTGTCGAAAAGCTGATCCGCTTTCGCGGTCCCAACGGGCAACGAGGCGAAACCGACCCGAGTTAATTAAGCGACATCCGCCGAAATCATCGAGTGTGCGATCGAAAACAGCTTCAATGGGCGTCTCTTACACTGATCCGATAAAATCGAGAATCGCGGCATTGACGTCACCAGCCCGTTCCTGCTGCGTCCAATGGCCGCATCCGGGAAGGATCATGGTCTGCCGCAGATTCGGCACGAAGCCCTTCAGCCCGGCGATCAACTGATCGAAGCCTCGAAAACTCTGGACGAGATCGCGGTCTCCCGCGACGTAAAGCGCCGGCACGGTGACCTTCACGCCGGCCCACGCTGAAGACAGTTCCCAATTGCGGTCGATATTGCGATACCAGTTCAAACCGCCGCGGAAGCCGGTGCGTGCGAATTCTCCGGCGTAGAATTCGATGTCCGACTCCGTCAGCCACGACGGCAGCGCTGTCGGCGCTTTGCGTCCGCTTAGAAATCCGCCGGAGCGCGACACCATGCCGACGTTGCCTGCGCCTGTTGCAGCTCGCGGTGAGTCCCCTGAGGCCCAATAGAGGATGCGGCGCATCGTGGAGCGGGGATCGCGTTCGAGTTCTGCTTCAGCCACGCCTGGTTCCTGGAAATAGAGCTGATAGAAGATTGCGTCGTCGGTTCTTGGCATGATGGTGGTCGGACGTGCGGGCCCTCGCGGAATGAACGGAACGCTGAGTCCCACGACAGCGCGGAACCGATCGGGCCGCAGTAAGGCCGAAGTCCATGCGACCGGCGCTCCCCAGTCGTGGCCAATGATGACGGCCTCCGGCTCTCCAAGCGCATCGAGCACGCCCACCATGTCGCCCACGAGATGGCACAATGTGTATTGGTCGATGTTCTCCGGCTGATCGGTGCGGCCATATCCGCGCATGTCGGGCGCGACCGCACGATATCCCGCAGCAGCAAGCGCGGACAGCTGATGCCGCCACGAATACCACGATTCCGGAAATCCATGACAAAAAAGCACGAGGGGACCACTACCTTGTTCCACAACGTGTACGCGAATACCGTTGGCCTCAATCGTTCGATGTGTGAGCTCTGTCATGCCTTCCCCTTCGATGTATTTACCGCGTCCGCACGGACTTTTCAGAGTAGCTAAATGTTAAGCCCAATCCGCGCGTCTGACGACAGCGCTGGTCCCAACTGGGAACATCCCGACTTCCGCTGTTCGAATCTTATCCTTTCCGTTGTACACGCATTTGGCGCCAACTATAATCGCGCCTCAAGGGATACAAGAATGATTTTGCCTGCGAAATTTCGGCGGATTTTTCGGCCGGTCTTTTTCGTTCCGATCGCGGTGTTCGCTCACCATGCGTACAGCGCGGAGTTCGACACGACAAAGCCGGTGAAGCTTTCCGGCGTGCTGACTCGAGTGGAGTGGTCCAATCCACACATTTGGATTTATCTCGATGTGAAGGATGAGAAAGGGAACATCACCAATTGGGGTTTCTCGGCTTCTCCGCCGGGGATGCTCCAGCGGCGCGGCATTACCAAAACCGCTCTCAAACTCGGTGAAGTGCTCACGATCAGCGGGCATCGCGCGAAGGATGGGTCCAACAACGCCTCGGGCAATGTAGTGACATTCGCCGATGGACAGGACGCCTTAATCGGGCAGGATCAGGCGTTGAATCCGGCAGAAACCAGATCGAATGCGGGAAAGAAGCAATAAGGCAGTACCGTGAAGAAATGTGCCGTCTTTCTACTTCTTCTATCTGCGTCGTTCCTGACCGGCCAATCACGAACCTCCGCCCGCATCCCTCGTATGCCTGACGGCAAACCCAAGTTCTCCGGGGTCTGGGCCGGTCCGGCGTTCATTCACAATGTGGGACCGAACGATACCGACTCGCCGCGAGTCACCAATTTCGATCGCGCGAAGATGGCTCCCTTCCTGCCCGGTGCCGAAGAAAAGTTCTATCAGCGCCCGACCGGCGACCTGCGTCATGACGATCCGACCGAGCTCTGCCTGCCCGATGGCCATCCGCGCGAAGCGCTTGCTCCTTATGCGCAACAGATCGTCCAGACTCCCGACGAAATCGTGATCCTTTATGAGTACATGCATTTCTTTCGCGTGATTCCGATTGGCAAGCCCCATCCTGCGGATATCGAGCCGACGTTTATGGGGAACGCGGTGGCGGCCTGGGATGGCGACACGCTCGTGATCGATACGATAGGCCTTCGTGAATGGACCCTTTCCGCAAGCAACAGCTGGCACAGTGACGCCCTGCACACAATCGAACGGCTAAAGCACATCGACGCCGCGACTGTTTCTTACGAAATTACAATCGACGACCCGAAGATTTTCACACGGCCCTGGTCGCAGACATTCGAAATGAAGCTTCATCCGACGTGGTCGCTCCTGGAACAGGTCTGTGAAGAAAACAATCGCTGCCAGGGCGGCAACTGCTCGCCGGCGGAATCACAGAAAGCGAAATAACCCGAACGTCGCGCCATCACTTCACTAAATGCGGCCGGTCTTTCTCGTTCTCGTTGCAGACGTATTCCAGCAGGTCGCTGTCCGGTATCAGGTTCAATCCGGTTTTGAGCGAGAAAGGTCGCGTGTAGTACTTCGGATCATTGAAGGTAATCTCCAGATCCATGTGGCCGAAATCGCGACGGCGATAGCGTTCGGTGATACGCATGGACTCGCTGCGAGGGTGGCCAAACGCGTCGATCCATCCCTTATCGTTGAGGCCGGCTGTGTCAACGACAAGCGTATCTCCATCCCAACGTCCCACAGAATATCCCATCCAAGTCGGATTCGGATCCTTGGGAAGCGGGCGGCCGTCGGTGTGAATCTCGCGGGGAGGATCGCCAGTCTCAGTCAACATCACGATTTCCTGCGGCGTTTGAACAATCTTGAAAGTGAACACCAGCAGTGCCAGCGGAATGCTACCCGGAAGGCAATTCGTGTGCGGATACTGCACAGTGCTGCGCTGCTTCATGATCGCAATGCCTTCCGGCCGAAGCGGTTCCTCTTCGGGCTTCAAGCCCCAAAAGACGTTTAACGCGTGCTTAGTAATGTCGTACGTGTCGACCTGCAAGGTGGAGAACTCCTTACCAAGCACGCTCTCGTATTCGCGCGCGGGAGTCTTTTCCGCCTGCCACAATCCCGAGAGGTCCGGCTTGCCGTTCAGACGTAAGGCGGGAGCCGTCAAGTTCGGCTTGCCGTCTTTCGTGCGAGGGGTCCGCGGGTCCGGATAGTTCAGCCACTGCGCATGCGCGTACGTGACTGCGCCTGCGAGCACGATTGCGATGAGCGTCCGCATGACGGGCAATCTTACTCCAAAGATGGTTCGACATCGAGTCTCGGAGGATTCTATCTTCCACCACCTGAACCGCGTGGCCGGGTGAAGCAAAACAGTCGTCCAAACCGATCGCAGATGGCCCATAGGATTTCAAAGCCCAGCGTGGAGGCGAGTTTCGGCGATAGGCGCCTTTGCGGGGCTTGAGGATAGAACTGGTCGAATGGAGTGTGCGGCGTTACGATGCCAACACACAGGGGAAAACAAATGAACAGACTAACGCTCATTTTGACAATGATCCTTGCGGCCGGCTTCGCGAACGCCCAGTCCTCGGCTGGACCTGCGCCTACGGGCCTCGTAGTAGGTTCGGGCAACTACTTCAGCCCGATCGTCGCGGATCTCGAGAAGGCGAGCGCGTTCTATGGCGCGATCGGTTTTCAGTTCCAGGGCGAGCCGTCCACCGCCGACGCGAATCCGCAGCTGCGCGCGATGTTCGGCCTGCCCGATGCGCGACTGCGCTACCAAATCGGCCGCGCCCCGTCGATTGCGGGCGGCGTCGAGATCATCGAAGTCTCGAAGGTGAACCTCGAGCCCGTCACGCGCAGTGTGCAGGACCCGGGTGCCATCACGCTCGTGGCGACGGTTCGAGATCTCGACGGGGCCTTCGCACGCCTGAAACAGCTCGGCGCGCCGGTCGTGACGCGGAGTGGCGCGCCGATCAAGGTCGGAACCGTGGGCCGCATGGTCGTCGTGCAGGACCCTGGGGGGCACTTCATCGAGATCGTCCAACCCGAGAAACTGACGGAAGCACAGGCGGCCGCGACTGGAAACGTGGTCGGTGTGCGTGTGCGATTCACCGTACGTGACGTGGACAGCGCGCTAAAACTCTATCGCGATGCGCTCGGGTTTCACGAACTTGCCCCCGAGGGACAATACGGTGGCGACGCGGCTGTCCTGGACGCGCTCGGGTTGACCGGCGGGCAGTACCGCGTCGGCCAGCTCCAGGTGCCCACGTCGGGCTTGCAGTTCACGCTAATCGACTTCAAGGGTGTTGAGCGTAAGACGAAGGTGGCAGGGATTAAGGACCCGGGCTCCACACGGATCCAGTTGCGCGTTGCGGACATTGACGCGGCAGTTGCAGTGCTCGGCAAAGCCGGCGGTGCGTTCATCTCGACGGGCGGCAAGCCACTCGATCTGCCCGCTGGGGCCAACACACTCAAGGTCGGCATCGTGCGGGATCCCGACAACCTGTTCGTCGTCCTGATCCATACCCCGCCCCCGGCGCCGCGCTGATGCGGCAAGGCAACTCGCGTGGAGCACGCCCACAACTTCCATTTCTCGACGTCTTGGCCGCGGCGGCATGGGTGTCGTTTTACAGGTCCAAGATGTGAGGTCTGCGCGCGCGGTCGAGCTAAAGTTTTTGCCAGAAGACTTCTTGAAGAAGGATCTGTGGGGTACATCCATCGAACTCAGCGAAGGGTTCGGCGACAGGGTCGGCTGCGCTGTAGACGCGGCGTCTCACCGTGTCTCACCGCGCGTTCCTCACGGAATCAAAAATATACGCGGTAAGACAGGCTCACAATGTCTCTCTATTGCTTCTCGTAAACGGAAGTGATGTCAATGCTCTGGCCCTGCGCATTCTTGCCCATCTGTGTCACGGTTCGTGTCTTGCCATCCTTGGAAACCATCGCCTTAGCGGTGATGGTGGGCTTCCCCTTCATTTTGAGGGTCGCCTCGAGCGTATTGGCGTCGATTCGTTTGTAGGCAAGCGTGTCGGCATCGGGGTTGCCCTTGAATGCATAGTCCTTGCCGTCGTACTTCGCCTGAAATTCAGCATGTGTCGGTTTGCCGTCCGCGCCGACTCCATCAGCCGTGTACTTGACGCCATCTTCGCCCCACGCTTCGATCTTGAGCGTCTGGCTCTTGGGCGCCGGTCCGGGGCTGTATTTGGATTTGGCTAGATTTAGTTTCCACGTTCCTACGTTGTTATCCGCTGCGAACACCACGGCAGTCAGAGCCAGCACTGAGATCAGCACCAGCGCAAACACAAAAGCAGATCTTCGTTGCATCGTTTTCTCCTCTTATAGGCGGTTTTGTCTAGATGCCGCAGGATCTTAGCAGCGGATTCCTATAAGCGACGATCCTTTTTGTTGATGAAGTGTTGATTTGAGTTGAGCCGCCTCATTCTCACCAAGATCCAAGCCGAGGAGAAGTTGGCTCCTTGAAATGGCGTCCGAATCAGTCGGGCCCGACAAAAGTTCGTCCACGTTAGGCTCCGCGTCATCAAGCTTGCCATCCGAGAGGTCTGTGAGTCTCACATTGTAGCCCCATATGCTTGGCTGAAGAGATCGGCGTACGCACATGACCTTAGCTGAATGTAGTCGTTGACCGCAGTGCGATTTAATCCTATTCTGTAGGAAAAATGCAGCCTGTCACGCTCGGTGAGTTCGAACAAGTAGTCCTGTTGGCGATCTTACGTCTGGACGAGAACGCCTACGGCGTCTCGATCCGGAAAGAGATCATGGCTTGCACAGAACGCAAGCCCTCGCCTGGGGCGCTGTACACGACGCTCGATCGGCTGGAGGAGCGCGGGCTGGTGACGTCCCGCTTCGGCGATCCCACTCCGCAGCGCGGTGGCCGCGCCAAACGCTACTTCAAAGTGACAGCCACGGGCCTTAGAGCGGTGGCCCGGGTGCAGCGCGGGTATCAGCGTTTGTTGAGTGGAGTTCAGCTTCCGGGGGTGGCGCATGGATAGTTTCAGTGTTGCAGAGTGGATCTTGTCGTTGGTAATGCCGCAAGAACGCGCGGCCGCCGCGGTGGGTGATCTGGTGGAATCGGCCAGTGGGCCAGTGACTCTTTGGTGCTCGGTGGTGCGCATGTTTCTCGGATCCCTATTCCGCGAGGTGTTGGGTCCGGCGGAGATGGTGATCGCCGCGAAAGACTTCGTGTTGACCACAGCCTTTTTATCGGCGGGCTATACCCGCCATCTCCTGCTCCCCGTCCTGGTTCTCTACGCCTTAATACGCACGTGGCCCCAGTTGGCCCCGGTGGGGAGCGTTGCCGGGTTCTTTGGGACGCTGCTAACCATCGCGATTACCGTGGTGGTGCCGTGGAAAACCGGCCGGACGGTGGCGGAGCGACACCCCGGCAAGGAACTTCCGGCATTCGTGGCCATCTGGACAACGGGTCTGGCTCTGAGTGCGATTTTGGGTGATCTGGATATACCGTGGAACAGCATCCTGTTGAAGGAGCCGTGGATCCTGCTGCGCTGGAACCAGATTCCGAATCCTTGGAATCCAGTGCTGATGCTGATCAGTATGATCCTGGTGCGCGGCAGATGGCTTCGTAAGGGAGGCACTCCCGCATGACTGTATCGCCCTCGCCGAATA
>Ga0114129_10012437_pt1 | contig 12116 bp, 8 predicted proteins | sample RhiMetdeltSRZDD1_FD_80071 | JGI IMG/M metagenome (GOLD analysis project Ga0114129, IMG submission 80071) | Populus rhizosphere microbial communities from Tennessee, USA - Rhizosphere MetaG P. deltoides SRZDD1 (version 2) (version 2) | ecosystem: Host-associated > Plants > Roots > Rhizosphere >...
ACATCACGAAGATCGACGTCAGGACCGCGGCGACCTGCGACTGGTCGGCGACGAGCAACGTGGAGTGGATTCGCGTCGGATGGGGCGCGACCGGCCGCGGCGATGGCGAGACCTGGATTTGGTACGCCGACAACACCACCGGCGAGCAGCGCGTCGGGACCGTTACGATCGCCGGCCAGACCTACACCCTGACGCAGCAGCGGTAGTAGCGGTCCTTCACTTGATGTCGATCAGCTCGACGTCGAAGACCAGCATCCCCTGCGGCTGCCCGGGCTGTCCCTGGTAGGCGAGCGATTCGGGGATCCAGAACCGCCGCTTCTCGCCCTCCACCATCATCTGGAGTCCCTCGGTCCATCCGCGGATGACTCCGTTCAGCCTGAATTCGGACGGCTCGCCGCGCTGCACGGAGCTGTCGAACATCTTGCCGTCGGTCGTCCACCCGGTGTAGTGCACGACGACGGTGTCGCTGGCGCGCGGATGCCGCTGGCCCGTGCCGGGCTGGAGCACGCGTGTCGAGAGGCCGGATGGCGATCGAAGCGACTGCGGCGGCGGCGCGGCGACGTCGGGCGGTGGCGGCAGACCAGGCTTCTCGGTGGTCGGCGCGGGCCGGTCCCGGCAGCCTGCCAGCAGCACCACGATCAGGATTGGAATCAGCCGGAAGAACATCCCAACCCCTAGAGTATCCTTCCCCGTCCAACCGCCATGCAGGACATCCGATACGCGCTCCGGGCGCTCGGCAGGCAGCCGCTGTTCACGCTTGTCGCCGTCCTCACCCTCACGCTGGGAATCGGCGCGAACACCGCGATTTTCAGCCTCCTCTACCAGGTGCTGCTGCGTCCGCTCCCGTATCCGGATGCCGATCGCCTCGTGTTCGTCTGGAACATGTATCCCCTCATGGGGCTGCCGCAGGCGAGCGTGTCGATCCCCGACTACATCGACCGGAAGACCCAGGCACCGGCGATCGAGGATGCCACGCTGTTCACCTCCGGCCGGGCCAACCTCGCCGACGGCGGGCAGCCGGAGCAGGTGCGCGCGCTGCGGGTGACCCCCTCGTTCTTCACGACGTTGCAGCGCCAGCCGTTCCTCGGGCGCGGCTTCACCGAGGATGAAGCGCGGCCCGACGCCGACAAGTTCGTCATCCTGTCCTACGGTCTGTGGCAGTCGCGGTACGGCGGCGATCGGAGGCTGGTCGGCAGGGACATCCGGATGAACGGCGAGGCCTACCGGGTCGTCGGCGTCATGCCCGGCGACTTCCGGCTGATGAACGACGTCGGCGTGTTCCTGCCCTTCTCGTTTACTCCGCAGCAGATGTCCGATCAGGCCCGCGGCAACGAGTTCAGCCAGATGATCGCGAGGCTGAAGCCGGGCGCGACGATCGAGCAGCTCAACGGCCAGATGAAGATCATCGTCGACCGCAATCTCGAGCGGCTGCCGCAGCGCCAGGCGTTCGCGCGCACCAGCGGCTTCGGCGGGTTCGCGGTCGCGATCCGGCAGCAGCTCGTCGGTGATGCCCGCGCGCCGCTCTACGCGCTCCAGGGGGTCGTGCTCGCGGTGCTGTTGATCGCGTGCGCCAACGTCGCCAACCTGCTGCTGATGCGGGCGACCGGCCGCAACCGCGAACTGGCGATCAGGACGACGCTCGGCGCCGGCCACTGGCGGCTCGTGCGTCAAATGATCACCGAAGGGCTCGTCCTCTCCCTGTTCGGCGCGATCGGCGGCCTCGCCCTCGGACTGATCGGCGTGAGGACGCTCATTGCGCTCAGCGCCCGGCAGCTGCCCGGTGTCGCCGACGCCTCCCTCCACCCACCGGTCCTGCTCTTCACGGTGCTGCTGGCGGTCCTGACCGGTGTCGTCTTCGGGCTCGTCCCGGCGGTGTCGGTGATTCGCGGGAACACGTCCTCGCTGCTCAAGGAGGACGCGACCCGCGGCTCGGCGAGCCGCACGACGCGGCTCGTGCGCAGCTCGCTCGTGGTGGTGGAAACCGCGCTGGCCCTGATGCTGCTCGTGGGCGCGGGACTGCTGATCAAGAGCTTCGCACGCCTCCAGGAGGTCGATCCCGGCTTCTCGCCCGAGCGCGTGCTGACCACGCAGATCACGCTGCCGCCGAGCCGCTATGCCGATGCGGCCGCCCGGCGCGCGTTCTGGCTGCGGCTGCTCGAGAAGGCGAAAGGCATCCCCGGCGTCACCGCCGCGGGCGTGACGTCGAACGTGCCCTTCAACGGCAACGTCAGCTCCGGGTCGTATTCGATCGTCGGCTACACGCCGGGTCCGTCTGAGGCGGCGCCGCACGGCCGCCAGGAAGTCGCCGGCGGGGACTACTTCCGCGCGATGCAGATTCCCGTGCTGCAGGGCCGGACCTTCAACGACGGCGACACCGCCGACAGCCCGCGCGTCGTGGTGATCGATCAATACCTCGTGAACCGGTACTTCGGGAACCGCAACCCGCTCGGCCAGGAGATTCAGCGCGGTCAGGGACCGCAGGGCCGCTACACCGTCATCGGCGTCGTCGGCACCATCAACAGCATCGACCTCGCGCAGCCGGTGACGAAGGAGCGGCTCTACTACGCGATCGCGCAGCAGCCGCAGCCCAGCATGGCGCTGGTGCTGAAGAGCGCGATGGAGCCGTCCCAGCTCGTGTCCCAGGTGCGCGCCGTGGTGCAGTCGCTCGATCCGGAGCAGCCGCTCGCCGACGTGCGGACGATGGACGAGTGGGTGAATCGGTCGCTCGAAGGACGCCGGACACCGATGATGCTGTTCGTGCTGTTCGGGATCGTGGCGCTGCTGTTGTCGGCGATCGGGATCTACGGCGTGCTGGCGTTCAACGTCGCCCAACGCGTCCGCGAGTTCGGCATCCGCCAGGCGCTCGGCGCGAGCAGCCAGGCCATCCTGACGCTGGTCTTCAAACAGGGCCTCGCCACCGCGGGCGTAGGGCTGGCGATCGGCCTGGCAGCGTCGTACGGACTCAGCCGCTACCTCGAGACGCTGCTCTTCGGCGTCAACGCGCGCGATTGGATGGTCTTCTCAATCGTGACCGTCGTCCTGCTCGTCGTCGCCGCGCTGGCCTGCTACATCCCGGCGCGGCGCGCGACACGGATCGATCCGATGGAAGCATTGAGAGTCTGACCTAACCGAGGATGGCGACAATCCCAAGCTCCAAATCCCAAGCTCCAATGGACTCCCAATGACCAAGTCCCAAGCCAACTCCCAAGGTTGGCTTGGAGGTTGGTTTGGGATTTGGGCGTTGGGCGTCCGTTGGGATTTGGAACCTGGAGCTTGGGATTTGACGAGACCAGAGTCAGTTCACCTAATACCGACGCGCCGTATGACAGGCCCGTCGGGCGTCTTCGCGACGTAGTAGGCGGCGTCGCGGGAGATCGTCAGAGCCGTGCCGGCGCTTTCGACGTCGCCGTCGATCGGCTGGATGGCCGTCGCCTTCAATCCATTCGAGGTCAGTTCGATTCGCACGACGCGCGACGCGGCGCTGTCGCCCTGGATTGCGAACAGCGCTCCTCGGGCCCAGCGGATTCGCCGCAGGCCGGCCAGAGAGACGCCATCGGCGGCCCGTACCTGGCTGACGCGGCCGGTGCCGGTCCCCACGGCAGCCAGGCCATCGGCGTGAGCGACGTAGGTGACGCCGTTGGCGAGCGCAAGGCTCGTGGGCGTGGTGAGCTGGAGCGCCAGCGGCCGCTCGAACCGTCCTGCCGCAGGCCTCACACGAAGCAGCCTTCCTCCCTGCGAATCGATCAGCACCAGCGCACCGTCGTCCGCGATCGCAAAGTCGCTGAGCGCGACGGGCTGCATCTCCGCCGGCACCGGTAGCGTGGCGAGGACCCGCCCCGAGACCAGCTGGAGCTTGTGAATCGACGCGCTCCCTTCACCGTCGCTGCTCGTGGCCCAGAGGTCGCCACGGCGGGTGTCGATCTCGACGGCGCTGAGCCGTGCGAATCCGGCGGAGACCGCGCGGATCAGGTCGTTGACGTGATTGAAGACTTCGTCGGCGACCATCAGCTTGTTGTCGTCGCCGTCGCCGAGCACGAACCGCTTCGAGGCGCTGTCGTAGGCCAGACCGACTGGATTGATGGGCGACGTGCGCAGGCTCAATGCGTCCTCGCCGCCAGACCTGGGCGCGAGCGCAGCCGCTGGGGGCGGCGAAGGATCAGCTTTCGCAGCGAGCTCGCGAGCCGAGGCCGCCGGTGAAGGCGTTGTTGACGGAGACGGCGAGCCGATGGCCGGCTTTGCGGCCGCCGCCGTCAGCGGCGCACCCGGTTCCGGCGTCGAGGCCAGCATCGTTTCGAGCTCGGGCCATCCTGGCAGCCGGCGCACGCGCTCAAAATCGTTGTTCTCCCGCGCATCGGTCGGGACGCCGAGCTGTGCCAGACGTCTCAGCATCACGAGGGCATCGCCCGGGCGGCCGCTCAGGCTCTGCGCCCGCGCGAGCAGGTACATCAGCTCGGGATCGTTCGGCCGGCCCTTCTGGGCCGCGCGCCAGGCCAGGTCGTGGAACGTTTCGAACTCGCCGCGCGCCGCCGCGTCGAGCGCCGCCTGGCGGCAGGACGCGACGTCTGTGCATTGAGCGGGTTGGGAAAACGCGAGAAGCAACAGGGAGAACGAGGCAGCCGCGGCGAGCACGAGCGATGGTACACCGGCCACAAGCGTTGACGATCGCGCGGGTGTGGTAATCAAACGTCAGGCGATGGCGATCGGATTCCCGTCCACACCTCCACCCATACGGCCGCTCGCCGCCACCCTGACGCGTTTCGCGCCGGCCCCGACCGGATGGCTGCATCTCGGCCACGTGCTGAACGCGCTCTATGTCTGGAATACTGCCGCCCTGGCCGGCTGCCGCGTGATGCTGCGCATCGAGGATCACGATCGCGAGCGCAGCCGGACCGAGTTCGAAGACGGGATCCTCGCCGACCTCGACTGGCTCGGGTTCGTGCCCGACGTCTATCCAACCGCGGCGTTTCGCAGCGGTCACTGCGACGGCCGGCAAAGCGATCGAGAAGAGGTGTATCGCGCGGCCTTCGACCGGCTTGCCGCGGCGGGCCTGGTCTACGCCTGCAACTGCACGAGACGAACGCTCGCGGCCATCCCCGGCGCCGAACCGGGGCAGGAGCTCCGCTACCCGGGCACCTGCCGCGACAAGGCCCTGCCGCTCGCTGACGGCTACGGCTGGCGCGTGAGGATCGACGATCGGATCGAAGAGTTCGACGATGGGCTGCTCGGGCGGCAGCGGCAGCAGCCGGCCATGCAGTGCGGAGACGTGCTGATCCGCGATCGCCTGGGCAACTGGACGTATCAGTTCGCAGTCTCGGTCGACGACCTCGTGCAGGGCGTGGACCTCGTGATTCGGGGCGTCGATCTCCTGGAGTCCACGGGCCGCCAGATTCAGCTCGCGCGCCTGCTCGGGCGCCCGGAGCCCGCCACGTTCATGCATCATCCGCTGATCATGAAGTCGCCCGATCAGAAGCTGAGCAAGTCTGACGGCGACACGGGCGTCCGCGCGCTGGCCGCCGCCGGCTGGACGCGCGAGCGCATCTTCGCCGAGGCGCTCCGCCAAACCGATCCACAATGATCGATTGCGTGCGTACCTGCGCGGCGGCCAGAGGGGTGCGATTTTGAAGCTCGAGGGTGTCTATTCCGTCCTGCCGACGGCGTTCTCCGATGACGGCGATCTGGACGAGGCGAGCCTGCGCAGGGTCGTCGATCTCTTCATTGGTGCCGGCGTCAACGGCGTCACGGCGCTTGGGGTCACCGGGGAAGTGGCCAGGCTCGACGACCGCGAGCGGGCGCGAGTGCTCGAGACGGTTGTCGATCAGGTGAAGGGACGGATTGGCGTCGTGGCGGGGACCACCGCGGACGGCACCAGGACCTGCATTCAGTACAGCCGTCAGGCGAAGGAGCTCGGCGCGACGGCGGTCATGGTCAGTCCGCCGCGGATGCCGAAGCTCAACTCCGACGCCGTCGTCCGTCATTTCCTCGCGCTGGCAGAAGCGGTGGACATCGAGATCGTGGTCCAGGACTATCCGCCGATTTCGGGGTATGCGATGGAGCCGGCGCTGCTCGCGCGCATCGCGCGCGAGATCCCGCGCGCCCGGACCATCAAGCTCGAGGATCCGCCGACCCCCTTCAAGACCTCGCGCATCCTCGAGCAGACGAAGGACCTCGAGGTCCGCATCTTCGGCGGCCTTGGCGGCGTGTTCCTGCTGGAGGAGCTGATGGCCGGCGCGACCGGCGCGATGACCGGGTTCGCGTTTCCGGAGGTGCTGGTGAAGATCGTCTCGCTCTTCCGGGCCGGCGACGCCGACGCGGCGGCGGACGTCTTCTACCGGGCGGTACCGCTGATGCGTTTCGAGTTCCAGGAAGGCATCGGCATGGCGATCCGGAAGGAAGTGCTGAGGCGCCGCGGCGCGCTGGCGAGCGCCGCCACGCGCGCGCCCGCGGCCGGCCTCGATGCGACCACGCGCGCGGCCCTCGATCGCGTGATGGCATGGACAAGACCCTGACCATTGCCAACATTGCCAGAATTGCCAGCATTGCCAACATTGGGGAACCATCCAGACCTCCCGCGTTGGCAGTCTGCTCTGAAATGTTGGCAGTGTTGGCAATGTTGGCATTGTTGGTATTGAGCTGAGGTGCAAATCCGATGAACCTGGGTCTTGAAGGCAAGGTGGCGATGGTCGCCGGTGCGAGCCGGGGGCTTGGCTATGCGGTCGCGGAGGCGCTGGCCCGGGAGGGCGCGCGCGTGTCGATCGCCTCGCGCGACGAGCGGGCGATCACCGCGGCGGCTTCGCGGATCGGCGGCGAGGTGCTGGCGCTGCCGGCCGACGTGCGAGCGGCTGACGCAATCGTCCGCTGGAGCGAGGAGACCGTCCGGCGCTTCGGCGGGATCGACCTGCTCTTCACCAATTCGGGCGGGCCGCCGGCCGGCGCCGCGATCTCGTTCGACGATGCGGCATGGCAGGAGGCGGTGGAACTGCTGTTGTTCAGTACTTTGCGGATGGTGAGGGCGGCGGTGCCCTCGATGCAGGCCCGCGGCGGCGGCGCGATCCTGATGTCCACGTCGTCTTCGGTGAAGGAGCCGATCTCGAATCTCGGCCTCTCGACGGTGCTCCGCGCGTCGGTGTCGGCGCTGGCCAAGACCCTCGCGCTCGAGCTCGCGCCGTCGAAGATCCGGGTCAATCAAATCATCCCCGGGCGTGTTGACACGGATCGGGTCCGGCAGCTCGATCAAATCGCAGGCACCAAGCAGGGCATCACGCCCGAACAGGCGAAACAGAAGTCGCTCGCCGCCATTCCGATGGGCCGCTATGGCGAGACCGAGGAGTACGGCCGGGTCGGCGCCTTCCTGCTGTCGGACGCCGCCAGCTACATCACCGGCGCGACGATCCAGGTGGACGGCGGGCTGATCAAGAGTGTGCTGTAGGTAGGATTCCCGATCCATGAGTCTGATGCGGAACATCCTGCTCGCGAGCTCGACCAACGCCTGGCTTCGCGAGCGTGCGACGAAAGCGCAGTTCGTGCGGCGGTCGGTGCGCCGGTTCTGGCCTGGCGAGCGGGTCGAGGACGCGCTGGCGGCGGCGCGCGAGCTGAAGCCCCAGGGCATCACCACGATCCTGACCGCGCTCGGTGAGAACCTCACGCACGCCGAGGAGGCCGAAGAGGTGACGCTGCACTATCTCGACGTCTTCGACAAGGTCGCCGCGGCGGGCCTCGACGCGCATGTCTCGGTCAAGCCGACGCAGCTCGGGCTCGATCTCGATCGCGGGATGTGCGAGCGCAACCTCGATCGCCTGCTCGCACGCGCCGACGAGCGGAACAACTTCCTGTGGATCGACATGGAGTACTCACGCTACGTCGATCCGACGCTGGAGCTGTACCGCCGCGCCCGCGCGAAGTCGCCTCGAGTGGGGATCGCGCTCCAGGCCTACCTCTATCGCACCGCCAAGGACGTCGAGTCCCTCATCCCGCTCGGCCCCGCCATCCGGATCGTCAAGGGCGCGTACCTGGAGCCGGCGGAGATTGCGTACCCGAAGAAGGCGGACGTCGACGAGAACTTCTACCGGCTGTGCGTGCGGCTGCTGTCGCCGGAGGCGCAGCGCACGCGCACGCTGCTGCACATCGCCACGCACGATGCCGCGCTCGCCGATCGTCTGAGCGTCTACGCCCGTGAGCACGACGTCCCGGCCAGCGCCTACGAATACGCCATGCTCTACGGGATCGGCGTCGCCCAGCAGAAGCGTCTGGCCGCCGAAGGGAAGCGGCTGCGGGTGCTGATCAGCTACGGCGAGTACTGGTTTCCGTGGTACATGCGGCGGCTCGCGGAGCGGCCGGCTAACGTCTGGTTCGTCGTGAAGAATCTTCTTGGTTGAAAGGGCGTCAAGCTCCAAGCTCCAAGCTCCAAATCCCAACGCACGCCCAACTTCCAAATCCCAATCCAACTCCCAATTCAACTCCCAACAGGTTGGGCGTTGTTTTGGAGATTGGGAGTTGGGCGTGTGTTGGGATTTGGAGCTTGGATCTTGGAGCTTGACACCTATCAGAAAGTAAATCCCGACGACAGATGCACCCGCGTATCCCCGGTCTTCAACGCGCGGGCGACATCGAGGTTGATCCTCACCACCGACGCGATCAGGAAGAGGCCGGCGCCGACCCCCTTGTGCCACTCGGCCTGATCCATCTTCGTCCCGAAGTCCCAGGCCTTGCCGGCGTCCATGAACACGGTGACTCCCAGCTTGGCGCCGTTCAGGACCGATGTCAGCGGCGCGCGGATCTCGGCGGAGGTCGAGAACGTGCGATCGCCGTCGAAGGCGCCCGTTCGGAAGCCGCGTACAGACGAGGACCCGCCGAGCAGGAGACGTTCGTAGGGAGGGACGGTCGCGTCGGTGCCGGTGTAGACGGCGCGGCCGGCGGCGACGATCTGCCTGAAGACCCGAAGGTACCCGCGCCCGTCGGCGGTGTAGCGGTTCACCCGGTCCGGCAGGGTGCGGAAGTGCATGCCGGTCCAGCCGGTCATCAGCCAGACCGCGTTGCCGGGAAAGCCCGGATCCAGCCGGGTGTCGAGGCCGATCGACGTGCCCAGGGTCCAGAGCCGATCGTCGAGCACGCCGAAGCTGATCGTGCTCCGGCTCGCGTCGACGCCGGCGCGAACCACGTCGGCGAACACGCGTTCGGCGCGGCCCTTCACCTCGACGCGCTGATCGCGGATCTCGAAGCGTGGGTTCTCGCGGTTCCAGATCGCCACGCTCGACTCGACGCGGGTGAGAGGACCGGACTTGAACGGGCGCTCGAATTCCAGGGCGGCGCGCCGCGTGCCTCCCCAGGTGAGGGGCACCGACAGCCGTTCGCCGATGCCCAGCAGGTCGACCGTGCTGACGCGGCCGCCGTACGTGAATCCGTAGCCGTCGGCGAAGCTGATGATCGGCAGGAACATCAGCTTGCTTCGGAGCCGGCCGACGGGCCGGGCCACGGGATCGGGAATGCCCGGGATGTTGACGCCGCCGATGGCCGATCGCACGCCCGGCTTTTCGTGGACCACCAGCACCAGCGCGACGTCGGTCGTACTGGTCAGCGACCGATAGCGCTTGCGCACGTCGACGGTCTCGAACCGCCCGCTCGCCTTCAAGCGCCTGGTGATGGCCTCGACGCCGTCGGCGGGCAGCGGCTGACCGACCGCGATGCCCGCGGCGTCCAGGACCTCCTGGTCGGTCACGAACGCGTTGCCGTGGATGCGGATCTCGCCGATGACCTCTGGCTGCGCAACTTGATCGGCGTCTCTTCCGGCTAACGCCGGAAGCCACACCGTATCTATTGTGGCTTCCGCCTTCAGGCGGAAGTCATCATCAACGAACGGCCCGTGGCCCTGCGGCTCCGGGTCCTCATCCTCCTTCTTGGGGAACCGCATCTTCGTCGCGACTTCCGCGAGCCGGTATTCGGCGAACCTCCGGCCGTAGCCTCCCTCGAACGATCCGTTGGCCAGCGTGATCCCCGAGTGGATGTTCATCTCGCGCGGCAGCCAGACCCCGGGGAACGGCTGTCCCATCGTCATCGACGCCCGGATGTCGTCGATCTTCACGAGCCAGCCGGCCGGAAGAAAGTCGAGCCACACGTTGTCGAAGGTGTACTTGACGATCTGGTGGATGGTCGGGTCGACCCACAGCGTGATGAGCGCGGTCTTGTTCATCCGCCGTTCGATGTCCGCCTCGGCCTCCTTCTCGCGGCGCCGCTCCCGCGCTTCGCCGGACTGGCGGTCGTTCTTCTTCGGATCCGGCTTCTGCTCGACTTTGCTGGCCTCCCGCTTATCCTTGCGCTCGTCGTCATCGCCGAACATCGTGGTGGGGTAGTACTCGATCTTGAGGACCTCGTGGCCCTCGAGCTGTTCGCGGCCGGCGAGGTAGTAGTTGCCGGGCTCGAACTTGAAGTCCATGAAATACGCTTCCGAGACGAACCGCGGTTCGGTCGGTACGGGATTGCCGCCGACGCTGACCGCGACCCCGTCCGGGCTGATGGTGACCTCGGAGGATTTGTCCTCCTTGCCCTCCTCCGCCTTTTTCGCCTTCCGCTCCCGCCGCGAGCGCTCGCGCCGGATCCAGCTCGCCTCGTACCGCTCGCGGGCGGACTCGTCGACCTTGACGCCGTTGAATCGCACCGGGCTGCGGACGTGCATCCCGTCGCGGACGTACCAGGTGTAGTCGCGTCTGGTCCGGTAGAGCGGCCACCGGCCGGGGCCGAGGATCTCGAAGGACTCCACTTCGTCCAGGATGTACTGGTCGAGCGTCTTCCGATTGACCTCGCGGCGCGCCAGGACCTTTTCCATGAAGACGTCCAGCTCGTTGGTAGGGGTGGGCCTCGCCTTCGCGCCGGATGGCGGAGCAGGGTCCTGGGCGGACAGACCAGGGGACGTCAGAACGAGCGCGCACCACACCGCGCACGCGCGAGCGAGAAGGACGGGCAGTCGTTTCACGGGGCCTCCGGAGGCGGGCGGCTGGCTGGCCAGATTTTAGACGAGAGACGGGCGGAGAGCGTTCGGCGGACAGTGGGGTTATTTGCAGGGCATTCTGCGCTGATACACTCACCTCCTTTATGCCCAGAAGACTCGCGCCTTTCCTCGCCGCTATTCTGACCACAGTCGCGCTCGCGGCTCAGCAGCGGGCGCCGCAGTATCGCGTTCCGCCGCTGACGGATGTCTCGGGGGCGCCCGGGCTCTCGCTGGCGCTGCGCAAGCTCAACACAGTCGGGACGCTCATGCATGCCACCGCCCATCCCGACGATGAGAACAACGCGATGCTGGCGCTGTATGCGCGCCATCTGGGGGTGCGGGTGGCGCTGGTGTCGGCGACCCGTGGCGACGGCGGGCAGAACGAGATCGGGCCCGAGCTGTTCGACGCGCTCGGGATTCTTCGCACCGAGGAGTTGCTGGCCGCGCATCAGTACGACGGCGCCGAGCAGTACTTCACGCGCGCGGTGGATTTCGGCTACTCGTTCAGCCAGGAGGAAACGTTCGAGAAGTGGGGCCGCCAGGAGATCCTTGGCGATTTCGTCCGGCATATCCGGACGCTGCGTCCCGAGGTCATGGTGACGCTCGGCATCGACGGCACCGGCGGCGGCCAGCACCATCAGGCGTCGGGCGTGATCGCCGCAGAGGCGTACAAGGCGGCGGCCGATCCCGCTCAGTTCCCGGAGCAGATCAAGGCCGGCCTGCGACCGTGGCAGGTGCGCAAGCTCTATCGCGTCGCGGGCGGGCCAGGCGGCGGAGGACGTGGCCGGGGCGCGCCGGGCGGCCGCGGCGGCGCCGGCGGGCGAGGCGATCAGCCGCCGCCGGCGGGTCCGATCGCGCCCGGCGCCGGCCCTGCCGATCCCGCCGTGAAGTACGCGACGGTCGATACCAACGTCTTCGAGCCGCTGCTCGGGTGCACGATCGGCGAGGTCGGCGGCGTGGCGTCGGGCATGCACATGTGCCAGGGGCGTGCGCCGCTGGTGCCGCCCCCGGCAGCGTCGGCCGCGCGCTATCGGCTCATCGAGACGATCCTTCCCGGTCAGCGCGACAAGGACGAGACGTCGCTCTTCGAGGGCATAGACACGTCGCTCATGGGGCTGACCCGTTTCGCCGGCGCGCG
>Ga0114129_10012438_pt1 | contig 12115 bp, 6 predicted proteins | sample RhiMetdeltSRZDD1_FD_80071 | JGI IMG/M metagenome (GOLD analysis project Ga0114129, IMG submission 80071) | Populus rhizosphere microbial communities from Tennessee, USA - Rhizosphere MetaG P. deltoides SRZDD1 (version 2) (version 2) | ecosystem: Host-associated > Plants > Roots > Rhizosphere >...
GGGCTCATCCTCGACCTTGGCGTCCGCGGCTTCCTGCCGGCCTCGCTCGTCGACATCCGCCGCGTCCAGGACCTGGACGAGTTCATGTCGCAGACGTTGCGCTGCAAGGTGATCGAGCTCAATCGCAGCCGCAACAACGTCGTCCTGTCCCGGCGCGCAGTCCTGGAGGAGGAGCGCCGCGAGATGCGCCAGGCGATCCTCGACCGGCTCTCGCCCGGCGACGTCGTCGAGGGCACGATCTCGAACATCGTCGACTTCGGCGCGTTCGTCGACCTCGAGGGCATCGACGGCCTCATCCACATCTCGGAGCTCTCCTGGAGCCACGTCAACCATCCCTCCGAGCTGCTCGAGATCGGGCAGGAGGTGCGGGTCAAGGTGCTCGACATCGACCGCGACCGCCAGCGGATCTCGCTCGGGCTCAAGCAGACACAGTCGGATCCCTGGCAGCAGGTGATCGACGCGTACGAGCAGGGGGACGTCGTCGAGGGCCGCGTCACGAAGGTCGTCACCTTCGGCGCGTTCGTCGAGGTCGTCCCCGGCGTCGAAGGCCTGGTGCACATCTCCGAGCTCGCGACGCACCACGTCGAGAACCCGCGCGAGATCGTCCAGCAGGGCGAGACCGTCAGGGCCAAGATCATCGAGATGGACGCCGAGCGCCGGCGCCTCTCGCTGTCGCTCAAGCGCGTCGAGGAAGGCGAGTCTGCGCGGCCCGGGATCGGCGACGAAACCGCGCCCGACCTGGGGCTCTCGGAGGAGGTCTTCACGGAGCAGCCGGCCGCCGAGGCCGAGGCTGCCGCCGAGCCCGTCACCGAGGCCGAGGCCGTCGGGGTTCCCGAGGACGAGGTCGTCGAGGAGGCCGCGCCCGCGCCCGCCGACGAGCCTGTCTCGGAGGTTGCCGACGAGCCGGTGGCCGAGGTCGCCGAGGAGCCGGTGGCCGAAGGCGCCGACGAGCCCGTCGCGGAGGTCGCCGACGAGGCTCCCGCCACCGAGGGCGAGAAGCAGGAAGCGCTCGGCGATCAGCCGGAGGCCGAGCACGGGCCGACGGTGACCGATGACGAGCCTGTCGCCGAAGGCGACGCCGCCCCGACTGACGACGACGAGCAGCAGTAGCCGTCGACCCGTGGCGGTCGCCGTCACGGGCGGGATCGGCGCAGGCAAGTCCGAGACGCTGCGCGCCTTCGCGCGCCATGGCGCCGCCGTCATCTCGAGCGACGAGATCGTGCACGAGCTCCTGCGTGAGAACGAGGAGGTCAAGCGCGCCGTCGTCGAGCGGCTCGGGAAGGACGTGCTCGGCGAGGACGGCGAGATCGACCGCGGCAAGGTCGGGAAGATCGTCTTCTCCGACCCGCAGGCGCTCGCCTGGCTCGAGGGCACGCTGCATCCGCTCGTGGTCAAGCGCTATCTCACCTGGCGCGAGGAGCTCGCCGCGGAGACCGACCCGCCCGCCGTGTGCGTGACCGAGGTGCCGCTCCTCTACGAGGTCGGCGGCGAGACGCGCTTCGACAAGGTCGTGGTCGTGACCGCGCCCACCGAGGTGCGCATCTCGCGCCGGATCGGGCCGCTCCAGGACCGCGAGCAGCGGCTGATCCCCGACGCCGAGAAGATGCAGCGGGCCGACTTCGTCTACGTCAACGACGGGACGCTGGACGACCTCGACCGCTTCGTGTCCGGCGTGGTCGCCACCCTGTCGGGATGAGAGTCGCCGTCGCAGGCGTCGCGATCCTGGCTGCCCTCGTGGCGGGCCTTCTCTACGTCGAGGAGACCGAGCCCACGTGGTACGTGCAGCTGCGCTACCCGCTCGAGTACGAGCACATCGTCCGCGGGCATGCGGAGAACTACGAGCTCGACGCGGCGCTCATCGCCGCCGTCATCTACCGCGAGAGCAAGTTCGACGCCGACGCCCGCTCGTCGTCGGGCGCCATCGGGCTGATGCAGCTGCTCCCCGACACGGCCATGGGGATCGCGGTCAACACCGAAGGCCACCGCTTCCGGGTCTCCGACCTCTACAACCCCGAGATCAACGTGCGCTACGGCTCCTTCTACCTCCGGCGGCTGCTGCTGAAGTACGGCGACGAGCGGCTCGCCCTCGCCGCGTACAACGCAGGCCAGACCAACGTGGACGAGTGGCTCGCCAGCGGGGGCGAGATCGAGTTTCCGGAGACGCGCGAGTACGTCGAGGACGTCCTGCACGCGCGCGAGGTCTACGCCCGCGCATACGCGGACGAGCTCGGCCTCGACTAGCCCCTCCGGATCCGCTCGCACCCCGAGGTGGAGTCCACGCGGTCGGCGTAGACCGTGTCGATCCCCTCGCCGCACCCGACCACGTCGCGCCGCCCGTCCGCGGTGTGGAGGACGTCGCGCCCGATTCCGCCGTACACACGGTCGAGCCCGAGCCCGCCGTAGATGCTGTCGTGGCCGCCCTCGCCGTACACGAGGTCGTTCCCAGTGCCGCCGTAGACCAGGTCGTCCCCGGAGCTTGCGTCGACGCGGTCGGCGCCGCCGTCGGCGCAGACGTAGTCGTAGGCCGTCGTGCCGCGCAGGCGGTTGGCCCGCTCGTTGCCCGCGATCAGGCAGGCACTCCGCAGGGTCATGGCCGGCGGGGGTGGGTTGCAGAGCGTCCGTGTGCGCTGGCGGAACGTCACGAGGGACTTCCGGAAGGCCGGGTTGCGCGCGAGGTTCTGGAGCTGGCCCGGGTCGGCCGCCGCGTCGTAGATCTCCTCCTCGCCTGTGGCGTACTGCACGTAGGTGTGCGTTGCGTTGCGGACGACGCAGTAGGAGGGAACCTGCGGCGCGGACGCGCTCTGACGGTTCTCGACGAGCACGTCGGGCCGCCACGGCGCGCTCGGGTTGGCCAGGAGGCTCAGGAAGCTGCGGCCCTCCGCGCCCGGCGCGGCGACGCCGCCCACCGCCGCGAAGGTGGGGGCGAGGTCGATGTTCGCCACGACGCGGCTGCTCCTGGCCGCCGCCGGCGTGACGCCGTCGTAGCGGACGACGAGCGGCACGCGGATCGACTCGTCGTACGGGACGACCTTCGTCTGCCAGCGGTGCTCGCCCCACAGGTAGCCGTTGTCCGAGGTGAAAACGACGAGCGTCTCGTCGAGCCGGCCGGTGTGGACGAGCGCGTCGAGGAGCTCGCCGACGGCGTCGTCGACCGCGAGGAGCGACTCGAGCTGGCCCTGGCGGAAGTCGTCGCCGGCCGCTTCCTCCTCCGGCGCGAGCGGGGCGAGCGAACGCACCCACGATGGCTTGTCCGCCACGTCGGGCTCGTTGTAGCCCGGAGGCCGCCAGGGCGGGATGGAGGAGAAGACGCCTTCGTGGCGCGGCGCCGGCGTCGGCGGCCCGTGCGGCGCGAAGGGCGCGAAGAGGACGAAGAGCGGCTGCGCCCCCGCGCTCCGGATGAAGGAGGACGCCTCGCCGGCGAGCACGTCCGTCGAGTAGTCGGCCGGATCGGTCCCGTAGTCCACCAGCGTGCCGTCGACGTTGAGCCGGTAGCTGTAGTAGTTCTCGACGTTCGGGGGCGAGAAGGCGACCCAGCGGGCCCAGCCGGGCGGGACGAAGGGGCCGCCGTAGTTGTTCAGGTACTTCCCGAAGAACCCCGTACGGTAGCCGCCGGCCCTGAGCCAGGTGGCGATCGTCGAGCCCTCCCGCGTGCGGAACGCGGGCCAGCCTCCGTACGGGCCGCCGTTGTTGTAGACGCCGGTCGAGTGGGAGTAGCGGCCGGTGAGCGTGCTGGCTCGGCTGGGGCAGCAGATCGGATTGACGACGAACGCGTTCTCGAACGTCACGCCGCGCGCGGCGAGGCGGCTCTGCACCGTCGGCATCACGTTGAGCGTGTCCCAGCGCTGGTCGTCCGTGAGGACGAGCACGACGTTCGGCCGCGTCTGTGCCTCGGCGTTCCCGGCCCCGGCGAGCACGACGGCGAGGGCCGCGCCGAGCAGCATGCTGATGCGCCAGACCCCTCTCACGCGCCCCGAGACTAGCGGAAGCCGCGGCCTATACTTGCCCCCGCCGTGACGACCACCGCCGCCAACCGTGTCCGCCGCTCCGCGAAGGGCGTCCTGCGCCGCCTCGGCCTCGAGGTGCACCGCGTCGGCGGCCCCGGCACGAACGGCGGCACGGGCGAGCTCGAGACTCTGCCCGCCCCGGGCCCCGAGGCCGTCTCGCGCGCCGAGGCGTCCTTCTCGGCCGAGTTCCCGCTCGCGCCGGGCCTGTCGGCAGACGACGTCGAGCAGCGCATCACGTCGTACTACTGGCACTACCCGTTCCGTTTCGGCGACCGCTACGTCGAGGCCGACTGGGAGCCCGGGAAAGGCCTCCACGGCCGTCACTACCGCAGGTATCTCCACCTCTTCCCGCCGCTCCTCTCCGCGGCGGGCGGGTCGCTCGAGGGCAAGACCGTCCTCGACGTCGGCTGCAACTGCGGCTTCTGGTCGATCCAGGCGCGCCTCGCCGGGGCCAAGTCGGTCCTCGGCGTCGAGGCGAGCGCGGAGAACGTCGAGCAGGCGCGTTTCATCAAGGAGATCGCGGGCCTCGACGGCATCGACTTCGAGGTCGCGAGCGCCTACGACCTCTCGAAGGAGCGCCACGGCGAGTTCGACGTGGTGCTCTACTTCGGCCTGCTCTACCACCTCGAGCACCCGGTCCTCGGCCTCGAGCGGCTGGCCGAAGTGACCCGCGAGCTCGCGCTCGTGGACACCACCATCGTGCGCGACCGGAGTCCCGTGTGCCACGTCATCCCCGACGCGGTTCACGAGCAGAACTTCTCCAACCGGCTCGCGATGGTGCCGTCGCGGACCGCGGTCGCCCGCATGCTCCGCCACGCCGGCTTCGAGCGCGTGCTCGCCGTCCCGCGGACGACCGAGCCGCTCCCGCCCGACTACGCGTCGGGCATCCGCGAGGCGTACGTCGCGCTCAGGTAGCCGGCGCTAGCAGCCGCTGCGAATGTCCGTCGGGTCGCCGCGGCAGTTGTCGACACCCGGCCCGCCGATGAGCCTGTCGCCGCGCACGCGGTCGCGCGCGTCGAGCACGTCGACGCCGCTGTCGCCCTGAAGGACGTCGAGGCCGGTGCGGTCGAAGACGAGGTCGTTTCCCGGCCCGCCGCGGATCGAGTCGTTGCTCCGGCCCCCGAAGACGAGGTCGTTGCCGCCCGCGCCGGCGATCCTGTCCTCGCCGCCCATGCCGCGGATCTCCTCGGCCGCGGACGTGCCGGTGATGATGTTCGGCCCGGCGTTGCCCAGGATGAGCGGCCCCCAGGAGAGGTTGATCGGCCCGGCCTCGAGGCTGAGCGGGCTGATGTTGATGTAGTACGTCGTCGTCGCCTCGGCGTCGACGAGCCCGATCCAGCTCGAGCAGCAGCCGCGGTCCGGGTCGTCGTCGTTCACCTCGATGAGCTCGATGTCCTCGAGGGACGCCCCGGAATAGATCGCCATCAGCGAGTCGAACCCGCTCCCGACCGTCGAGAACTTGTAGGTGCCGTCGGCCGGCGGCGTCCACCGGTACCAGACGCTCTGGAGCGAGGCGAAGACGTCCTCGCCGAGCTCGGTGGTCGCGCCGTTGGCCGTGTCGCCGGTGCGCGAGCCCGAGGGGCCGGGGAGGACGACGGCCTCGGCGAAGTTGTCGTTCGCAGGCGACTCGTGCCACTCGAGGAAGGCCACGCCGGACTTGCCGTTGAAGCCGTCGAGCGCGATGCGGTACGTCGTCCCGGCGACGGTCGCGAAGCTCACGCTGCTCCCGCCGCCGAAGCCCGCGACGTCGTCGTTGGAGGCGACCGGGGTCAGCGCGCCCACCGTAGCCCCCGTGTAGACGGCGAGCAGCGTGTCGAAGTCCCCGCCCGCGATGAAGGCCACGTGGGGGATGCTGCCGTCGAGCGGCGCGGTCCAGGAGTACCAGATCGACTTCACGGCCGCCTGGCCTGCGTGCGCCGGCTCGCCTGTCTCCGCCGTCGCGTTGACGTTGTTCGCGCGCACGAAGCCCCCGGTGGTCTCGAGGCTGACCGCGTCGGCGAAGTCGTCGTTCGGCGGGGCCAGCTGGGCGGACATGCCCGACGGGACCGCGAGCAGAAACAGGGCTGCGACGAGCGGGGCGAGACGCACTGAGACCTCCTCGGAGACTGAGGCGACCGTACTCCGCAGGGTGGACGGAGCCGAGCGGCGGCGGTTTCTGGGAGCGGGAGGCGCCCGGCTACGATGACTCGGTGCCCGAGTTCCGCGTCTCCGCCGCCTACACCCCCACCGGCGACCAGCCGACCGCCATCGAGAGGCTCGCGGCGTCGATCAGCGCCGGCGACCAGTACCAGACGCTGCTCGGGGCCACCGGAACCGGCAAGACCGCGACGATGGCGTGGATCGCCGAGCAGGTGCAGAAGCCGACGCTCGTCATCGCGCACAACAAGACGCTCGCCGCGCAGCTCTGCAACGAGTTCCGCGAGTTCCTGCCGCAGAGCGCCGTTGAGTACTTCGTCTCGTACTACGACTACTACCAGCCGGAGGCGTACGTCCCGCAGGCGGATCTCTACATCGAGAAGGACGCCTCGATCAACGACGACATCGACCGCCTCCGCCACGCGGCCACCGCGGCCCTTCTCGCGCGCAGGGACGTTCTCGTGGTCGCGTCCGTCTCGTGCATCTACGGCATCGGCTCGCCGGTCGAGTACGAGGAGAAGACCGTCGTGCTCGGCGTCGGGCTCGAGATCGACCGCGACGTCATGCTCCGGAAGCTCGTCGACATCCAGTACGCGCGCAACGACTCGTTCCTCGGCCGCGGACGCTTCCGCGTCCGGGGCGACGTCGTCGAGGTGCAGCCGGCGCACATGGAGTCGGCATACCGCATCTCGTTCTTCGGGGACGAGGTCGAGCAGATCTCGCACTTCGACCCGCTCTCGGGCGAGATCTACGCGCGCCTCGACCACCTCGCGATCTTCCCGGCCACGCAGTACGTCACCTCGCGCGAGACGATCGAGCGCTCCGTGGGCGAGATCAGGCGCGAGCTCGAGGAGCAGGTCAGGCTCTTCGAGTCGCAGGGGAAGCTGCTCGAGGCCCACCGGATCCGCCAGCGCACCGAGTACGACCTGGAGATGCTCCAGGAGCTCGGGTACTGCAACGGGATCGAGAACTATTCGCGGATCCTCGACGGGCGCGCGCCCGGGACGGCGCCGAACACCCTCCTCGACTACTTCCGCGGCAACGACTTCCTCGTCATGGTGGACGAGTCGCACCAGACCGTCCCGCAGATCGGCGGGATGTACGAGGGCGACCGCTCGCGCAAGGAGACGCTCGTCGAGCACGGCTTCCGGCTCCCCTCGGCGCTCGACAACCGGCCGCTGCGCTTCGACGAGTTCCTCGAGCGCGTGCCCCAGCTTCTCTTCGTCTCGGCGACCCCGGGGCCGTTCGAGCTGCGGAACTCGACCAACGTCGCCGAGCAGATCATCCGGCCGACGGGCGTCGTCGACCCCGAGGTCGAGCTCCGCCCGACGACGAATCAGATCGACGACCTCCTGAACGAGATCCGCCGCCGCGAGGAGGCGGGCGAGCGGGTCCTCGTCACGACCCTGACGAAGAAGATGGCCGAGGATCTGACCGACTACCTGCTGGAGTCGGGCGTCCGCACGCGCTACCTCCACTCGGAGGTCGACACGCTCGAGCGGATCAAGATCATCCGGGAGCTGCGCCTGGGCGAGTACGACGTGCTCGTCGGCGTCAACCTCCTGCGCGAGGGGCTCGACCTGCCGGAAGTATCGCTCGTCGCCATCCTCGACGCCGACAAGGAAGGCTTCCTCCGCGGTCAGACGGCGCTGATCCAGACGATCGGCCGCGCCGCTCGTAACGTGAACGGCAAGGTCGTCATGTACGCCGACAAGATGACCGAGGCGATTCGCGGCGCGCTCGACGAGACGACGCGGAGGCGGGACATCCAGCTCCGCTACAACGAGGAGCACGGGATCACGCCCGAGTCGATCGTCAAGGGCGTCTCCGACATCGCCGAGTTCCTCTCGCTCGAGTCGCAGCCGCACGTGCCCGGCAAGCGCCGCCGCGGACAGCGGCAGGTCGAGGGCATGTCCAACGAGGAGCTCGAGAAGCTCGTCGTCACGCTCGAGGAGGAGATGTTCGCCGCCGCCGAGGAGCTCCGCTTCGAGTACGCCGCCAAGTTGCGCGACGAGATCAAGGACCTCCGCCGCGAGCTCCAGGCGACCGCCGAGCCTGCGTAGAGAGCAGATTTAAGCCGTTTCTCCCGGTAATTCCTGGGTTTCGCTCCTGCGGACCGTCCTTCCGACGGTTGTCACCGCGCCCCGAACGCGCTAACTTCGTCCGCGTCCTACCCCGGGGAGAGGAGCCCAATGAAACGCACCACCCGCTCGCGGCCGATCCTTCTGGCTGCGCTCACATTGATCTTCACGCTGTTCGTCGTCGGCTCGGTGTCGGCGGGAGCGGCAGGCAAGGGCAAGGCGAAGAAGGCCGACGGCGCGCCCACCGGCACGCCGGTCGTCTTCTTCGCGGCCGACGGCATGCGGCCGGACCTGGTCGACAAGTACGCCAAGCAGGGCGCCCTGCCGACCATGCGCCAGCTGATGAACACCGGGCTGAAGGGCCAGAACGGCCTCACCCAGGGGTTCCCGCCGAACACCGGCGTCGGCTGGCACACGCTCTCCACCGGCACGTGGCCGGGCGAGCACGGCTCGACGAACAACACGTTCCACCGGGTCGGCGAGGGCAACTTCAACAACTCCACGAGCTTTTCCACCAACGGCATCCTCCAGGCCGACCACATCGCCCAGTCCGCGGAGCGGAGCGGGAAGACCGTGGTCTCCATGGAGTGGGTCGGCTCGCGCACGCTCGTTCCCGCGCTCCAGGGCCCCGTCGTCGACTTCCGCACCTTCATCGGGGTTCGCGGGATCATGCTCAACTACGACCTCCCCGGGCAGCCGGCGGGCGCGAACGCCTTCGGCGTGCAGTACCAGCGGATCGACCTGGCCGACGCGGCGGGCTGGACGAACGTCCCGGCCTCCTTCAGCCCGGCGAAGCAGGCGTCGTTCACGCACAACAATGCGCAGATCCCGGGGAACGGGGTCTGGGACGTCTACATCTACGACTCCACGAACGACGGCGCCACGAACTACAACCGGGTGCTGATCGTCAATGCAGCCGACGGCAAGAACGGCGCAGAGGCCGTGGCCGACCTCACACAGGGCGAGTGGGCCGACGCCAAGGTGACGCTCGCCTCCGGCACGTTCGCGGGCCGCACCGGTGGCTTCTACGTGAAGGCGATCGACCTGAACGCCGACCTCTCGAAGTTCCGTCTCTACTTCACGTCGGTCCAGCGGGCGAACGCGACGTACAACGCGCTCGGCCCGGCCGGCTCGACGGACTTCGAGGAGAAGCTGAACCGCGACTTCCCGACCTCCACCGCGGCGGACTTCGCTCCGATGGAGGCCGGCATCGTCGACGAGGACACCTACGTCGAGCAGGGCCTGATGTGGAAGGACGCCCACTGGGCATACCTCCGCTACATCCTCGGCCCCGCGCCGACGGGCCTCGGCATCAAGCCCGACCTGCTGCTCGTCGGCTCGCCCACCACGGACGAGTTCCAGCACCAGTTCACGGGCCTCGTCACGCCGACGGACATCGACGGCAACCCGAACCCGTACTACGACGACCTCACGAACGACAACGTCGCGGACGGCCGGGTCGACGAGCGTGAGGGCTACATCCGCGAGGCCTACCAGGAGGCGGATCGCACGCTCGACCTGGCTCGCGACCTGATGAACCGCAAGCACAACGTCTTCGTCTCCTCCGACCATGGCTTCGCGCCCCAGTGGTACGCGGTCAACGTGAGCAAGGTGCTCGTCGACCTCGGCCTGCAGGAGCGTGAGCAGAGCGGCAACTGCCGCAAGGCGGCGAACGACCCCGGCACGACGACGCCGGGCGACACGCTCGCCAAGGAGTGCCACGCGGGCGGGACGTCGCAGATCTACATCAATCTCGCGGGACGCGACCCGGCGGCCGGGAACACCCCGCAGGTCCCGGCGGCCAATTACGAGGCCGTGAGGAACCAGATCATCGCGGCGTTCCAGAACATGGACGACCCGAACCTGCCGGGCTTCCAGCAGGTCGTGCTCAAGGTGATGAAGAAGGAGGAGCTCCGGAACGTCGACGGCAGCGACTCCCTGCATCCGAGCCGGAGCGGCGACGTGATCGTCGTCTTCCGTCCGCCGTACCAGACGGACGCGCAGACGCCCGGGCAGCTCATCGCCCCGTCGCAGTTCTTCGGCCAGCACGGGTACCTGCCGAACCTCGTCAACATCCCGCGGAACGTCAACATGCACGCGACGTTCATCGCCTCCGGCCCCGACATCAGGGCCGGCAAGGACGTCGCAGGCGTCAATGCGGTCGACCTGGCTCCGACGATCGCGTACCTGATGGACATCCCCGAGCCGCAGAACGCGCGCGGCAAGGTGCTCCTGAACATCATCAAGGGCGGGAACAGGATCTACGAGTTCCAGGTCCTCAACATCTCGGACTACCACGGGCAGCTCACCCCGCTGTCCGAGGCCGCCGACAACGTGGGCGGCACGGGCGCGGCGAACCCGACCTTCGGGATCGGGGGATCGGCGTTCCTGAAGCCGTGGTTCGACACGTATCGCGCGGAGGCGCCGGGTGAGATCCTGACGCTGGCAGCCGGGGACTCGATCGGCGCCACGCCGCCGATCTCGGCGTTCTTCGGCGACAAGCCCACGATCGAGTTCATGAATCTCATGGGCTTCGATCTCGACGGGCTCGGAAACCACAACTTCGACCGCGGCGAGGCGTACTTCCGCAACGAGATCGTCCCGCTGGCGGCCTTCGACTACCTGTCCGCGAACATCGTGGACGACGCAGGGAAGACCCCGCCCGAGTGGGCGCCTTCGAAGGTGTTCACCATCGAACCGGGCCTACGGGTCGGATTCGTCGGGTTCTCGAACCCCGACATCCCCGAGCTCACGAAGCCTGGCTCTCTCGGTCCGTTCCACGTGGCCGACCCGGTCGCCGCGGTGAACGCCGAGGCCAGGAAGCTCGCACGCCAGAAGAAGGACGTCTCCGCCATCATCGCCATCGGCCACATGGGTGCGACGGCCGGCACGCTCACCGAGCCGACCGGGCCGGGCCCCGACCTGGCGGACGCCGTCACCAACGTCGACGTCGTCATGGGCGACCACACGAACCAGCAGGCGATCGCCGAGCGGGCGAACGGCGTGCTCTTCACGGAGAGCCTCAGCCGTGGCGTCCGCTTCACGCGCGTGCGCGTCTTCATCGACATGCATGACCAGGAGGTCGTCTACCGGACCGCCGACTTCCACAAGCCGTGGAACATCGGCGTCACGCCCGACCCGGCCATCCAGGCGCGGATCAACCAGCTCAACGATGACCTGAAGCCGATCCTGGCGACGCAGATCGGGACCTCGAGCCGGGCCGTGCCGCGGTCGGACTCGTGCGGGCGCTCGGACGGCCGTCTCTGCGAGTCGCTCGTGGGCAACATCGTCACCGACGCGATGCGGCTCAGCTTCGACGGCGTCGAGTTCGCGATCACGAACTCGGGCGGCCTCCGGGCCGACCTGACGTGTCCGAGCCCGGACATCGCCGACGACTTCTGCGGGGCGTTCACGCCTCCGCCGTGGCCGATCACACGCGGCCAGGTGCTCGGGGTGCTCCCGTTCGGGAACCTCGTGGCCACCGTGGACGTGAACGGCGCCGAGCTGAAGCAGTACCTCGAGAACGGCGTCTCGGCCATGCCGGCCGCCAACGGACGGTTCCCGCAGGTGTCCGGCCTGTGCTTCGACTACGACATCTCGGCTCCCGTCGGGAGCAGGGTGATCGCGTCGAGCGTGGTCAGGCAGGCGGCCGACGGGTCGTGCACCGGTGCCGTTATCGACCTGACGGCGGCGTCCATGTACCACATCGCGATCAACGACTTCATCGCGGCGGGAGGCGACGGCTACCCGAACGTGGCGGCCCGGGCCCACTCCCGCGAGATCATGGATCAGACCGTGGCTGACTGGATCACGGCGAACACGCCGCTGACCCCTGCCATCCAGGGTCGAATCGTGTGCACGACGACCGGCGCAACTCCCTGCCCGGTCGTCACC
>Ga0114129_10012439_pt1 | contig 12115 bp, 7 predicted proteins | sample RhiMetdeltSRZDD1_FD_80071 | JGI IMG/M metagenome (GOLD analysis project Ga0114129, IMG submission 80071) | Populus rhizosphere microbial communities from Tennessee, USA - Rhizosphere MetaG P. deltoides SRZDD1 (version 2) (version 2) | ecosystem: Host-associated > Plants > Roots > Rhizosphere >...
CGAAGCGCGCGAAGAATACCAGATTGCCGGGAGGATCGGTAAACTCCACCTCGCGGAGGATTGATGCGTCTGCGGCCCTGTGGCCTCGAACAACTGCTCGCCGTCATTGTTCTGGCGCTGTCTCTGGTCGCCGCACAACCGGCAGGCCCTCACCCGTACCGGAACGCCGATCTTCCAGTCGAGCAGCGTGTCCGGGATCTCCTCGGCAGGATGACGCTGGAGGAAAAGTTCTGGCAGCTGTTCATGATTCCCGGCGACCTCGACGACCCGTCCCACGATTACCGCAAGGGCGTGTTCGGTCTGCAGATCTCCACCGCGCCCCGACGAGCCGGCGCGGATCCGGGCGAGGTGCCGGCTCGCGTTGCCGCGCGAGCGCACGCCGAGCGCATCAATGCTATTCAGCGGTATTTCGTCGAGAAGACACGGCTGGGCATACCGATCATCGTTTTTGACGAGGCTGTGCACGGGTTGGCACGGGAAGGCGCGACGATGTTCCCGCAGGCGATTGCCATGGCTGCGACGTGGGACGCCGCGCTCGTGGGCCGGGTCTCGACGGCAATTGCTCGCGAGACACGGACGCGCGGGGTCAGGCAGGTGCTCTCGCCAGTGGTCAACATCGCAGACGACGTGCGGTGGGGCAGAGTGGAAGAGACCTACGGCGAGGATCCGTTCCTGGCCTCAGCGATGGGCGACGCGTTCGTCGAAGCGTTCGAGAAGATCGACATCGTCACGACCCCCAAGCACCTCGTCGCCAACGTGGGCGAGGGCGGCCGCGACAGCTATCCGATCGATCGCAGCGAGCGGATGCTCGCCGAGCGCTTCTATCCTCCATTCAAGACGGCCATCGAGCGAGGCGGCGCGCGGTCCGTCATGACCGCGTACAACTCGGTCGATGGAATGCCGGCGACCCAGAATCGACGGCTGCTCACCGACCTTCTGAGAGGCGAGTGGTCGTTCAAGGGTTTCGTGATCTCCGACGCGGCGGCAACGGGTGGCGCCACCGTGCTGCACATGACCGAACCGAATACCCCCACTGCGGCGAAGCACGCATGGGAGGCCGGTCTGGATGTCGTCTTTCAATCCTCTTGGCCTCAACATCGGCCTTACCTCGAGGCAGTGCAGAAGGGCCTTGTCGACGAGTCGATCGTTGATATCGCCGTGGCGCACGTGCTCGGCGTCAAGTTCGAGCTCGGCCTGTTCGAACAGCCATATGTGGATCCGGCGGAAGCGGAACGGGCGGCCGGTCATGAGAACCATCGGACGCTGGCGCGCGACGCAGCCCGCGCATCAATCGTGCTGTTGAGGAATGAGCGGCAAACACTCCCGCTGACCAAAGGGAACTCATCGATCGCGGTGATTGGTACGGACGCCATGGAAGGCCGCCTGGGCGGATACAGTGGTCCGGGATTCGAGAAGGTGACGCTTCTCGATGCGGTTCGGCCGCGAGCGCGGGTCCAGTACGCGCCGGGCCCCGGACGAGTGACCCGCGAGTTCGTCGTGATCCCATCCGACTTCCTCGCATCCACGTCGAAGGCTGAGGCCGTTGCCGGCCTGACAGGCGAGTACTTCGACAACAACCGCCTGGAGGGCACGCCTCGCATCACGCGGACGGACGCCCGAATGGACTTCCGGTGGACGCTGAACTCCCCGGGCCGAGGTATTCCGTTCGACTGGTATTCGGTGCGCTGGAAGGGAACGCTGACCGTGCCCCCGGCGGGCGTGCGGCGCATCGCGATAGAAGGCAACGACGGGTTTCGCCTCTACCTGGACGGCCGGCTCGTCATCGACAACTGGAGGAAGCAATCGTACGGCACGCGTGTCGCCAATGTCGCGTTGAAACCAGGGTCGGTGGTGGACATCAGGCTCGAGTATTTCGAGAGCACGGGCAACGCGCGGTTGAAGTTGATGTGGGACGCGGGCGTGAAAGACGACGAGGAGGACAAGATCGACGAGGCCGTGAAGCTTGCCGCAGAGAGCGACGTGACCGTCGTCGTCGCCGGCGTCGAAGAAGGCGAGTTTCGCGATCGCGCACGCCTCGGTCTTCCCGGCCGTCAGGAGGAGCTGATTCAGCGAGTCGCGGCGACCGGCAAACGGGTGATCGTGGTGCTGATCGGCGGTAGTGCGATCACGATGTCGAGCTGGATCGATCGCGTTGATGCTGTGATCGATGCCTGGTATCCGGGCGAGCAAGGAGGTCACGCGATCGCGGACGTGCTGTTTGGTGACTACAATCCTGCGGGCCGGCTGCCCATCACCTTCCCGGTGGCCGAAGGGCAATTGCCGCTTCACTACAACCACAAGCCGACAGGAAGAGGCGACGACTACGTGGATCTGACAGGCCAGCCGCTCTTTCCCTTCGGGTTTGGTCTCAGCTACACGACCTTTGACTATTCAGGGTTGCGCATCGAGCCGGCACACATCGCGTCGGCCGAATCCGCGGTCGTGCGCTGTACCGTCACCAACAGCGGCCGTGTCCCGGGCGATGAGGTCGTGCAGTTGTACATCCGCGACGTGCTTGCGTCGGTGGCACGGCCAGTCATGGAGCTGAAAGGGTTTCAGCGTGTGCGGCTCGAGCCGGGGCAGTCCCGCGAGGTCAGCTTCACGCTCGACCACCAACACCTCCGAATGCTCGATCAGCATTTGAACTGGATCGTCGAACCTGGCAGCTTCCGTGTGATGGTCGGCAGCTCCTCGAAGGACATTCGTCTGCGCGGGGAGCTGATCGTCAAATGATCACCCGCCGTTCGTTTCTTCGGTCGACAGCGGCAGCGCTGGCTGTCGACCGTGGCGCGTGGCAAGGCGCCCTCCGTCCGCCATCGAGGCCTGTGCCCTCCTCCGCACAGCTGGCCTGGCAGCGAGAAGAGCTCGCGATGTTCCTTCACTTCGGGGTGAACACGTTCACGAATCGCGAGTGGGGCGACGGGAAGGAGGATCCGTCAATCTTTGCCCCCAACCGGCTCGACGCGCGGCAGTGGGCGCGGACAGCGCGGGCGGCGGGCTATCGCGCGATGATCTTGACGGTGAAGCACCATGACGGCTTCTGCCTCTGGCCCAGCAAGACGACGACACATTCCGTGGCCAGAAGCCCCTGGCGAGATGGCCGGGGCGATGTCGTCCGCGAGTTCGTCGATGCGTGCCGTGAGCATGGTCTCCGCGCCGGCCTCTATCTCTCGCCCTGGGATCGGAACAATCCCGCCTACGGCGACTCGCCACGCTACAACGATCTCTACTGCGATCAGCTCACCGAGCTCCTGACGCAGTACGGCCCGCTGTCAGAGGTGTGGTTCGACGGCGCAAACGGTGAAGGCCCGAACGGCAAGCGTCAGGCCTACGACTGGCCGCGCGTGTGGGCACTCGTGCGAAGGCTCCAGCCGGACGCGGTGATGTTCTCCGATGCCGGTCCTGACGTGCGGTGGTGCGGAAACGAGATGGGGATCGCCGGAGAACCCAACTGGTCGACCGTCGATCCGTCGGTCGTCACGTTCCCCGGCGCGACCGGCCCCAACGTCACCGCTGCGCTTCAGCATGGGGATCCGCGAGGGTCGGTCTGGCGGCCAGCGGAAGCAGACACCTCGATCCGTCCGGGCTGGTTCTACCACCCGGCCGAAGATACCCGCGTGCGAACCGTCGACCAGCTGATCGATCTGTACTTCCAGTCCGTCGGGCGCAATTCCAAACTTCTATTGAACGTGCCACCGGCGCCAGACGGCTTGCTCCATGAAACCGACGTCGCGCGACTGATCGACTGTCACGATCGCTTGACGACGATGTTTGCCGTGGACCTGGCCGCTGGCACGCGCGTCGCCTGGGAGCGCACTGGTGAGCTGACGGCGACAGCCATCGTCGACTTCGGCCGCGACGTGCAGGCGTCAATCGTCAGGCTGGAGGAGGGCATCACCAAAGGCCAGTACGTCGCACGCTACTCGCTTGCGGGATCGAACGGCGAGGGATGGCGGGAGCTTTCGCGCGGCACGACGATCGGCTATGCGCGTCTGGAGCGGTTTGCTCCACTGGTGGTGCGACGCATACGCCTGACGATCGAGGATGCCGTCGCTCCGCCCGAGCCTCTGACGATCAAGGTGTACTGACCGGCTCGTAGTACTTCTTGTACATCCCGCGGCGAAACAGCCAGCCACCCAGCGGACCGCCCCAGGCGAGCACGTGATACATGTAGCCGAGGTCCATCATCTCGATCAGATTTCCGTCGAAGTCCTTCACGAAGAAAAACGAGTGGCCTCTCGGCGAGCGCTCCGGTTTGCTCAGGCACTCGACACCTTTGCCGACCAGGTAGTCGTACCACCGCGGAAGGTTCCGGACGTTGAACGAGAAGTGCGTGAGGCCGACGCGGTTCCACGGTATGGGCGCCGGCGGCTGCTGCGGCTGAAACTCGAAGATCTCGAGGACTCCACCGCCGGGAACACGGACCCATCCGATCTTGCACCGCGGCTGCGGGGCATCGACGCCGAAGAACGTCCGAACACGCTCCGGTGGCGTGTCTGCTACGCCGACCAGCGGACAGCCGAACACGTCCCAGTAGAACTGCACAGCCTTGTTGAAGTCCGACACGGTGATGCCGACGTGGCTGAACGATCGCACCTTCATGTCGTCTCCAGGATGTGGTCCGCGACCCTCAGGGCCTGCGCCACGATCGTCAGGCCCGGATTGACCGCTGCTGATGACGGGAAGAACGAGGCATCGACGACGAAGAGGTTTTCGACGTCGTGCGTGCGGCACCACTGATCGAGCACCGAGGTGCGCGGGTCGTGACCGAACACCAGCGTGCCGCACTGATGCGTCGTGTTCTTGCTATTGTGCGAGTGCTTCATCACTTTCCAGTAGCCGAGCCGATGCAGGATCCTCGTCGTCTCCTTCACCAGTTGCTTATGAGCCTTCAGATTGTTGGGCTGATAGAACAGGCGAATCTGGCCGTTGGCGTCGACCACGACCCGGTTCTCCTGACGCGGTAGATCTTCGGACATGGCCAGCCAGTCCACGCCGCGCGAGACCCACCACTCGTACGCACCGAGCGGCACCCAGGGAACGACGGTCTGGGCCATGACGCCGTGCGTCCGGCCCTGCGACTGGATCTGGCCGAGTGGATACTTCGAGTCGGGTCCGTGCAGATAGTAGTCGTTGATGGCTACGGTCTTCTGGAAGACGATGTCGTTCTTTCGAAGCGGATGGAAACCCTGCATCATCGTCGCCAGATGTGCCATGTAGCGGCGGCCGACGAGTCCTGACGAATTGGCGAGGCCGTCTCGATGCGCGTCGTTCGCGGACCGGAGGAGCAGCGCGGCGGAGTTAACCGCTCCGCACGACACGACGAACTGCGACGCGCCAACCCGACGTGTTTCGCCGTTGAGCTGCACGTCGACCGCCGTCACCCGCGCGCCGTCCGGATCGGTGATCAGCCGCCGCGCGAACGCGTTGGTCCACATATCGACGTTCGGGTGCCGGATCGCTGGCTGAATGCCGCACACCTCTGCGTCACTCTTCATGTCGATGCGGCACGGGAACGAGTTGCACGTGTTGCAGAGACGGCAACCGTTGTCTTCACCCGGGCGGATCAGGCCGAGCGGCAGCGGCGATGGATGCAGGCCCTGATCGCGCAGGGACTCGACGATCGCGGCCATGGTCGGGGCGTGTGGGACCGGGGCATACGGATACGGTCCCCGCGGCGGCTCGGTCGGGTCTACCCCCTTCTGGCCGTGAACGTGATACAGAAGCTCTGCGCGGTCGTAGTACGGCTCGAGCGTTTCGTACGTGATTGGCCAGGCTGGCGAGACGCCGTCGATGTGCTCGGTCGCCAGGAAATCCTCGCGCCGAAGGCGGTAGAGCACGCTTCCCCAGAACTTCGTGTTGCCGCCAACGCCGTAGTGGGTGTATGGCAGGAACGTGTCGCCGTTCCCGTCGAGCCAGGGCTCGGTGGCACGGTAGCGGAGGTGCTTCCAGACCGCTTCCGGGCTCCAGTTTTCCTCCTCGCGTGGCACGACGTCTCCACGCTCGAGGACGAGAATGCGTCTCCCGCTGGCCGACAGCGCGTGCGCCATCGTGCCGCCGCCGGCGCCGGTGCCGATGATGATGAGGTCGTAGTGATCGATCACTGATGTTTGGACTGGCTGTCAGCCGCCGGCTTTCAGCTGCTCGCCTGGAGCATTGGCGTAAATCTGATCCATGAGCCGCTGATCCTCGATGGCCCGCTCGAGGCTCATCTCAGGCGGCACCCCGGTTCGAATCGACCGGGCGAAATCACGGTACATCGCCTGATACCCCCGGATGTCGCGAAATCCAGGCAGGATCAGCTTTGGCAACCCCTTTCCGCGCGCCAGGACGAACGCCCCGTTCGACTCGAACGTGATGATACCGTCGCGGCCGAACAACTTCGAGAGCCGGAGCCCCTTCAGCAGCGACGGGATCTCGCGCGAATAGAACAGCGCGCCGACCGCATCGTTGTCGTACCGAAATGCCACCATCATGCTCTTGACGCGTTTATCCGGTCCGGCCAGTGACGGCGCCGGGCGATAGCCGTGAATCGTCGTGATTCGCGGGCCCAGACTTCCGGCGATGTGCAACCAGTGGACGCCCTCCTCGAAAAATGCATCTCCGCCCGCCATGCTTTCGTCGTTGCGCCAGTCATCGGCTGTCTTGAGCCGCTTGACGATCGTCGCAAAATGCGCGAAGACCATCTCGCCGATGCAGCCCTCCGCCAGCAGCCGTCGTAGAGTGACGGCCAGTGGCTTGTAGTGATCGTTCTCTCCGACGAGCACGACGCGGCTCGCACGGTCTCTCGCGGCTCGGACGGCCTCGTAGTCCGCCATCCGCGGGAACGCCGGCTTTTCGACGAGCACGTGTTTGCCTGCCGCAAGCGCCTCGAGCGTGAGGTCGCGATGAAAACGCGGCGGTACGGCAATCACGACGGCATCGACCCGCGGATCGGCGATCGCCGAACGGTAGTCGGCGTGGCTCTCGACGCCGCCGTAGCGCGCGCAAAACGCCGCCGCTTTTGCCTTGTCGCGGCTGGCGAAACTGCACACGATTTCGCCCCTGAGTGATCGGAGATTGCTGTTGTGCACCCGGGTGATGAACCCGCAGCCCAGGAACGCCACATGCAGCGGCTGAGAGATGTGCTGTGGCTGAGCCAAGCCTCCATGATATCGCGCCCGGGACAGCCGTGGGCCTACGGGTTGACGTCTGACCCAAAGGCCGCAGATACTCAGGTGAGATGTCAACCCAAGCGCGCGTGTCGCAGCTCGAGCCCGTCTGATGCGCAGATTCTGGCGGCGCACCCGCGACGACTTCTCGGATGAAATCCAGGCTCATCTCGATCTGGAAGCCGATCGCCTGGTTGGGGACGGCTACAACCACACAGATGCCCGCGACGCCGCGCGTCGTGCCTTCGGCAACGTCGCGGTCGCCAGGGAAAGGTTCCACGAGACGAGTCCCTGGATGTGGCTCGAGCATCTCGTCCAGGACCTGCGCTACGCGTGGCGTGGCCTTCGTCACAGCCCGGCGTTTCTGACGACGACGGTACTCACGCTTGCCGTCGGACTCGGGCTGGTCACCGTGGCGTTCTCCGTGTTCAATGCCTACGTCCTCCGTCCCTATGCCGTACGCGATCCGCACACCCTTCATCGCATCGCCTGGACCGGCCGCGATGGCGGAGGGCAGCAGTTCCGCTGGCGCGACTATTTGTCGCTGCGGGAGCGCCGGGAGCTCTTCGATGGCGTGATTGCGGAGCACACGAGGTTCGTCTCGTCGCAAGGCAGGCCGCTCGCGACGGCACTGGTTTCCGAAAACTACTTCGAGGTGCTGGCCCCGGCGATGATACTGGGGCGCGGCCTGGGATCGAGCGACGCCGGCGCCGTGGTGCTTAGCCACCAGGCATGGTCCCGGCTCTTTGCGCGCGATCCGTCCGCGATCGGCGGCAGCCTCGACGTCGGCGGCCATCCCTTCACGATCGTTGGAGTCGTAGGCCCCGAGTTCGTCGGCCTCGGCGACATGCCGCGCGATCTCTGGGCGTCATATCCAGCGTTTGCTGCAGCCATGCCGGAGTTGCTCGGCGTGGATCCGCCGCGGGCGATCGAGATCACCGCACGCCTCGGCCGCGGCGTCACCGCGGATCAGGCGGCTGGTGCCCTCACACCGTCAATGCCTGAGATGGTCGAGCAATCAGCGGAGGTTCGTGCCGTCGTCACCGTCCAGGCGTCGCCAAATCCGCTGTCGCTGCAGATGCTGGCGATTCTGTCGCCGGTGTTTGCGGCGTTTGTCCTCGTGCTCCTCACAGCGTGCGCCAACGTGTCCAACGTCATGCTGGCGCGTGCGATCGCCAGGCACCGCGAAATCGCCGTGCGGCTGTCCATCGGTGCCAGCCGTGGACGAGTCATCCGACAGCTGCTCACCGAGGGCCTGCTCATCGCTTCGCTGTCCGGCCTTGCCGGTCTCGTCCTGGCGGCGCTGGCCCTTCGCGCCTCGATGGCGCTGATGCTCAACACGCTGCCGCCATCGATCCTGGCGATCCTTCGCATCTCGCCGATCGACTTCGACTATCGCGTGTTTCTGTTCGCGCTCGCCGCCGGCACAGCGACAACGCTGCTCTTTGCGCTGTTCCCGGCGCTGCAGGCTTCGCGTCTGACGCTGACCGATGGGTTGCGTGGCCACGGCTTCCGCGCGCGAACGAGCCGTTCGATGCAGAACGCGCTCGTGGTCGCGCAGGTGGCCGTCTCGATCGTCCTCGTAATCGTGGCGCTGACGCTCGCGCGGAATGGCGCGGCGATCGGTTCAATCGATCTCGGCTACGAGCCCCGCGGCGTGCTGTCGGTGAACGTACGGGAGGACAGAAACGATCTGGTGGCGAAGCTGGCGCGGGTCCTGGAGTCGGATGCTCGCGTCGCCGCGATGGCGTCGGCCACCAGCAACCCGTTGTTCGTGCGAACGCGTGCGGTGGCTGCAGCGCCGTCTGAGCGTAACGCAGGAGCGACAGTCAGCCGTTACACATTCGTATCGCCGCGGTACTTTTCGGTGCTGCGGATCCCGGTGCTGAAGGGACGGGAATTTCTGGAGGACGAAGCGAAGTCCGCCGCACCGGTTGCAATCGTGAGCGAGGCGACTGCGCACGTGCTGTGGCCTGGCGAGGATCCGATTGGACAGTCGCTGACCATCGAGCCGGCGCTGGGCCGCCCCGTCGACGATCTGCCGGGTTACTCGCGCGTCACCGTCGTCGGAACCGTGCGTGACGTGGTCAGCGGCCTGCTGGTAGACGGCCGCGATACGAATCACATCTATCTGCCTGCAAGCCATACCGACAGTCACGTCAGCGCATTGTTGGTCCGAGCCAGGAGCGATCGGGAACTGCGTCCCGAGGCCCTTCAGCAGCTTTTCCGGCAGGCCGCTCCCGATCCCGAGGCCTTCGAAGCACTGCCGCTGGACGAGATGCGTGCCCTGCAGGTGTATCCGCTTCAGGCCGCGTCGTGGATTGGTTGTTTCCTTGCCGCGGTCGCACTGGTGCTCAGCGTCTCCGGTTTGTATGGAGTGCTGACCTACACGCTCAATCAGCGCATCAAGGAGATCGGCATCCGCATCGCCTTGGGCGCGACGCCTCGCACCGTGGTCCGCCTGGTGATGGCGCAGTCAGGCCGGCTCGCGATGATTGGAGCAGCGATCGGTCTGATCGCCGCATTCGCCGTCATGAAGGCCCTGAGCGCAGCCGTTCAGCTTCGCCAGGTGTCGCTGCTCGACTACGTAGCGTTCGCAGCCGGGCTGTTCGTGATTGCAGCCGCCGCGGCCCTGGCCTCCTATTACCCCGCGCGCCGAGCCATCCGCGTGAGCCCCGCGTCGACGCTGCGAGCTGACGCATAATCTCTGTCTTTGATCCTTGCGCTAGCCGTGGTTCGTAGCTCGTAGCTCGTTGCTCGCAGAGCAATCCGTTGGGCCGCAGCGCTCGTCGAGCCACGAGCCACGAGCGACGAACCACGAACCACGGACAACAACAAGAATCAAAGAGTAGATGTCCGTTTCTGACCAATGCCCGATCGAGACAGGGCTACACTCAATCGATGGAACTGGATCGTGAGGTTTGCGATCGCGCACGGCGGTCCCGCGACGCGCGCTTCGATGGGCGCTTCTTCATCGGCGTCACCAGTACCGGGGTGTATTGCCGGCCAATCTGTCCCGCGCGCGAGCCGAGGCAGGAACACATCCTCTACTTTCAGACCGCAGCCGCCGCCGAGGCGGCAGGCTTTCGACCGTGCCTGCGCTGCCGTCCGGAGGCGTCTCCAGGCACTCCGGCCTGGCTCGGAACGTCGGGGTTGGTCTCTCGTGCATTACGGCTCATCAGTGGGGGTGTGCTCGACGGCCGCGGCGTCGACGACCTCGCGGACAAGCTTGGTGTCACATCGCGTCATCTTCGCCGCCTCTTCCTGCAGCACCTCGGTGCCACGCCGCTCGATGTCGCGTTGACACGCCGGACGCACTTCGCCAAGCGCCTGATCGATGAAACCTCGCTTTCCCTCCGGGAGGTTGCGTTTGCGTCGGGCTTTGGAAGCCTTCGCCGCTTCAACGACCAGATTCGTCGTACCTATTCACGAACTCCGACCGAGATCAGGCAGCGGACGCGATCGCTGAAACCGACGCCAGCCGGAACCTACAGGTTCCGTCTGGCCTTTCGTCCCCCGTACGACTGGGAAGCCCTTCTGGCGTTTCTCAGGGCTCGCGCGACGCCGGGTGTGGAGTCCGTCGATGACGCGTGCTATCGCCGGACGGCTACCGTCGACGGAAAACACGGCATCATCGAGGTGTGCCGCGCCGGAAACGCGTCCGCGCTCAATCTCGAAGTCCGGTTTCCAGACTCCCGCGCGCTGCTCTTCATCGTCGAACGTGTGCGGCGCATGTTCGATCTCGGTGCCGATCCAAACGCGATCGCGAAGCTGCTGTCAGGCGATGGGTTGCTTCGCGATCTCCTGAGGGAACATCCCGGCATTCGGATGCCGGGCGCGTGGGATGGGTTCGAGCTCGCGGTTCGAGCGATCCTCGGGCAACAGATATCGGTCTCCGCGGCGACGACCATTGCCGGCCGTGTCGCGTCCATGTGCGGATCTGCAGTGGTCGAGAGCGGGACACTCAACCGGCTGTTTCCTACACCGATGCAGCTGGCGAACGCTCCCCTCGAGCGGGCCGGGATCATCGCCGCCCGAGCCGGAGCGATTCGCGGGCTCGCCCGCCGGGTCGCGGAGAAAACGATCTCGTTCGGTCCGTTCGTCAACCAGGACGAGATGGTCACAGCCCTGCGATCCGTTCCTGGAATCGGCGACTGGACGGCGTCGTACATCGCCATGCGCGCACTGGGCGAGCCAGATGCCTTCCCAAGCGGCGATCTGGTGCTGCGCCGGATGGCCGGTGTGGTGTCGCCGCACGAGCTGGACGCACGTGCCGAAGCGTGGCGCCCGTGGCGCGCCTATGCCGTCATTCTGCTGTGGCAAGGCGCGACCGATCGGTCCAGCAAATCGAAGCAAACACGGTCGAGCCGCACGCAAGCGATCCCTCTGCCATCAGAACCTGCAGACCAAGAGGCGCGAAGCGTCAGAGGATAAAGCGCCCCTCCACGCTCACGCAGTTAACACCGGGTCGGACCTCCAACCGCGCACTTCGAGCAACGAACCACGAACCACGGCTATTACCGTCGTTGTTCGCCGCTCCTGGCCCTAAAGCCAGCACGTCCTGGCCGGACCCTGGATGTCGCTTCACAATCCAACGCCACACGCGATCGAATATTCTATGCAAAAGCTAAGTTATCGTGGTATTCGTTGACGTGTGAAGGGTGACAGGCTCGGCGAGTTCGAGGAGCTTGCGCTGCTGGCAGTGCTCGCCCTCGGTGCGCACGGCTACGGCGTGACGGTTCAGCAGTATCTGGAGCAGTCTGCCTCGCGCGAAGTGTCGCTTGGGGCCGTCTATGCTGCGCTCGATCGGCTCGAGCGCAAGGGGTTCGTGCGGTCGTCGCTTGGCGACGTCACGCGCGAACGGGGCGGCAAGCGCAAGCGGTTGTTCGAGGTCACACGCCAGGGTCTGGCCACGGTCCGCAGCATGCGTCAGGTGCGCGAGAGCATCTGGAAGAGCATTGGCG